>Ga0137433_1000041_pt1 | contig 65254 bp, 59 predicted proteins | sample EasRivERMZT840_2_FD_102335 | JGI IMG/M metagenome (GOLD analysis project Ga0137433, IMG submission 102335) | Soil microbial communities from meander-bound floodplain in the East River, Colorado, USA - East River MetaG ERMZT840_2 | ecosystem: Environmental > Terrestrial > Soil > Floodplain ...
GCCGCGATGTCCACGGCGGGGTAGATGCGCCGGTCCGCGAGCGCGCGCGTGAGGCGCAGCTCCGCATTGCCGGTGCCCTTGAACTCTTCGAAGATGATGTCGTCCATCTTGCTCTCCGTCTCAACCAGCGCGGTCGCGATGACCGTGAGCGAGCCGCCGCCATCCTTCGGAGGCACGGCCCGCGCCGCGCCGAACAGGCCCTTGGGCTTCGCGAGCGCATTGGCATCGAGCCCGCCGGACATCGTGCGACCTGTCCCCCGCCCCGTCGTATTGTGGGATCGCGCCAGGCGCGTGAGCGAATCGAGCACGATCACGACGTCGCGGCCCAGCTCGACTTGCCGCCGCGCGTGATCGAACACCATGTCGGCGGCGGCAACATGCCGCTCGTGCGGCAGGTCGAAGCTCGAGGCGACCACCTCGCCGCGCCCCCAATCCACCATCTCACTGACTTCCTCCGGCCGCTCATCCACAAGCAGGATCAGCAGGATCGCCTTGGGGTGATTCTCGACTACCGACTCCGCGATCGCCTGCAGCATCATCGTCTTCCCGGCTTTGGGCGGCGAGACGATGAGCGCCCGCTGGCCGAAGCCGAAGGGGCAGATGAGATCCACGACGCGCTGCGTTTCCGCGGTGCGGGGACTCGATGCCGTGGGTGTCTCGAGCGTGAGCGGACGGTTCGGATGGACCGCGCCCAGATTCGCGAAATCGGGCCGCCCGTCAAGCTGGCCAGCCGGCTCGCCGTTCACCGTCGTGACGCGACCATTATCGAGTACGATCAGATCCCCGCGCCGCAGGCCCGGCAGCCGGACGGCAGGGTCTCCTTTGCCCGGCAAGTAGCTGTTGGCGGCCACGCGGAGCGCGCCGCCTTTGGGTGATGGGTCGAACCAACCGGTGATTGGAGGCATTGCTGTTAGCCGCCAGCCGTCAGCACTGATGGCAGATGGCTGATGGCTATATTTAGCGCCGCATGCGCCAAGATCATATCAGGAATTTCTGCATTGTTGCGCACATTGACCACGGCAAATCTACGCTTGCCGACCGGCTGATCGAGTTGACGGGCACGCTCGACAAACGGCTGATGCGTGATCAGGTCCTCGATACGATGGACCTGGAGCGCGAGCGTGGCATCACGATCAAGTTGAACGCGGTGCGGATGAGCTACCACGCGAAGAACGGCCAGTTGTATGAGCTGAACCTCATCGACACACCGGGGCACGTTGACTTCACCTACGAGGTGTCGCGGTCGCTGGTTGCCTGCGAAGGAGCGATTCTCGTCGTGGATGCTTCGCAGGGAATTCAAGCCCAAACGCTGTCCAATCTACTGCTGGCGATGGATGCGGGGCTTGAGATCATACCCGTCTTGAACAAGATCGATCTGCCGGGCGCCGAGCCGGATAAGCGCGCGCAGGAAATCCACGACCTGATCGGCACTAAGCCCGAAGACATCTTACGGATCTCCGCCAAGGAGGGGCGCGGCGTCCCCGAGCTGCTCGAGGCGGTGGTACAGCGTGTGCCGGCCCCCAAAGGCGACCCGACGGCACCGTTCCGGGCGCTCATCTTCGACTCCTACTACGATCGCTATAGGGGCGCGATCCCCTCGATCCGGATCGTGGACGGCCACATCACGCCCGGAATGAAGGTCGCGTTCGGCGCCCACCGCGACGACGTCTACGAAGTGGACGAAGTTGGCTATCTCCAGCTGGGGCACAAGCCCGTCGAGCAGCTCGAGGCTGGTGAGGTGGGCTACCTGGTCGCAAACGTGCGGGGGGTGCGTGAGATCCGGCCGGGCGATACCGTAATGGACGCCGAACACCGCGATGTCGAGCTGCTGCCCGGGTATCGCGACATCCAGTCGATGGTCTTCGCCGGCCTCTACCCCACCAACGCCGAGCAATACGAGGAGCTGCGCGACGCGCTCGCGAAGCTGCAGCTCAACGACGCGTCTCTGCACTACGAGCCGGAGACCTCGGTCGCCCTGGGCTTCGGGTTCCGCTGCGGCTTTCTGGGGTTGCTGCACATGGAGATCGTCCGGGAACGGCTCGAGCGCGAGTTCGATCTCGATCTGATCAGCACGGTCCCCAACGTGGAGTACCACGTCTACAAGACCGACGGCAAGATGGAGCTGGTCGAGAATCCCAGTCTCTTGCCTCACGGTTCCGAGGTCGATCGCATCGAGGAGCCGTACGTCAAGGCCCGGATCTTCGCACCGGCCGAGTACATCGGCGGGATCATGAACTTGGGCCAAGAGCGGCGCGGCGTGTATGGCGGGATGAAATACCTCGACCCCACGCGTGTCGAGTTCGATTGGGAGTTTCCGCTCGCCGAGATCATTCTCGATTTCTACGACAAACTGAAGACGATCTCGCGCGGGTATGCGTCGCTGGACTACGAATTCCTCGCCTATAGGCCCGGTGACCTCGTCAAGCTCGACATGCTGCTCAACGGCGACGCGGTGGATGCGTTCAGTGTTATCATCCATCAGGACAAGGCGTACGAGTGGGGCCGCAAGATCGCCGAGAAACTGAAGGAGCTGATCCCGCGCCAGCTGTTCGAGGTCGTGATCCAGGCTGCGATCGGCACCAAGGTGATCGCGCGCGAAACCGTCCGCCCGCTGCGCAAGGACGTGACCGCCAAGTGCTACGGCGGCGACGTCACACGTAAACGCAAGCTGCTCGAGAAGCAGAAGGCTGGAAAAAAGCGCATGAAGCAGGTGGGGAGCGTCGAGATTCCACAGGAGGCGTTTCTGGCGGTACTGCAAGTTGAATAGGACCGGAGTCGTTCTCGCGCTCGCGCTCGTCACGCTGGCCGGGGCATGGGGGTGCCGCGCGGTGGTGAACTACCAGGACCCGATCTGGCCGCGGTACTCTGGATTACCACCCGCGCCGTCGGACAGCGTCCGACTCTCGCCTGCGACCGTGAACGGGAACAACCGGACCCTGCGCGTCGTCACGTACAACGTACAATGGGCCAAGCACATCGATCGCGCGATCCACGTGCTTCAGAATCGCGAGCCGCTGACCAACGCCGACATCGTGGTGCTCCAGGAGATGGACCCGGATGGCACCCGCCGCATCGCCGACGCACTCGGCATGCAGTGGGTCTACTATCCGTCGGCGATTCATCCGAAGCGCGGCCTCGACTTTGGAAATGCCGTCCTGTCGCGCTGGCCGATCGTTGCGGACCGCAAACTGATCCTGCCACACATCGCCGGCATGCGGCATGCCCAGCGGATCGCGACCGCCGTGACCGTCCTGGTCGATTCGACTCCGGTGCGCGTCTACAGCGCGCACCTGGGCACACCCTCCGATATCCGGTCGGCCAAGCGTCGCGATCAAGCGCGAGCGATCCTGGCCGACGCGTCCACGTATCGGTTCGTGATCGTCGCCGGTGACATGAACAGTCACGGGATCGGCAAGGAATTCGTCGCGCAGGGATTCCTGTGGCCCACCGAGCACAATGGGTTCACGACGGCCTTCTTTAACTGGGATCACGTCTTCCTGAAGGGATTTGCGCCGCCGCTCGCCACACAGAAGTCCGCCGGGATCGTTCGCGACACGCTCCAGACGAGCGACCACGACCCCGTCTGGGCCGTGGCCCGGCTCCCTTGAGCGCGCCTCCAAACTCCCCAACGCTCGTCATTCAAACCGCATTTCTGGGCGACGTCATTCTTTCGACGGCGCTCCTGGCGGCACTCGCCGAGCAGCACGGTCCCGTGGACGTGGTGACCACACCGCTCGCGGCCCCGCTCCTCGAGACGCATCCGGCCGTCAGGCAGGTTTTCGCCTATGACAAGCGTCGAGCAGATCGAGGCTGGCAGGGCCTCAAGACCTTGGCAAACCGATTGCGGGAACAGCAGTACGGCCGGGCGTACCTCCCGCACCGCTCGCTGCGGACCGCCGCCCTGGCGCTGCTGGCCCGCATTCCATCGCGAATCGGGTATGCGGGGAGCTGGTCCTTCCTCTATACAGAGGCTAGAACCAAGCCCCGAACGGGCCACGAAACCGACCGTCTGCTGGCCCTCGCGAACGAGGCGTCGGGCGTCTATCGTCCCCAACTGCGACCGACGCCGGAGGATGAGCGGGTTGCAGCCGGCCTGATCGATGGAGACTTTGTCGCGCTCGCGCCGGGGTCTATTTGGGGCAGCAAGCGCTGGCCGTACTACGCTGAGCTCGCCGCTCAGCTCCCAGCGAACACCGCGGTCGTGGTCGTCGGGGGCGTCGACGACAAGGGTTTGGGAGAAGACATCGTTCAGGCGGTCCGGCCGTCTGGACGCCCGGCCGTCAACGCCTGCGGCACGCTGACGCTCCGGCAGTCCGCGGCCCTGATCGGGCGGGCGGCGCTGCTGGTGACGAACGACAGCGCGCCCTTGCATCTGGCCACGGCGATGGGAACGCCGGTGGTGGCGCTGTTCGGGCCGACCGTGACCGAGTTCGGGTTCGGCCCGCTGCGCGCGGGCGATGTGGCATTGGGCGTCGACGAACTGCGGTGCCGGCCGTGCTCGCCGCATGGCCCGCCCCAATGTCCGCTAGGACATCATCGCTGTATGCGTGATTTGACCGTTGCGGCCGTACGTGCGGCCATTGAGGAGCTTGGTGCGTTACGTCCTCGGCATTGATGTTGGAGGCACGAACCTCGTCGCCGGCGTGCTCGCCGAAGACGGCTCGGAGATTCATGCGGTCGTGTCCGAGCCGACGTTAGCGGCGCAGGGCGCCGATCCGGTCATCGGCCGGATCATCAAACTCGCCAAAGCATCGATCAAGAACTCGGGCAAGAAAGTCGAAGGCATCGGTATTGGCTCGCCGGGTCCGCTGGATACCAAGAAGGGCATCGTGCTGCTCACGCCCAACCTGGGCTGGACCAACATGCCGCTGCGCGACCGGGTCAGCGAAGGGCTCGGCCTGCCCGCGGAGCTCGACAACGATGCGAACTGCGCGATTTACGGCGAGTGGTGGCGCGGCGCGGCTCAGGGAGCGACGTACGTGATCGGCCTGACGCTCGGCACCGGAATCGGCGGCGGCATCGTGATCGACGGCAAAGTCTATCACGGCGCGTCGGATGCCGCTGGCGAATTCGGGCATGTCACGATCGATGCCAATGGACGCCGGTGCAAATGCGGCAACTACGGGTGCATCGAGGCATACGCGTCGGGCCCCGCGATCGCGGAGCGCGCCGTAGAAGGCATTCAGTCGGGCGTCGAGACATCGCTGGGCGCGTACGTGAACGGCGATCTCACCAAGATCACGGCGCAGATCGTCTACGAAGCCTCTAATGACGGGGACGAATGGGCGCTCGAGGTCGTGCGCGAAACCGCCTCCCTGCTTGGCGCGGCTGTCGCGAGCTTCATCAACATCTTCAATCCCGAAGTCGTGGTGGTTTGCGGTGGCGTCACCCAGGCTGGGGAGAAGCTGTTCCATCCGCTGCGCAGTGAGGTCAAACGGCGCGCCTTCAAGCCGGCGTGGGAGGTGTGCAAGATCGTTCCCGGTACCCTGCCCGGCACCGCAGGCGTCTTCGGCGCGGCGGCGGTCTTCATCCAGAGTCATTGGGGTCTGCGCTGAAGCGGTTGGGTGTGATCGGGTCGATGGTCTGGGATAGCATCCACGGCCGTGACCCCGCGCAGCCAGCCGTCGAGGAGTGGGGCGGCATCTCCTACGCGCTCTCCGCGCTCGACGCGACGCTCGCCGACGAGTGGGAGATCGTGCCGCTTATCAAGGTCGGCCGAGATCTGGCCCCAAGAGCCAACGAGTTCTTGCGCACCCTGCGCCACACGCCGCGCGCCGCACGGTTCGTCGAGGTCTCAGAGCCCAACAACCGGGTGACGCTGCGCTACGAATCCGCCGACCGGCGTTGCGAACAGATGTCCGGCGGCGTGCCGGGCTGGACCTGGCCGGAGCTTGGCCCACTCGTGCGGGACATCGACGCGCTCTACGTCAACTTCATCTCGGGATACGAACTGAATCTTGACACGGCACTGATGCTGCGCCGCGGGTTCGCGAACTTCATCTACGCGGATCTCCACAGCCTCTTTCTCGCCAAGGAACCGGACGGCACGCGGGTCCCGAGACCGCTCCCCCAGGCCCCGGCATGGTTCAGCTGCTTCAACGTCGTCCAGCTCAATGAGGATGAAATGGCCCAGCTGGGTCCCGACCCGTTCGTGATTGCGGCGGACGCGCTGCGGCAGGGCTGCACCGCGGTGTGCGTCACGCTGGGAGCGCGGGGTGCGGCATACTTCACCGGCAATCCGATTCGCACCGCCAGAATCCCGGTCCCCCCGGTGCACCAATCGATCGCGCTCGGCGTGAATGATCCCACCGGATGTGGCGACGTGTTGGGCGGCGCTACGGTCGCCGCATTGCTCGGCGGCGCGCCGATCGAGGAAGCGCTGCGTCTCGGCACGCAGCTCGGGACCCGGAATCTGAGTCATCGCGGGGCCACCGGGTTGCGCGATCATCTCATGGGCAAGCTCTCCCTCGCGTGACGCGGCTCGTCGAAGTCCCGACGTCCTTCGACGACCGCTCCTTCGATCAGTTCGCGGCCGCGTACGCCCAGGCAGCCGACGATGAGCGGCTGCTGTTCGACGCGCACGCCGCGGAGTGGGCATCGCCGTATGGGCTCGTGGGTCTGCTCGCGGCGGGTGCCGCCGCCGCGCGCAAAGGCGGCGAGCGGCCGTTGCTGACCGCTCCGGCGAATGCGGACGTGGCCAGCTACTGGGCACGCGCGGGATTCTTTCGCGAAGCGGGAGACTTGTTCGAGGTGCACGGGAAGGTGCCCAAGCTCAAGCCCGCGGTGGAAAGCGACGTGTTGCTCCCCGTGACGGCGGTGCGCGCCGCCGAGGACGTGCACGCGGTCGTGAGCACGATCCAGCAGCGCGCGTCCGCGATCCTCAGCTCGGAGCTTGGACTCGATCCGAAGGCGACGATGGGTTTCGCTATGGCGCTTTCGGAGTCTTGTCAGAATATTGTGGAGCACGCGGGCACCGGTGGCTGGGTTGCCGTGCAGGCGTACAACTGGCGGCGCAAGCTGGCGCGTCGTGTGGTGGTGATCGCGGTCGCAGATGCCGGCGTCGGATTTCGGCATTCTCTGGAGCCGACGCAGGCCAAGCGGTTCGGCGAGCGCTGGGGCGATGCCGCGGCGCTGGAGGCGGCGCTGGTCCAGGGCGTGAGCCGGTTTCGGGATCCGGGACGGGGACAAGGGCTTGCCGGAATCCGCCGCTACCTCGCCCGCTGGGAAGGCAAAGTCGCGATCCGCAGCGGGACCGCGCGCATCGCGATCGTGCCGCGCTGGGACGACGATGTCCCGCTGAAGGACGGGTTGCCCGCGTTTCCAGGATCGCAAGTGCTGCTCATCATTCCGGAGCAAGCGTCGGAGAAAGGGTCTTCCAAGCAGTGATGATTCCGCACATCAATGTCCACGCGATTCTCCAGCAGTCGGTGAACGGCTTCTACACCGACCTCGTCACGCGCCCCACCGGCCGCGCGGTCCGCGAGAACATCGAGCGCGATCTTCCCGCGGGCACCGTCGCCGTGATGGATTTCACCGGCGTCGGGTGCCTCGATTATTCCTGCGCCGACGAGATCGTGGCGAAGCTGGTGCGCGACAAGGTGAAGGTGCTGCTGCTGCGCGGCCTGACCGACGCCCATCGCGAGGCGATCGAGCCGGTGCTGGCGGGCGCCGGCCTCGCGGTCTTGTGCGAGCGCCCCGATGGCGTGCTCGAGGGACTCGGCGCCAGTGAACCCGCTCCGGCATTGCTCGACGAGCTGGTCCAGCGGCGGCTGGCCGCGCGCAATCCCGGAGGCACCATCCGACTTACGGCGGCGTGAAACGCCGTCGTCTGGGCCTGTCCACCCGCGCCATTCACGGCGATCCCAAGGCCCGCGCCGACTGGACGGCTGTCGCTCCTCCGCTCTACCAAAGCAGCACGTTCACAAATCCGGTCGGCTCGACCGCTGAGGTCCTGTACAGCCGGTACGGCAACAACCCCAATCAAGTCGATATCGGCAAGCGCCTAGCGCTGTTGGAAGGCGCCGACGCCGCGCTGTTCACGGCGAGCGGCATGGGCGCGTGCGCACTCGCGCACCTCGCCGTGCTGCGTCCCGGCGACCACCTGCTGGCGAGCGAGTGGATCTACGGCGGCGTGCACCGGTTGTTCCGCGAAGAGTTCGGCAAGTTGGGGATCGACGTTTCATTCGTGAATCCGACGCAGCAACGCACGTGGAAGCGCGCGATGCGGAAAACGACGCGTGCGGTGTTTCTGGAAACGCCCACCAATCCGTTGATGCGGGTGATCGATCTCGAGCCCGTCGCGACCCTGTGTAAGGCCGAAGGGCTCGCGCTGATCGTCGATTCGACCTTTGCGTCACCGGTAAACTTCCGGCCGCTCGAGCACGGCGCCGACCTCGTGATCCATTCAGCCACCAAGTACATCAACGGCCACACCGACGTGATCGCCGGCGCGGTCGCGGGCACCGACCAGGTGGTCGAGGAAGTCCGCCGCCTCATGCAGGTCTGGGGACAGGCGCTCGATCCCTTCGCCGCGTGGCTGATCGACCGGGGCATGCGCACCCTCCCGGTGCGGGTGCGGCGTCACAACGAGGTCGGGCTGGCCGTCGCGGAATGGTGCGCCAAGCAGGACGCCATCTCGAAGGTGCACTATCCCGGGCTGCCCTCGCATCCCGATCACGAGCTGGCCAAGCGTGTCCTGGGCGGTTTCGGCGGGATGCTGGGTCTCGAGCTGAAGGGCGGCGTGCGCGCCGCCGAACGGTTCCTCAAGGCCCTGACCATCGCTGCGCACGCGCCGAGCCTCGGCGGGGTCGAGACCCTCGTCTCGGAGCCCCGCCTCACGTCACACGCGAGTCTGACCGCGGAACAGCGCGCGCAGGCTGGCATTCCGGACGGATTCTTGAGATTTTCCCTGGGACTGGAGGATCCCGATGATCTCATCGCGGACTTCGCCCAGGCCCTGGCGCGGCACTAAGTGATCAAGTTCACGAACGTCTTCAAGGCCTTCCCCAAGGGCGGCCTGGCGCTCAAGGACGTCTCTTTCCACGTCGGCAAGGGCGAATTCGCCTTTCTCACCGGCCACTCGGGCGCGGGCAAGTCGACGGTCATGAAGCTGATCTACGCCGAGGAGCGTCCCACCTCGGGCGAGGTCCGCGTATCCGGCTACAACGTGAACGAAATGCGCCCGCGTGAGGTCCCGATGCTGCGCCGCAAGCTCGGCATCGTGTTCCAGGACTTCCGCCTGCTCGAAGACCGGACCGCCGAGGAGAACGTCGCGTTCGCGCTCGAAGTCACGGGCGCGCGCGCGTCCACGATCGCCGCGCGGGTCATGCGCGTGCTGACCCAGGTCGGGCTCGCGGCCAAGGCGCAGGCCTACCCGCGCGAGCTCTCCGGCGGAGAGCAGCAGCGTGTTGCGATCGCGCGCGCCCTCGTGAACGAGCCCACGGTCCTGCTGGCCGACGAACCCACCGGCAATCTCGACGAGCGCGCCACGCGCGGCGTGTTCCAGCTGCTGCGCGACATCAACGCGAGCGGCACGGCAGTCGTCATGGCCACGCACGACCTCGACCTGGTGCGCCAGGCCCCGTACCGGGTGATCGAGCTCCAGGAGGGCGCGCTGGTCTACGATTCCGCGGTCGACGAAGCGCGCGATCAGGCCACCGCCGGCGGGAACCCATGAATCTCACGCTGCGCGAGGCGGTGCTGACGTTCAAGCGCGCGCCGCTGCTCTCCGTGCTCTCCGTCACGACGATCGCCTTCTCGCTGTTCGTGCTCGGACTGTTCGGGCTGGTCGTGGTGAACCTGCAGGACGCATTGCGCGGCGTGGAGGAACGGGTCGAAGTGGTGGCGTACCTGTTGCCCGGCGCGCCGATCGAAGCCACGGCGCAGGCGCTCAAAGACATCGAAGCGTTCCCCGAGGTCCAGTCGGCCAGCTACGTCTCGGAAGATGACGCGCTGGCGCGCGCGCGCGCCGAGCTGATCGAGCTGCGCGACGTGATGCAGGAGCTCGAGCGCAATCCGCTGCCCGCCTCGATCGAGGTGAAGCTCAAGCCCGGGTACCGCGACGCCGATCACGTCAGCACGGTGGCCGACCGGCTGCGCGGGTTTGGGTTCGTCGATGACGTCCGCTTCGGCCGCGACTGGGTCGAAAAGCTCGATCGGCTGCGCGGGCTCGCGGCAGCCGTGGGGATCGTCGTGGGCGCGGCGTTCGCGATCGTGGCCGTGATCATCATCGGGACCACGATTCGCATGGCGGTCCTGCAGCGCAGCCGCGAGATCGCCATCATGCGACTCGTCGGAGCCACGGACGGCTTCATTCGCCGTCCCTTCCTGCTGCAGGGCGCGATCAAGGGGCTGCTGGGCGGGCTCGTGGCTGTCGGCCTCTCGTTCGGCGCCTACGTGCTGATCAACCGCTATCTGTTGCAATCGGCGTTCTTCACCCAGGAGCAGGCGGCGGCGATCGTCGGGTTCGGCGCGCTGATCGGACTCCTCGGCAGTGCCAGCAGCGTAGGCAGGCACCTCAAGCGCGTATGAAGAAACGGGGAGGGGGGACGGGGGAAGGGGGAAGGGTACTGCGGCGAGTCGCGCTGGTTCTTTGCCTTACCCTTCCCCCTTCCCTCTTCCCCCTTCCCCTCCCTGCCCAGCAGCCGCGCCAGACGTACCAACAGCAGATGCAGGACAACCAGCGGAGACTCGAGGGGATCCGCCGCGAACGCTCCGAAGTCGAGCAGGAGCTCGCCCGGCTCCGCACGCAGGCGCACTCGTTGACCGACGAGATCGCCAACATCGAGCAGCAGAAGCAGAGCACCAACCGCATCGTCAACGAGCTGGACCGTCAAATCACCGGGCTGGGCGGGCAGATCGATCAGATCACGGTCGACCTGCTGATCGCGCAGGACGCGCTGCTCGAAAAACGCGCCGTGCTGGAACGCCGGTTGGTGGACATCTACAAGCGCGGTGCGCTGTACGGGTGGCAGGTCCTGTTTGCCGCCGAGAGCTTCGGCGACCTGCTGTCACGCTACAAGTATCTCTACCTGGTCAGCCGCCAGGATCGCCTGCTCACAAACGACATGCACAAGCTGCGCGACCGGGTGGCGCGCCAGCGCCAGCTGCTCGTGGATGCGCGGGAGGCCCTCGCTCGGCGCCGGCGCGAGCGCACCGACGAGCTGGACCGCTATCTCACGCTGGAGCGCAGGCGCGAGAGCAACCTGCGCGAGACGCGGCGCAGCGCCCGCGCAGCGGAGCAGCGGCTCTCGCGCCTCGAGCGGGATGAGCGGGCGCTGAATGACCGGATCGAAGCCCTGGAGCGGGCCCGGCGCGAAGCGGAGTCGCGTGGCACCGCGAGCGCTACGGGATCGATTTCCACCGCCGACCTGGCGGGCCTCGATTGGCCCGTCATCGGACAGATCATTTATCCCTTTGGCACGACCGTGGGACCGAACAACACCCGCATTCCCAGACACGGGATCGGGATCAAGGCACCAGCGGGCACCGAAGTGCGCGCCGTCGCCGCGGGTCTCGTGGCCGTCTCGGAGCGTCCGGAGCGATCGACCTACCTCGCGACTGTGATTCTCGACCACGGCGGTGGCTATTACACGATCTACGCATCGATGAGCGATGCGCTCGTGAAAAAAGGCGATCGTGCCGCGCGGGGTCAGGTGATCGGTCACGTCGGCGGCGAGACGACGGATGAAGGGGCCCATCTGCATTTCGAGATCCGCGGGCAGGGAGGCATCCCGCTCGATCCCGCCAACTGGCTGCGCTCTCCCTCGGCCCGCCCCTCCCCACGCACGCGCCCGCCCCGGTAAGCGAAGGCCAGAACAGGCGCGACTAGGCCTCTCCAACGACGGCAATCCGGTCCGACGCGTCCGTTTTCGCTCGCTCCAGTGCCCCTTCGACGAGCGAAAACAGATCGTCCGGCCGGAGCGCTTCGGGATGCGGGTAGGCCACGACGCCGGCGGAGATGGACGGCACGTTCCCCGGACCGAGGTCCGCGAAGGTGTGGCGCCGGAACACCTGGCGCAGCCGCTCGATGAAATGGCGGCCACCGGGCGCATCGGTCTCCGGCAGCACGCAGGCGTATTCGTCGCCACCATAGCGTGCCACGAAGTCCGGCGCGCGCAGCTCCCGCTGCAGCATCGCACCGATTTCCCCGAGCAGGCGATCTCCCGCCGCAAAGCTCAGGCGTTCGTTGATCTCGCGGAGGCGGTCGATATCGATCAACACGAGCGAGAAGCGCAGTGAGTAGCGGCGCGCGCGCTCGAATTCGTCCCGCAGCCGGCGGTCCAGCGAGTCGAGCGACGCGCACCCCGTCAGCTCATCGGTCGTGCCGGCAGTGACCTGACGGCGATAGATGGCCGAGCGCCGCTCCTCGTTCTCCAGGACCCGCGCCGCGGCCTGCGCGATCGTATTGGCGAACGCGACGTCCGCCGGCTTGAGCTGCGGATCCCCCTTCGCGGTGCGGAGAAAAAAAACTCCCGCGGCCCGCCCCTGCACGAACACCGGCAACGCCACCGCCGACTGCACGTTGACTTCGACGTGGTGCTGGGCCCAGTGCTGCCGGATCGCCGCGAACAGCGGATGCTGGTGCACGTCGTGAATGACGACCGGGCGCTCGGTGCGGATCGCTTCCTGGATCTCGGGATAGCGCTCCAGGTCGACACGCAAATCGCGGATCGCCGGGTTCTCGAACACGGCGACCACGCGGCCCTTGTCATCGCCGGGGGCAGTCAGGACGAACGAGCAATGCGACAAACCGAACGCCTGCCCCACGCGGCGCACCAGCGTCTGAAAGATCTCATCGGGCCGCAGCGCCGAGGAGACTTCCTGGAAGATGTCGAACAGCAGGTCCCGCGCGCGCAGCGCCTCCGCCGCCTCCCGTACCTCGGCGCGCGCGCGGATGTGCACGTCGAGCCGCGCACGCAGCTCCGGAAGGTGAATGGGCGCGACGAGCACATCGGTCGCGCCCGCGAGCAGCGCGTCCGTCGCGGCGCTGGTGCGGCCTTCGCCGAGCAGCACGACGACCGGCGACCCCAGGGACTGGGTGACGAGCGCCCGAACCTCGTCGGTCATGCTCTGGATGCTCGCATCGGGAGTGTAGAGCAACAGATCGGCGGGAGGACCGCTGGGTGTCTCATCGACCTGAAAGCCACTGCGGACCAGCACACGCTCGAGCCCTTCGGGACGGCTCGCCGGATTTCCAAGCAAAAGGACGCGATGTCTAACCGATTCCGGCATACCAGTCATCTCCTTCGCTCGGGCGTGCGAAGCTATAGTTCAGACCATGAACGGGCAAGCTCATCCCGCCCCTGAGACGCGCTCTGTCCGCTCGCGGATGGTCGTGCGCCAGTTGGCGGGCCGAGGCGTGCGCAATCAGCGCGTCCTCGCGGCCATGCGCTGGGCGCCGCGTGAGTGGTTCCTGCCCCCGGCCCTCAGCGCCGACGCATACAGGGACGCGCCGCTCCCCATCGGCAACGGGCAGACGATTTCGCAACCCTACGTCGTGGCGCTCATGACGGAGCGGCTTCAGCCCCACCGCCGCTCCAGGATTCTGGAGATCGGAACGGGCTCCGGCTATCAGACCGCGATTCTCGCCTACCTCGCGAATCGCGGGAAGGTTTTTACGATCGAGCGGCTTCCCGATCTGCTCGTCGAGTCAGAGGAACGGTTTCGACGTCTGGGTCTGACCATCGTCGAAACCAGACTGGGCGATGGTGCCAGCGGGTGGCCCGAGGAGGCGCCGTTCGACGGCATCATCGTCGGTGCCGCAGCACCCCGAATCCCGGAGCCGCTCCTGGACCAGCTCGCGCCGGGTGGCCGGCTGGTCATCCCCGTCGGTGACCTAGTGTCGCAAGAGCTGGTCATCCTGGAACGGCCCGTGAACGGCGGAGGCCTGGTCCAGCATCAGGCGGGCGGCGTCCGCTTTGTCCCGCTGATTTCGCGGCTCGCGTTCACCGAGGAGGCATAGGTGCTGGGAGCGCACGTCTCGAGCCAGGGCGGCGTCGCGATGGCGCCAGGCCGCGGCGGCGCGCTGCGTGCGACGGCGATCCAGCTCTTTACCAAGACGCCGAATCAATGGCGTGAGCGCACGCTCGCCCCCGAGGAGATCGAGCGGTTCCGGAGCGAGGTCGCCAGACACCGGCTCGAGGCGGTGGTGTCGCATGACAGCTACTTGATCAATCTGGCCTCGCCGGATCCGGTGCTGCGCGCCCGCAGCATCGACAGCTTCCGAAGCGAGCTGGAGCGCTCGCGTGCGCTGCGACTCCGCGCGGTCGTATCGCATCCGGGCAATTATATGGACGACCGCGATCAGGGACTCGAGCGCAATGCGCGCGCGTACGCGGAATGTCTCGACGCGGTGCCCGGTGAGCTCGACGTCTGGATCGAAGGCACGGCCGGATCGGGCACGGCGCTGGGAGCGCGGTTCGAGGAGCTGCGTGATCTCCGGAACGCGCTCCCGGACCGGATTCGGACGCGCGTGGGATTCTGCCTCGATACGGCGCATTTGCACGCCGTCGGGTACGATCTGGCTCGGGTCGAGCAGGTGTGGGAGGAGTTCGATCGGGTGATCGGGTTCGAGCTGCTTAAATGCTTGCATCTCAACGATTCCCGGGCGGCGGCGGGGTCGCGCGTGGACCGGCACGAGTGGATCGGCGAGGGACGGATCGGCCCGGAGCCGTTCCGGCGCATCATGCGGGACCCCGATCTCGCAAGAGTTGTTAAGATTATCGAGACGCCAAAGCGGGATGATCCGCTGCGGCACGACCGGCGGATGCTGCGGCGGCTGCGCGCGTACGCGCGCGGCAACACCCGAGTGGTCGCCGGCGTATGAAGGAGATCATGCTCAAGCGCATACCGCTCGCTCTGCTGCTCGTCATTCAGGCCCTCGGTGGGGGCGCAATCACGCTCGCGCACGCGCGCGACGTCGTCGCGGCGCCGCCGGGTATCGAAGCGAGCCACAACGAACGGTGCGCGATTCTCCACGACGAGCTGCGCTGCGCGCTGTGCCACTACGCGAGCGCGCGCGTCGTCACGCCGCCGGCGTTCACCATCGTCGCGCCCGCAGAAACAGTCCGGTTCACGCCCATCGAGCCGGTCGTCTCCGTCGCGGTCGTCACCCGTCTCACCACTCCCGCTCGAGCTCCGCCTCCTCTCTGCTCCTGACGTTGTGAACGCTCCGCACGTGGCGGAGCGTCCAATTGCTTCTCAGGAACACCAGAGAGGGTCCAACATGACACGCACACTTTGCGCGGCGCTACTCGCAGCCGCGTGTTTAACCGCTGAGGCCACCGCGCAGCAGCCGGCACAGCGGCAGGTGGATTCGCTGGCCATCGAGTTACGCGCCTTGCGCCTGCGGCTCGACTCGGTCCGCGCGGAGCTGGCGCGCCTGGCGCGGCGCTCGCCGCGGGACACCGCGCCGGCACCCGCGGACGAAGACTTGGCGGCGTTACGCGCCGCGGCCGCCCAGGCTGTCGGCGGCGATACGACGCAGACGGCGGACACGGCGTCGGCACGACGCTTCGTCGGACGCGAACGCGCGCAATCGCAGCTCAATCCCGAGATCAGCGCCACAGGCGATTTTCGCGTGCACGTGCAAACGGAGGGCACGCAACACGACAACTTCGAGCTCCACGAGGTCGAGTTGTCGTTTCAGGCAACGCTCGATCCATACTCACACACGAAAATCTTCGCGGGTGTGAGCGAAGAAGGAATCGAAATCGAAGAGGGGTACTTTTATTACACCGGGCTGCCGGGCCGGCTGCGGCTCGACCTCGGCGTATTTCGCCAGCAGCTGGGTGAGCTGAACCGTTGGCATCTGCATGCCGTTCCCGAAACGGAGTACCCGCTCGTCCTGACGACCTTCCTCGGCGAGGAGGGACTCGCGGGCGCGGGCGCGTCGCTCTATCGCGCGTTCGGCGGCCTGGGTACCCATGAGCTGTACGCGCAGGTGACCGCAGGCTCCAACGACGGGCTGTTCGAAGGCGGCAACCGGCCGGCGTATCTCGTTCATCTCAACAACTTCTGGCAGCTGACCCGGTCCACGTTCATGCAAATCGGCGCAACCGGCGTGTACGGAACCAATCCCGACACCGCGCTGAAGACGCGGATGGGCGGTGTGGACTTCCGATTCACGTGGCGACCGCCCGATCGCGCGCTGTACCGCGATTGGACGCTGCGCGGCGAGGTGTACGCGCTCGAGAAGGAGCGCGGGGGAGCCGGGGACACGCGTCTGGGCGGGTATGCCGGGACGACCTACCGGCTCGGCCAGCGCTGGATCGCCGGTGTGCGCTACGACTACGTCGAAACCCCCGAAGGTCCGAACGACATCACTCGGCAGATCGTGCCCACACTCACCTGGTGGCAGAGCGAGTGGGTATTCCTGCGTGCCGAATTCGCCCATCGGTTCACGCCGGTCGGCGCCGACCGCGATCGGTTGCTTCTGCAAGCCGTCTGGGCCATCGGTCCCCACAAACATGAGACCTACTGATATGACATATAGAATCATTCCCTTCGTACTCGGCCTCGTCGGGGGCGTAACGCCGTCGCCCGGTCCCCGGACCCAACCGCCTGCGGCGCCGATCAAGGTCGTCACCTCGTTGACCACCTATGCCGCCATCGCGCGTGAAATCGTGGGCGAACGTGGTCAGGTCAACTCGATCGCGCGCGGCGATGAGAATTCACATCACGTGCAGCCCAAGCCAAGCTTCGTACCGCTGCTCGCTGGTGCCGACGTATTCGTGACCACGGGGCTCGATCTCGAGCTCTGGGTCCCCGCCCTGCTCGACAAGGCGGGGAACTCGAAAGTCACCGAGGGAGGGCCGGGATACGTCGCGGCGTATGGCGGGATTCCACTCCTCGATATCCCCACCAGCTATTCGCGCTCGCAGGGAGACATCCACGTGTACGGGAATCCGCACATCTGGACGGAGCCGCTCAACGGCGTTCAGATCGCGCGCAACATCTTGACCGGATTGAAGCGCGTCTCCCCGGAGAACGCGGAGTACTTCACCGCGCGCGAAAAGGACTTCGAGGATCGCGTGTACCGCGCGCTGTATGGCGACGAGCTGGTCACCATGCTCGGCGGTCAGACGCTCGCGGACCTCGATCGGCAGGGGAAGCTGTTCGACTTCCTCCGTCAGCGCCGCTACAAGGGGGCGCCGCTGGCTGACCGGCTCGGCGGCTGGCTGAAGCAGGGCCTGGCGTTCCGCGGCAGCGAAATGGCGTGCTATCACAAGGAGTGGGACTATTTCTCGCGCGAGTTCGGAATCCCGTGCGTGGACTACATCGAGCCGAAGCCCGGAATTCCACCCACGCCCAAACACGTGCGCGAGCTGATCGACCTCATGCGGCAGCGCCATGTCCGCGTGCTGCTGTCTCCTGGGTATTTCGATCATAATCAGATTCGGCAGGTCGCCGAACGCACGGGCGCCAAGGCGGTAATCGTGCCGTCGCATGTGGGTGGGGCTCCAGGCGTGAACACGTACTTCGATCTCATCAACACGCTGGTGACCTCGCTCGCGCAGGCCTACACCGCAACCGGCAGCGCCGGCCGCTAGTCAGCACGACGAGGGGGGGAGATCACACGTGTTGCAATTCATGTTTGCGCCGTTTGTGGCGTGCATGATCCTGGTCGCGATCCACTCGTACCTGGGTCTGCACGTCATCGCGCGCGAAGTCATTTTCGTCGATCTGTCGCTGGCCCAGATGGCCGGGCTGGGCAGTGTGGTCGCCCTCCTCTATGGCGTGGCGCCGGATTCTCAAACGGCGTTCATCTTTTCACTCATCTTCACGTGCATTGGCGCGGCATTGTTCGCGCTCACGCGGACGCGCGGCAAGGGGCGCGTGCCGCATGAGGCGATCATCGGCATCGTGTACGTGGTCGCCTCGGCGGCGGCCATTCTGGTCGCCGATAAGGCCCCCCGCGGAGCCGAGGCCCTGCATGACGTGATGGAAGGCTCCATCATCTGGATAACATGGCCCACGATTCTGAAAAAGGGCGCCGCGTACGCTGCGCTCGGGGTGCTGCACTTCGCGCTGCGCCGCCAATTCCTGAAGATCTCCTTCCGCGCTGATGAGGCCGAGCGGGAGGGGTGGCGCATTCGGGCGTGGGACTTCCTGTTTTATGTTTCGTTTGGCGTCGCGGTGACGATGTCGGTCCCCGTCGCCGGCGTGCTGCTGGTGTTCACGATGCTCGTGGTCCCGGCCGTGGTGGCGTTTCTGTTCAGCCGGGACATCAAGAAAATGGTCCTCATCTCTTGGGGAACTGGAGCGCTCGCATCATTGCTCGGCCTGTACATCTCGTACGTCGGCAACTTCCCAACGGGGCCGCTGATCGTCTGCATGTACGGACTGGTGCTCGTGGGCGCGGGCGTGCTGCGGAAGCTGGGCGTGGGCGACCGCGCGGTGACTCCCTGACGGCCAGACGGCTGGACGGCCGGACGGCCGGATTGCTGGTGCTGCTGTTGCTGGCCGTCGGGCCGTCCGGCCATCTGGCCGCCCAGGTGTCCGTGCGCGCGAGCCTCGGCGCCCGCTTCAGCACGGCGCTCGTCAAGGATTCGATCGTGGTACCGATCCACCTCAAGCCGGGAATCGCCCCTGCCCTGCTGCTCAGTGTGCGCGACGAGTTCCAGGGCCCCTATACGGGCGATCTGACGATCGACCTGTCTCCCACCACGCTCAAACGAGAGGAAACCGGCACGTCGGCGGACGCGGGATCAGTCACGACCGTCGCGTTCACGTTGGGACTGCGCCGAGAGCTCCATGCCGGCGTGGCCGCCCGCCTCGGGCTCGGCGGCCTGCTCTACCTCACTGACGACACGGGAGTCTTCCAGCAGGGCGAGGGCGGCGTCTTCCCGCTGATCGCGCTCGGCGCGTCGTACGCGCCCTCCTTCGGCGCGCGGCACCGGCTCGAGGTCGTGCTCAACTACGACGTGCATCGCTTCATGACCCCGGCATTACGGACGACCGGGTTCCCCAACCCACGACCCGTCCATCGACTTGCGCTCACCGTCAGCGCGCGGCTCATCGGCAAATGAAACGAACGCTCCCGCTTCTGCTCCTCGCGCTCGGCTGCAGCGACATTCTGGTACCGAGCCGGACCCCGCGGTATTTGTCGGACCTTGCAGGCGAGGTGTTCCGCTGGCCCGGCGACCGGCTTCCCGTTCGCTACTTCGCCGATACGCGCGGAACCATGCGGGACCTGGTGGGCGCGGGCCTGCAAGCGTGGGAGGCGCAGTTCCTGTACGGCGAGTTCAAGGGCACGCTCGTCAGCGATTCAACCGCGGCCGATGTTATCGTGATCTGGGAAGACAGTATCCCACCCGACGTCCCGCCCGACACCGTCGGAGCATTGGGCGCGTGCGACGGCGTCACTCAGTACGTCGTCGATTCCACGGCAGCCATGTCTGCGAGCGATTCCACGGGAACGAACGCCGGGGTCCCGCCCCCGCTCACCATGACGGAGCCGATTCGCGTCCAGCTCCGCGTGCGGCTTGGTTACACCGAGCCGCAGGTCGCGGCCTGCATGCGGCGCGTCGCCGCGCATGAGCTGGGGCATACGTTGGGAATCCTGAGCCACAGTCCCGCGACCACGGACTTGATGTATGGCACGCCGGTGACTGACACGCCCACGAACCGGGACCGCAACACGGCCCAGGTTCTTTACCACACCACCCCTACCATCGGCCCACCGCCGCGCTAGCTTCAGCGCTTCCTCAAAGGAGCTTTTGTCCTTGTCCAGCCGCCGCCAGGAGGCCCTCGACTATCACGCGCAGGGCCGCCCTGGGAAGATCCAGGTCACGCCCACAAAGCCATTTAAAGATCAGCGAGACCTGTCCCTCGCCTATACACCCGGCGTGGCGGAGCCCTGCCTGGAGATCGCCAAGCGGCCGGAGGATGCCTACCTCTACACGGCGAAGGGCAACCTCGTCGCCGTGGTGACGAACGGGACCGCCGTCCTGGGCCTGGGCAACATCGGCGCGATGGCCGGCAAGCCGGTCATGGAGGGCAAGGGCATTCTGTTCAAGGCATTCGCCGATATCGACGTGTTTGATCTCGAGGTTGGCTCCGAGAATCCGGACGATGTGATCCGCTTCTGCCAGCTGCTCGAGCCCACGGTCGGCGGGATCAATCTCGAAGACATCCGCTCCCCCGACTGCTTCTACATCGAGCAGCGCCTGCGCGAGACCCTGGGGATCCCCGTTTTCCACGATGACCAGCACGGCACTGCCATCATCTCGGGCGCGGCGCTCCTCAACGCGCTGATCGTGGTGAAGAAGGACCTCGCCAAGGTGCAGGTCGTCTTTTCGGGTGCGGGGGCGGCGGCGATCGCAACCGCGGAGCACTACGTTCGCCTGGGCGTCAAGCGCGAGCACATCGTGATGTGCGACCAGAAGGGCGTGATCTACCCCGGCCGGGAGGGCGTGGACGAGTACAAGCGCCGGTTCGCCGCCGATACCAAGGCGCGGACGCTGACCGAAGCCTTGAAGGGCGCCGACGTGTTCGTGGGCCTGTCGGTGGGGGGTATCGTGACGGGGGCGATGCTCGAGGGGATGGCCAAGAAGCCGATCATCTTCGCCCTCGCCAATCCGAACCCCGAGATCATGCCCGATGAGGCGAAGAAGGCCCGGCCCGACGCCATCGTGGCAACCGGGCGGTCGGACTTTCCCAACCAGGTGAACAACGTCCTCGGCTTCCCGTTCATCTTTCGCGGCGCGCTCGACGTGCGCGCCAAGACGATCAACGAAGAGATGGAGATGGCGGCCACACGCGCCCTCGCGCAATTGGCCAAGGAAGAAGTGCCGGAGTCGGTGTCGCGGGCGTACGGGGGCGACACGCTGAAGTTCGGGCCCGACTATCTCATTCCCACACCCTTCGACCCGCGCGTGCTGCTGTGGGTCGCTCCCGCGGTCGCGTGGGCGGCCATTGCGTCAGGCATCGCCGGCCGCATCATCGACGTCGAGGAGTACCGCGCCGAGCTCGAGGCGCGGCTCGGGCCGGAGCGCCAGGTGATGCGCGGGCTCATCACTCGGGCACAGCAGGATCCGCCGAGCATCGTGTTCCCCGAGGGCGACGACCCGCGCATTCTGCGCGCGGCACGCATCATCGCCGATGAGGGAATCGCGCGTCCCATTCTCCTGGGCGATCTCGATGCCATCCGCCGTCAGGCAGCCGATGCCTCGTTGACACTCGACGACATCGATCTGGTCAGTCCGCGCATGGCCCCCGACCGCGAGACGTTCGCCGAGGCGCTGTTTCAACGACGTCAGCGCCGCGGCATGACGCTGCGGGAAGCACAGGCGCTCGTGCTCGACCCGATCTACTACGGCCTGCTCATGCTGCGGGCGGGTCAGGCCGATGCGCTCGTCGCGGGCGAAGAGGTCGACTATCCCGATTCGATCCGCCCGGCGCTCGAAGTGATCGGTGTGGAGCCCGGCCGCAAGCACGTCAGCGGCATTTACATGATGATCTTCCGGCAGCAGACGCTGTTCTTCGCGGATGCAACGGTGAACATCGACCCGGATGCCGAGACGCTGGCCGAGATCGCGACGGCCACCGCCGGTTTTGTGGAGCGCCTGGGCATCGAGCCCAGAGTGGCGCTGCTGTCGTTCTCGAATTTCGGATCGGTGAAGCACCCCCAAGCCAGGAAAGTGCAGCAGGCGGTGTCGCTGCTGCACGAACGCGCGCCCGGTCTTCAGGTGGATGGCGAGATGCAGGCGGATACGGCCGTCGTGGAGCGGATTCTGACCCAGGTGTACCCGTTCGCCAAGCTGCGCGGGCCGGCTAACGTGTTGATTTTCCCTGACTTGAACGCGGCGAACATCGCCTACAAGCTGCTGGCCCGGCTGGGTGACGCTCAGGCTATAGGGCCGATCCTGGTGGGGATGGACCGTCCGGTCCATGTCTTGCAAAGGTTGTCAGAGGTCCCGGAAATCGTGAATATGGCGGTGATTGCCGCCGTCGACGCTCTGGAGCATCGCCGCCGCGCGCGGTCCACCTAGAACAGCGAATGGGTATTTCAACCTACAGCCGAGTCTATCGAAATCTGACGCCGTCTCAGCTGTACGAGCACGCGCTTCGCCGCCGTGAAGGCATGGTCACGGCGGGGGGGCCGTTTGCCGCCGTCACGTCGCCGCATACCGGCCGCAGCCCCAACGACAAGTTCCTGGTGCAGGAGCCCGAGTCCACGAATCGGATCTGGTGGGGCAAAGTCAATCAGCCGATCGCGCCCGGACAGTTCGCGCAACTCAAGGCGGACGTCGAGCGGCACCTCGCGGCCCAGGAGCTGTTCGTGCGCGATGTGCATGCCGGCGCCGACCCGAATTACCGGCTGCCGATTCGCTTCACCACGCCGAACGCGTGGCATGCGCTCTTTGTCTATAACATGTTCCTGCGCCCGTCCGACGAAGAGTTGTCGGGCTTCAAGCCTGGATTCGAAGTGCTGCACGCCCCCGAATTTCAGGCCAACCCTGCCGTGCACGGCACCAAGTCCGGCACGTTCATCATCATCAGCTTCGCGCAGCGCACGGTGCTCATCGGCGGGACGCGCTACGCCGGCGAGTTGAAGAAATCGATCTTCAGCGTCCTCAACTATCTGCTGCCGACGCAGGGCGTCCTGTCGATGCACTGCTCCGCCAACGTGGGCAAGCAGGACGATTGCGCGTTGTTCTTCGGGCTCTCGGGGACGGGCAAGACCACGCTGTCGGCCGATCCCGAACGACGGCTCATCGGCGACGACGAGCATGGCTGGTCGGATGACGGAGTCTTCAATTTCGAAGGTGGCTGCTACGCCAAGGTGATCAAGCTGTCGCGCGAGGGTGAGCCGGAGATCTTTGCGACCACGGAGATGTTCGGCACCGTGCTCGAGAACGTCGATGTGCATCCCGAGACCGGCGCCGTGGACTTGGACTCGCAACGGATCACCGAGAACACACGCGCCTCCTATCCGATTCACTACATCCCGAACCACGTGCCGGAGGGGATGGCGGGACATCCGTTGCACATCGTGTTCCTCACGGCCGATGCGTTCGGCGTGATGCCGCCGATCGCCAGGCTCTCACCGGACCAGGCGATGTACCACTTCCTGTCCGGTTATACCGCTAAAGTCGCCGGGACCGAACGCGGCGTGACGGAGCCGAAGGAGACGTTCTCCGCGTGCTTCGGTGCTCCATTCCTTCCCTTGCCGCCTACGGTGTACGCCAAGATGCTCGGCGAGCGGATCGCGAAACATGGCGTCGTCTGCTGGCTGGTGAACACCGGATGGACGGGCGGACCGTACGGCGTCGGCCACCGGATGAGCCTGAAGCACACGCGCGCGATGATTCGTGCAGCGCTGAGCGGTAAGTTGGACAACGTGCCGACGCGGCGCGAGCCAGTGTTCGGCCTCGAGGTCCCGCAGCACGTTGCTGGCGTGCCGGACCAAGTCCTGGATCCACGCAAAACGTGGAAGGAGGCCGCGGCCTACGACGCGCAGGCCAAGCGGCTCGCGGGCTTGTTCCGCAAGAATTTCGAACAGTTCTCGGGCGAACTGCCCCCTGGGGTTCGCGACGCTGGACCGATGGCCCCCTAGCTCTAGGCCCGAGCCCTAGCCCCGAGTGTCTTTCGAGGTCGTTCGCGACCCGCTCTGGAACAACATCCGCCTCGAGCCACAGGCGCTTGCGGTCCTGGACACACCGGCCGTCCAGCGCCTGCGCTACGTCCGGCAGCTCGGTCACGCGTTTCTCGTCTATCCCGGCGCCACACACACACGCTTTGAGCATGCCCTCGGTGCCTATCACCTGGCACGCCGCGTCGTCACCGAGCTGGGACAGGTCGAGAGCGACGACGGCCTGGTCGTTCGGCTGGCGGCGTTGCTGCACGACATCGGGCACTATCCGTTTTCGCACGCGCTTGAAGAAGCAGGCCTGCCCCATCACGAAACCCTGGCCGCGCGCCATCTGCGGACCGGCATGCTGGCGTCGACGCTCGAACGCCTGGGCGTTCCCGTCGACCGCCTGCTCGCCCTGATCCAGGGAACCAGCACGTCACCGCTGGCCGGCATGGTCTCAGGACCGATTGACGTCGACAAGCTGGATTATCTCTCGCGCGATGCGACGATGTGCGGCGTGCCGTACGGCGTGATCGATGTGGACCGGCTGCTCACGTCATTGACGGTGGGACCAGAGGGGCTGGGACTCCACCCAAAGGGATTCGCGGCGCTCGAGTCGCTGCTGTTCGCCAAGTACCAGATGTACCGCAACGTGTACTGGCATCATGCCGTGCGCAGCGCGACGGCGATGTTCAAACGCCTGGTGCGGCGCGCGATCGCCGCCGGTCGCGTCTCCGCCGACGACGTCGCGCTCGCGACCGACGACGGTCTCTCGCACGAGCTTCAGCAGCACGATCAAACAGGTCTGGCGCGCGCGTTGCGAGAGCGCCGGCTCGCCAAGCGCGCGCTCGACATACCCGCGACGGATCTGCCCACCGAAACCGCTGACTGGCCGTCGCGCGATCCCGATCTGTTGCAGCGCGTCGAGGAACGGCTGGCCCAAGAGGCCGGGCTGGGTGCCGATCAGCTGTTCCTCGACTTCCCGTCCAAGCCCGACATGTTCGACGTCTCGATGCCGGGGCTCGGCAGCCTGGGGCTTCCGCGCGTCGCCGCCGAATTGCATCGGTCGGCGCAGCGGCTGCGCGTATTTGTGTTGGAGCCGGCACAGATTCCGGCGCGAGCGGTGGTGGAGCTGGTCACATGGCCGCGCGCGGAAGTCGCAGCGCGCCTGGACGGCGAGAAGGTTCTGCTTACCGCGGGCGGGTAGGCGCCTGGGTCGTGACCGTTTCGGGTGCTGTTGGGTCGACGGAGTCGATCCGGACGATCACCGCGGTAATGTTGTCGAGACCACCATGGCGATTGGCCTCGGCGATCAGCGCGTCGACTTCATCTTCCGGCATCCGCTCGGGTGAGAGCAGCTCCGCCAGCTGATAGTCCTCCAGCATCCCGGTCAGCCCATCAGACGCGAGCAGGAAGACGTCGCGTGGCTTGACGGTGCCGACGTAGATGTCCGGCATCACTTCGCTGTTCGCGCCGACGCACCGCGTGATCACGTTGCTGTACGGATGCGTGCGGGCCTGCTCGGGCGTGAGGTAGCCCGCGTCCACTTGCTCCTGCACGTACGAGTGGTCTTTAGTCAGCTGGCTGAGTTTGTTGTCGCGCAGCAGATAGGCGCGACTGTCCCCCACCTGACCGACCAGAAAGCGCGCCTCGTATAGCGTGAGCGCGGTGACGGTCGTTCCCATGCCGCGCTTGTCGTGCTCGGTGAGCGTCCGCTGGAAGATCGCGCCGTTCGCGGTACGGATCGCCCCGCGCATGCGCTCGGCGACCTGCTCGTCCGTGAGTCCCCGCAGCGAGTCCAGCTCGCGCGCCACATAGTGGACGGCCATGTCGCTCGCCACCTCACCGGCGGCGTGGCCCCCCATCCCGTCGGCGACGACGAAAATCCCCCGGTCCGGCACCATGAGGTAGCTATCCTCATTTCCCGACCGGATGACGCCAACGTCGGTGCGGCCCGCGGTAGTGATGTGCACGAGACTCGAAATCCTTAGATGAACGCCCAATAGACTAGTCCGATGACCCCGAGAAGGAGTACTGCTGCACTGCCGCCACAACCTTTTCCCTTCTTCTGCTGAGCGACGGGCGGCTTGGCCGCCGGTTTAGGCTTTGCCGGCGCTGCCTTCGCCGGAGCCGCTGCGGGCTTGGCGGTTGGGGGCTTGGCGGTTGCGGGCTTGGCGGTTGCGGGCTTGGCTGCCGCAGGCTTGGCTGCCGCGGGCTTCGCCGGCGCGGGCGACATGGTCATGACCTCCATGACGCGCGTGCCGCCGCCCTTCGCTACCCCAGCCGACTCGTCCGTCGGCTCAAAAACCGTTCCGACCTCCCCAAACCGAACATTGGCACCCGGCGCCAGCGGCGCCTCACCTTTGACCGGATCTCCGTCGATGAATGTCCCATTGGTCGAATCGAGATCTACCAGTACCCATACGCCTTCGCGCCGTTGGAGCTTCGCGTGGGTCGTGGAGACCGATTCATCGGGGAACACGAGATCGTTGTAGTCCGCCCGCCCGATGTTCACAACGGGCGTCTTGACGCTCAGTCGCTGGCCTTTGAGCGCGCCGCCCCGGACCAAGAAGCTGGCCAACGCCGCACCGGACGGTCGTGGGGCAGCCGGCATCCCGTGAACCGTCTCCCGCAGTTTCCCCGCAGCCGCTCCCGAACCGTGGGTCGGAGTCGAAGCGGACGCGCCCGATGGCCCCAACGAAGGGCTTTCGGGTGGCGGAGAGGGCGTGGGTGGTACGGGCGGTACGGGCGGTGCGGGAGGTGCGGGGGGTGCGGGGGGCGTGGGAGGAGCTGGCGCGGCCGTATCGGCGTAAAACCGGAATTTCTCTTCGCCGATTGTGATCACGTCGGCGCGTGCCAGAAGTCGCTGCCCCTCGATACGCACGTCGTTGACATTGGTGCCGTTGGTGCTGGAATCGACGATCAAGTATCCCTTCGGCGTCTGCACAATTTCCGCATGACGGCGGGACACGTCTTTCCCCGGCACGACCACGTCACACGCGGCGTCCCGGCCGAACACGAGCGATGACCCGGCAATGGCATACTCGCGGCCATCGGTGAGCGAGACGACCCGCCCACCGGTGTTGATGGTGACTTTTCCCCCGCCTTTTGCCTCGCCTTTCGCCGCTGCCATCGCCTGCGGCACGCTCAGGGCCTGGATGTACTGGGTGCTGCCACTCCGTCGTTCATCGACGAACGTCAGCTCCTGACCGCCAACCTCCACCTTGTCTCCATGGAGCAAAGGCGTGGGCTCCGCACCCAGGCGAACGCCATTGATGAGAACCTCGGCCTCGGGGACCGCTTTGGTGATGACCACCTGACCGTCTTGAAGGACCTTCAACTTCGCATGGCGAGGGAGGACGCCTGGCACGGCGAGGGGAATGGCACAGCTTGGGTCGGCGCCCAGTAGAACCTCCCCCTGCGGGAGTGTGAACCGCTTCCCGTCCAGTTCAAGCAACGCCATGCACGCCCGCTCCCGTATCGGTCAGGTCCGGGAAGTTACGCCTGCCTGTGTAACCGGGCAAGGAAGCAGCAGTTAGGTCACTCCGACTGTTTCTTCACGGCCAATCAAGCCGCGCCGGAGCAAGTACCAGAAAATCAGCGAGCCGACGATCACCGTCGCATAGCTGTTGATGAACCGCCAGATCAGTGTGTAGCTCGGCGTCATCTCGCGCGGCACGTAGATCGACATGACGGCTGCGGACGTCAACTCGGCAAGCCCGGACCCTCCCGGCGTGGGCGCGAAATACAGCAGAAATGAGATCAGGGTCTGTACCAGCAGAATGTCCGTAAAATCGGCAGGGATTCCCAGCGTGCGCAGCGCGACGTAGCCGGCGAGGAGTTTGTTGGCGTGGGAGGGCGCCGAGATGATGATCGCCAGGACCAGCGTCAGCAAACCGCGCGCGTTGCCGAACGCCACCATACAATCGTGGGCGCGGTCCACGCCCCCGAGCAGTTTCTCCGTGCGGGCGGCGGCATTGGGGCTCCGGCCTCCAATCCGACGCGCGAGCCGCTGAATGACGCGCTTCATGACCCCGGGAAACACCATCGCGCTCAGCATCAGCAGCCCGATCAGTCCGAAGATCGTGAGGCTGGTCTTGAAGAGGTCATATAAGGTGATGCCCAGGACCAAGCCGTGCTGTTCCAGCGACTTCCCCGCGCCGAACCAGACTGCCAGCGGACCCGCGATCGCAAAGAACGCGACCGTCGCGACGAAAGTCACGAAAATCGACGTCACGCCTTCCGGGACGGGTACGCCCGAGCGCTTCAGGACCCACAGGGACATCGGCGCCGAGCCCGACTGAAAGGGGGTCAGGTAGGAGCCCCAGGCCCCGAACCCGCCCGCCAGGATGCAGTCGCGGAGGCGCGCCGGTGGGAAGACCTGTCGGGTGCACACCCAGAGCCGCAGCCCACCACCGAACCAGTCCATCGACGCCAGCACCATACCGATCAGCAACCATCCCCAATGCAGCCGCAGGAATGGCGCGAGCATGACGTCGAGGCGATCGCCCTTGAGAATGCCGTAGTACGCGACGAGGAGTGCGACTCCGCACAGAGAAATGAGGGCGAAGAGCTCAAGGCCACGACGAAGCAGGCGGGGGGTCAGGGCGAGAGCCATCTAATTGCCAAAGCTGTTATTCTTGAGGGTTATGCGCCATCCCCCTGAGCGCGTCGTGCTTCGCAACGTACGCCAGCATAATCTGAAGAACATCACGGTGGAGTTCCCCCGCCGGGCCCTGTCCGTCGTCACCGGGCCGTCCGGATCGGGAAAGAGCTCGCTGGCCTTCGATACGCTCTATGCCGAGGGACAGCGGCGCTACATCGAATCGTTGTCGACCTACGCGAAGCAGTTTCTCGAGCGAATGCCCAAGCCGTTGGTCGACGCGATGGAGGGGCTGTCGCCGGCCGTCGCGATCGAGCAGAAAAACCCTACGACGTCGAGCCGTTCCACCGTCGGCACCGCGACGGAAATCGCCGATTTCTTCAGGCTGCTGTGGGCCCGGGCTGGAACACAAACCTGCCTGCAATGCGGCCAGGAAGTGAAGCGCGATACGGTGCAGGAGGTGGTGGACGCGGTCGTGGCGGGCAACGGAAAACGGGAAACGCTGGTTGCTTTCCCCTTGCCTGCCTCCGCGCACCGCCCCGACGTCGAAGTGGCAGCGCAGCTTCGGGCCGCGGGGTTCGTGCGGGCGCAAATCGATGGGGCCGTCGTCCGGCTCGATGACGAGGGAGCGGAAGCGCGGGTTCGCGCGGGCCAGGATGTGCTCGTCATCGTGGACCGGATCGCCGCCGCCGAGGAGAATCGCGGCCGGCTCGCGGACGCGATCGCGACGGCGTTCAGCGAGGGTGAAGGGATCGCGCTCGCCCTCAATAATGGCCATCGCCAGCGCTTCTCCGAGCACCCGGCGTGCTCGGCCTGCGGCTGCGCCGCGCCGGTTCTGACACCGACGCTGTTCTCCTTCAATAATCCGCGGGGTGCCTGCCCTACCTGCAACGGCTTTGGGGCGGTCCTGGAGTACGACGAGTCGCTGATTGTCCCCGACGCGCGCCGATCCCTCGCGGCGGGCGCGCTGGATCCGTGGACCAAGCCGCGGTACGAGGGGCGCCGCCGCCTGTTGCGCGAGACGGCTCGCGCGCGCGGAATCCCCCTCGATGTTCGCTGGAGCGAGATTCCCGCGCGCGAGCGGCAGTTCCTGCTGCACAACGAAGGCGGCCGCTATCTCGGGATGTTCCCGTTCCTCGAGCGCCTCGAAGAGAAGCGCTACAAGCAGTACATCCGCGTGTTCCTGCGACAGTATCAGCTGGCCAAGACCTGCCCTGGATGCAGCGGCGCGCGCCTGAAACCGGAATCACTCGCGGTCCGCGTAGCGGGAAAAACCATCGCCGACGCGGCCGCGTTGACAGCCACCGACCTCGCCGTGTGGCTGGACCAGCTCAAGCTGCCGGCGTTTCAGCAGAGTGTGGCCAACCACATTCTGGGCGAGCTGCGCGCCAGAGTCGACTTCGTGAATGACGTGGGACTCGGCTACCTGACGATGGACCGTCAGACCCGCACGCTCTCGGGCGGCGAAGCGCAGCGCATCGCGCTCTCGAACGCGCTGGGTTCGCACCTCGTCGATACGCTGTACGTCCTGGACGAGCCGTCGATCGGACTGCATCCCGCCGACGTGGACCGGTTGCTGGGATTGCTGCGCCGTCTGTCGGACGCCGGCAACACCGTCGTGGTGGTGGAGCACGATCCCGCGGCGATGCGCGCCGCCGACTGGATGGTCGAGCTCGGCCCGGCGAGCGGTGAAGCGGGCGGGCAGCTCGTCTATCAGGGACCGGCCGCAGCGGTCCGGGAAGCCGGAACGCTGACGGGCCAGTATCTGGCGGGCGACAAGCGAATCGGGGTGCCGTCGGCACGGCGCCCGGCCGTGCGCTGGCTCGAGCTCAAAGGTGCCCGACTCCACAATCTCGATGGCGTGGATGTCCGCTTTCCCCTCGGCACACTCACGGCCGTGACGGGCGTCTCGGGTTCCGGGAAATCGACCCTGGTGCACGATGTGTTGTATCGGCAACTCGAATCCCGGCTGCGCGGTGAGCACAGCGCCAAGCAGCATCTGGGTGAGCCGGTTGGCGCCGTCTCAGCCCTGAAGGGTTGGGAGCACCTCGAGGACGTGGTCCTGATCGATCAAGCGCCGATCGGTCGCACGCCGCGCTCGAACCCCGTGACGTACGTCAAAGCGTTCGACGAATTGCGCGCGTTGTTCGCGAACGAAGCGCTGGCGCGCGCGCGCGGCTACACGCCCAGCACGTTCTCCTTCAACGTCGCGGGCGGGCGCTGCGAAGCCTGCGAGGGCGCCGGCCACGTGCTCATCGAAATGGTGTTTCTCGCGAACGTGTTCGTTCCGTGTGACCAGTGCGGCGGCAAGCGCTTCAAGCGGGAGATACTCGACGTCAGGGTCCAGGGCGCCAACATCGCCCAAGCGCTCGAGTGGACGGTGGACCAGGCGATGCAGCGTCTGCACCGCCATCCGCGGCTCGCCCGCTGTCTGTGGTATCTGCAGCAGGTGGGACTCGGGTATCTGCACCTCGGTCAGCCCGCCACGACGCTCTCGGGCGGTGAGGCGCAACGCCTGAAGATTGCCCGCGAGCTCGCGACCGCCGGCGCCAAACGGGGAACCGGCAAGCGCAAACTGTACATCCTCGACGAGCCGACCACAGGCCTGCATCTCGACGACGTGCGCGTGTTGTGTCGCGTCCTCGACCGGCTCGTCGATGGTGGCCACACCGTGGTCGTCATCGAGCACAACGTCGATGTCATCAAGCGCGCGGACTGGGTGATCGATCTCGGGCCCGGCGCCGGTGCGCAGGGCGGACGTCTGGTCGCATCGGGCACACCGGAAGACATCGCCGCCGTCAAGGAGTCGCTCACCGGACGTTACCTTCGAGATCTTGCGTGACGGTGCGGCGCAGCGATCTGCTGCTCGTCGCGGCAGCCGCGGTGTGGGGCGTGAGCTTCGTCGTCGTGAAAGACGCGCTCACCGACGCGTCGCCGCTGTTGTTGCTGGGTGTCCGCTTCACGATCGCCACGCTGGTGCTCGCGCCGTTCATCAACCTGCGCGGCGGGTTCTCGGCAGCCGAGCTCCGGGCGGGCCTCCTCCTCACGGTGCTGCTCGCGAGCGGGTTCGCGACGCAGGCGGTCGGCTTGCAGTACACGACGCCGGCCCGCTCCGCGTTCATTGTTGCGATGTCGAGCGTGCTCGCTCCCGTGATCGCCATGGTGCTGCTCAAGCACCGAACCGGATGGCTCGTGCTGCTCGCGCTGGTCATCGCAGGCGTGGGGATCTATTTCCTGACCGCACCGGACGCGGGCGGGCTCAATCGCGGAGACATGTGGACGCTGATCACCGCCGTGGTGTTCGGCGGGCACATCGTGGCCGTCACAGAGTTCTCGAAACGATTCGAGGCGGAGCGGATCGTCTGGCTGCAGCTCCCCGGCACGGCGGTCGGCACGCTGATTGCGGCGCTCGTGCTGGAGCCGATGCGCCTCGCGTGGTCCGTGGGATTCGGCGTGGCGCTGCTCTTCCTTGGCGTGATGGCGACCGCGGTTGCGTTGGTGTGGCAGATGCGCGCCCAGCGCGAAATGACATCGGCGAGGGCCTCACTTTTGCTCTGTTTTGAGCCCGTGTTCGCCGCGCTGACATCGCGCTTTTTTTGGGGCGAAAGCTTTACGCTGTCCCAGGGCGTGGGCGCACTCCTCATTCTCGCCGGGATGGTACTGGCGGTGCTTGGGGAGGCTCAGAGCGAGGGGTTTTCCTCCGAGCGGTGACGTCTCTATATTTCGCGCCTCTTCCCGAGTAGCTCAGTTGGTAGAGCAGCCGGCTGTTAACCGGCGGGTCGCAGGTTCGAGTCCTGCCTCGGGAGCTCTCCCTCGCAGTAGCTAGCTCTCCAACACGCTGTTGACGGCGTCGACGATCTCGTGCGTGGTGAACGGCTTGGAAAGACTCTTCACTGCGCCGAGCAGCTCGGCATCGCGCCGTAAATCGAGCATCCCCGACGAGTCCCCTCCCGATATCACGATCACTTTGACCCGCGGAAACTGCTTGCGGATCTGCCGCACCGTCTGAATCCCGTCCAGTCCGGGCATGAAGATGTCGCTGATCACCGCGTCGGCAGAGTGGCTCTCGAGCAACTGCAGCCCCACCTCCCCATCGCTGGCCTCCCACACCTCATGACCTGCCTGCTCGAGCGCGCGTCGCACGATGCGGCGAATCGGCTCTTGATCATCAATCACGACGATGCAGGCCATGCCCCGAATTTTTGAGCCGGCGCGTCATCCGGGTAGTCGGCAACCCCCTACACGCTCGCTCGGCACGATTCTCGCCAAATAGCACGCTCGAGTTGCATTCCGCATGTCTCCGCAAGGCAGAAGGTGGCCATCATGGTGACGACGAAGCTGCGGGCCATCCTTAAGGCGGCCCTTGTTCTGTGCATACTCGCGGCATTCTGGAACGTCGCGTGCCAGAATCCGGGTGGTGTTGCTCCGCCGCCGCCCCCGGGGCCACCGCCTCCTCCTCCACCCCCTCCTCCGCCTCCGCCGCCGCCGGGACCGCCGTCGGTGGTCCTGACGCCGGGGACCATCTCGTTCAGTGACACGACCGGAAACTCGACGACGGTGACGCAGACGATCACCATCACGCGCGGGGACACCGCCACCGCCCCACTCACGGGCTTGGTGCTCGGTACCACCACGTACGTGGGCCCGACGGGTTGGCTCGACGCGTCCTTGAGTGGTCCGGACGCTCCCGCCACCCTGACGTTGAGCGCCCGGAAGGGCACGCTCGCGGCCGGAGCCTACAGCGCGGCAATCCAGATCGCGTCACCGGTCGCGACCAACAGCCCGCAGTATGTCACCGTGAACCTGACGCTGTCCGCACCGCCGCCCCCGCCGGCACCGCCGGGTCCCACCGTGACGGTGGTGGCGGTCGGAAACCTGGGCGGGTGTGGCGGCGAGATGGGTCGCGAATCGGCGAACACCGTCGCTGCAGCGAACCCCGATTATGTGCTGATGCTGGGTAACAGCGCTCTCGATTCCACGCCGGGACAAGTGACGACGTTGGACGACTACATGAACTGCTATGACCCGTCTTGGGGCCAGTTCAAGAGCAAGACCTACGCGGCGCTGGGGACACACGAAGTCGACATCGACACCGTGCCGCCCGACTACGGCAGCGGGATGGCACCCGGCGCGGACGCCTACTTCGGAGCGGATCGCATCGGCCCGCCGGGTCGGAACTACTACAGCTTCAATCTCGGCTCCTGGCATGTGATCGCGCTGAACACGCAAAGCCCGGGCGGCTACAAGCGCCCAATCGACATTCGGTTTCATGCCGGCAGCGATCAGTTCAACTGGCTCTGGAAGGATCTGAGCAACAACTCGTCGAAGAAATGCACCCTCGCCTTCTGGTACCAGGCGATGTGGATCTCTTCGAAGAACATGGAGGATCCCGGGAACGACCATTATCCCAACCACGGCTATCGCGTTCAGGACATCCGCGGCATTTGGACCGTGCTCTATGAGAAGAACGCCGATCTCGTCATCAATGGGACCCCGCACATCTACGAGCGCTTCGCGCCGATGCGCTATGACCGGAGCTACCAGGATCCGTCCCCGTCGGAGTATGCCGCGGACTCGGTGCGCGGCATCCGACAAATCACGGCCGGGCTGGGCGGGGACGGGCCGAACACGTTCGATCAACCCGCCGCAGTTCGTCATCCGCTCAGCGTGTACCGCGCCGGTGGCAACGGCGTCCTGAAACTGGTACTTGGGGACGGGGCCTATACGTGGGAGTTCCTGAACACGAAGTACTCGCACATCAGCGATCGCGGGTACGGTACCTGTCACTAGACCCGCCATCAGGGGCGTGACCGAAGGCACCCGGACCCATACATTGGGCCCATGCCCAAGGCCCAGAACGGCAAGAAGTCCAAGACGAAGAGGGCGAAGAAACCCCGTAGGGAAGCGGATTCCTTAACCGTCTCCATCCTCCAGGCGACGCTGGAATCGACGGCCGACGGGATTCTCGTCGTGGACCTCGATGGGAATGTCGTCTCACAAAACCGGCGTCTCTCCGAGATGTGGCGGATTGCTCCGACCGTCATCGCGTCGAAGAACGATTCGGAGCTGATCGAGCACATACAGAAACAGCTCGCGAATCCGCGGCAGTTCGTCGATAAGATCCTGGAGCTGTACACCGCACCGACCTCCCCCAGCTTCGACGTGCTCGCCTTCAAAGACGGCCGGATATTCGAGCGGTACTCGATTCCGCTCCGCCTGAACGGGCGCGCCGTGGGCCGGGTCTGGAGCTTCCGCGATGTCACCGCCCGGCACCGCGCCGAATGCGTCCAGGAAGCGGTCTATCAGATCTCCCACACGGCGCATGCCGCCGACAACCTGCTGGCGCTGCTGGGCGCGATCCACGAGATCGTGGGCGAGCTGATGCCCGCGAAGAACTTCTACGTGTCGCTGTACAACGAGAAGGACGACCGTCTCGAGTTTCCCTACTTCGTCGACGAGTACGATACGGCGCGCGACATTCCGCCGCGCAAGCTGCGCAAAGGCCTCACCGAGTACGTGCTCCGGACTGGGCAGCCCCTGCTCGCCACGCCCGACGTCTATGAGACGCTCGTCGCCACCGGCGAAGTGGAGCTGATCGGCGCGCCGTCGATCGACTGGCTCGGCGTGCCGCTCAAAGTGAAGGACCGCACCATCGGCGTCGTGGTGACGCAGACCTACTCGCAGGGCGTCCGCTACGGGCAGAGCGAGCTCGACATCCTCACCTTCGTCTCGTCGCAGATGGCGATGGCGATCGAGCGCAAGCGCGTGGGAGATGCGTGGCGCGAGCAGAGCGAGCTGCTGCAGCGCATCGTGGACAACATCCCGGTCATGCTCGTGTTTCTCGACGAGCAGGGGCGGATTCAGTGGGGCAATCGCGAGTGGACCCGCACGCTCGGCTACGACATCACCGAGGCGCGCGAGCGCGACCTTCTCGCCGAGTTGTATCCCGACACGGCGGAGCGGCAGCGCGTTCGCGAGTCGGTCGGCGCGCCGGTCGGACAATGGACCGACTTCCGTCCGCGCACCCGGGACGGATCGGTGCTCGATACCATCTGGGCCAACGCACCACTCACGGGAGGCGGCTGGCTGGCGATCGGGATGGACGTCTCGGACCGGCGCCGCTCCGAAGAGCGCTACCGCTCGTTCATTGCGCAGAGCTCGGAAGGCGTGTCACGCCTGGAGATCGATCCTCCGGTTCCCACGAACCTCCCGGAGGACGAACAGATCGACTGGCTGTACCGCCGCGCGCGCATCGCGGAGTGCAACGATGCCATGGCGCGGATGTACGGCCACAAGGACGCCCATGAGCTGGTCGGGACCGCGCTCGCCGATCTGCACGATGTGAACGACCAGGCCAATCGGGAGCAGATCCGGTCGTTCATCCGCGCGGGGTATCGCCTGTCCGACTCTGAAACGCGCGAGCACGCCAAGGACGGCAAACCGCGCGTCTTCCTTAATAACGTGGTCGGCTTCATCGAGGACGGGCACATCGTGCGGGTCTGGGGCACGCAGCGGGACGTGACCGACCAGCGCCACCTCGAAGAGCAGTTCCGCCAGGCGCAGAAGATGGAAGCGGTGGGTCAGCTGGCGGGCGGCATCGCGCACGACTTCAACAACCTGCTCACCGCCATCCTGGGCAACACGCAGCTATTGCTGCGCGACCTGCCGCCGGGAGACAGCAAGCGCGGCGACGTCGAAGAAATCCGCAAAGCCTCCGAGCGCGCCGCTTCCCTCACCCGCCAATTGCTCGCCTACAGCCGCCGGCAGATGCTGCAGCCGGAGGTCCTCGATCTGAACGTGGTCGTCGCGGAGATGGACAAGCTGCTGCGCCGGCTCATCGGCGAGAATATCGCGCTGGAAACGCTTTTGGCGGCGGACCTCGGGCGCGTGCGCGCGGACCCCAACCAGATCGAACAGGTGCTCGTGAACCTCGCGGTCAACGCCCGCGACGCCATGGCCGACGGCGGCGGCGGCAAGCTGACGATCGAGACCGCCAACGTCGATCTCGACGAAGCATTCACGCAGGCCAACCTTGGATCCAAAGGCGGGCCACACACCATGCTCGCCGTGACCGACACCGGGACGGGGATGGATGCGACCGTTCGCGCCCATCTGTTCGAGCCGTTCTTCACCACCAAAGAAGTCGGCAAGGGCACAGGACTCGGACTCGCCACCGTGTACGGCATCGTGAAGCAGTCCGACGGCTACATCTCCGTCTATTCCGAGCCGGGTCGCGGCTCCAGCTTCAAGATCTACCTGCCACGGCTCGACGCGCGCCCGAGAACGTCGTCGCCGGCGATAAAAGGTGGCGCGGCCCGCGGGACCGAGACGATCCTCGTCGTCGAAGACGAGCCGGCGGTGCTGGCCCTCAGCCAGCGGGCGCTCGAGGCCCAGGGTTACGTGGTCCTGGCCGCCTCAGACGCCACCACAGCGCTGCGGCTGGTCGAACGACACGGCGGTACGATCCACCTGCTCCTCACGGACGTAGTGATGCCCGGTATGTCGGGACGGGACCTGGCCGATCAACTGGCCGCCCGCCGCCCTGGCACCCGCGTGCTCTACATGTCAGGGTACCCCGGCGACGCCGTCGTGCAACATGGTGAGTTGCAGCCGGGGGCCGCCTTTCTCCAGAAGCCCTTCTCGCCGGACGGTCTCGCGCGGAAAGTGCGCGACGTGCTGGACGCGTGACGCCACGCGCTGTACGCTATGCGCATGGCTAAAGTCGCTACTCCCGCAGCGACGGCCTTTGGCACACTGGACCCCGAGCAACTGGGTCGCCTCGTCGACCAGCTGCCCGTCATGCTGTGGTCTGCGGACGCGCAGCTGCGCGTGACCTCGCGGCGCGGCGGCAGCCTCTCGCTCCTCGGGCCCATCCCAACCCCTGACGAGGGGCTATTCGTGGGCCGCGCCCTCGAGAATCCCGCAGAATCGGCCCGCGCCGTGGCGGCACATCGCGCGGCCCTGCTCGGGAATTCGACGGCATACGAGATCACGTTCCGCGGCCGCACGTTCAGCGCGCGCGTGGAGCCCACGCGCGATGCGGGTGGCGCGATCTGCGGTGTCGCGGGCGTCGCGTTCGATATCACCGACCTCCGGTATTCGGAAGAGCGGGTGCGGTTGATCAACCTCGCCACCAACGACGCAGTGTGGGACTGGGACCTCGCGACGAACGCGCTCTGGTTCGGCCGAGGACTCGAGACGCTGTTCTGGTACACGCGCGAGGACATCGAGCCGGGCGTAGAGGCGTGGACCAATCGCCTCCATCCCGAAGATCGGGACCGTGTCCTCACGAGCGTGAAGGCGGCGATCGCCGAGGGGAATACCATCTGGTCCGGGGAATACCGCTTCCGGCGCCGGGACGGGTCGTACGCCGACGTGTTCGATCGTGGGTATGTCATTCACGATCCACAAACGGGAAAGCCGGTCCGGATGGTCGGATCGATGATGGACGTGTCCGAACGCAAGCGCTCGCAGGAACAGTTGCAAGCCTCCCGCGCCGCGCTCCGGCTGCTCGCCGCACGCCAGCACGACGTGCGCGAGCACGAGCGCACGCGCATCGCGCGGGAAATCCACGACAGCCTCGGCCAGGCGCTGACGGCGCTGAAGCTGCAGCTCGTCGCGGCGCAAACCGCCGCCGGTCATGAAGCTCCCGCTCTGCGCGAGCGGTTGAGTGAAACGGCCCTGATGGTCGACGATCTGGTCAAGACCGTGCGGCGCATCGCCACCGAGCTCCGGCCGCCGATTCTCGATCAGCTGGGGCTCCCAGCCGCGCTGGAATGGATGGCGCAGGATTTCACCCGTCGCACCGGGATCCCGTGCCAGCCGACGATTCTCCCCACCGAGGGTGCCATCAATGACGAGCTGGCAACGGCGCTGTTCCGGATCGTCCAGGAAGCGCTGACCAATGTCTCGCGCCACGCCGCCGCGACACGCGTACAGATCGAGCTCGGGCTGAAGAGCGGGTGTGTGACGCTGGAGGTACGGGACGACGGCAACGGAATCACCGAGTCGGCAGCGAACGGCCCTGGCTCGCTCGGCATTCTGGGGATGCGCGAGCGTGCGGCCGCGCTCGGCGGCGTCCTGGAAGTCGCGCCGCGCTCGAACGGAGGGACGCGTGTCGCGGCCTGGTTTCCACCCAACCTTGCAGCGGACGCCAATCGATGACTCGCATTCTCGTGGTGGACGACCACGCGCTGGTCCGTCGAGGTCTGATCGAGCTGCTTCAGAGCCTGCCGGCCGGCGTCGAGTTCGGCGAGGCTGGTACCGGCGCCGAGGCCCTGACGCTCGCCCTGGGCGAGAAATGGGACGTGGTCCTTTTGGACCTCGGACTCCCGGACCGGCACGGCCTGGATGTGCTCCGCGAGCTCCACGCGGCGCGTCCGCAGCTTCCGGTGCTCATCCTCACGATGTTCCCCGAAGATCAGCTCGCGTTGCGCCTGCTCGAGACGGGTGCCGCCGGATACCTGACCAAGGAGTCTGCTCCAGAAGAGTTGCTGCGGGCACTGGAGCGCGTGATGGCCGGCCACAAATACCTGAGCCCCGCAATGGCACAGGCCGTCGCGGACGGATTGGGTGGACCCCCGCCCGCGCCCCACGAGCAACTCTCCGATCGCGAGCTCGAGGTGCTGCGCCTGCTCGCCGCGGGACGCCCCATCACCGCGATCAGCCGCCAACTGGGGCTCTCGCCAAAAACCGTCACCACCTACCGGGCCCGACTGCTGCACAAGCTCCGGATGAAGTCCAACGCCGAGTTGACGTTTTACGCGACGCAGCACGGCCTCGTGAGTCCGGCGGCGCTCCGCGCAACGTCGTAAACCGGTCGGTTCACCCCCGCAATAGGCTCCCACACCCCCGAATAAGCCCCGAAAAAATCGATAAAACCTGCATTATCTGGCGAGTGTGTGCTCACTTCGCTCCATAAGCCTTTCTTTTGCTAGGGATTAATCCAGCGCAAGGCCCTGATCACAGTTGTACTTGATTGCAATTCAATGACTTATATGCTGAAGTGGCGCCGCGCACCGACCGTGCCGCTATCTTCCGCCCATGCTTTTACCGCCCTTGATAGGGCACGAAGGGATTAAGACCAGACTGGCGGGCGCCCACGCCTCCGGAAAGCTGCCTCAAGCACTACTGCTGACCGGACCACGTGGAGTCGGCAAACAGCGTCTCGCGCTGTGGCTCGCCCAACTGATCCAATGCGATGCATCTGGCCAGGAACCGTGCGGTGAATGCCGCTCCTGTCGCCTTGTGCAGACGCTGCAGCACCCCGATGTGCACTGGTTTGTACCGGTCGAGCTGGGCAAACGAGGCGGAAGCGGCGGCAGCGATGCCGACAAGCAGATCGAGCTTGTATCAGAAGCATTGGCCGAGGAGATGGCCGCGCGGCGGGAGCAACCGTTTTACGCGCCGGTGGTGGGGCTGGCGAGTCACCCCGTCGCCGCCGTGCGGCTCTTGTTGAAGCGGCTGGTGCTGACGCCGGCGATGAGTCGGCGGAAGGTTTTCATCGTTGGAGACGCGGAGCGCCTCATCCCGCAGCTCGGGACCGAGGTGGCTGCGAACGCGCTCTTGAAGGCGCTCGAGGAGCCGCCGGCGGACTCGGTCATCATACTGACCGCCGCGGATCCCAACGCCCTGCTGCCGACGGTATTGTCGCGTGTTGTGCTTGTTCGTGTGGCACGATTGGCTGACAGTGTTGTGACAGTATTTGCGCAGCAAACGCTGGGAAACATCGATAAAGCTGAACTGACACAACGAGTTACGACTGCTGAAGGATGCATTGGCAAGCTCTTTGCAACAGATGTCCCCCGTTCGGGGCACGCAGAACAGGCGATACGATTTCTCGAAGATCCGTTGTTGTTTGCGCTTGGCCAGGTGCCGTTTCAAGCGCGCGGCGGCTTCACTGAAATGCTCGACGGATTGGCCGAGAAACTCCGCGGCGAAGCAAAGCGCGGCGGCGATACGGAGAAGCTCGTCGAGGCCATCGCGTTGGTAATGGGCGCGCGAGACCTCGCGCAGGGCAACGTGAACCCGCAGCTCCTCGCTGCCGTATTGGCCGGGGACCTGCAGACGATGCGCCCGTCATGAAGTTGTCGCATCTGGACCAGGCCGGACGCGCCCGGATGGTAGATGTCGGCGACAAGCCGATGATGGATCGGTCGGCGGTCGCGACGGGGACGATTCGGATGTCAGCGGAGGCGTTCCGGCAGGTAGCTGAGCAAGCCGTCGCAAAGGGCGATGTGCTGGCGGTCAGCGAAGTCGCGGGAACGCTGGCGGCGAAACGGACGGCGGAGCTGATTCCGCTCTGCCACCCCTTGGGCCTCGATCACGTCGAGGTCGAGGCGGCTCTGGCCGAAACGCTGCCGGGAGTGAGGGTCTGGGCCAGGGTTCGCGCCGTGGGCCGGACCGGCGTCGAGATGGAAGCTCTAACGGCCGTCGCCGTCGCATTGCTGACGGTCTATGACATGGTCAAAGCAGTGGATGGCAGCATGGTGATCGGGGATGTGCAGCTGGTCGAGAAGCAAAAAGCCCCGGTCGATGCTTGAATGAGGTTTGATGCACCAGCTGTAGGTTCACCGGAGTTAGAAATGGAGAGGAGTATGCAAACGAAAACTCAACGTCTGATATTGCGCGGCGGTATGATCGCGCTGGCCGTTCTGCTCGTCAGCACCGTGGGCGGATGGGCCGGTGGCACCACGACCGACGCCGAGCGCGCCCCTGCTTCCGGTGGGGAGCTGCTCGGTGAGTTGCGGTCGCTGCGCCAGCAGCTCGACGCCAAGCAGGGCGAGCTGGAAGTCGCCCGGCTGCAGCTCGATCGCGTGGATGCGATCATGCAGTACTCGAGCCACTACAGGCTGCCAGCCGATCTGGCCACGGCGGTCTACGACGTCGCCCTGAGCGAGGGGATCGATCCTGGCCTGGCGTTCCGCCTGGTCAAAGTCGAGTCCGGCTTCAACCCCCGCGCCACGAGCCACGTGGGCGCTGTGGGGCTGACCCAGGTGTTGCCGAGCACGGCCCGTCTGTATGAGCCGGGGCTCACGACGCAACAGCTGTATGACCGGGATACGAACCTGCGGATCGGGTTCCGCTACCTGCGCGATCTGTTGGACCGCTATCCGTCCAACATGCAGCTGGCGCTACTCGCCTATAACCGCGGTCCCGCCAAGGTCGAGAAGCTCCTGGGCGCCGGTCGCGATCCCGCGAACGGCTATGAAGCTGAAGTTATGAAGGGATTCCGGCACCACTAACCTCGGGTGCCGGTCAGCTACCGGCTCGGAATCCGCAGCACGTCTCCGGGCCGGATCACACTCCGCACCGTCAGATCGTTGGCCTCGAGCAGCGCCGCCAGCCCGACACCGTGCTGGCGGGCGATGCCGCTGGCCGTCTCGCCGGCTGCCACGCGGTGCCGGCTAGCACCGCTCGCAGTGACGTTGCGGTAGCGCGTAGAGGTGCGCCGCACACGCGGCTCAGGTGGCGTGCTCCACGCCCCACGCGGCACGACCCGGCCGCTCATCGGCACGATGATCCGCTGCCCAATGCGCAACGCGTGTGCCTTAAGGCGCGGATTGGCCGCCTGGAGCATCGTGACAGTCACCTTATAGCGCTGCGCGATCGACGAGAGCGTCTGCCCCGACGTCACATAGTGGTCGACGAAGGTGACGCGCTCGTTGATGGGCAGCTCGGCATAGCGTTCCGCGACGCCGGCTCCCTTCCCCCGCGGCACGCGCACAATGACGGTTCGCTGGGGGGGTGTGATTCCCCGCACGAACTGTGGATTGAGCTCGAGGATCGCCGCGACCGACGTGTCGGACAGCCGTGCCACCACATCCAGGCCGGTCGCATCAGGCACTGAAATTTCATCGAATACCAGCGGGGGGAGGCGCTGGATGTCCGTGAAACCGTAGCGGGCCGGCTGCTTAGCGATCAGGGCCGCGGCGATCAGCTTCGGTACGTAGTCGCGAGTTTCCCGGCGCAGGTTGCGACGGTCGGCGATCTGGAAGAAGGTCTGATCGTCCACCGTATCGGGCTCGCCCGGAAGGCGGCGGATTTCGCGCTCGATGCGGCCTGCCCCGGCGTTGTAGGCGGCGGCCGCCAGGTAGACACTGCCCAGGCGTTGCACCAGGTCGTTGAGGTGCGCGACGGCGGCATCGGTCGCCTTGAACGGATCGCGCCGCTCATCCATCCACGCATCGATCTGCAGGCCGTAGCCCCGGCCTGTGGCCGCCATGAATTGCCACATCCCCACCGCGCGGGCCCGGCTCACGGCGGTATTCGACAGCCCGCTCTCGATCAGCGTGAGATACACCAGGTCTTCGGGCAATCCGCGCGCGCGCAGGCGCTCGCGAATCATACCTTCATAGCGGCCCAGGCGGGAAAGCCAGATCTCGAACCGATCGCGGGCGTCGAGCTGGAAGAACTCGAGGTACTCGAGCACCCGGCGGTTGCCCGCGAATGTCGTGACATCGATATCGAACGTGGCCGTCGCGTCGTTGCCGAACAACTGCTCCGCTTCCTGGCGTACATCCTCACCGGCGAGCGGCTGGTTGGTGCGGGGCCCTCCCGGTGCGTGTTCGTGCAGGCTGTCGAGAGCTGACTGATCGGCGGCGGAGTCCTGCTCCACCTTCGCCAGCGCGGTGCCGAGCTGCACCGCCGAACTGTCGGTCGCTGACGCGACGGGAATCGCGCCCGGCGCCACAACCGGCGCGGGTGGGGGAATATGCGAGCCAGCGCAGCCGGCGAGAGCGGCGGCGCCCAGAATCGAGACGAGTACGGCGGTGCAGCGTGTCATCGTGTCGCCAGATAATTCCCAAGTAAACGGTTTGTCGCGTTCAAGACCGCAAGCGCCGCGCCCCGCGGCGGATCGGTTTCCGTCAGACACGACCCGACCAGCCGGGTCGCTGCTTCCGCTCGTGCCGACAGCGAGACGATCACCACCGTCGCATCGAACGCCCGCACGGCTTTCACACCCAGCAGCTCGAATGTCAGCTGCGGTTGCACGGCGTGTTCGAGCGCGTTCACGGCCGCCATCGCACAGCAGCGCAGCTCACCGGTTTGCGACGACACGCCGTCCGACGAGCCTTCGAATCGCCGGCCATCCGACCAGGTCAGTACGACTTTCGCGCGGCAGCGGCCGTTGGCCAGGCGCTGAAAACCGAACTCCTGAAATCGCAGGCGTTCGTCGGGCACGCGTGCGCCTCAGTCGAACCGGACTTCGATCTGCTGCTTGGCTGCCACGTCCTGTGTCGCCTCTACCACGTCGACCTCGAGCCGGGGACGTCCCTGCGCATCGCGCTCGGACGAAATGACCAGAATCAATCCGCTGTCGAATTCGACCTTCACGTGCCGGACATCCGACCGCACGGTTACCTGCTTGACCGTCTCACCCTTGAGTCGCGTCACCGCCACCACGATGCGCCGCAGAGCCTGCAGGTCCGCGGAGCTCATACCAGACACTCCGCGAGCACTTGGACGATCGCGGCGTCGGAAATCCGCTCGGCCTGGATGAACAGCGACGATCTCGAGGTGGCCTCCAACGGGTACGGCGTCCAAAAGGAACGGCGCCGACCCGGGACCGACTCAGACGCGGCGCGAAACGACAACACCAGCTGCCACGCGGACGTATTTGCGCGACGCTCCGCCACTGCATCTACGTGCCAAACCTGGTCCCCATGCGCGATCACTCGCCATGACATGGCTCACCTCATGCGGGGGAAGGAGCGCAAAGGGCCCCCAATATGTTGGTTAGATCTTGACCGGTCAATGGGTTAGCTCTTCTTGAGGCAGCTACGGCGGGTATCAGTCGTCCCTGGTCACATAGGCGCGGAAGCGCGTTGCGAGATCTCGTGTGACGGGTCCGGAAATCCCCTTCCCGATCGTGCGGCCGTCGAGCTTCGAGATCGCAATGACTTCCGCCGCGGTTCCGGTGAGAAACACTTCGTTCGCGGTGTAGAGATCGTACCGGTTCATCGGCAGCTCTTCGATTCCATATCCTGCTTCACGGCCCAGCTCGATAATCGTATCGCGCGTGACCCCGCGCAGGATCCCTGTGTACGGCGGGGGTGTGCGCAGTGTGCTGTTGGACACGGCGAAGAGATTCATGCCGCTCGCTTCCGCCACGTAGCCGCCGGCGTCGAGCATGATCACTTCGTCCACGCCGGCCGCAATGCCTTCGATCTTCGCGAGGATGTGCGAGAGATAGTTCAACGACTTCACGCGTGGAGAGAGCGACTCGCGATGCAGAATCGGAGTCGCGGCCGTGAGCGCGATGAGACCTTTCTCGTAGCGATCCTGCGGCCACAGCTTGATCGTATCGAAAATGCAAAACACCGTCGGTCGTTCGCACTTCCGGGGATCGAGACCCAGGTCCCCAACCCCGCGCGTCACGACCAGGCGGATGTAGTTGTCCTTGATCCCACTCTTCGCAACCCCCTCTTCGACCATGCGCCCCATGTCCTCTTTAGACATGGGGACGTCGAGCCAGATCGCTTTCGCGGAGTTGTACAGGCGGTCGAGGTGCGCGTCGAGGCGGAAGACGCGGCCGCCGTAGGCACGGATGCCCTCGAATACGCCGTCGCCATACAGGAGGCCGTGGTCGAATACGGAAACGACCGCGTCGCTGCGGTCGTACCACGTCCCATCGATCCACACGATGGAGGGCATCGAAGGAAATGTGCCTCCGATGCCCTCGGCTGACAACCCATGAGGCGGCTGGGGATCGAACCCAGGACCTACGGATTAAAAGTCCGTTGCTCTACCAACTGAGCTACCGCCTCGGCTGGGCGAAAGATAGTGATGCGCGTTACGTTTTGCGCGCCATCGCCGTTGACAATCAAAACCCCAATCAGGAGATCCGCTCGTGCGCTTGTGGCTAACCGCGTCCTCCCTCGTCGCCGTCATCGCGTGCTCGACCGCGCGAGGACCCGCTGCCCCAGCTGCAAACGTCGTCACTATCACCGCTAGCGACTTTGCCTTCGGGGCGCCGGATACAATTCCGGCAGGCCTCACCACGTTCCGGCTGCTGAATCACGGTCGCGAGCCGCATCAGGCCGTGATCATGGGAGCACCGGGAAAGACGATGGCCGAACTGGAAGCGGCGGCCGTCCCGAAGACGGCAGTCCCCGAGTGGTGGCGGGCGTTCCTGGCGCTTCAGCCCACATTCCCCGGTGGTCCAGGCGTGGTCGTGAGCGCAGACAGCTCGGTGATCACCACAAACCTGGCGCCGGGCAATTACGTCATCGTTTGCTTCGTTCCGAGCCCCGACGGAAAAATGCACGCGCAGAAGGGCATGTTCCGCCGCCTCGTGGTGACGCCCGCTCCGGCGACCGCGACCGCCGCGTCCGAACCCAAGGCGGATATCACCGTGACGCTGTCCGATTATGCCTTCGCAGCGTCGGCGCCGTTGACCGCCGGCACGCACACGATTCGTGTCGAGAACACCGGACCGCAGGTTCATGAGCTCACGATCGAGCGCCTGGCACCTGGGAAGACGATCGCCGACTGGCAGCGCTGGATGGCGGGAGGCATGCAGGGTGAGCCGCCCACCATTCCATTCGGGGGCTTTGCGGGACCCGACAAGGGCAAGGTCGGTTGGGTGACCCTCACGTTCACACCGGGCGACTACATGTTCCTGTGTTACGTCCCCGACGTGAAGGACGGGAACCCGCACTTTGTGCATGGGATGGTGCAGCAGATAACGGTAGGCGGTTAGGCGGTTAGGCGGTTAGAAGCGAAGGGCGAGCTCAGTATTCGAGCCCGCCCTTCGTGCTTTTCTAACCGCCTAACCGCCTAACCGTCTATCCGCTTAGAAGACCCAGTGCGCCCCGATCTGCGCCTGTTGCGGATCGCCGAGGCCGCTGCGGATCGTGCCGTCGAAATTGAACAGCAGGCTCGTCGCGGCTGGATCGCGGAAGTTCTCGTTGCCGAGCACGTTGAACAGCTGCGCGATCAGCTCGAGCCGGCCTCTGCTGCCCAGATTGAACGGCCAGGTCAACCCGATATCCCACGACATGTAGGAGTTGTCTTTGCGCAGCGTGTTGCGCTGCAGCACCGTGCCGTCGGTGCAGTTGCGGTCCGCGGGCGCTGCCGCGCGCTCGCCCGCGGGCGGCGCGAACGGGCTGAGCGGGCTCGGGCCACAGCTCGCCGACGTCGGTTGGGCCGAGTAGATGCTCAAGCGATTGTTCAGGAACAGCCCGCCGCCGATGTGCGCCACCGCCCACCCGTTGAACCGATGGCGTTGGTCGCGATCGCTGTACCCATACTCGGGGGCGAGGTTGTCGGCCCGGGCATAGCGGAACGTGAACGGATCGCGCTCGTTGTCGTCGTCGGACTTGTCCCACGACAGCGTGTAATTCACCTGGAACTGGAAGTTTGGATCCAGCACGCGCTTCAGCCCGATCGTGATCCCGTTGTAGACCGACTTGGCGCTCGATTCGACGGTCGTCAGCGAGCCGACGCCGGCCCATGGTCCCGCGTTCGCAACGCCGAACAGCGAGTCGTTGCGGTTGATGAACCGCGTCACGTTGTCGGTCGCGGCGTGGGTGACGCTGAGCAGCAGGCCCAGATCGGCCGCCAGTTGCTTCTCGTATCCGACTGTGACGTTGAACGTGCGCGGGTTACGGAAGTTCTTGTCGAACACGAACACGTTCGGGTTGAACACCGACGAAAGGGGGATGTTCGACGGGAACAGGTTCGGGAACGACGGCGCGGGCAAGCCGAACGGGATCGTTCCGCTCGAGCCGAACAGCGTCACCCCCCGGTACCCGTCTGTGCTGCGCGTCGACGCCAGGTTGAGGCCGGGAATCCGCGCGTAGTAGAGTCCCGCGCTCGCCCGAAACACCTGGCGACCATCGGCTCTCGGGTCCCATGCAATGCCGAACCGCGGTTGGAACATCTTTTTGTCCGACGGGATCGTGCCGTCCGACGGGAAGCTGAACGTGCCCTTCGCATTGGTGACCGTCGTGCCGTACAGCGGTGCGTAGGCCGTCGAATCGACGGGCGACAGGATGTCCGGCTGCAGCTGGGCCGACCACCGGAACCCGTAGTTGACCGTCAACTTCGAGCTGGGCCGCCAGGTGTCCTGGATGTAGAAGTCGAGCTCGGTCTGCGGAATCTCTTGCGTACCAGCTTCGCGCACGGACCGGCCCACGCCGGCCTGCTGCAGATAGAGGAGCACGGGGCCGGTGATCGTCCCCCCCGGGCACGTCCCGTCGGTGCGCGGCCCCGAGTTGCTGCACTCGACGTAGTTCGAGTCGTTCGCCAGGTAGCCGAGGAAGCCGGAGACCGAGCTAAAGATGTAGCGGCTGTTGGCGAACCCGATGAAGGTCTGCACGGAATTCACCCGGTTGTACTCGCCGCCGATCTTGATGAAGTGATTGCCTTTCGCGATCGACACGTTGTCGGTGAACTGGATGCGCGTGTCATAGTAATCGACCGGCAGGAAGAACGGCATGCCGAAGCGGTACGCGCCGGCGAAATCCATCGCGACGTCCGGGAACGGCCGATCCCCGGTCCCCGTCGGATCGGTGCCGAGCGCCGTGGTGCGCGGGCCGGCGTAGGGACGCGGCCGGTCTTCGCGCGAGTACTGGAAGCGGAACTCGTTCGAGAGCTGCGGCGTGAGGTACGAGAGCAGGCTGCCGTTGATCGCGTTCGAGTGATCCTGCTCGAGTCCGTTGGAGCTGATGCCCCAGCTGTCCACGTCGAACGTGCCGTTCTCCTGCTCCGACCAGGTGTAGTTGTACTTGAGCGACGCGTGATGGCGGTCCGAGAGCCGGAAGTCGAGCTTGGCGAGCAGCGCCCGCGCATTGTTGGTGCGGCGGATCGCGCCGTAGTCGCCGGCGAGCGCGCCGCCGAACGCCGTGTCCATCCAGGTGCGCAGCAGAGGATCGATCCGGTTGATGTCGTCCTGCTTGATCTCGTCGTAGAGCTGCTGGTCATAGGCGACAAAGAAAAACGCCTTATCCCGCTTGATCGGCCCGCCGAGGGTGAACCCGAACTGGTGCTGCGTGAAATCGGGCTGCGGGAAGGACGTGCCGTCGAGCGACGGCTGCCCGGAGAGCGCCCCGTCCTTTCCATAATAGTGGAGCGAGCCGTGCAGCTGATTGGTGCCGGATTTCGTCACCACGTTCACGAATCCACCGGAGGAACGGCCGAACTCGGCGTTCGCACCCGAGGCCGTGACGACGATCTCCTCGACCGCATCGAGGTTGAACGTGAACGGAGGCCGCTGGCCGCCGCGTTGCTCGCCGAAGAACGGGTTGTTGAAGTCGGCGCCATCCACTGAAACGTTGTTGTGAATGCCCTTCTGCCCGGCGATCGACAACTCGTCGCCGTCCGGCCCCTGCACGATCGCGACTCCCGGCGTGAGCAGGGTGAGATTCAGGTAGTTGCGCCCGTTGTTCGGCAGGCGCGACACGGCCGCGTCGGGAATGCTGGTCGAGTTTTCGATCTTGGTCGCGTCGACCACCGGTTGCTTCGCTTCGACCACGACCGCCTGCAGCTGCACCGCCGAGAGCTGCACGTTCAGGTTCACCGTCTCGCCGACGCCCAGACGGACGCCGGTCTGGCGCGTCTCACTGAACCCCACCGCGCGCGCCGACACGTCGTAGGTGCCGAGCGGAAGCAGGGATGCGACGAAGATGCCGCGCTCGTTGGTGACCGTTTGCCGCGCGAAGCCGGTGTTCGTCTCCCGCACAGCGACGGTGGCATTCGCGACCACCGCGCCCGAGGGGTCGGTGACGGTCCCCCGGATGATGCCGGTAGTGGCCTGCGATTGCGCTGCGACCACGAGGGGGAAAGCGACGGCCAGGACGACCAATCCGAAAAGCTTGCGCACCATGCTTCGGCCTCCGACGGGGGTAGGAAGGACGACGTTTCGGAGGGCTAGCGTATCACTCGGGAAAAGGACGGTCAAGGGCGTTACTTTCACCATACTTCATGCAGAATTCTGAAATCGCTCGCCTGCTCAGCGACGTCGCCGATCTCCTGGAGATCTCGGCGGCCAATCCGTTTCGCGTGCGCGCCTACCGCAACGCCGCTCGCACCGTCGCGGATCACCCCGATCCGCTCGATGAGCTGGTCAGAGGCGGCGCATTCGACCTCACCGATCTCGCCGGGATCGGCGGCGGAATCGCCAAGGAAATCACCACGCTGGTAGAAACCGGGACGCTGCCGCAGCGCCAGCAGCTGGTCGCGACCATCCCTCCCGGCCTGCTCGAGCTGCTGCGAATCCCCGGCCTCGGCCCCAAGCGGGTCAAGCTGTTTCATGACGAGCTGAAGGTGAACAGCGTGGCGGATCTGAAACAGGCGCTGGACGCGGGGAAGATCGCGACGCTGCCCGGATTCGGGCCCAAACTGCTCGAAAAGCTCCGCGAGGGCGTCACCGGCGCGTCCACGGGGGGACCCAAACGCATCGTGCTGCACGAGGCCGAGCAGTACGCCCGGGCGATCATCGATTACCTCAAGGCCGGCGGCGGCATCGAGGAGATCGACGTGGCCGGTAGTTTCCGGCGCCGCAAAGAAACGATCGGCGATCTCGACATCGTCGTCACCTGCGCACCGAAACAGGCCCCCGCGGTCATCGATCGCTTCGGAAAGTTCGGGGATGTGACACATGTCGCCGCCCAAGGCGACACGCGGTCGACGGTGCACCTGTCGAGCGGACTGCAGGTCGACCTGCGCGTGGTGGAGCCCGCCTGTTTCGGCGCGGCGATGCAGTACTTCACGGGCTCACAGGCGCATAACATCGAGCTCCGCAAGATCGCGCAGGTCAAGAAGTTGAAGCTCAACGAGTACGGCGTGTATCGGGGCACCAAATGCATCTCCGGCCGGACCGAGAAAGAGGTGTACGGCGCGCTCGGTCTCGATTGGATTCCTCCCGAGATGCGCGAGAATCGCGGCGAGATTGCAGTCGCAAAGGAGCACAAGCTCCCCAGGCTCGTTACGCTGGAGCAGATCCGCGGCGACTTGCAGATGCACACCGATGCGAGCGACGGCCGTGCCACGCTGGGCGAAATGATCGATGCCGCGCGCGCGCTCGAGTACGAGTACATCGCCATCACCGATCACTCACCACGCACGTCGATGGCCGGCCAGACGCCCGCGGAGATCCGGGCGCAGTGGAAGGAAATCGACCGGCTGAACAAGGGGATGCGCGGGTTTCGAGTGCTGAAGAGCGTGGAGATGGACATCCTGGAAAACGGTAAGCTCGATCTCCCGGACGATCTGCTCGCGGAAGCCGATTATGTCGTCGCCACGATTCATTACGGGCTGAAGCAGACGGAGCGCCAGCTCACGGACCGGTTGCTCGCCGCGATCGGGAACCGCTGGGTGGACGCGATCGGGCACCCCACCGGCCGCCGGTTGCCCGAGCGGCCTTCCTATCCGCTCGACTTCGACGTCGTCGCCAAGGCAGCCGCGAACGCCAAGTGCCTGCTCGAGATCAACGGCAGCGAACGGATGGACCTGCCGGACACACTGGCCGCTGCCGCCAAGACGCACGGCGTCCGGTTCGTACTCTCGACAGACGCGCACAACACGCGCGAACTGGGGTTCATGAAGTTCGCCGTCGCGGTGTCCCGGCGGGCGTGGCTGACGGCGGCCGACATCCTCAACACGCTGCCGCTGCCTGAGTTCTTGAAGGGGTTACGCCGAAGCCGGAACCGTTAGCAGCTCGATCTGCGCGACCGGCTCGAAGCTGTAGCGATGGTGGCGGGTGGGGCCGAGGCGCTGAATCGCGTCGAGGTGCTCGGGCGTGGCATATCCTCGGTTCGTCTCCCAGAAATAGCCCGGATGCCGGGCCGCGAGCCGGTCCATCAGATAATCGCGCATCACTTTGGCGATGACCGAGGCGGCGGCGATCGAGTGGCAGCGCGCATCGCCATCGACGATCGCTTCGTGCTCACAGCCCAGCTCGGGACAGGGCAGCCCGTCGACCAGGATGTGGGCGGGCACGAAGTGTAGCCGCCGGAGCGCGCGCTCCATGGCCAGAATCGATGCGCGCCGGATGTTGAGCCGGTCGATCTCGCGCACGCTGGCGGCGCCGACCGCGATCGCAAAGGCGCGCTCGCGGATCTTGACCGCGTATTTCTCGCGCTGAAGGGCCGTGAGGACCTTCGAATCATCGAGGCCACGAATCGGCTTTGCGCCCATCGGAAACACAACGGCCGCGGCAACCACTGGACCTGCCAGGGGGCCGCGGCCGACTTCATCGATTCCGGCGACGCTGATCCGACCTTCACTCCACAACGCCGCCTCGCGTTTCAACGACGGGCGGCGGTGCCTCACGTTTGCGACTGCTCCGCTTCTCCGGTGCTGGGCACCGCGATCCCCCCCCCCTGCCCCGCCCCGCGCTTTTCGCGGATCCGGGCCGCCTTTCCGGCCAGCCGGCGGAGGAAGTAGAGCTTCGCACGGCGCACGCGGCCTTTGCGCGTAAGGCCGATCTCGGCAATCGACGGCGCGTGCAGCGGGAAGATGCGCTCGACGCCCACGCCCGCCGAAATCTTGCGGACGGTAAACGTCTCGTTGATGCCGCCGCCACGCCGGGCAATGCAGATGCCCTCGAACGCCTGGAGACGCTCTTTCTCACCTTCGCGCACGCGCACCATCACGCGCACCGTATCGCCCGGAGCAAACGCCGGGATGTCCGTCTTGAGGCCTTCGCGCTCGATCGCTCGCAACCGCTGCATAACTACTCTCCATGTCGCGACCAGAGATCCGGCCGCCGTTCGCGCGTCAGGCGCTCGGCTTGTGCCGCCCGCCATGCCGCAATCTTGTCGTGGTCGCCACTCAACAATACGTCCGGGACGTCGAGCCCGCGATAGCTGGGCGGCCGCGTATAGCTGGGCGGCGCCAGCAATCCTTCATAATGCGAGTCGGACGACGCCGATTCATGATCGCCCAACGCACCGGGCAGCAGCCGCACCACCGCATCCACCACGCACAGCGCCGCCGGCTCCCCACCCGATAGCACGAAATCGCCGATCGAGACTTCTTCCGCCTTCAGCACTTCGGCGACCCGCTGATCGACGTCCTTGTAATGCCCGCACAGCAACGTCAGCTCACTGCCCAGCGAGTACCGAACCGCCGTGTCGTGCGTGAATGGACGCCCCCGCGCCGACAGCAACACCACCGGACCCGCTGCCTTCAAGTCTTCGACTGCGTCGACAAACGGCTCGACCTTCAAGACCATCCCGGCCCCGCCGCCGTACGGCGCGTCGTCCACCGTCTGATGCTTGTCGTGCGTGTAATCGCGCAACTGCACCGTGCGATACCGCGCCAGTCCGGTCTTGGCGGCCCGGCCCAGGATACTCGTCCCGAGCGGCGCGGTGAACCATTCGGGAAACAGCGTGACGACGTTGATCGTGAGCATTGCTACTCGTCCACCGCGACCAGCTGGTCGCGCCAGCTCTCCACGGCCGCCCGCGACGTGATGCCCTCGAAGCTGAGCAACCATTCGCGGTGATACGAGCGGCGCCGGGCGATCACCAACGGTCCCGCCAGCACTTTGCGCGCGTCGTCCAGGACGTACAGTCGTGCTTTCGGCACGAACACCGTCCCCAGATTCTCCACGAGGGGGATCACCGCCACTTCCCCCTGCTGGCCGTGCGGCTTGCGCAGCCGCCCGACTACGCGGTGACCGGGGGGGGCCGTTTGCCGAGAACGCCCGCCTTCTTCAGGAGCGAGCGTACCGTATCCGTCGGCATCGCGCCCTTCTCGAGCCAGGCCCGCGCCTGCTCGGCATCCACATCGATAACCGCCGGCTTGGCCTTCGGATTGTAGTGGCCGATGGCGGCCACAAACCGTCCATCACGCGGCGACTTGGAGTCCGCCACGACGATCCGGAAATACGCCTGACCCTTGCGACCTACCCGACGCAGCCGAATTCGAGTTGCCATTTGTGCTACATCCTTTTCAAGAACTTGCTCATTTTGCGCATCTGCTGGAACTGTTCCAGCAGCTTGTTGACTTCCTGCACCGAACGTCCGGCGCCTTTCGCGATCCGCAGCTTGCGGTTGCCGGTCAACACGCTGGGATCGGCGCGCTCTTCCGGCGTCATCGACAGCACGATCGCTTCGACGTGCTTCAACCGCTTGTCATCCATCGACACGCCCTGCAACGCCTTCGCGTTGATCCCCGGCAACAGTCCCAGCACCTGCTTCAGCGGCCCCATGTTCTGCATCTGCTTCAGTGCGACCAGGAAATCCTGAAGGTCCATGCCCTTCTTGGACCGGACCTTCTGTTCCAGCCGCTTCGCCGCGTCGGCATCGATCGTCGCGGTGGCCTTCTCGACGAGTGCGACGACGTCTCCCTGCCCCAGGATCCGTCCCGCCATGCGCGCCGGATCGAACGGCTCCAACGCGTCCGTCTTTTCACCGACGCCGATGTACTTGATCGGTACGCCGGTCACGCCGTGCATCGACAGTGCCGCACCGCCGCGCGCGTCGCCGTCGAGCTTTGTCAGGATCACGCCGGTGAGTCCCACCCCTTCGTGGAACCCGCGCGCGATCTTGACCGCGTCCTGCCCCGCCATGCCGTCTACGACGAGCAGCACTTCCTTGGGCGGCACCGCCGCTTTCAACGCCTTCAGCTCATCCATCATCTCGGCGTCGATCTGCAGCCGGCCGGCCGTATCGACAATGACGGTCCGCGCGCGCTCCGACTCCGCCTCGCGCAACGCCTGCTTCACAAGCGCCGGAACGTCCTGCTCACCACTCCCTGCTCCCTGCGGCAGGACCGGGACGCCGATCTGCTGCCCCAGCTGCTGCAGCTGCTCTCGGGCCGCGGGCCGATAGATATCAGCGGCAACGAGCGCCGGCGCTTTCTGCTCCAGCTTCAAGCGCCGGGCGAGCTTCGCCGCGGTCGTGGTCTTCCCCGATCCCTGTAACCCGACGAGGAGAATTACCGTCGGACCTACGGAGGAGAACTCGAGGCCGGCCTTGGTGCCGCCGAGCAGCGTGGCGATTTCGTCGTGCACCAGCTTGACGACTTGCTGGCCGGGACTGACTGCTTTGACCTGGAGCGCACCGACCGCCCGATCGCGCACCCGCTCGACAAAACCGCGCGTCACCTCGAAGCTCACGTCCGCCTCGAGCAGGTGGCGGCGGATCTCGCGCAGGGCGTCGGTGACGTCGCTTTCCGAGAGCACCCCACGTCCTCTGATCCGGTTCAGTACCCCGGTCAGTTGCTCGGAAAGGGCCGTAAACATAAGCACAGCAAGCTAAATGGCGAGTACCCTGAAACCAAGTGGGGGTCTTATCTTGGCTTCTATGATGGGTCAGATGAGCGAGACGCAGCAGACGCCGCACACGCAGCAGGTGACCCCGCAGTGGTCCCGACCGGACGACGCCGAGCGCGAGGCCCGCCTCCGCGCGATGAAGCGGCGCGCCACAGGGTTACTCGCCGTGGCGCTGCTCGTCTTCATCGCGGCCAGTCTCTACGAGCCGCAGTTCCCCTGGCTCGGCTACGTGCGGGCGACCGCCGAGGCCTCGCTGGTAGGCGGCCTGGCCGACTGGTTCGCGGTCACCGCACTGTTCCGCCATCCTCTGGGACTGCCGATTCCCCACACCGCGATCGTCGCCACCCGCAAAGAGCGCATCGGGCAGATCCTGGGCAACTTCGTCCAGAATCACTTCCTCTCGCGGGACGTGATCGCCGCGAACCTGCGCCGCGTGCATCCTGCCGAGCGCGGCGCGCAGTGGCTGGCCGACCGCGAGCACGCGAAGCAGATCTCCCGCCAGTTCGCGAGCGGACTCGTCAAGACACTCGACTCGCTCCCGCCCAACGAGCTGCAGGATCTGGTCAGCCAGGTCGTGCGCAACCGCGTGCGCACCTTCCGCGTCGCGCCCGCGCTCGGCAAAACGCTGGCGCTCGCGCTGGGCGACAATCGCCAGGAAGAATTGCTCAACGCGACCGTGAAGCTCGCCGCCGACGCGGTCCGCAACAATCGCGATCTGATCCGCGAGCGGGTGAAGGCCGAAACGCCGTGGTGGGTGCCGCCCGTCCTCGACGACAAGATCTACCAGAAGATCATCGCCGCCGTCGAACGCCTGCTGCACGACATGGTGATGGACCCGAACCATCCGCTGCGTGCCTCGTTCGACAACGCGATCCGCGACTTCATCGACCGGCTCCAGCACTCGCCCGACGTCATCGCCCGAGCCGAGGCCCTGAAGGAGGAGTGGTTGATGGGCGCGGCCACCGACGAACTGGCGCGCAAGCTCTGGGAAGGGATCCGCCAGTCCATCATCACCTACGCGAAGGGCAGCGACGGTGGCCCAAGCCCGCTCGACAGCGGCCTCAGCGAGTTCGGGACCGCGTTGCTCTCGAATCCGACGCTGCTGGCGGAGCTCGACGAGCTCCTCATCGATCTCACCGCCAACGTCGTGGAGAAGTACCGCATTGAAATCGGCGACCTGATCGCGAAGACGGTGGCGAGCTGGGATCCGGAGGCGACGTCGCGGCGCTTCGAGCTGGCGGTGGGACGGGACCTGCAATTCGTGCGGATCAACGGAACGCTGGTGGGGGGACTCGTCGGACTCGCGATCTACACGATCATCCACCTCCTGCGCTGAGCCGAATCGTGGGGATCGCTCCCCACCCCGACCAATTGACGGGCGCGTCTACAAACCGAACGACAGCCCGGCCATCGACGGTCTGCTGTTTGATGTCCGATCGTCTGGCCGTGCGGCCCCCCGGCCGTCGTTTTGCCCAGGCACGCTGCAGTCCCCCCGCAAACCGGGTCGCGGCCGCGGCATCATCCCAGACGCTGTACCACACCAGCGCATCGGCCTGCGCGCCCAGGACCTGATAGCGATCGCCGTCCCAGCCGCTCGCCAGCGTAATGGCTTCCGCTTCGTTGCCAAGATGCTGCTGAAACAGGAGCCGCGTCTCGAACTCACCGAGCCCGTCTTCCCACCGCACGTCGCCAGGCCGGCTGCCTTCGAACGCGATGTCGGTCGGCTCATCGTGATTGGCGTAGCGCTCCGGATGCAGAATCTGCTCGGTCGATCGCGGCATCGAGTCGAGCACGGATCGCCCGAAGTATTTGCGGCGGAACCAGACGTTGAAGTCCGCGCCGCCCAGATACGGGAAGATCAGGCCTTCGCGCAGCCAGAGCGGCGCGCGCGCGAACTCCTTCATCTGCGCCTGCTGCGCGGCCATCACGGAGCGCTGCTTCCAGAACCAGCCAAGCGGCAGCGTGTCCGGCTTCTGCTCCGGCATGAGCACGGGGATCTGCGCAACCGTCGCCTGGCCCTCGAGAATCGCCTGCGCCGCGGAGCGGCGATCGTTGACGTGGCGCTGCGTGATGATCGAATCGAGGCGGACATATTGATCCTGAAGCGCATGCACCAGCTCGTGTGACACGACCACGCGGAGCTGAAACGGCTCGATGTCGGCAGGGATGTAGAGCGCGTTGGAATCGGGATCGTAGTAGCCCGCGATCTGCTCGGTAAGCAGATCGATCATCGTCGGGCGGAGCTCGAGCGAATCTGGAATCAATCCGAACAACCGCAACGCCGACTGCAGGGCGTTCAGGTCCGCCGGCGGCAGATCCTCGTCGAACTTGTGGATGACGTAGTCGCGTACCTGCGGGCGGGACCGGCGCAACACGACGGGTTCGTGCTTGAACGGCAGGCCGGCGGCTTCGGCCACGACGGGCATCATGCGATGCACCATGTCCTTCAGCTCGGCCTCGCCCTGCACCGCCTGGGCGCGCTCGCGGCATCCCAAGGTGGCAACGACGATGATGGCCCCGACCGTCGTGTGGCGGGTCAGCCGGCCCACTCGATCCCTTTCCCGACGGCGACACCCACTACGCGCGCCACTTCCTTGCCGGTCACCACGATGCCCTGGCGCTCGAGCGCGTCACGCAGGCGGCGGTCGAGGTCGGCGCGCTGCTCCTCCAAGGGCGGACTAGGGCCGTCGACGGCGGGCGAGGGCGGGGGCGCTTGGTCACCGCCCTCGTCCGCCTTCGTCCGCCTTTGCCCGCCTAACAGCTCTTCGATCTCCTCACCGAATCTCTGCAACACCGTTGCGAGATCCGGCATCGGTTCGTCGGGCGCCCGTTCTTCTTCCGTCGCGCCCCGCCGCATCGCGGCTTCGACCTTCTTGCGGTCGCGAATCAGCTTGTCGAGCTCGGGAGAGACTTTGGCCGTCGCCTGCGCGTGCGCGCACGCTTCGTCGAGCACGTCGATCGCCTTGTCCGGGCGCGCGCGCTCGGGGACGAAGCGATCCGTCAGGACGATCGCCGCCTTGAGCGCGTCGTCCGCAATCGCGACGGCGTGATGGCGTTCGAGCCGTGGCCGCCGGGCCACGAGGACCTCCCAGGTCTGGATCTCATCCAGCTCGTCGATCGTGACCGGCTGGAAACGGCGCTCCAGCGCGGGATCGGTCCGGACCCACTTGTTGTATTCCTCGCCCGTGGTCGCGCCAATCACGCGAATATCGCCGCGCACCAGCGCCGGCTTCAGCATGTTCGCCGCATCCATCGCGGCGCCCATGGCCGTGCCCTGGCCGATCAGGTTGTGCAGCTCGTCCACGAACAGGATGAGATTGCGATCGGCCTGCAGCGCCTGCACCAGGCGCCGGAGGCGCTCCTCGTACTGGCCGCGGAACGAGGTGCCGGCTAGCATCGACACGTGATCCAGCCCGAGAATGCGCGCATCCTTCAGCGCAGGCGGCACGTCACCGCGGGCGATGCGCTGCGCCAGCCCTTCGACGACGGCCGTCTTGCCGACGCCGGCCTTACCGACGAGCGCCGCGTTGTTCTTCCCCTGCCGGAGCAGGATGTCCATCACCCGCGCGATTTCCGCGTCGCGGCAGCGCACCGGCTCGAGATCGCCGCGGCGCGCCTGCGCCGTCAGATCGATACCGACGCGCTCGAGCACGTCACCCGAATCGAACAGTCCTTCGAATGGATTCCCCATCTATCGTTAGTCGCCTTTGAGAAAATGTCCGTACCAGGCAATGATCGCGTCGCCGAACACGCATGCTACTGCCGCGCCCACTGCGAGGAATACCCCGAACGGCAGCAGACGCTTCTTTCTCAACGATAGTGGCACGAACATGACCGATCCGATGACGGCGGCGATGATAGTAATCAGCACGCCGCGCCATCCGACGAAACTCCCCACCATCGCCATCATTTTGGCGGAGCTGCCGCCCGCTCCTTCATCCTTGAAGACCAAGCCCGCGACCCGATCGATGATCCACAAGAGCGCAAAGCCCGCGGCAGCTCCGATAAGTGCGCTAATGAACGCTTGCTGCCCGCCCGTCAGGCTCAGCCCCAACCCGATGACGAGCCCTGCGAGCGTGAACTCGTCCGGAATCAGGTTCGTCTTGCCGTTTACCAACGCGATTCCCAACAGAATCGTGCCAAGTGCGCCGGCGGTGACGGCTTTCGCGGATGGCCCCCAGACAATCACCGATACTGCCCACAGCAGCGCGACGATCGCCTCCACAAGCGGGTATTGAACGGAAATGGGCTGCAGACACCATCGACAACGTCCTCGCAGCACGAGCCAAGAAATGATCGGAACGTTGTCACGCCATGCGATCGGCTGTTTGCAGGAGGGGCATCGCGAGCGCGGATGAACGACGGACTGACCGGCTGGAATTCGGTAGACGCAGACGTTCAGGAAGCTGCCCATGACGGCACCGAAGGCGCCCGCGAGCAGGACCGCGAAGAGTTCGTCCAATTATCTGCCCAGCGCCCAGTGACCATACCAAGAAACCAGACGATTACCAACGAGCAGCGTCGCGGCACCACCGAGAGCGAGGAAAACGCCAAAGGGAACCTTCGGATTCTCTCTGCCTAACAGGGTCGCCCTGATAACCACAGGCAGCGTAATGACCAGACCGATGACGGCCGAAAGCATGATTGCAACGGGCACCATTTTCCACCCGATGAACACGCCAATCATCGCGATGAGCCAGTAGTCGCCAAACCCAAGCGCATCTCCCACCGGGATGCTCTTGTACTTGGCAACGAGCCACCCCACCACGAAGAAGATCGCCGGCCCTACTAACAGGCCGATGACCGCACCGAGTAATTCAATGGACCCGCGAAACAGACCCAGGAGAAGTCCCACCACGATGCCAAACCAAGTGAATTCATGCGGAATGATGAAACTCCGAAAGTCGGTGATGGCGATGCCCAGCAGGAGCGTCGAAAAAATGGCGACCGTGGCGGCGTACAGTGTTGGCCCCAAAAACCAAATGCTCAGGAACCACACCATCCCGCAACCCAACTCGACCAGGAGTCTGGGGACTACGACGAGACGACCGCAGTGCGGGCAACGGAGTTTGCGGCCCAGCAGCGCGGGCAGACCGGTGGCCTGCCAGTGGCCAAGACGTGCGCCACATTTCTCACATGCCGCCGGTTCGCGAACAAACAGCGCCCGGTCGAGGTCCTCGGAAATGTCGTCCGGTTGGTCATGCGGCCGGATTCGCCAGATTACCGCGTTCGACAGGATCCCGCTTCCGATCCCGACCAGAGCCCAGGCGAGCGAGGTCGCCGAATCAGTGCCCACGCAGCACCTCGTACAACAGAATCCCGGCCGCGACCGCGACGTTGAGTGACTCGGCGCCATGCGCGAGCGGAATCGCAACGCGCTGCGCGGCGATCTCGTTGAGCTGCGGGCGTATGCCGGCTCCTTCGTTCCCTACGATCACGGCAATGAGCTCCTTGTCGGACGGGCGCACATCGAGCGCGCGGGCGAGCGGTACGCCATCGGCCGCGGACGCCCATAGCACGAGCCCGTGCTGGCGGGCCCACGCGATGAACGGGCCGTCGTCGAGCTGCACCACCGGATGCCGAAACGTCGCTCCCATCGCCGAACGCAGCGCCTTGGAATTCATCGGGTCCGCGCTGCCCCTGAGCAGCACACTGGCCGACGCGCCCAGCGCATGCGCGGTGCGAATCAGCGTGCCGACATTCCCGGGATCCTGCACACCATCGACGACGAGCAGTGGGCCGCCTTTGATTTCCGCCAGCGACCAGACGCGCGGCTGCACGATGGCCAGAATCCCCTGCGGCGTGTCGGTATCCGCGAGATCAGAGAACACGCGCGAGCCGACTTCCTCCACCACAATGGCGTGGCTCGCGAGCTCGGCGGTCAGCGCCTGGCCGCGCGTGGTGCGCGCGAGCTCTGGTGACACGAGCGCGCCCTTGAACTCGAGGCCGGCGGCAAGCGCTTCTTCGACGAGCCGGACGCCTTCCAGGACGGCGAGGCCGCGCCGGCCCCGCGCCTTGCGCCGTTGGAGATCGCGCACGCTCGACTGCAGATTACTGCGAATGTGTGTCCTCGTGCTGGTCACAGGTGTCCCAAAGATTGCGCGTACGGTTGCGTTCGCCAAGACGCGGCACCGGCTCGCATGAAAATCGCGCTCACGATCGCGGGTTCGGACTCCGGCGGCGGCGCCGGGATTCAGGCCGATCTCAAGACGTTCCACCAGTTCGGGGTGTTCGGGACCACGGCGATCACCGCCGTTACGGCACAGAACACGGTGGGCGTCGCCGCGTGGGAGCCCATGCCGGCGGCGCTGGTGGCGCGCCAGCTCGACGCCCTCGCGGACGATCTCCCGCCCGCCGCCGTCAAGAGCGGGATGCTCGGTTCAGCGGAGATCGTACAGACCGTCGCGGAGCGTATAGCACGCCACCGGCTGCCGAACTACGTCCTCGATCCGGTCATGGTCGCGACGTCAGGCGACCGGCTGCTGCAGCGCGAGGCCGAGACGCTGATCGCGCGCCGGCTCGCGCCGCTCGCGCTGCTCGTCACGCCGAACCTCAACGAGGCGGAGATCCTCGTGGAGGAAGAAGTGCGCACGCCCGGGCAGATGGAGCTCGCGGCACGCGCGATCGTCGCGATGGGCGCGCGCGCGGCGCTCGTCAAAGGTGGGCACCTCGCGAACACGACGACGATCGTCGATGTGCTGGTCTCCAACGGGACGGTGCGGCGCTTCACGCATGACCGCATCGACACCACGTCGACGCACGGCACGGGCTGCACGCTCTCAGCAGCGATCGTGGCCGGCCTCGCGCTCGGCCGGCCGCTCGAGCGCGCGGTGAGCGACGCGCTCGATTTCGTGCATCGCGCGATCGCGGCCGCGCCGGGTCTTGGACGCCATGAGGGGCACGGGCCCCTGAACCACTTCGTGCCCGCGCCCCCCAGACCGCCGAGTGAAGGTCTCTAGCTTACGGATTCCACCAGTAGGTGGCTTTGATCATGAAGATGTTCTCGGCCGGGGCCCGCAGCATGCGCCCCATCGACTGCCCGAAGTTGAACTCTCCGACATCCTCGTAATCCTGGCGGCTCTGCGTCCAGACGAAATAGAGCGTCGAGCCGGCCATGTATTCCCAGCGCAGCACCGCGTTCCCGCGCAGCGACTTGAAGTTGAAGTCGGGCTTGCCGAACGACAGGGCCTGCGCCGGTCCGGGCCCGTCCGGATCGACCTCGTACGAGCGCGTCGAATCAACGTACGTGATCGTGGAGTTGTTGTCCTTGCCGTACTCGTTGTAGGAATTGCTGCGCGGCTGCGCGAGCTCTCGGTACACATCGTAGCTCCCGGCCGAGATCAACGGTTGCGCGTACACCTGCAGCGACAACGTCGGCGTGTAGGTCCAATTGAGACGGATGCCGGCGGACAACTCGGTCTGATTCAGATTACCGAACACGTAGCGGGCGTCGTATGTCGCGGAGGCGGTCGGATCCGCGAACTCCCCGATGTACTGGCGCGGATTGAGAGAGCCGGACAGGTTCGGGCCCACACTCACCGACACGTTCGCCGCTGGACGATACTGCAGATTCACGTAGCTCCACCAGTCATAGTCGGCGCTCGAGCGGACATACGTCCCCCCGCCGAGCCCCAGCCTGACCGTCTTGCGGTCGTCGGATCCCGCGTCGATGCCGAACTGATAGCCGGGCGGCAGCGTCACCAGCGGCCCGCCGCGGGTGCGGCGGTTGTCCACCGTCCACGGGTTGTACGCGATGTTCCAGTTGACCCAGTAGTAGTTGTGGAACTGCGCGTACCCGAAGTTGAAAATGCCCGACCAGTTGATGTTGCCGTCCCAGTCATGCGTGCGGAACAGCGCGCCACCGGTCTCCGCGTAGCGGAACAGCTTGCCGGGCTTGGTCCACGTCCTGCCGCCGCCCAGGTGCATGTTGGCGTAGCCAACGCGCGATTGGAACCCCACATCGTTCACATCGAACCCGGGTGACGTGAACCCGAACGCGGAGTTCACGAACGTGTTCCCGCGCTGCTTGGCCAACGTGAAACGACCGGCCATACCGCTCAGAGAGGTCGCGTTGGGATCGACTTCCACCGACGAGGCATCGGGCTTCTGGAAGTAGTGGGTCGAGTTCTGCTGCACCGACGTGATGCGCGCAGTCGTACCGGTAATCCGCGACGCGCCCATCCAGGCGGTCGTCACCCAGGTCTTGCTGGAATCGAGGAAGGTCCAGCCATCGGCCCCTACCACCGTGGCGCTGCTGTTGTTCACATCCCGCAGCACCGGGTCATCGAACGAGCGCGCGACGATCGTGCTGATGAATCCCAAGCCCTGCCGGCCCTTGTCGAATTCCTTCTGGGCGCGATAGACACCGTAGGCGGCGAGCGGCTCGATCTCCTGGGTCCAGCGCGTACTCGTCGGATCCTGCAGCGTGGCGTACTCCCGCGCGGTCACGGCCGTGAGTCCCCCGACGTTCCAGCTGCCAGCCACTTTCCCAGTCAGCTTCAGCGCCCCGAGAATGTGCGCGCCGCTCGGCCCGTCGACGTAGCCGTTAACCGGGGGCGGCGGCGTTCCGAGCGAGCGTCCAATGCGCCGGCTGTAGAAAAACTGCGGCCCATTCCAGTTAAAACCCCAGAAATTTCGCTGACCGCCGAAGCCGAACTCGAAAACAGACGAGCCTTCGACGAAGAACGGCCGCTTCTCATTGAAGAAGGTCTCGACGTCGCTGAGGTTCACCACCGCCGGATCGACCTCGACCTGGCCGAAGTCGGGATTCACGCTCGCGTTGAGCGTGAGATTCGACCCGAGGCCGAACTTGGCGTCGGCGCCGACCCCGGGCTCGAATGTCGAGCCGTCGTTGAACGGATCACCGGCCGTGCGGGTGCTGAACGCCGCCCGGGTCGTCGCGTACGGCATGATCTCCATGCGCCGCGGCGGCGTGATCTGCTCGATCCCGACCAGATCGGGGAAGCGCGACACGAACCCGCTGCCGTTCTTGGGCGTGAAGGCGATGAAATCGAACTCGTTCTTGCGCGCGATGTCGCGGCGGAAGTTGATGCCCCAGACGTAGCGGCTCTGGCGCACGAATCGCAGCTGCGAATACGGAATGCGCAGCTCAGCCACCCAGCCCAGCGCGTCGCGCGTCACCTTCCCCTCCCACACGCCGTCCCAGCTGTTGTCGTCCCACTCGTCGTTGAACAACGTCCCGTCGTACAGCGTGCCGGCCGCGCTGATGCCGAAGTAGAAACCGCTGCGCTTGTCGTGATAGGGATCGACGAAGACCTGGAACCGATCCGAGCTCGTGTTCTCGTCGCGGCGTGACAGCCGGGCGACAATCGAGTCGGGATGGGAGTCGTACAGCCGCGCGCCGATGTAGAGCGCCGCATCGTCGTAGGCGATGTACACCACCGTGCTCTCGCTCGGCACCGCGCCCTCGTTCGGATCGCGCTGGGTAAAGCCAGTGACCCGCTCGGCCGTTTGCCAGAGCGACTCGCGCAGCACGCCATCGATCGTTATCGACTGGCTGCCGTTCAGACGGATGGCTCGAAGTTGCTGCGGCGCGCGTGGCGCAGGCGGCGGAGAATCGACTGCGACCGCAGGCGGGTACGCGCCCGTGAGCGCGAGGAGCAGTTGGAGCGTCGTCGTCATAGTGCGTCCGGGAGCTGAAGTTTGACGGTGAACCCCGGTCGCGAACGCTGACGGCGAGCGCGCGGCGGTTAACGTTCCATATGACAGGAGTGGGCGAAAAAAGGTTGCAAGCGAACGGTCAGGAACTAATGAGCAGGGCGGAGACTCCGCAGCACCCCCTTTACCACGACCGACAGCCCGCGGGCGATTTCCTTGCTCGCTTCCAGGACCTCTTCATGAGACAGCGGCTGCGCGCTCAGCCCAGCGCCAGGGTTGGTAATAGAGGAAAAGCCGAGGCACCGCATACCCCTGGAGCGGGCGACCAGCACCTCCGGCACCGTGGACATCCCCACCGCGTCAGCCCCGAGCTTCTCGAGCATGCGCACTTCGGTGGGCGTCTCGTACGAGGGGCCCAGCAAGCCGGCGTAGACCCCTTCTTCGAGCCGGATACCGGCCTCGCGAGCCACCGAGCGGGCGAGCTTGCGTAGCTCGCGGTCGTAGGGCTCGTGCATGATGGGAAAGCGCTGCTCGCCAGGCTGCGGCTGTCCGATCAATGGATTCCGCCACATCAGGTTGATGTGGTCGACGATGAGCATCAGGGTTCCACCCGGAAACGTGCGCCGCACACCACCCGCGGCGTTCGTCACGATCAAGATCTCCACCCCCAACTCGGCGAACACCCGAGTTGGCAGCGCGGTGACCTCGGCCGGATGCCCCTCGTACAAATGGAAGCGCCCCGCCTGGACGATGACGGGCACGCCCTCGAGCATTCCCGCAACCAGCTCGCCTTTGTGGCCGGCAACCCCCGGCTCGGGAAAACCGGGGATCGTGTGGTAAGGAATGTGAATTGGATTGACGACTTCGTCCGCCAGAAATCCGAGCCCTGATCCGAGCACGATCGCGACGCGTGGCTCGAGTTTACCCAGGCGCTGCTTCACCGCGGCGGTCGCGGCCTCTGCCGCACCCTTCCCGCTCCCATCCCCCTGCCCCATTACAACAGGATGCCGGCTAGTGTCGCGGACAGGAAGTTGGCGAGCGTCCCGGCGATCATCGCACGAAAGCCGAGGCGCGCCAGATCGTGCTTGCGGTCCGGCGCCAGGGCGCCGATGCCGCCGATTTGAATCCCGACGGAGCTGAGATTCGCGAACCCGCACAGCGCGAACGTGGCGATGGTGAAAGAGACCGGGTTGAGCGCCGTTTTGATTTGGCCGAGATGCGCGTA
>Ga0137433_1000044_pt1 | contig 62593 bp, 54 predicted proteins | sample EasRivERMZT840_2_FD_102335 | JGI IMG/M metagenome (GOLD analysis project Ga0137433, IMG submission 102335) | Soil microbial communities from meander-bound floodplain in the East River, Colorado, USA - East River MetaG ERMZT840_2 | ecosystem: Environmental > Terrestrial > Soil > Floodplain ...
GCCTCGGGGACGGTCAGGTCCATCCCGACGATGGCCTTGTCGCCGGGCTCGTCCACGCAGGGCCACCAGGCGCGCGCGGAGTAGGGCTCGGAAAGCGACGAGATCAGCGGATGGCCGTTGTGCGTCGCGAAGGTGAACGAGCCGAAGCCGACGACGGGGGGCGTGCCACCGTACGCGACCGTGACATCGAGCATCTCGTCCACGAGGTAGGCGCGTGGCAGGGTGATCCGAAGGAAGTCCCCTCCCCTGGTGAACGGGCAGCTCACCCCGTCCAGGAGGACGCTCGTGACCGTCATCTCGTCGTAGAGGTTCAGCTCGAGCTGCGTCAGTCCTGATGCCAGGACACGCGCCTGGATCCTCACGCTCCCTTCGACCCGCGAGAGCGAAGGGATGACCTCGATGGCGATGTGGTAGCTGGCGACGTCGACGTCGGCGCTCGCGAGCTGGAGCTGGACCGGCTGGCCCCCCTTCGCCCCCTCAAGGTAGTGCCCGCTCTTGAAGCGGAAGACCTCGTCGCGCTCTTCATCGGTGGGAGGAGCAAGGGTGGGGGGAGGAAGCGGGGTCGCAGGAGATACGGCAAGGCGGTCGGGGGCTGGGGCGGCCGCCGGAGCCGTCTTTCGGGTCGCATCGGATGAGTCTGTGGGACCCGCGAAGATCGCCGACACAACGACCAGCAGAGCCGCGGGGATGGACAGGAACACCCTCGCCATGACGCCGCAATATATACCGCCAAAGATCGCGTCCGCCCCGGGGGATCGAAAGGGCTACGTCTCAAAGTGGCAGGGAACGATAAACGATGCCGGGTGTCCAATCGTATGTCAGAGTAGGGGGAGGAGAAGACGTGGCATTCGGACCCAGAGAAGAACCCTTCCAGTGGAAGGCCCTTGCTGAAGGGCAGTCAGCCGAAGATGCCCGAGCGGCCGCGGAGCGCGAGGCGGTCGTCGGGTGCCTCGCGGGACGCGTCGAAGCCTTCGAGCTGCTCGTCCGGGAGCATTCGCATCGGATCATCCGGCTCTCCTACCACTTCCTCGGCGACTGGGACGAGGCCCGCGACCTGGCGCAGGAGACACTGGCGCGCGCCTATCACTGCCTCGAGCGCTACGACCCGGACCGCCCCTTCGGAACCTGGCTCTGCACCATCGCCGCCAGGCTGGCGACCGATCGCCTGCGCAGGCGGAAGACGCGCCTCAAGGTCGAAGAGAGCCTTCGCACCGCCGCGCCCCCGGCCGCTGACCCTGACGCCTCGCTTTCGCTTCGCGAGGCGCTGGCACAGCTCACCCCACGCCAGAGACAGGCGGTGGTCCTGTGCGACCTGCACGGCTTCACCGCGGTGGAGGCGGCGGCGATGATCGGATGCAGCGCCAGCACGATCCGCGTGCAGCGCTTCCTCGCGCGCGGGCGGATGCGGGCCCTCCTCGGGCCGGAGACCCAAGCTGCGCAGCCGCTCGCCGCGCCCGACGGCGCTGATTTCGCCGGCATCGCCGGCATCGAGGAGACCGAATGACCTCCCCTGCGCTGCGCAACGATTCCGAACCGCCCGAGCCCTTCGATCCGTTCGGCTCCCGCCCGGACGAGAAGCCCCCGAGCGGCTGGAACGACCGTTTCTGGGACGACGTCCGGCTCCGGATCGACAAGACGCGCGGCCAGCAGGACGGGGAGCTTCCCGACCCGGGCCGCTGGCGGCGCCGCGGCGCCAGGCTGGCCGGGGCGCTCGTCGCGCTGCTGGTCGTGGCGGGGGGCGCCGGGCTCGCCTCCGCGATGCTCCAGCGCCGCGCGGCCGGCCACCCACCCGCCATCTTCCCGCCAACCCTCGTCAACGTGGTCGACTCGGATCGCGACGTGGAAGTGGACTGGGCGCGAATCGGCGGCCTCGACGCCGGGGCGACCGTGTTCCGCTCGATCGATCCGGACGTCTCCTACGTCTACATCGACCAGAGCCTCCCGCCTCTGACCGCGCACGCCGTCTCCCGGGACCTCGCGGCGGCAAGCCGTGGGAACCGGGCGGACGTGCCGGTGGGGCTCGTCAGGGTGTACCGCGGCAGACTTCTCCCCTCGACTCAGGAGGTCGAGGTCACGACCTTCTTCCGCGATCGGGAGTTCCTCCTGATCGACGAGGCCGACGCGTCGGAGCAGCAGGACGGCGGCCTGGAGGACGAGATCGTCGCGCACGCGCGCCGGGTCTATTCCCTGGGCGAGGTGACATCGCTCGGGGGGAGCCGCATGGCGCTAACCGGCGGCGCCGTTGTGGTGGACGGCGGTCCCCACCTCACGCGGCTGAGCATCGAAGGACGCCCCGTGGGGCGCGATGCCGCCCAACTACTCGTCTCCCAGAGCAATGACGGCAGGGAGATCGTCGCCACGAGCGTCATCGCGCGCCGTGGCAGGACGATCATCCTTGCCGGTGGTGGCGGCGCATCGCGCGGCAGCGACACAAGGGAGGACGAGATCCTCCTCGTGGCTTTCACTCTCCTCTAGTCGCGCAGGCTGCGATCAGCGGCGGCGCGGCTCCGCCGGCTGGTCGATCACGGAGATCGGCGGCGCGGGTGACTGGATGCCGACCAGGAACGTCGAGAGATTGTTCACGACCTGGTTGCGATCGCCGCTGCAGATGATCGATCCGTAGAGCCCCCCATTCCCGTAGATGTCCTCGAGCTCACCCGCGACACACCCTTCCATCTGCGACAGCAGAGAGTTGACGAGATCGAGGCAGGACGCGATCGGCCCTGCGCCGCCGGCTTCCCCGATGTTACCGACGTCACCCGTACCCTCCATTTCGACTCTGACCCCGTCCTCCAGCGAGCACTGGAGACTCATGGTCAGCACCTCGAATGATGCTCCAGACGCCTGTTCGCAGTCGCCCCCGCCATTCTTTTTGTCGTCATCGTCGTCATGAGTCAGCGCCGGGAAGGACGCGACTGCCATACAGACGGCCCCGATCAAAACTGCGCTCTTGAGATATTTCACGGGATCCTCCTCCTCTATTGAAATGGGTGTCCATTCAGCCTACACCCGGAGGCCCCGTGCATGACCGGTTTTTTTCTAGCCGTATCCCGCGTCGTGCAGATCGTCCTCGTCCATTCCCAGGTAGTGCCCCACCTCGTGCAGCAGCGTGACGCGGATCTCCTCCACCAGGGACGCGCGGTCGGGAGAGGCCCGCTCCAGGTTCCGCTTGAAGAGATAGATCGCCGTGGGGGTCGTGTGGAGATCGGCGTGCGACTGCTCCGGGAGCGCGACACCGACGAAGAGCCCGAGCAGATCGGGCGAAGGCTCGAGTAGCTCCGCGAGAAGCGCAGGGGTCGGTACGTCCTCCACCAGGATCGGCAGACTCACGACGTGGCGGCGGAACTGTTCGGGGAGACCCTCCAGCGCCTCCTCCACCGCGGCGTCGAATTCCTTCCGATCGAAGGCCGTGGCGGCAGGAAAGCCTTCGGGATCGAGGCGCGATGCGCGCGCGATGTGCTCGTCCGCTTCGCGCCGCTGTCCCAGCATGTCGAGCAGCACACCCAGCAGGTAGTGCGCCGGCGCGTATTCAGGAGCGGCGCGCACGAGACGCTGAGCCTCCTGCGCTCCTTCCTCGAACCGGCAGGTCGCGTAGAGCATCCCTGCGAGAGACTCCCGTGCGCCGTCGTAGTCCGGATCGCGCCGCAAAGCCTCCCTCACCCGGGCTTCTCCCTCCGGCAAGCGCCCCGCGTCCGCGAGGGCGCAGCCGGCCAGATGCAGCGCTTCGACGTCGTCGGGATCCTGAGAGAGGCGCCGCTCGGCAAGAACGAGCGCTTCCTCGTGCTCCCCGGCTTCGAGAAGATCCCATACTGCGCCGAGGGCTCCATCCTCCACGGTCATGCGCGCCCCCAGGTGCGGCGGAGCATCATGGCTGCAGCAGCTCGCCGCGCAGCAGCGGGCGCCCGGCGCGGGAGTCCCACCAGGCCCAGAACGCCAGCAGGGACAGCAGCAGGATCCAGAGCGCGGAGCGTCCGAAGTACCACGACGACGCGTCGAACGTGAGCGGCACCAGGCCAATGGAGCTCGTGAAGAGCCACAGGGCGAGCAGGGCCAGAAGACCGAGCCTGATCATCACGAAGAGCATCATCCCCCAGAGCACGATGCACGCCAGAAACTCGATGCCGATCTGGAGGATGCCGGCCCATCGCGCCCCACCTTCCAAGGCCCCGACATGAGCGAGGGTGGGGAGCACGCCAAACAGGCACAGGATCCCCAGCATGACGAGCACCGCCGGCCTCTCCCTCTTCAGCAGCACGCGCAGCACCAGGACCATGAAGAAGAGCATGATGGGCGTGAGGAGCGAGTTCGCCACGACGGCCATGATCAAGCCCAGGAGCTTGCGGCTGTCGGTGAGGCCGTCCAGAATCACATCCGCGAACGGGTGGCCGACCCCTCCCAGAAGGGTCCCGAGTCCGTTGAGGGCGAGGATCCCGGTGCTCATGATCGTTCCCGCCAGCGCCCCGAGGAGGATGTCCCTCGCCACTCTCGGGTCGCGCACCCGTCCCGACACCATGCGACTCCATGAGATGAGCGCATCGGGCCAGAGCCGACGGACGTGGGGCTCCAGAGCGATGTAGAGGATCCAGGTAATCACGGCGTAGAACATCGCCAACTGCACGCAGGTCACGAGCAGCGCGATCTCCGAGAGCAGAACAGGGACATGGTCGATTCGCAGAACGAGGTAGGCGAGGATCAGCGCGAAGAGGTAGAGCGCGAAGCGCATCGCGCCCCGGGGATCTCCCCTCCCAAGCCGCAGGTTGCGTCGCGCCATGATCAGCGCCGCCCCCATCAGGGCCGCGCAGACGATGACGGCGATCACGATCATCACCCAGTCGAGCGTCCGGGGCTCGACCGGCTGCATGAGCGTCGGGCGCGACCACGGCGGCAGAACCGCGAACCAGGCGACCCGCTCTCCATAGGAGCATCCCTCGACGCGGATCGGGACCTCCGGCTGGCCCGGGTAGGCTCCTTCCCACGCGATCTGTCCGTCGCAGTTGATGAGCGGGTTCCGCATGGGTCGCGATTCCGTCAGAGTCGAGGCTTCGAGTCCTGCAGCCTCGAGCGCCGGCTTCCAGTCCGGCGTGAGTGAATCGCTCCTCGGCGCCTCCTCCTGGGGAGGCACCGCGAGAAACTCCAGCAGTCTTCCCTTCGGATCCAGCGTCACGTCGATCTGACCCGACATTCTCGACGGGGGGTCGTTGGGAGTGACGAACCCCACGTAGTTGGCCGGCACCAGATACCGCGGACTCTGCCGGTACCAGAACCGGATCGGCGCCGGCCTGATCGTCCCCACGTCGTCCCAACGTGTGGATGCTGGAGGTCGATTCTCCTCCACGTACCGTCTCCAGAGTCCATCGGCGGAGAATCCCCACACGCTGTGCGCCGGCGGATCGGAGTATCCCAGCCGCTCGATCGTCTCGCGCGCCTCCACCGCCAGCGCCTCGGGCGGTTTCGGCAGCGGGACCTGCCGCGCGAAGACCCGCACCCCGCTCAGGTAGATCGTCGTGATGAGCCCCGCCAGCACGAGCATGAAGCACAGCAGCCCGAGGCGCGGATCGAGCGCCCCCTCCTCCCCCGCGGCGGCCACCATCTCCGGAGAAGGGATCTCGCCCGCCGCCAGGGCCGCGGCGAGGGGATCGCCACCCGGAAGGGCGGCCGCCACGGCCAGCGGTCCCGACGGGCGCTGGCGCGGGTCGACTTCGATGCATCGGAGGATCGCGCGCTCGACCGCCGGATCCATGATGTCCACGATGCTGGAAGGAGTGGCCGGCGTGCTCTCCTTCTGCATGCGGCGCATGTCGGCCAGCGTGTCGGCGGGGAACGCCGTCTTGCCGGTGAACAGCTCGTAGAGCACCAACCCCAGGGAATAGACGTCGCTGCGCGTCGTGACCTCCGTGCCGTCGAGCTGCTCGGGCGCCATGTAGGCGGGAGTCCCCGCGCGCGCGTCGCCCGGCTTGACTCCGGCCGCGAGCGTTGCGAGGCCGAAGTCCGTGAGGCGCACCTGCCCCTTCCCATCGATCATGACGTTCGCGGGCTTGAGATCCCGATGGAGGATTCCCTTCATGTGCGCGGCCGCGAGCCCCGCGCAGATCTGCCGCGCGATCTGGATCGCCTTGTCTTCAGGGAGCCTGCCGATGCGGCGCAGAAGCGTAGCGAGATCCTCCCCGTCCACGTACTCCATGCTGAGGAAGTGCTCTCCCTCGTGCTCCTCGATGTCGTGAACGCGGCAGACGTTGGGATGGGTCACCTGCCGCGCGAGGCGGACCTCCTCGAAGAACTTCTGGAGACGACCTTCGTCGGCGTAGAGCGAGGCGGGGAGGAACTTGAGCGCCACGGACTGCGAGAGCCGCAGGTCGTCGGCGCGGTAGACCTCCCCCATCCCCCCGCGGCCGATGGGCCCGACGATCCGGTAGCGCCCGGCCAGGACATCGCCTGGAAGGAACCGGCTGTCCACGAGGCTGTCGGAGGACGAATAGCTGCCGGTCATCCGGCTCGTTGGGCTCGCCGCCGGATAACGCCCCGTCGCGCGAAGCCCTGCCGCGCCGTGAGGTGTGGTCGGGAGCGACGACACGTCGAGAGAGCACCCGCACTGCGCGCAGAATCGCCCCGTCTCGGGTGAAGGACTCGTGCACGACGGACAGGCGATCACATCGTTACTCTACGCAGGAAGCCGGCTTCGGGTGCAGGATCGCACGAACAAAACGGTCAGGAGCCCGAAGGCGACGAGGGCCAGCCAATCCGCCGCGTCCCCGGCCCATTCCGGGCCGATCCCGGCGGGAGCCGCCCCCGCGATCGCCGCCGTGGCAGCGATCCCGACCCCCAGGAGCCCCTCCCCACCCACGAGCCCGGAGCCAAAGAGCACCCCCTCGTCCTTGCGCGTCGCCGCCTCCTCCGGGCTCGATGCGCTGCGCTCCAGCCAATGCCGCAGCAGCCCACCGAGAAAGACCGGGGTCATCGTTGCGAGCGGCAGGTAGACGCCGACAGCGAACGGGAGGCTCGGGATCCGGAGCAGCTCGCAGGCCACGGCGATCAGGACGCCGATCCCCACCAGTGCCCAGGGAAGCGATCGATCCAGCACCCCTTCGATGACGAGCTTCATAAGCGTCGCCTGCGGCGCCGGGAGATCCTGCGTACCGAACCCATAGCTCTTGTCGAGCGTGATCACTGTCAGGCAGACGAACGCCGCCGACGTGAGCACGCCCAGAAGCTGGCCGATTTGCTGGCGTCGCGGCGTGGCGCCGAGGAGGAATCCTGTCTTGAGATCCTGCGACGTGTCACCGCCGATCGATGCGGCGATGGCGACCACGCATCCGACGCACAGCGCGGCAGCCTTCCCCGCCGCATCGGTCCATCCGAAGGCGAGGAACACCGCCGACGTGCCGAGCAGCGAGGCGATCGTCATGCCGCTGGTCGGGTTGGAGGTCACGCCGACGAGCCCCACGATCCGCGACGAGACCGTCACGAAGAAGAAAGCGAACAGGACGATGAGCGCCGCCCCCGCGATGCGCACCACCACCCCTCCTGCCTCACCGAACAGACCCGGGATTGCGGCCAGCGTCAGCGCGACGGCGAGAGACCCGATCCCGATCGTCGCCAAGGAGAGGTCGCGCTCGGTTCTCAAGGGAGCCTTGCCCAGCTCCAGGCCGGTCTCACCGATTCGTCTGAAGATCTGTCGCGCGCCGGAACGGAAGCTGGCGACCATCATGGGAATGCTCCTGATCAATGTGATCAGTCCTCCCGTGGCCACCGCCCCCGCCCCGATGTACCTGATGTACCTGCTCCAGAGCTGCCCGGGCTCCATCTGAGGGATCAGTAGAGCGGTTTCGGGATAGAGGGGCTCGGTCCTCCCCGCTCCCCACACGGCTAGCGCCGGGATGATGACGAGCGATGAAAGCAGTCCGCCGCCCGCCATGGTGGAACCAATCCGCGGTCCCAGGATGTAGCCCACGCCGAACAGAGCGCCCGAAATCTCCATACCGATCTCCCCTTTCGGGAGGAAAGGCACCCGCACGTGCAGATCGTCCTTGATTGCGCGGACCCAACCGGTCAGGGTCTTGAGCAACGCGCCGGCCCCCAGGCCGATGAAGACATTGCGCGCGCGCGCCCCGCCGGCATCCGCCGCCATGAGGACCCTGGCACATGCGGTCCCCTCCGGGTACGGGAGGCGCCCATGCTCGACGACGATCAGAGGCCGCCGCAGCGGGATCATGAACAGCGTGCCGAGGATGCCGCCGCAGATCGCAAGCAAGGTCATGCGCGCCAGGGTCGGGTCCATCTGCCAGAGAAACAGAGCCGGTATCGTGAAGATGACGCCGCTCGCGACCGAGCTCGACGCCGAGCCGATCGTCTGCGACATGTTGGCTTCGAGGATGCCGCCGCCGCTGCCAGCCGCCTGCAGCAGGCGGAAGGCGGCCACGGTCATGACCGCGATGGGGATGGAAGTGGAGACGGTCAGACCGGTCTTGAGTCCGAGGTAGGCGTTCGCGGCGCCGAAGACGATTCCCAGGACGCATCCGGTGATGACCGCCCGGGCGGTGAACTCCGGCAGATCCACCGATGCGGCAACATGCGGTTCGCAATGGATTGGCTCGGGGGCCCGCGCGGTGGTTCCGACGCCGCCTGGCATGGACACCAACACCTCCGTCCGGCGCCAGTTCCTCCACGCCGCGGCTTCAAGGTATCCATTCACGGTTGAGGGTGTCAACGCGACGTCGCCGGGCATATACTCGGCGCTCCGAACAAAGACGAGGAGAATTCGTGCCCATGACACTGGCGCCGGCCTTGCTGCTGGCGCTGATCGCCGCCGCCGAGGGACGTCCGCCGCTCGAAGCCGAAGCGCTGGTGCCAGAACCGCCGCGGCATCTGCAGGCGGCCGCCTTGTGCGGCCGCGGACGGCTGTTGATCGACGACGACCGCGCGACGTCGCTCACGGAAGCACGCGGTCTCTTCGAGCGAGCCGTCGCCGAGTACCCTCGCGACGCCTGCGGTCATGCGGGGCTGTCCAGGACCCTGGCGCTCCTCTACGTCCGCGGCGTCGAGGAGGACGACGCGCTGATCGCGGCCGCCCTCACGGCGGGACGCCGTGGGGTGGAGATGGACGACTCTTCGGCGGAGGCGCACGCGGCGCTGGGGCGGGCGCTTTTGCTCGATCAGCAGAACCCGGAGGCGGAGCGCGCCGTCAGGATCGCGCTCGAACGGGATCCGGCGTCCGTGCCGGCGCTCGTCGCGGCCGCGCAGGTGCAGTCCGCCAACAGACAGCACGAGCTGGCGCGCGAGACCCTGGAGCGCGCCGTCGCGCTCGCGCCTCACATTCCCTCGATCCACCTCGCCCTCGGGAACGTGGAGCTGCTCGGCGGAGACGACGCGCGGGCCGTCGAGCACTACCACGACGCCCTCACGCTGCTCCCCGGCTACGTCCCCGCCCAGCTTCAGATGGCTGTGGCGATCGAGGCGCTGGGAGGGTACCGCGACGCCGCGGAGATCCTGCGCGAGGTGCTCGAGAAGCATGAGGAGTCGCGCTCCCGGGCCGAGCTCTTCATGGGACTGTCCCTGATGAAGCGCTCGCGCTGGGAGGAGGCCCTGATCGTGCTCGGCCGCGCGCAGTTCAAGACGAAGCGATGGATCTCGGGCGGAACCATCTCCTACTACAAAGGCATCTGCCTCGAGGAGATGCAGCGCGACGATGAGGCCGTCGCCGCCTACCGTGACGTCATCGACAACTACCCCGGCGCCACGGCGGGATTCTCCGACGGCGAGCCGCTGAGCTTCAGAGCCTTCGAAGCGCTGGGACGGATGCGCCTGGCGGCAGGCGACATCGAAGGGGCCGCCGCCGTGATGGAAGAGGGGGCGAAGAGGACCGGCGCGAGCCTCGAGCTCGCGCTGGGGCTCGCCAGGCTCTATTCCGACTTCAACTATCCGCAGAAGGCCGTCTCCATGCTGGAGCAGGCCGTGCATCGCCCCATGACACCGCGCATCGCGCGGGCGCAGCTCGAGGCGTACGTGGCCTGGGCAAGGCTCCTCCCCTTGGTGAAGGATGACGGCGCCAACAGTCGGCTGGTCGAGAGCCTGGCGTCCCACACAGAGGCATTGCACGAACTCGACGACAGGGTGCGGGACCTCGACGCCATGCGCGCCCTGTCGATCGCGGGAGACGGGCCACAGGCGCTCACCTGGCTGCGACGGGCCACCGACCGCGGCTACGCTCACGTCGCGTGGATTCAGGATGACCCGGAGCTCGAGAGCCTGAGGAAGGCTCCGGGGTTCGACGATCTGGTCGGCAAAGTCTCCAGGCAAAACAGCCCAACCAATTGACTGTACAGCACTTGAGTGCTAGGCTCAGGCATACGTGAGAAGAGTTCCGGGAGCGGCTCGGAGTTGCCGCGCCACCCCGCGGAGCTCGAGGCGATGAAGGGCGTCGCGTGGGGATACGCCGCCCTTGCCAACCCCGACGGCCCGCCGGGGGTCAAAATGACAGTGGCCCGGGATGGGCGATCGACCAGACTCCAGGCCGAGGTAGTCCCGCGCCAATGGGGGTCAAGGCCATGTCCCTGGGGAATCCCTCGGCGGGCAGGTCTGCACTGAGCCGAACGCGTGCGCGATGGGTCCTCGCCTGCGCCACAGCCGCGATCCTGCTTTGGAACCCGTCGTGCAGCAACGACAATAGTGATGATGACGACGGGGGCTCGGGACTTCAGATTTCCATGACCACGACTCCACCGGCCGGAGGCGCAACAAACCAGGTCTTCTTCTCCGAGTTCGCCGTATCGGGCGACCTCCTGCTGCTGGAAGTCCTCGCGCGCGATATCTCCACCGACTTCGACAGCTACAACGTGGAGATCGCCTTCGACCCCATGGTGGCGGAGGCCTTCAATCTGTCGCCCGGGACGTATCTGGAGGAGTGCTCCGGACTGCTGGCGGTGAAGGCGGACAACGTCGCCAACGGCAACGCCAATGCGAGCGGGAGCATCATTTTCTCCGCATCGCTCACCGGCCCGACGCCACCAGCATGCACCGTGACGGGGGACGAACCCCTCGCCCGCATCACCTTCCGGGCCAAGGGCGCCGGCTCCTTCCCGCTGGATTTCGTCCTCCCCAACGATCCGTCCGGATCGCGCTTTTCCAGGACGATGCCATCGATGCCAGTCGTCATGGGGATTGCATGGCATGATGGCCCGACCCTGATCGAGGTGGACTGAGCCATGAAGCCGCGAGCATGGCGCGCCTTGGCATGGCTCCTCTGCTTCGCGGTCATGCCGCTTTCTCTGGCCGCTCCCGCACGAACCAGGGGCGCCGAGGACGGGGTGGCCGATGTGCGCGCTTCCGTCAGGCGCGCGCAAACCGCGATCGGCTCGCAGGTGATCGTGCAGGTCCGCATCCGTCAGGCGGCGGACGTGGCCAGCATCCCCTTCACGCTGCTGTTCGATCCCAGGATTCTCGCGTTCGACGCGGCGGCCACCGCGGAGGGCGACTTCCTGCGCAAAGACGGCGCTGCGACCGCTTTCCTCGCCGCGCCCATCGTCGATGAGAGCGGTGGCGTCGGCGAATCCGGGGATGGCATGGCCGGCATCGCCGTGGGTGTCTCGCGGCTCGGCACTTCCGGGGCCACGGGGAGCGGCACGATCTGCCGGCTCGTCTTTCGCGCGCGCGCGGCAGGCTCGACGTCGCTCGCGTTCGCGCGTGCCCGCGTCCTGAGCCCCGGAGCCGTGACGCTGCCGGCCCGTTTCACGGGCGCGACCGTCGAGGTGAAGGAGACCCGGCGATGAGGTCACGCCCTGCCGCGCGACGGCTCCTCGGATTCCTCCTGCGCTCTGCGGTCATCCTGTTGCCTGCGCTCGCGCTGGTTGCGCTCACCGAGCCCGCGCGGACATCGGCCCAGCCCGCCCGCAACGGGTCCTCTCCGCGCAAGGCGTTCCTCCCCCGCACGCCAGCGCTCGAGCGCCTCATCAGCGACGGGAAGGTCGTCTTGCTCGACTCCTACGGCGCGGCGGAGGAGACCCGCCTGCTGATCAGCGGATCGAGCGACGTTCTGATTGCCGCGGGGATAGCCTCTTCGTCGGCGCGCCCCGTCCGCGACGAGATCCTGCTGCGACGGCGCGTCATCGACACCTCCGCGCGCTCGATCCCACGCCTCCCCCGCCGGCCGCACGTGGCGATCGTGCAGTTCCATGGGCCGGTGAAGCGCTCGTGGGTCGCGAGCCTGGCGCGCGCTTCGGGTCGCCAGCCGCTCGCCTACATCCCCCACAACGCCTACCTGGTGTGGCTTGATGACGGAGAGCGTCTCTCCAACCGCTCCGGCGAGATGCCGCTGCAATGGACCGAGGAGCTTCTCCCGTCGGATCGACTCAGCCCCGATCTCCCCGATGCCGGAGATCCGGTGACCGTTTCCATCCAGATCGCGCGCGCTGGCCGGCACGACGAGGTGATTGCCGACGTGCTGTCTCGGGCCCGGGAGGTGCTGTCCGCGCCCGAGTCGTTCGGGGCGCTCACCCACGTGCGCGCCACGGTTCCCGTCGAGGCGCTGGAAGATCTCGCATCCCATCCCGAGGTGATCTGGATCGAGCCGTTCGAAACGCCGCGCATGCACGACGAGCTCAGCGCGCTGATCAGCGCGGGGCTGGTCTCGGGCGACTCCCCTGCCAGACCGGGATACCTCTCCTGGCTCGAGTCGAGGGACCTCGACGATCTGAGCGACATCATCGTGGATGTGGCGGATTCCGGGATCGACTCGGGGGGCACGGACGTCGTACACCCGGGACTGAAAGGGAGGATCGCCTACGCGTTCAACTGGACTTCCGAGGGGACACTTCAGGACTGCGCCGGTCACGGGACTCATGTCGCGGGGACCATCGCGGGATCCGCCGACCCCGGCGCCGCGCTCCGGGACCCGAAAGGCTATCTCTCCGGTCTGGGCGTGGTCCCGAGCCTTCGCCTGGGCTCCAGCAGGATCTTCCGTTGCGACGCCAATTTCGACGCCCTCATTTCTTTCACCGAGCTGGCCTCATCGGCCTACAGTCATGGAGCACGGATCTCGAACAACTCCTGGGGAACTCGCGGTCCGCAGTACAACATCGTGTGCGCCGAGTACGACGCTCTGGTCCGCGATACGAACCGCGACCCGCGAGACGGCGATCAGCCGTTCCTGCCGGTGTTCTCAGCCGGCAATCTCGGGCCCCTCCCCAGGAGCATCGGCTGGCCCGCGACCGCGAAGAACGTGCTTACCGTAGGCGCCACCGAGGGAGTGCGGATCGAGGGGAAAGATGGGTGCGGCACCGAGGACAACCAGGCGGACAGCGCGAATCACCTCCTCACGGGCTCCAGCCGTGGACCGACTGGGGACGGCCGTCGTAAGCCCGACATCCTGGCGCCGGGAAGCCACATCCATTCGCTCGCTTCGATGGCGCCGGATTACAACGGCAGGGCGATCTGCGATCCCTTCTACCCCCCCGGGCAGCAGGTCCTGAGCCGATCCACGGGGACGAGCCACAGCGCTCCCCACGTCACGGCGGCCGCGGCAATCGTCTTCTCGGTCTTCCGGAAGCTCACCGGCCAGGAGCCGAGCCCCGCCATGCTCAAGGCGATCCTACTGAACCATGCGCACAATCTCACCGAGACCCCCACGAACGTGTTGGCGCGCCCCAACAACGATCAGGGGTGGGGACGGCTCGATTTCGGAAGCTTCGTGGACGAGAAAGCGCGCGCGTTCTCGGATCAGGAGACGATCTTCACGGCGACCGGACAGGAGTCGGTCTTCGCCCCCGTCGTCGTGGCGGACCCCTTGAGACGCGTGATCGTGACTCTCGTCTGGACCGACGCCCCCGGAGCTCCCGGCGCCAACGCGTGGGTCAACGATCTCGATCTTCAGGTGCAGGCGGGAGCCGCAACCTACCTCGGCAACGCGATCAAGGACGGCGTCTCTTTCGTCGGCGGTGAGGCCGACGAGCGCAACAACGTCGAGATGGTGATCCTCCCCGCGGGGCAGACACAGTTGAACGTGAAGGTCCTCGCGGCGAACATCGCCGGCGACGGTCTTCCTTCGGTCCCCGGTGAGACCGATCAGGATTTCGCCCTCTACATCAGCAACGCCCGCCTGGCCGGTCCGCGCGGGATAGTTTCGCTATCGCCTCCCCATGCTTCCTGCGGCGCAACGCTCACGGTTGACGTGGCCGACGCCGCGCTGGCCGGCGCCGGCACCATGGCGGTATTCGTGGATTCTGGATCCGATCGCGAGACCGTGCGCCTGCAGGAGACTCTCCCGCTGAGCGGCATCTTCTCGGGTGTCCTCGATGTCTCGGAGGCCGCGGTGCCCGCCGTGCACGATAACGGCTCCCTCCAGACTGCCGAAGGGGCGAGCGTGTCCGCGTTCTATGCGCGCACAGGACCGGACGGCCAACCCCTGACCAGGAGCGCGAGCGTCACGTCGATCTGCGCTCCTCTGACGATCGCCGACTTCCACGTCGAGCGCTCGGGACAGAGAGATGTCACGATCGCCTGGCGCACGAACCGCCCCGCCGACAGCACGCTCATGTTCGGCCCTGGGAACGATCGCTCCCAGGTTGCCGCCGACCCGAAGCGGGTCACCGAGCACGTGATACCGCTGACGCTCCCGCTGCAGTGCACGTTCCACACCGCCGTCGCTCGTTCCACCGATGCCTCTGGCAGGACCGCCGAGACGGCGACACCGCTGCGCTTCTCCACCGGACCCCAAGGGCGCCGCGTCGTCTTCCGCGACGACATGGAAGGGCTCGCCACGCGGTGGACGCACGCCCCGGCGCGCCCCGGCGCGGCTGACAACTGGGAGCTCGGCTTCCCGGCGGTGGAGCCGCGCGGCGCGTTCTCGGGCGTGCGCGCCTGGGCTACGCGGCTCAATGGAGCCTACGACGTCGGCAGCGACGCCGTGCTCGTCTCGCCCCCCATCGATCTGCGCGACGCGGTGCGCTCCGGCCTGACCTTCCGGCATGTCTACGACATCGCGGGAGGCAGTCCTCCCACCTCCGAGAACGATGGCGGGTGGCTCGAGGTCTCCAGCGATGGCGGGACGACGTGGACACGCGTCGAGCCCCCCAGCGGATACCCCGACCGCGTCGACGCCGAGAACCCCTACCTCTCCCCCGACGAGCGGGTCTATGCGGGGTCGTTGACCGTGTGGTCGACCGAGACGTTCGATCTCTCGGCCTACGACGGAAACGTCATCCGGGTGCGATTCCATTTCTGGCAGGACGCGAACGAGCCGGAGCCCCGAGGCTCGGGCTGGTCTATCGACGACGTGGAGGTGACGGCGGAGTCCTCCTGCCATTCAGGAAGACTCCATATCGACGCCCAGGAATACGGATGCACTTCGAGCGTCGCGATCGAGCTGTTCGACACGAACCTCGCCCTCAACCCCACGGCCCTCGACACCGCGACGGTGACGGCCAGGACCCCCGCCGGAACACTTCCCCTGATCCTGACCGAGACCGGCCAGTCCACGGCGGCGTTCCGCGGGAGCTTCCGGTTGTCGCCAACGGCCGGCGCGGGGGTCCTGCAGGCCTCCCAGGGGGATCCTCTCACGGTCCGTTACGAAGACCTCGACTCGGGAGGCGGCTTCCCCGGCCTCGTCATCGCGTCGGGGGTCGTCGTGGATTGCGAGCCGCCGCCTGTTCCTGATGGTGTCACCGTCCACGACGCGGATGACGGCTCCCTCCTGGTTTCATGGGACCCCGTGCAAGCGTCCGACCTCGAGGGCTACCGTGTCCACTACGACACGGATGGTCCCGGGCCAACCTATCAGGGCCTCGGTGCGCTGCAGGGCTCATCGCCGGTGCGTCTCGAGACCGCCTCCACCTCGCTTGCCCTTGCCGCACTCGGCCAGTGCGCGCCTCACTTCATCGCCGTCACCGCATTCGACCGTTACGCCAACGAGAGCGCCTTCTCGCTCGAGCAACTCGCCATTCCCGCGCGGGACACTCCGTGCGCGCTCGGGCGCATCACGGCTCCCGCAAGCTCGCCGGGATGCAACGAGATCATCACGCTGAGCGTTGCCGACAGCAACGCCGATCCCAATCCGACGACCCCCGGCGGAATCATCCTGACCGCGAGCGCAACAGCTCCGGGCTCGACGCCCGTCGTCGTCTCGCTGAGCGAGACGACCCCGGCGAGCGGTCTTTTCAATGGAGTTCTGGCGCTCGCCGCTGTCCCGTCACCCGGGAAATTGACCGTGATGCACGACGACGAAGTCACGCTCGCCTACGCCGATGCCGACGACGGCACCGGCAGGCCGCGCAGCGTGACGCGGATGCTCGGCGTCTCTGACTGCGCTGCACCCATCATCACCGGCCTTGCCGCCATCGGCCGCGGCTCGGACCGCGCGCTGATCCGCTGGACCACCAACGAGCCCGCCGACTCACGCGTGGACTATGGCCCCGATGCGTCCCTGGGGCTCACGGCATCCGATCCCCGGCTCGTCCTCCAGCATGAGATTGCGATCCTCGGATTCAACCCTTGTTCTCCGGTGCACTACGCCGTCAGCTCGACCGACGCGCGTGGGAACGCCAACCGCCAGGATGACGCCGGCCAGCCCTTCTATCTCGGCACTTTCCGCGATGTGCCGCTGTTCGACGACGACTTCGAGACGGGTTCCGCGGGGTGGACGCACGCAAAGCTGTCGGGTCCCCCCGAGGCCCCGGACGAGTGGGAGCTCGGCGCGCCGGCGGGAGACGGCGTGAACGCCCCCTCTTCTGCCTTCTCCGGGAGTGCCGTCTGGGGAACCGACCTGGATGGCCGGTACGAGAGGGGGCACGACATCGTCCTTACGAGTCCCCCGATCGCCATCCCCGACGTGGAGGCGAGCACCCTCTCGTTCCGGCATTGGTACGACATCTCCACCGTCGGAGCCCCGAATGGATTCGACGATGGCGCCTTCGTCGAAATGAGCGATGACGGCGGAGCATCCTGGTCGTTGATCGAGCCTTTCGGTGGTTATCCCGACGTCATCGGGCCGAATGCGTACATCGGCTTCGGCGCGGGAGTCTACGCTGGCGCGACGCTGGGATGGAAAGAGGCCCGCTTCCCCCTCGATGGCCTGGGAGGGCGGACCATCCGTCTTCGCTTCCATCTCCTTCAGGACACCAATGATCCGACGCACGTCCCGGGCTTCGGCTGGTACATCGACGATGTGGCCATCACCGTGGCGCGTCCCTGTCACGACGCCATCATCGAGATGGATCGATCCGCCTACGTCTGCAACGACTCCATAGCCGTCCGGATCGAAGACAACGACCTGGATCAGGATCCGCTGACCCCCGATCAGACAACCTCGCTGCTGATCACCGATGCCGATCCCGAAGGTGAGGTCATTGCGCTCACGGAGAGCGGCCCCTCGACCGGTCTCTTCGATGGCTCGATCGACCTGTCCGGCGTCGACGCCCCCGGGATCCTGGCTGCCGCAGAGGGGGATACGATCTCCGCCCGGTACGACGACGCGGACGATGGGACCGGAACCCCGCGCACGCGCACGGCGCACGCGACGGTCATCGAGTGCGCAGCCCCGGTGATCGAGGACGTGCGCGTGGTGAAGATTTCACCCGATTCCTTCCGCGTCGCATGGACGACCACCGAGCTGTCCGACAGCCGCGTGCTGTACGGAACCGATCCTTCCCTCCCGCTGCAGATCGTCGATGACACGCCCACGAACGAGCACGAGATGACGGTCGCGGGGCTCGCGTCGTGCGCCCTCCATTTCTTCACCGTCGCCTCGCGCGACGCGAGCGGGAACATGGCGCGCGACGACACGACTTCGGGCGTCCGCTCGCTGCACACCTCGGACGCGCTACCGGCCCTGGAAGAGGACTTCGCCGGCACGGCCCCCGGATGGCGGAGCCGCGGCCAGGGCGATCTCTGGCGCATCGCGGCGGGGCGCGCCTCGCATGCGTCAGCCGCCGTCTACCCGCGCCCCGGGGGGACGTCGCCGAACTCGGACTTCGTGCTGGAGTCACCGCGCTTCAACATCGCCGGGCTCGCGGAGCCGATCCTCACGCTGACGCATTCCTACGACTTCCCTCTGACGGGGGGCGGCGGTGACGGCGGCCGGGTGGAGGGATGGAATGGCACCGCCTGGGTCCCGCTCACACCTGTGGGGGGCTATCCCGGGGCCGTCGATCGTGAGGCCAGTCCGACCGGCATCCCTCTTCAGGCATTCAGCGGTCCAACGTCAGGGACGATCACCTCCGTCTTCGACCTCACCCCCCTCATCCATGGTGATTCCGGCGCCACCCGCGTCCGTTTCAGGGTCTTCGTGGACGCCGGCGTCGGCCCCACGGGCGCCGGCTGGCGCATCGAATCCGCCACCGTGACGGGGGAGCTCCTCTGCCGTGAAGGAAGGCTGGTCTTCGATCGCGACGATGCGACCTGCGCCGATGACGCGGTCGGCGTGACGCTGCACGACGATGACCTCGATACGGACCCCTCGGTGAGCCAGAGCTTCGTCCTCATGGTCGACTCGACGGGAGGGCCCGCGCCGCTCGCCGTCGAGCTCCTCGAACGAGGTCCCGCGAGCGGGCGCTTCGACGGCATCGTCCCGATCAGCGCCGCCGGCGTCCCCGGGACGCTGCGCGCGGCAGCGGGAGACGTGATCACGGCGCGCTACGATGACGCGGACGACGGCACAGGAACACTGCATCCTGTGATCGCGTCGTTGCAGGCGCTCCCCTGCGCCGGGCCTGCGCTGCGCGGCATCAACGCCATGCCGGAGTCGGGCCGGGTCAGGGTCCGATGGACCACCGACGTCCCTGCGACGAGCGAAGTGACCCTGACGCCGACCGGTGGCGGTGCGCCCATCGCCGCGAGCAGTCTGCGGCTCGTGACCGGCCACGACGTCGATCTTCCCGTGGGAACCGCGTGCGGCTCGTGGAGCGTGGCGCTCGCCTCCGAGGATGTCCGTGGCCTCAGGTCCACAGCCTCAGGCAACGACCTCATCGTGGAGAGCGTCGAAGAGCGGACCCACTTCTTCGACAACATGGAGGGCGCCGATCCCGGCTGGACCAGCACCGGATCGCACAACTCGTGGGAACGAGGCATCCCGGTCAAGGGGCCCGCCTTCGCCTTCTCGGGACAGCGCGTCTTCGGGACCGACCTGGACGAGAACTACGCCCCGGGCACTAACGCGACGCTGGTCACGCCGCTCATCGATCTGCGCACGGCGACGTCGCCCCGCCTCACCTTCTGGCAGTGGTACGACATCTTCGCCAGCGAGCCTCCCAACTCCTTCGACGACGCAGCGTGGGTGGAAGTGCTTCCCGAGGGGAGCAACACCTCCGTCTACATCGTTCCGATGGAGGGGTACTCCGATGTCACCGACACGGAAGTCGGCCCTCCGCTGGGCGAGGGCTCCCCTGTCTTCGCAGGGTTCAGCAACACGTGGGAGAAGACAACGTTCGATCTGAGCCCGTTCGCGGGCAAGACCATCCGCCTGCGCTTCAGGATCTGGCAGGATCTCGTCGAGATCCAGGTGAACCGCATCACGGGGGCCGGGTGGAGCCTGGACGACGTCAGGGTCACCTCGAGCCGCTTCTGCCATCCACCCCCCCTGATCGTGAGCATGCCCCACCAGACGCTGCGGCAAGGCGAGTCCGTCGGCAGCGTGACGATCACAGGCTCGGGATTCCGCGAGGGACTCCGGGTGCTGCCCGGGACGGGGATGACGGCGGCCGGCACCCAGGTGATCTCGGCGACGCAGGTCCGGTTCGATCTCTCGGCGGATCCGCTGGCCACGCTCGGACCACGCGACATCGTCCTCATGAACGCCGATGGACAGGCGGCCAGCCTGCCCGATGCCATCGACGTGCGCTTCGGGACGGCGCGCGCCGACATCAACGGCTCGGGGCGCATCGATGGCGCCGATCTCGCGATCCTGGCCGTCGCGTTCGGATCATCGGAGGCCTCTCCGCACTACAGCGCTGCCGCGGATCTCGACAACGACGGCTTCGTCGACGGAATGGACCTGGCGCTTCTCGCCGCGAGCTTCGGCCTCTCGATCCCCTGAATTTCCCATCTTGACACTCGGCAGGCCACTCGGGATAATGCCGTTTCCCCTTTCCATCCATGTCTCGTTGTGAAGGAGGTCGTGTGGCAACCGTGATCCCGTTCCGCGGGCTCGTGTACGACATCGCCCGCGTTCCGGATCTTTCCCTGGTCCTGGCGCCGCCGTACGACGTGATCTCACCGGAGCGCGCGGCCGAGCTGCGCGCGCGTCACCCGCATAACATCGTGCGCGTGGACCTTCCCGAAGGCGACCCCCCCGCACGCTACGCCGACGCGGCCACCACACTCTCGGGCTGGATCGAGAGCGGGATTCTCAGACGCGACTCCTTCCCGGCAATCTACGTCGTCGCCCAGTCGTGGGCCGCCCGCGGCATGGAGGCGAAGGTGCGCTGGGGTTTTGTGGCGCTCCTGCGCATCGAGGAGGAAGGCTCGGGGATCGTTCTCCCCCACGAAGACACGATGGACGCCCCCCGGCGCGACCGCACGGATCTCGCCGAGGCGTTGCGCGCGCAGGTGTCTCCCATTTTCATGATGCACACGGAGAGCAACCTCTCGGTGACGCGCGCCCTGCAAGCTTACGACCGCCGGACCCCCGACCGTCAGGCGCAGGATGCCGCGGGGGTGGACACGCGCCTCTGGATCGTCGCGGATCCGGTCGGGGTGCGCGCCGTGTGCGACGGCCTGCGCGATCACCAGGCCTTCATCGCCGACGGGCATCATCGCTACGCAGCGGCCCGCGATCTCAGGGAACGCCTGCGTCGGAGCGCTCCGCCGTCCTCGGAGCCGAGAAGCTTCGATCACATGCTGGCCTACTTCTGCAGCGTCGAGTCCCCCGGCCTGACCATCCTCCCCTACCACAGGGTCACGCGCGGTCTGGAGGGAGGCAGGTACGAGACCCTTCTTCAGGAGCTCGCCGACGACTTCGTCGTGAAGCGCTTCGCGTTCGAGGGGCGGGATCATCGCGGCGAGCAGATCCGCAGACGCCTGCGCGCGCTGGCCGCGGGGGGCGGCGCCTCGATGGTCGTCTACCCGGGAGGAGACGGTTTCGCGGCGCTCGTCCGCCGCGCCGACGATCCCTCGCCCCTGATGTCCGACCTTCCCGAACCGCTGAGGGATCTCGACGTCTGCATCCTGCACCGCCTGATCCTCGAGCCGAGACTCGGGATCGATGCCGACCGCCAGCGCGCGGGAGATGCGCTGCGCTTCACCTCCGACGTCGACCAGGCGATCGACTGGGTGGACGGCGCCCGCGGGCAGCTCGCGTTCCTGATGCAGCCTCCCGACCGCGCGCGGCTCATGGCCGTCGCCGGCATGGGGCTGCGCATGCCGCAGAAGTCGACCTACTTCCATCCCAAGGTGCCGACGGGTCTGGTCATGCAGCCGCTGGATCCTATCGACGAAGTTCATTCCGTGCCGGAAGGCGACGCCAGGGTGATCGCCTCGTGACGGGGCGGGCCGGCGTCTCGACCACCGCACCACGCGGAAAGGCCCTTCCACGCGTGCGCCAGATCCTGAGCATCCTGGCCCGGGAGTACAGGTCCCCGAAGTGCGCTCTGACCCACTCCACACCACTCGAGCTGATCGTCGCGACGGTGCTCTCTGCGCAATGCACCGACGCGAGGGTGAACCAGGTCACCCCCGTGCTGTTCAGGAAGTACCGCTCGGCCGCGGACTACGCCGACGCGCCCCCGGAAGGCCTCGAGGAGGACATCCGCCCTACGGGGTTCTATCGCAACAAGGCGCGCGCCATCAGGAAACTGGGGACCGCGCTGGTGCGCGACCACAAGGGCGAAGTGCCCCGCACGATGGAGCAGCTCGTGGCGCTCCCCGGGGTGGGACGCAAGACGGCCAACCTCGTGCTCGCCGAGGCCTTCGGCATCCCCGGTCTCGTCGTGGACACCCACGTGAAGCGTATCGCCCAGCGCCTCGGTCTGACGCGGCGCTCGCACGCCGATCACATCGAGCGCGATCTCATGCAGGTGATCCCGCGCGTCGCGTGGAACCGCTTCTCGCTTCGGCTCATCCAGCACGGACGCGCCGTCTGCAAGGCGCGCCGGCCCCGCTGCGAGGAGTGCATCCTGTTGCGCGTGTGCCCGGAAGGGCTGTCGCGCGTCTGAGTTGACACGCGGCCGTGGACAGGGCATTAATCTGACCTCATGGCCGAGCCTCACTGCACGTTCCTGAGCAGCTACGGCGGCGTCTACCGCTGCCGCGATCCGATCTACTTTCTCGGCTTCTGCGCGTTCCACTACAAGAGCTACGAGCGCGGCGAGATCGACCATCTGGGCCACATCTCGGACACCCTCGACGACCAGAAGCGCCGCCTCGAGATCAATTTCCACGGGCTCGAGATCCCCGACGACCTGAAACCTTCCTTCTGAGCCGCCGTGTCCCTGGATGAAACGATCAGAACCGAAGCCCGCGCTTTGGGCTTCGACCGGGTCGGCTACTGCGATGCTGCGCTCCCCGAGGAAGCCGGCCACTTCCAGCGCTGGCTCGATGCCGGAATGCACGGCACGATGGAGTGGATGCGGCGGGGGCGCGAGCGACGCCTGAACCCCGGGCTCATCCTCCCGGGGACGCGCTCCCTGATCATGGTCGCGCGCTCCTATGCGCTCCCCACCGCGATCGATGCGCCGGGAGAGCCGTCCCCCGATTCAGGCGTCATCGCCCGCTACGCACGCGGCGAGGATTACCACCGCGTCATGGGGGACAAGCTCCAGGCGCTGGCGGATTTCGTGGAAGCGTCGGCTTCCGGCCACCGCGCCCTCTCCTACGTGGACACCGGCGCCGTGCTGGAAAGGATGTGGGCCGCCCGCGCCGGCATCGGCTGGGTCGGGAAGAACGCGCTCGTGCTCAACAAGGACATGGGGTCGTGGTTCTTCCTGGGCGCGATCCTGACCACGCTCCCCCTCCCCCCCGACGAGCCGGCGCTCGATCAGTGCGGATCATGCGCGCTCTGCATCGAGGCGTGCCCCACCCAGGCCATCGTCGCGCCCCGACTCGTGGACAGCCGGCTCTGCATCTCCTACCACACGATCGAGCTGAGAGGCGACGTCCCCGAGCAGCACCGCGCCGCCGCCGGCGCCTGGGTGTTCGGCTGCGACGACTGTCAGGATGCCTGCCCCTGGAACCGCCGACCCGCCGCCGGCGAGCGTCGCCCCAACGCCGGCGAGCAACGCGTCTCACATCATGACGCGAGCGCGGAGCAGGATCCCTCGCTCGTCGCGCTGCTGGAGATGACGCACGAGGAGTATCTGCGCCGTTTCCGGCGCTCCGCGGTCAGGCGCGCCACCTGGCAGGGGCTGCGCCGCAACGCGGCGATCGTCCTGGGCAACCGCCTGTCGCGCATGGAGGAGCCCGATCGGGCCGACGCGCTGCGCGCGCTTGCGCGCGTGGCGGGCGACCCGACGGAGTCCGCGGTCGTGCGGAGCCACGCCACTTGGGCGCTGGCTCACGCCGCGGCGATGATCGATTCCACTTCGCGGACCAGCGCTTCGTAGGCGACGATTGTCCGGGCCGCCAGCGCGTTCAGGAAGAGCCCTGAGACGAGCGCTGCGATCGAGGCCGCATGGTGCGGCGTTGCGCTCAGGGCTTTCGTATGGCTCCCGCCCCCCAGGATCACCGTCGCCATGAGCGCGACGAGCGCCACACCGAGCGGCAGGGCGACCCCGCGGCGCATGGCCGCGGCCCTCTTCAGGCACCCGTCAGCCTCGGGCCTCCCCGCGGCCGCCTCGCGCATCCCGACGCCCATCCCGGCGAACCAGAACAGGGTCATGGCATGCGTGAACCCGATCACCAGGGCAAACAGGAAGCCAAGCCAGATGTGCGCTCCGAGGGAACCCTCATCGCGCGCGCTGACATACCCCATCGCTGTCGCCACCGCCAGCAGGATCCCGGAGAGCCAGTGCAGAACGACGAGCGCGCGCCCTATCAGGCTCACGCGGAGACGCCCAGCGCGCGCGCCACCTGCTCTCTCAACGTGGGGTCGCGCCAGGACGCGAGCGGCTGCACGACATCCTCCACCGCCGGCGCGCGCCCGGAGCGCAGCCCGGCGATCTCGTCGGCCAGAGCGGCAATGGCCTCCTCGGAACAGCCGTGCCGGTTCACGACGACCACGTCGGCCTTCCGGATCAGATCGACAGCGTCCGGCTTCCATCGCTCCTTCGGGAGCCTCGGGCTGGCGACCACCACGAGGAGATCGGGGCGCAGGATCGGCACGACGGTGTTCCCCTCGGTCAGCACGCTCGCGCCGAAAGGAAGCAGGTCGCGTCGGATGTGATCCCACGCCTCTGCGTGCGCGCCGACCAGCGCCAGGCACCAGATGACGGGGCTCCCGCCGGCGTGCGTCAGCCTGCCGGTGTCGGTGTCCTCCATGGAGATGACGCGCGGGTCCGTCACCACCGTGTACTGGCCATGAAGACTCCGGCACGCGCAGGCCTTCTCCGTTTTCGGGCAGTTCACTCCGTCCTTGAACACGGTCGTGAATTTCACGACGGAGAACCTGCCGGGGAAGGCTTCCAGGATCGCGGCGAGCGTCATGGTCTTGCCCGATCCGTTCCCCGGAGCCGCGACCGAGACGATCGTCATGGGACAGACTCCTCTCCGGTCACGCGGGCCAGATCTTCGGGGGTGTTGATGTTCTCGAAGGAAGCGGCCGCCCCCTCCACGCCGGCGAAGTCCTCCTCCGGAACGTAGTCCACCTCGATGGTCGCGAAGAAATCGAGCATCATCCTGATGCCGTCGTTGAGAGCCTTCTCCGCCGCGGGGAGGCAGGCGGCGGGATAGATGGCGTGCAGCGGCTCCGGGCGGCCGCCTCTCACGGGGACGAGCGGCCTGTCGTCGCGCGCGCGCGCCACGAAATGGTCGATCAGCGGGCCCGAGAGCGAGGGCATGTCCGCTCCGCAGACGAAACCCAGAGGCGTCCCGAGCGCCCGCAGTCCCGCGTGCAGCCCGCCGAGCGGCCCGCATCCCGGGATCGCGTCGTGCACGATGGTGATCCCCGAATCGGACGGAACCGCGGCGCCAGGCTGAGTCACCATCACGCATCGTGGGAAGCGCCCGGAAAAGACCCGCAGGATCCTCGCCAGCGGCGTGTCCGCCGGATCGCCCAGGGGAAGGCGCGACTTGTCGCGCCCCCCCATCCGCCGCGCGCGTCCCCCGGCCAGGATGATGCCGGTGACGCGCGGATGCAGGGTCATCGCTCGCGGAAGACGGGGGTGGGGAAATCCTCCGTGTCGTCGGAAGCGTCCCCCGCGTCCGGCCGCGGGTTCTCCTCGTCGGACACGAATAGCTCGCCGTCCTGGATCTTCACCGGGAATGTGCGCACCGCTCCCCATTCCTTGTCGTGGCACTCCCCGGTGGTGACGTCGTATTTCCATCCGTGCCACGAGCAGGTGATGGTGTTTCCGGCGAGACGCCCCGTCGAAAGCGGGGCCTTCATGTGCCGGCATGCGTCCTCCATCGCGTAGAACGTCCCGGCGACGTTCCAGACGACGATCCTCCGGATCCCCGCGCGCAGCGCGCGGCACCCGCCGGGTGGGATATCGCCCGCCTTCGCCACCCGAATGAAGCTCATGACGCGGCCCCCTCTTCCTGCGCGCGGAACGGGTCGCGCGCGCCCGTGAGGAGCGCCGCCTCGGTCCCGCGCGTCAGCAGCATGGCGCTGAAGATCTCCCCCATCCCGCCGGGGGCCATCAACGCGTGCAGCCCGAGACGATCCTGGATGGCATCGGGTCCCGTCTCGTGGGCGCGCTGCGCGAAGAGCTGCGCCAGACCGAGCGCCACCAGGAACCTCATCTGGCTGACGGGTCCCGCAACATCGAGGCCGGCCCCGCGCGCGGCGTGCGCGATGGATGTGAAGTCCACATGCGCCGTGATGTCCTGCTCACCCACCATGGCGTAGGGATCCTGAAGGGCCCTGTGCCTGTGATAGCACATCAGAGTGCCTTCGCTGCGCGCCGGGTCGTAGAGATCGCGCGCTGTCCTGCCGTAGTCGACGATCACCGCGCCTCCCTTCCCCCGCGCGCCGAAGAGGCGCGCGAGACTGGCGACCCAGTCGAGCCCGCGAAGCCCGGCCTCGACCCTCTGCCCATCGGCCAGACGCACTCCCTCGGAGCGCTCGAGCATCGCGAAGTGGGCGGAGAGCCTGTCGTCCACCGGCTCGCGCATCGTCTCCTGGAAGGACGCGCCGGCGGCGTCCACGTGCACTTCTTTCAGACGACCGTCCACGCGCCGCGCGATGCGCACGGGGAGGGCGTCCAGAAACTCGTTGGCCACGACGCATGTGCCGGTCTCGTCGTCCGCATCCAGCAAATCCTCCCAGGCGGACCACGCCACGCCTTCCAGCGCACCGGCACCGCCGCAGGGGATGCCGCGCAGCGTCTCCTTCTGGATCCGGATCGAAGCGGCACTCACCTCGACGAGGATCAGGCGCGTCCTTTCCGCCAGGTCGGGCCTCTGGGCGGCCAGGCCGAGGGCGAGATCGCGCGCGAGACTGCCGCGCCCTGGTCCGACCTCCACCACGCGCAGCGGCACGCCGGCGCCGGCGGTGCGATCCAGGATCTCGGCGACCTGCCGCGAGAGCAGCAGACCGAAGGCGGGGCTGATCTCGGGACCCGTCCTGAAATCTCCGCGGGCGCCGAGGGGGTCGCGATCGTCGCGCGTGTAGTAACCGAGCGACGGATGGTAGAGGGCCGTCTCCATGAACGCCTCGAACGGAATCGGCCCTTCGGCGCTGATGCGCCGGGCGAGCACCTGGGCGAGCGACGCGGCAGCAGCAGACATGTCAACCCTTCCGCGTCGCGCCGCCGCGCTGCAGCTTCTCCTGGATCAGCAGGAGTCCGTAGAGGAGCGCTTCGGGGCGAGGGGGGCATCCCGAGATGTAGACGTCCACCGGCACGATCTGATCGATCCCCTGCACCGTGCTGTAGGACCGGAACATCCCACCGCTGGAGGCGCAGGCCCCCATGGCGATCACCCACTTCGGCTCGGGCATCTGGTCGTAGATCATCCGCAGCGCCGGAGCCATCTTCTTGGTGATGGTGCCGGCAACGATCATGAGGTCGGCCTGCCGCGGCGAGAACGACAGCCGCTCCGCGCCGAAGCGCGCGATGTCGTAGCGCGGGCCCGCCGTGGCCATCAGCTCGATGGCGCAGCACGCCGTCCCCAGCGGCATCGGCCAGAGGGAGTTCTTCCGCGCCCAGGCCACCACGTCGTTGAGCCGCGTGACAAAGATCCCTTCGTCGGATGCCTTCAGCGCGTCCTGCAGCTTGCGCTCGGACTCCGACTTGAGAGGCGGTCCGATGATCCCGGTGGGGCTCATTTGTGGGCCCATTTCATGATCGGATCCTCACGCATGCCGCCGATGGCCAGAAGCCGCTCCTTGTCGAAGATGAGCTCGGTGCGGGTCGACCCGGCCACCTCGTAGTCCTTGGAGAGGAAGATGGCCTGCTCGGGGCAGACCTCCTCGCACAGCCCGCAATAGATGCAGCGCAGCATGTTGATGTCGAACTTCTCGGGGTACTTCTCCACCACGTTGCTCATCTCCCCCGCCTCGATCGTGATGGCCTTGGGAGGGCAGACGAACTGGCAGAGATAGCAGGCGACGCACTTGGTGCGCCCCTCCTGGTCCTTCACCAGCGCGGGGACACCGCGGAAACCCTCGGGAAACTTCCATCGCTGCTCGGGATAGCGCAGGGTCACCTTGCGACGGAAGAGGTGCTTGAGCGTGACCCACATGCCGCGCAGGATCCCCGGCAGATAGAGCCGGTCGAGGAATCCGATCCTGCGATCCACCACGATGGCCATGGAGTTGCAGCCTCCAGCTTCCTGCGCATCGACCGCCCGCCGCCGTCAGACGCGGCGCGCGATCGTCATCTTGTCGATCTTGTCCTGGAGCCTCAGGATGCCGTGCAGGAGCGCCTCGGGGCGCGGAGGGCAGCCCGGAATGTAGACGTCCACCGGCACGACGCGATCGACCCCCTGCATCGTGCTGTAGGTCGGGAAGGGGCCGCCGCACGTCGCGCAGGCGCCCATCGAGATCACCCACTTCGGGTCGGGCATCTGATCGTAGAGGCGCTTGACGACCGGGCCCATCTTTTCGGTGACCGTTCCGGCCACGATCATCAGGTCGGACTGCCTGGGCGTCGCCCGGTAGACGCCGGCGCCAAACCGGTCGATGTCGTAGCGGGAGGCCACGGCGGCCATCATCTCGATGGCGCAGCAGGCCAGGCCGAACGACATGGGCCACAGGGCCGACTTGCGGGCCCAGTTGAAGACCAGATCCAGGGTCGTGGTGACGATATTCGGGCCGAACCGCCCGTCCAGCATGCCGAGCTTGCGCTCTTCCTGCTGCTCGAGCGGTTGCTGGCCGATCTGGCTGGTGATCATCGACAGGTCTCTCCGGTGCCCCGTGCTACACTCGCGCGCCTGTTTTTTCAGGCGCGCCCGCGGCGGGACATGATGCCGCACCGTAGTCCCGGCGGCAATCGTCCAAGCCATTGATAACGGACAGAATGAGTCCGTTATCAGTATATCGGTCGACCGGACCCAGTCAAGCCGAAAGCCCTCTCGACAAAGACACTTCCATGCTCGCTCTCTACTTTTTCCTCACCCAGGCCGGGGCCGGCGCTCTGCTGGCGATGACAGCGGTCCCCGTGCTGGCCGGGGGACGGCTCTACCTCCGCTTCGGCGCCGCGCTGGCCGCCTCGCTGATCGCTCTGGGGCTCGGAGTCTCATGGTGGCGCTTCGGGCTCGAGCCGGGCGGACGCTTCCTGGCGGGGGCGGTCGCGACCCTCCTCATCGCGGCGGGACTGTTCCACGTCGCCAGGATCGGAGCCGGGTTTGTCATGATGCTCGCGGGGACGGCTTTGGCGCTCGCCGGGGTCGCTTCGGATGCATGGCTCCTGCTGCCCGCCGAGGGGGCCGCGGCTCCCTCGCGGTTCTGGTTCGTCCTGGATGCCGTGGCTGGAGGCCTCGTCTCCGGATCGGTGCTCATGGCGATGGTGCTGGGGCACTACTACCTCAACATCGCCGGGCTGCGGATCCGGTATCTCGAACGCCTGACGCTGTTCGCCACGGCGTCGATCGCCGCGCGCGCCGTCATTCTGGCAGTTGCGCTGACGCTGCATCGCGCCGCATGGCTCCCGATGCTCGGGATGCTCGTCGACGCCGGCGATTCTCTCTCCGACGCATCGATCGATCCCTTCACCGCCGTCCTGCTGCTCCTCCAGGTGGCGGCCGGCATCCTCGTGCCGTTCGTCTTCTGTCTCATGGCATGGAGGAGCGCCAGGATCGCCTCGACGCAATCCGCCACCGGGATTCTCTACGTGGCGCTGATCGTCGTGATGATGGGAGAGCTCGCGGGACGCTCGCTCGTCGCCATGACCCGCCTGCCGATCTGACGCTGCCGCGCAACCCTCTCTCCTTCCGGCGCCACTCATGCAGGTGAAGGGAGGACATCATGTTGAGACACGCGATCGGATTGACCGTATTGCTGACCGCGGGGACGGCCGCCGGAACGGCCGCTCCCGGCGGAGAGACTCTGGCAGCAACACCGGAGCTGGCCCGCGCCGCCTTCGAGCGTCTCAAGGCACTCGAAGGAGACTGGGAAGGGCGCAGCACGAAAGGATGGACCGAGACGCTGAGCTACGAGGTCATTGCCGGCGGGTCGGTGGTGATGGAGACATCGCGGGAGGCCCACGCAGGGCACACGATGGCCACGATGTTCCACATGGACGGCGACGACCTGGTCCTGACGCACTACTGCATCGCGAAGAACCAGCCGCGCATGAAGGCCACATCGTTCCGCAACGGCGGCAGGACGGTGGTCTTCACCTTCACCGGTGGGGGTAACCTCGCGTCGCGCGACGCGGGTCACATGGACCAGGCGGTGATCACCTTCGACGGCCCGGAGACCATCCGTTCGCGATGGACCTGGTACCAGGGGGGACGCGAGGAATGGTTCGAGGAGATCGTCCAGACGCGCAGGCCCTCGTGAATCCTGAGCCCGACGATCGGCGGCTCGTTGCGCTCTTCCTCGCGCGGCGTGACGAGGGGGCGTTCCGCGCCCTCTACCGCCGCCACACCCCGTTTCTCTACCGTCTGCTCCTGCGCCTGTCGGGAGGCGGCTCGCAGACAGCGGAAGAAGGGGTTCAGGAGACGTGGGTGCGCGCCGTGGAGCGCCTCGGGGAGTTCGCGTGGCGCTCCCAGCTTCGGACCTGGCTCGCCGGCATCGCGATCCACTGGTCGCGTGAGGATGCGCGCCGCCGGCGCCGCGACGCATCGGTTCCGCTCGACGACGAGGCGCTCCCCGCGCCCGGCGCTTCGGCTCCCATCGACCGGATGGACCTCGAGCGCGCCGTGTCGGAGCTCCCCGACGGGTACCGCGCCGCGCTGCTCCTGCACGATGTCGAAGGGTTCACGCACGAAGAGATCGCGGCAGCGCTCGGAGTGGATGAAGGAACCTCGAAGAGTCAGCTCTTCCGCGCGCGCCGCAGTCTCCGTCTCATGCTTCAACCAGGAGGAAAGCCCGTATGAAGACCGACGATGAACTGACCGGAGAGGAGGCCGCCGCGCTGCGATCCCTCGCTGAGGGACCGCTCCCCCCTGCGGGGCTGGAAGACAGGACGACGGCGCGTCTCGCGGCGCGCGGGCTGCTCGCGCGGCGCCGCGGCTCCGCGTGGATCAAGGCGACTCTGGCGACGGCCGCGGCGGTGCTCATCTTCTTCGCCGGGCTGAAGGCAGGCTCCCTTCCGGGCGCTACGCAGACGGCTCCCGCGGTTCCAGCAGCTTCCGCCGCTCCCGTCGAAAGCAGGTTCGCCCTGCTGCTCTATCAGTCTCCGGCTGAGGTGGGGCTCGCGAAGAACGAGGAAGCGTTGCGTGTTGCCGAGTACACCGGCTGGGCGCGCGGGCTGCGCGAGCAGGGGCACGACGTCTCAGGCGAGAAGCTCGAGGAGAAGCGCAGCATGATCCAGCCCCAGGTGGTATCCACGGTGCAAACCGTGAGTCTGCCTATTGCCGGTTTCTTCATCATCTCGGCGGCGACCCTCGACGAGGCTCTCGGCGTGGCGCGGACCTGTCCGCATCTGAAATACGGCGGCGCGATCGAGGTCCGCCCGATCGCCGGAACCTAGGAACCTGCCCGACCCGCTACTCCCGGGCGGCCGCAGCGCGCATCGGCTGAGAGGCGCCGTAGGTGAGAGAACGCCACAGCCACTCCGCCGGCCCGAAGCGGAAGCGGCGCAGCCAGAGGGGGCTCACGATGAGCTGGACGATGAAGATCGCCAGCACGACCCCCATCAGCTCGAAGCGCGAGAGCGTGCCGAAAAGGCCGAAGCCCCATCCGTAGAAGAGAGTCGTGCAGACCAGCGAGTGGGTCAGATAGCTCGTGAGGGCCATCCTGCCCACGGCCGCCAGACGGTCGGTGAGCCAGCGCAAGGCGCCCGCCTTGCAGAGGAGCATGATGACGCCGACGTGGCCCATGGAGACACCCAGACTGCCGAAGTAGTTGGGGAGCATCCCCCCCTGTTTCATGAACAGGGTGTCCCACTGAGCCGCGACCATCGCGCGCCCCCCCAGCCACACGATCGTCAGCCCGGCTCCGTAGCCGATCAGGATACAGAGCAGGTAGAAGCGCGTCGATTGCCGCGCCGCGAAGACACCGAGCTTCATCAGCCCCACGCCGATCAGCATCAGCCCCACGATCCGCCAGCCGAAGAACACCAGTCCGAAGATCTGAAACTGCACGACCATGGGGGCGCGGAAGGCGACCTGCCGGATCCAGGAAGAGCCTCTGTAGACGTCGACCTCCTCCTGAATCTTCTCCTCGCTCGGGTGGAACTCCTCCCAGGTCGCGATGGCTTCGGTCTGCTCCGCGGTCAGCTCCTGGCCCGCGTCGCGGGCGGCGATCGCCTCCGCGGCTGCGGTCTTGATCTTGGGGACGACGAACTTGCCGAACCCGAGGGTGAGCGGGACGACCACCAGGAGCAGGAGCGTGCCGACGACGAGAAGGATTGCGGGCCGCACGCGCCGCATCGGATAGATGAAGGCGCCGCAGACGGCGTACCAGAAGAGGATGTCGCCGAACCAGATCAGATAGGCGTGCACGGCTCCGAGGACGAGCAGCCAGAAGAGACGGCGGTAGTAGAACCCGCCGAAGCGGGAGCCCCTCGCCTCGGCGCGCTCCGCCATGAGGGCGAGCCCCGCGCCGAAGAGCATCGAGAAGATGGTCATGAACTTCAGATCGAAGAAGAGGTGCGCCACCCACCAGGTCCCGATGTCCAGCGGGCCGGTTCCACCACCGGCGAGAGGGTTCGTGTACGAGGGCCAGATGTTCCCGAAGGTCTGGATGTTCATGACCAGGATCCCGAGCACGGCGGCGCCGCGCAGCACGTCCACCGATGAGACGCGCTCGAACGCTTTGACGGGGCCGAAGGATGGTGGGACCGGGGGCCCTGAGGATGGTGGGACCGGGACGAACCCCGCGGTGGGTGAAGGGGCGATTTCCTGCGGCTCGTCCATCGCGGCTCCTCGCCCGGGGCGGGGCGTTGTCCGGTCACCCGGAGGAGCGCAGTATAGCCAGAACCTCGCGGCGCCGCGCGGCGCTCGTCCTGAACTCGCCCGCAAAGGCCGCCGTCACAATGCGGCTCCCCGTTTTGCGCGCGCCGCGCGCCCCGACGCACGCATGGCTCGCCTCCAGGAGGCACGCGGCCCCCAGCGGTTCCAGGTGCTTCTGGATCGCCTCGGCGATCTGGTTTCCGAGAAGCTCCTGGAGCTGCAGGCGCCGCGACAGACAATCGACCAGGCGCGCGAGGCGCGAGAGCCCGACGATGCGGCCGTTCGGGGCGTAGGCGACGTGGGCTTTTCCCTGGAACGGGAGCAGGTGATGCATGCAGATGGACGTGAAGCTGATATCGCGCACCGCCACGAGACCCTTCGATGAGCGCTCGTCGAGGGGCGCGAGGATCGCCGCGGGGTCCTGACTGTATCCCGCCAGCAGATCGCGCGACCACGCGGCGGCAACGCGCGCGGGCGTACCCGCCATCGCGCGCGCGCCGGGAGCATCGACGGCGCCCGCCGCGATCCCGGCGACGAAGAGCTCGATCCCCCGCCGCATCAAGGAGACCGATGCGGCGCGATCGGGCTGCTTCACGCGGCGCCGGCGATGCGGCGCAGGGCGTCTCCCAGGTCGAGCACGAGATCGTCCGCGTTCCCGCACGCTTCCACCTCCTCGCGAAGGCCCGGCGTTCCCGGGGCCCTGTCCACCAACAGGGCGCGCAGTCCCGCGGCGCGCGCCCCCGTGTAGTCCTCTTCCAGACGATCGCCGATATGGATTGCACCTTCCGGTGACACCCCGAGCGCGTGAAGCGCGGAACGGAATATCCCCGGATGGGGCTTCTCGCAGCGGACGGCCGCGCTGGTGATGACGCAGTCGAAATAGCCGTCGAGATCGAGCGTGGAGAGCAGGGTCGGGAGACGGCTGTCCCAGTTGGAGATCACTCCCAGGGGAATTCCCTTCTGCCGCAGCGTCTCGAGGATCTCCCGCGTCTCGGGATAGACCCGCCAGGCCTCGGGGCGCGCGAAGACGCTCCGCAGCTCGACCATGGGAGGACGGTGCGCCGCGATGACCGCGCAGCGATCGAACGCGAGCGACGAGACGCGCTCCCACCACGCGTCTTCGCCGCCGGGGAGATGGCTGTAGCGGTCGGCTCCGGAAGGCACGAGCCGGGACAGCGCCACCCACGCCTCGTCGAAGGCGCGCTGCAGAGGGATCGGATCGACCGTCCCGCCCCGCTTCCGGCAGGCCGCGGCGTAGACGTGCCCGACGGAGGGAGAGACCTCGAGCAGCGTTCCCCCGACGTCGAAGAAGACAGCCTCGACAGGAGACCTCATGGCCAGAACTCCGGCTCGATGCGGATGGTGACGTCTCCTCCGGCACGGTCGAGCCGCGCCTGGCATGCCAGGCGGAACGGCGCCTCTCTTTCGATGTCGGCGAGTCTCGCTTCCTCCTCCGCGCCGGCGGGGGTCAGCAGCGACCCGCCGTCGATGACGCGCACGCAGCAGGTGCCGCACAGCGCGTTGCCGCCGCAGGCGAAATCGATCACATGCCCGAGCGCGCGGACCGCTTCGTGGATGGTGGCGCCGGGCTCGAAACCGCCGGTGCGCTCCCACTGCGGGGTCAGGATCCGGATCACTCCTCGAACTCCAGCAGCACGTCGTCCCCGACGGCCGTGATCCTCATGCCACGGTAGACGCGCGCCTGGCAGGCCCTGATCGTCTCCTCGCGTCCCGTTTCCGGGGAAACGCAGCTCATCTCGCAGTTGCCGCACTCGTCGTTCCAGCAGAACCGCCCGTAGGCGATGGAATCGCCGGCGACGTACTGGAGGGATCGGAGCAGGCAGTTGTTCTCGGGCACTTCGACCGTGTGACCCAGGATCTCGATCTGGATGAGATCCCGGAACGGCTCGAAGAGATCCAGGTCGACGTTCTTCAGGGTTTTTCCTCCGAAGCGCCTCTTCCGATCAGGAGGCCAGGAAGCCGCCGTCCATACCGAGGACGCATCCCGTCATCCAGCGCGCGTCCTGCGAGGCAAGATAGAGCGCGAGACCGGCGACATCCTCGGCGGTTCCGGGGCGCCCCATCGGCAGCCGCGCCGCCGTGGCCAGCCGGGTCGGCTGCCCCTTGTCGTCATGCATCATGGGGGTGTCCACACGTCCGGGACAGATGGCGTTCACGCGGATCCGCTCCGCGGCGCTGTCGAGCGCCATCGCCCGCGTGAGCTGGATCAGGCCACCTTTCGACGCGCAGTAGGCCGCGCCGCGCTCCATTCCCACCAGCCCGAACACCGAGGCGATATTGATGATGCTCCCACCGCCGCGCTTCGCCATGGCGGGGATCGCGAGGCGCGAGACCATGTACGCGCCCTTCAGGTTCGTCCCAATGACGCGATCCCAGCGCTTCTCATCCGTGTCGGTGACCGACCCTTCGTGGAAGCAGCCCGCCGCGTTCACCAGGATGTCCAGACCGCCGAAGTTGAAGATCGCCCCCTGCACCATCAGCTCGACGCGATCGGTCTTCGTGACATCCCCGCGCGAGAACGTCGCTATGCGGCCGAGGGCGCGGATCTCATTGACCACCTGCTGCAGCGGCTCGGAACGGCGTCCTGCGACGACGATCTTGGCCCCTTCGCGCGCGAAGAGCAGGGCGATCGACCGGCCGATGCCGGTGCCCCCGCCGGTGATCAGCGCGATGCGCCCCTCCAGCCGGCCTGCCGCGGTAAGACGCTCGGGCTCCTCGGAGGGCGCAACGGGTTGTTCCACGGCCGACCCGGCCGAAACCGACGGGAGCGCCACCGGCTAATTCCCTTCACCCGAGTCGGGACCCCTGGTTTCCGTGTCGGGGAGAGGCTGGCGCCCCGAGTACCCGGAATCCGGATCGTGCCAGAACCGCACCTTGCTCTCGCCCAGCCTCCAGCAGAGAAGCACGTCGCGACCGTAGAGCCTGGACGGAAAATCGACCAGGCCGCTTCTCGCGTCCTTGATTTGCACCCCCATCGCCTCGACGTCCTTCACGATGCGGCGGACGGTCACCAGCGACCGGAAGTAATGAGGATCGACCGGCCCCTCGTTCACGATGTGGTGCTCCGCGGCGGCCTGCCCCTCCGTGGGCTGGTGGGAGCTCATCCACTGGAGCTTGTGCTGCAGCGCGTGCATGAGCCTGCCCAGACGCGGGAGCGTCTGGTTCGCCTCCATCACGGTGAAGTGCCTGCGGTTCACAACGCGCGCCTCTTGTCCCTGCTTTTCGTCGCTCACACCTTGAAGGAGTGCCCGCAGCCGCAGCTGCCGCTGGCGTTGGGGTTCTCGATCTTGAAGCCGGCCCCCTGCAGCGAGCTGACGTAGTCGATCCTGATGTTCTCGAGGTACGGGGCGCTGAAGCGATCGACGATGATCTTGTAGCCGTCCAGCGCCACCACCTCGTCTCCATCTTTCGACTCGTTGTCGAACTCCAGGCCGTACTGCAGCCCCGAGCATCCGCCTCCCTCGACGTAGATGCGAAGCCCGACATCCTGTTTCCCTTCCGCGACGATGGCGTCCTTGATCCTCTGGCTGGCATTCGGCGTGACGTTGATGTTCAATGGACTTCCTCCCGTGACGTGTTGTCGGTTGAACCGTGCATCGCCGGCGCCATGGCGCGCAGGCGTGAAACAGCTTCTGCAATATGACGCGCGACGCGATCCACCTGCTCTTCGTCGTTGGATCGCCCGAGACCGAAGCGCACCGAGGAGCGGGCGCGCGCCTCTCCGGCCGGACCTTCACTGAGGGCCCGCACGACGTACGAGCCCTTCCCCTGCCCCGAAGCGCAGGCTGAACCCGTGGATAGGGCCGCGACGTCCCGCAGCAATGTCACCAGCGCCTCGCCGTCTATCCCCTCGAAGGCAACGTTCAGGTTGTTGGGAAGCCTGTGCTCCAGCGAGCCATTGAGGGTCACGTCCGGGACGGTGGCGATCTTCGACCATAGGCGATCGCGCAGCGCCTCCTGCCTCGCCCCTTCGCTCTGCATGTCGCGCGCCGCGGCTACGGCGGCCGCGCCGAAACCAACGATGGCCGGCACGTTCAGCGTGCCGGAGCGCAGCTTCCCCTCCTGTCCGCCGCCGTGGAGCATGGGAGCCAGCTCCACGCCGCGTCTCATCCAGAGGGCTCCGATCCCCTTCGGGCCATACATCTTGTGCGCCGTGACCGACACGAGATCGACACCCAGACGCGCGACGTCCACAGGGATCCGGCCGAACGCCTGCACGGCATCCGTGTGCAGCAGCGCGCCAGCCTCATGACAGATATCGGCGATCGCGGAGAGCGGTTGGATGGTCCCGATCTCGTTGTTGGCCATCATGACGCTCACGATCGCGGTGCGGCGCGCAACCGCTTCGCGCACGCGATCGGGGTCGAGGCGACCATCGCTTCCGACCGGGAGGACCGTGGTCTCGAACCCCTCTTCCGCCAGCGCCATGCAGGTCTCCAGCACCGCCTCGTGCTCCGTCGCGCAGGTGACCACGTGGTTGGCCCTCCCGCGCAGCCTGCGGCAGACCCCGAGCAGAGCGAGATTGTCCGACTCCGTCGCTCCCGCGGTGAAGATCACTTCCTCGGGCCGATCCGCTCCGAGGAGCCGCGCGACTGCTTCGCGCGCGGCGGCGACCGCCTCCGCCGCTTTCCTGCCATACGCGTGCGTCGCGCTGCTCGGGTTGCCGAACTCCTCGGTGAAGTACGGCAGCATCGCCGACACGACCTCTGGCAGCGCCGGGGTGGTGGCGTTGTGGTCCATGTAGATCGGCCGCGTCGTCACGTCGTCTCCTGCCGGTTTCACGAGCGCCCCGCCTGCGCGTGGCGCGGAGTGCCGGCCTGCTCCAGGGTCGGGCCCCCTTTTTCGATGTCGCGGAGCGACACGCAGGCCAGAACCCTCCTGATCTCCCGCTGCACTCCCGTGAGGGCGTGCTTCACGGTGCACGATGTCTCCTGACGGCACTCGTACGCTTCGCACTGGCACTCCACCAGAGCCATCGGTCCTTCCACCGCCTCCACCACGTCGGCGAGCGTGATCTCCGCCGGTGTCCGCGCCAGGGCATACCCCCCCTGCGTGCCGCGGTAGCTCCGGATCAGACCGCCGCGGGCGAGCTTCTGCAGGACCTTCGCCAGGAATTCGGTGGGGATGCCATGGGCTTCGGCGATCTCACGCCGGTAGGCGAGCCGCCCTTCGGGGCGTGCCGCCATGTAGATCAGGGCGATGAGTCCGTAGTCGGCTTCCCTGCTGAGTCTCAGCATTCGCGATCCCTGCGGGAGGGCTCACCGCGGGCGGCCCGGCGCGCGCCGGTCATCATGTTGATAATGACGTTCATCGGGAAGGAATCACTGCGATAGCCCATACCGGATAGTTTCGGTCCGCTTTGATTATACGGCCCCCTCCCGACGTGTCAAGACGTACCACCGCGAGGAACTCCTTGGAAATCATCTGTTTCTGCCCCACCTGCGGCGCCTCGAACCGCCTCGCAGGTCCGGCGGCCTCGGCCGCAGCGGCGGCCGCGGCCTGCCGCTCCTGCCGGGCCGATCTCCCGCTGGATGGGGCGGTGGCGATGGAGCCCGGGGCGTTCGTGACCCGCTGCCCGGTCTGCGGGGAAGACAAGCTCTTCGTCCAGAAGCGCCTCAGCCAGAAGGTCGGGTGCCTGGCGATCGCGGTGGGAGCCGCGCTGGTCCCCTGGACGTACGGTGTGAGCCTGGCGGCGTGCGCTCTTCTGGATCTGATCCTCTACAAGCTGCTCCCCACGATCACCGTGTGCTACGTCTGCGCCACGCGGATCGGCGGCGTGCGCGTGAATCCGGATCACCATGCCTACGATCTCATGACGGCCCAGACCTGGGAGGCGCGCTCCGTGAACTGGCGAAGACGGAACGATCGGTCGGGAGCATGATTGACAAGCCGAGAGACGTCCTCCTAGCATGACGACGATGGCTCATCCAGCACCCAACGACCTCATGCACCCATGAAGCGCGCGGCCTGACGCGCATGACCGAGCCGCAGGGAAGCCCTCTGCTGCGCGCCTTCCTGCGGGCACTCGCGTTCCTCGGCCCGATCGAGGCCATCTTCTTCCGCCTCCTCCCTCCCCCGGAGGGGCCATCCCTGACTGCACTGGCGCGCGCGCACGAGTCGCTTCATCGCGCCGGGGAGCTGGCCTTCTGGCTGTCCTTAGCCCTCGCGATCGTCCTTCTCATCACGCTGGCGCGCACCGCCCTGACGTCGCGGATATGGCCCCCGGGCCTGAACGGCTTTCTCGCGGTCTGCCTGATGAGCCAGGCGGCCCTCGGGATCGGCGCGGCGATCGGCGAGACGCCCGGCCCGGCCTTCGCCGCCGCCTTCACGCTCATCGCGGTCATGGCGGCGATGGCCATCGCAACGCACGCCTACGCCGCGGCGGCAGGGTTCATGCGGGCGTTTCTCGTGACCTACGTCTCGAGCGTCCTCTGCTCCGGCATCACGACGGTCGCTTCCTTCGGCCATCGCCTCGGCATCTTCTCGATGCCCGTGGCCGTCGCGGGGGCCTCGTACACGGCCGGTCTCATCCTGCTGGCGCTCTCGGGAGTGCTCGCCTTTCTCGCCTTCACCGAGCCGATGCACCTGTTCGATCTCGGGAAAAAAGCGGCGTTCTTCGCGGTCGTCACAGCGGCGAGCGCGTCGCTGGGATTCGCGGCAGCGTGCCTTCTCGGCGACGCGAGCATCGCGCCGCTGGGAACCCGTCCCTCGGTCCCGCTGGTGCTGCTGTTGAGCTTCGCGATCTTCGCCGGAGGGCTGAGCATCGCGGCCAACCTGCTCAGCCCCGAGAGGCGTTTCGTCGGGTACGGACTACTCCTGATGCTCCTCGCCGGCTTCCCGCAACGCATCGCCCTGCAGGACATGCTGATGGTGCTTGGCGCCGCGCTGCTGCTCGCTCCGCGGCGCGCCCCCGCGACCATGCAGACGGCCTCACCGCCCCCTCCGTATCCTGCCGATGAAGCGCGCAGCGCGGATCGAGACCTCATCCGTCCTCCGTTGGCGGGGAATGAATAGGACGCACGGCGGTCGCCGTGGCGTAGATGAGCGTTGCCCGATCCACGAGGTCCTCCCCGGTCATCGCGTGAAGGAGCGATCGCGCGCTCGCCAGGAAACTGTCGCGCTCCTTCGGGGGAAGCGACGCCAGCCTGAGGGCTGAGGTTCCCATGCTGGTGAGCTTTTCGAGCAGCTCCTCGCGGCCGAAGCGGTGAGCGAAGGGTACCGACCAGGTGCGGATGCGCGCGAAGCCGGCCCCGGCGAGGAGCCCCGCGACCTTCGCCTCGGAATCCACGGGGCGATGGTCGGTGGGGTCGCCGTCCGTGGGCGCCGGCGTGGCGCCGTGCGCGTCCAGCTCCTGATTCCAGGCCAGTTGAGCCGCGAAGGTTGGCGGGCCATCCCAGGTGATCGTCCCGATGGCACCCCCGGGACGAAGGACGCGGCGCGCCTCGGCGAGGGCGCGCGACGGGTCGGGCAGATGGAACAGCATGAAGGCGAGGATGGCGACGTCCATGCTTTCGGTCGCGAGACCGAGCCGGCACGCGTCCCCCACCATGCGCGGGAAAGCAGCCGGCGCCCGCATCAGCATCCCGCGGCTCCCGTCGGCGGCGATGATCGCGGCCTCGGGCGCCATGGCGCGGATCAGCGGAAGAAGCGTCCCGGTCCCGGCCCCCAGGTCGAGGATCCTGCGCGCTCCCGCGAGGGGAAGCGCCTCGAGCAGCGCGCGTCCGAACGGCCGCAGGATGGGGGCCCAGAGGCGCTCGTAGGCGGCCGCGTCGGCATCGTACCGGGCCGAGATGAGATCGGAGGACTGCATCCCCCGGATGCTATCACCCGTCAGTTGCGATGCGGTCGGCCCCAAGAAGAGAGACGGGAGGCGGCGCCCCCGTCGCGCCGCTTCCTCGTGACTCTGGACTCACCCGGCTTGAGGAGGCGCGGCGACGATCTCGATAAGCTCCACGTCGAAACTGATGGCGGCTCCGGGCTTGATCATCCCCGACCCCCGGTCGCCATAGGCAGTCGCGGCCGGGCAGACGAGCTTCGCCTTCCCCCCCACCTTCATCTTCTGGATCCCCTCGGAGAAGCAGGGGATGACGCCGCCGTTGAGCGAGAAGACCACCGGCTCTCCACGATCGACGGAGCTGTCGAAGACCTTGCCGTCACGCAGCGTGCCGTGATAGTGGACCTTGACCGAGTCGGTCGCCGTAGGTGCGGCGCCTGTGCCCGCCGCTGTCTCGAAGTAGATCGCTCCCGAGGCAGTCTTGACGGCTCCCGCCTCGGCGGCCTTCGTGTCGCAAAAGGCCTGGCTCTCCTTCAGCTCCAGATCCTTGGTCGCAGCCGAGCGCGTCTGGAGCATGCCGTTGATCTGTGGGCCGTAGACCTGCATCTCCACGCGCGCGGTGCGCCCCAGCAGCCCGTCGGCGAGTCCGGCTGCGATCACGCTGGTGTCGGCTTCCGAGAAGCCGGCGGAGGTGAGCTGCTGCGACATCGCCATTCCAAGCGCATAGAGAGTCTTCTGGTCATCGGTATCCAGCTTCACCACCTCGGCCGAGGGGGCCGCCGCGCACCCGACGAGGGCGGCCAGTAACAGCACACAAGTAAGGACTTTCATCTCTCCTCCCATGGGGTTCGGTTTTTTCGACTGCCTAGGCTAGCACTTGCGGCCGATCGCCAGGCGGCGGTCCGGCGGCGATCCTCTCCCGGAGCAGAGCCTGTGGACCGAAAGGATGGCCTGGGAGCTGATCAGGGGGGACAGTCCGAGGCGTCACGCGGGGTGCCGTCGGATCTTGTGCCGACGCCACCTGCGCCGCACGCGTTCGCTCCCCGCACGAGGTAGTAGGCGACCTCACCCAATGATGGGATGGTGGCATCCACGCTGCTCGTGCCGCTGTCATCGAATTCCACGCACGTCATCGACGACGCGAAACCATCAGGAAGGCTGGCTCGCAGCGTGTCGTAGAGAAGCGCGGTCCCGCCGGGCTGCGCCGGGGGTTCCCATTCCAGCGACGTCTCGTCGGTGAAGGCGAGCTCACCGACCGTGCCAGGCACCGCCCACGCCGCGGCATCGCCGTCGTCACAGTCTCCCGAGCACTCCGAGAGCGCGTCACCATCGTCGTCCCAGTCGACCGTCCCGGAGAGCGCGGGCCAGGATGGATCGGCGCAGTCGTTGTTCAGGCCGTCGCACAGGTCGGGTGCACCCGTGTAGACCGCCGACGCCCCATCGTCGCAATCGCCGCCGCAGATCGTCGTGCCGTCGCCGTCGGCATCGGAAGGGTGATACCGCCCGCCGTTTCCGTTCCACACGATCATCTGGCTTCCCGTCCACACGGCGCTGTGACCCGATCGCGCCGAAGGAGCGTCGATGAGCGAGATCGGAGTCCAGAAGTCCGCAACCGGATCGTAGTTTCCGCCCGTATTCAACGGTTGGCCATCGGATCCCCCCCATATCAGCATCCGGCTTCCCGTCCAGACCGCCGTATGCGACGAGCGCGGCGAGGGGGCACCCGCCACGGAGGTGCTGAGCCACGAGTCATTGGAGGGATCGTACCTTCCGCCGGAGGCGTCAGTCGCCACTCCCCAGATGACCATCACGTCTCCCGTCCAGACGGCTGTGTGTCGCGCCCGGGGTGAAGGCGCGCCCGACGTCGACACCGATGACCAGGTATCCGAATCCGGGTCGTACCGACCGCCCGTATCGAGCGCCGCGCTATCAGTCCCGCCCCACACCAGCACATCGCTGCCTGTCCAGACCGCCGTGTGGAGCCAGCGAGCGGTTGGAGCGTCCGTGGCAGAGACGCTCTCCCAGGTGTTGCCGACAGGATCGTACCGGCCGCCGTCGCTCGTGTAGCTGCTGCCGTCCCTGCCGCCCCAGATCACCATTCTGCTGCCGGTCCAGATCGCGGCATGTCCGGTACGCTTCGAGGGGGGTCCACCGACCTGTGTCGTGGCGACCCAGGAGTCCGTGAAAGGATCGTAGCGCCCCCCGCTATTGAGACGAATTGAACCGTTCTCTCCTCCCCAGACAACCATGACACTCCCGGTCCAGACGGCCGTGTGGTTCGAACGCCCCGACGGGGCATCGAAGGTGGAGGTCGGCGACCACGAGTCGGTCAGAGGATCGTATCGTCCTCCTGTGTTCAGGTTGCTCCCTCCCCACACGATCATCCGGCTCCCCGTCCAGAGGGAGGTGTGGCTCGAGCGACTGGAGGGAGCGCCCGACGTGGAGGTCGGCGTCCACGAGTCAGCAACAGGGTCATACCGGCCGCCGGTATTCAAGTTCGAGCTGCTGCCGCCCCAGACGACCATCAGATCCCCCGTCCAGATCGCTGTGTGCCACGAGCGGGAGGCTGGGGCACCGATCAGAGACGTCGGCGCCCAGGTGTCGGTGTTCGGGTCGTATTGCCCGCCACTAGAGTTCGATGCTGCGCCCCAAATGACCATCACGCTTCCTGTCCAGATCGCGGTGTGATAGAAGCGAGCCGAAGGGACGCCTGACATTGATGTCGCTGTCCATGTGTCGGCAACGGGGTCGTACTGACCGCCGGTGTTACGCGCTCCGATGATGATGGGACTCCAGTCGCCTCCCCAGACCACCATCCTGCTCCCGGTCCATACGGCTGAGTGCTTCGAACGCTCCTCAGGAACGTTGACCATCGACGTCGGTGTCCATGTATCGGTGACCGGATCGTACCGGCCACCCGTGTCATAGCTGGACGCGAAATCGTCCTCTCCTCCCCAGATCACCATGCGGCTTCCAGTCCAGACAGCCGTATGCTCGTAGCGGCCAACCGGTGCTCCGACCGTCGAAGTCGCGACCCATGTGTCGGTGTCGGGATCGTACCGCCCCCCGGCGTTTGTGAGATTGAAGGTGAAGTCCCATCCACCCCACACGACCATTTCGCTTCCTGTCCACACAGCCGTGTGCAGCGCTCGTGACGAAGCCGCACCCGTCGTCGAGGTGACCGTCCAGGTATCGCTGAGTGGATCGTACCGGCCGCCCGTGTTTGTCATTGAAGCACCGCCAGACCGCCCTCCCCAGACGATCATTTCGCTCCCGGTCCAGACGACCGTATGCTCACGACGAGGGGACGGAGCTCCATTGGTCGACGTCGGCGACCATGTATCGGTGAGGGGGTCGTATCGGCCGCCGGTGTTGAAGTCAACACTCCCCTGGCCGCCCCACACGACCATCAGGCTGCCGGTCCAGACAGCAGTGTGGTAACGGCGCCCATCGGGGAGGTCGTCAAGGCTTCCGTTATCCCAGAAGTCGTCCTCGCAGGGAGCCAGTTCGCCAGAATCAGATCCTGAAACAATCTCCCTGGGCCCGGCCGGTGCCCGCCGGCCCCCTCCGGGCGCCGGGAGCGCGACGTCGCGCGACACCGACTTCATTCCTTGGGTGTCCAGAGACCCCTCGATATTGCGCCACCAGACATCCCAGCTCGTCTTGCCGACCGTCCAGATCGCCGCGACCGCGTGGTCGGATTCCTCCTCGAGCAGGGCTCTGACGGTGAATGATACCTTGTCTTCTTCGATCGGACCGATGGCACCGGCTTCATCAGGAAGGTCGCTGCGCCAGCGCTCGTACTCCCGCTCGCTCATGGCGATCGGGGGCATTTCGCCCATGCCGGCCAGCTCCCGCGCCTCCAGGCCGGAAGGCTCATCCGCCTGCGCATCCTCTGCCGTCACGACAAGGCGGAGTTCGCCGCGCCCGGGATGCTCTTGGCGCAAGTCTATGGCGCCCCTCTGCAGATTCTCCCGCAGCCTCCCCGCCTCGGCTCTCGCCTCCGCGTGGATTCGGTCATCGAAGGCGAAGAAACCCCTGGCCAGACGATCGACGAGGACGGGCCGCGCGAAGCACTCCTGGATCAGGACGGAGTCCTCGCCGAGAGCGGCGTAGATCTCTCGCAGCCTGTCGGGAAAGCGCGTATCCGCCGCGATCCGCTCCAGCTCGCGCGCGAGGACCTCGGCGGTCACCGGCGTCTGCCAGATCCGCTCCAAGGCGACCGACTGCCTGAGGTAGGTGCGGACCTTCTTCTCGAGAAGCTCCCGGGGAACGGCCTGCTCGAAGGGCGCCGTCGTTCCGATCTGGTGCGAGTAGTAGACGCGCTCGATGGCCCGCTGGGCTTCGATCCGCCGCTCGAAGCTCAGGTCATCCCCACCCAGTGCCACGCTCCACCCCACCAGGAGGACCGGGCCGATGATGCTCACTGTCCTCATGATGGTTCTCCTGTGCCCGGACCCTGCGGCGCTGATGTCTAGCGTGGCTGCGGTCGAAGAGACACTCCGAGTGGTCGGACTGCCAGTCACACACATCTACTTGTATGCGCGTGCCGCGTGGTTCCAGTTGTTCGGCGAAACCGGCAGGTTCAGGGATCGAGGAGATCTGAGGAGGCGCTCTCGGTGGCCTGTGTCGGCCAAGTGAGCCAGTATAGGCCGGAACGCCTGCGGATAACCGTTATTCGGTGAATTCCACGAACGGGACCGCCCCGGCAGCTTCTGAAGGCGGCTGGCTACGCAGAGCGACGGCTACCGTGAGGCCCTGCGGGGGAGGCGATCGCTCTGGGCGAGCGTGAGGACGTACTCCGCGACGGCGTTCATCCTCTGTTCGGCGTCGGGGTAGAGCGGAGTCTCGCCGCTGTAGAAGAACCCGGGCATCCTGGTGCCGGGGGTGAAGGCCTGCGGATCGCGCAGCCATTTGGCGACCCAGTCGTGCCGCAGCCTCTCCCGCGCCTTCGTGAGGTCGGGGGCCAGGTCGGCGGCGGCAACGCCGGCGGGGGGCGGCCCCACGGGATGGCACGACATGCACTTGAACTGGTCGAAGGTCTTCTCCCCCTCCGCCAGCATCTCGCGCGGCGCCGGATGCTCACGGGCGGGCTGGAACGGATAGGGAGCGGAGTCCGCGGCGGAGAAATACTTCACGAGCGCCGTGGCGTCATCGTTGTCGAAATGGAACGTCGGCATCCGCGCGTTGAGCCACGGCCGGATCGACGAGGGCTCCCGCAGGAACCCGAACAGCCAGTCCGACTGGACCTTCTCCCCCTCCCGGAAGAGGTTGGGGGGCCAGTACCCCTGATCCGCGATGGTCTCCTGGATCGCGCCGCCGCTCCCCTCGATGGGATGGCAGCCGCGGCAGTTGCGGTCCTGGATGATCCGTCTTCCCTTCTCGACCGCGGCCAGGCGCTCGTCGAGCATGCGGTGCGAGTCCAGGGGCAGGACGTCCTTCTGCAACGACATGATCAGGGTGACGAGTGTGTCGGCCTCCTCGTCGGTGAAGCCGAAGTCGGGCATCTTCAGCTTCTCCTGGGGGAGCTTCACCTTCCCCATGTCGAAGATCCGCGGATCCTTCAGCTTCTGGTGGAACCAGGCGAGCTTCGTGTGCGGGATGTGGACGAAGCCGAACTCCAGGCGCGTGATCATCTTGCTCCCCTCGGTGGTCAGCTCCGTGCCGATGGGAAGCGCCTGCTCGAATCCGGCGATGTTGTGGCATCCGTAGCAGCCGTAGCGCCCGATGAGCTTCTCGCCGAGGAAGACCTTCTTTTCCTTCTCTCCCATCGCGACGAGCCGTTCGGAAGCCTGCGCGTGCGTCAGCCGCACCTGCAGATACTCCAGCGATACCGCGTCGAGCAGCGCGGCATCGGTCGCGGGTCTGGGCTGCGGAGCCGAACCCTTCAGGGTCATCAGCCAGGCCACGATGTCGGCGGCCTCCTGGTCGGTGAGCCTCAGGTCGGGCATGTTGGTCTGCTCGAAGTACCGCTTCGGGTCGCGCACCCAGTCGTAGAGCCAGCGGGGGCTGAGCTTGTCTCCCACCCGATCCAGCGCCGGGCCGAAGTCCCGGCCGTAGGCGCCGCGCGCCGTCGGGGCCTCCCCGATCCTGTGGCAGCCCAAGCAGCCGCGCTCGCTCGCGGCGCGCTTGCCGCGCTCGACGTCTCCCGCGGGGACCTGATCGGCGGAAGGCTCGAAGGGCTGGGACTTGTCGAAGAGGTAGCTCACCATCGCGTCGATCTCGACCGCGGCGCGCGCCTGATCCTGAGGTGAGTTGGTGTTGCTCAGGTTGAAGAACTTCGGCATCCAGGTGGTGGGGCGGTAAGCGCGCGGATCCTCGACCCAACGGTACGCCCAGTCGGCGCTCACCTTCGACGCCACATGCCGCAGGTCGGGTCCGGTCTTGCGACGATTCTCGTAGCCGCCGATCTTGTGGCAGCCGAAGCAGCCGGCGCTCTCCACCAGATCCAGGCCGCGGTTGTAGCGATCGGCTCCCTTCAGGCGGACTTCATTGAGATGGCACGTGCGGCAGGAGGCCTGCGCATGCTGCGCGGGGAGCTGGGGGTAATCCCAGAAGTGGACGGAGTGCCAGCCGTAGCGCTCCTCCCAGTCGGCCTCCTGCTCCGCGTCGCGCGGCGTGTGCATCGCCGAGGCGAACGACGTCGCGCGGTCGAGCCCCTGGTGGCAGACCGTGCAGCCGAACTGGTTGTACGGGTGCGGCGAGCTGTCGGACAGGTAGAGGTCCAGCCTGGGGTGCGCCATGAAGGGCTGCGCCTCCCCTTCGTAGTTCGCGTCCATGATCCCCTTGTGGCACGTCACGCAGCGGTCGACCTTGGGGATCTTGAGGAAATTGATGTCGGAGAGCAGGTGCGGGAGGATCACCTGGTCGACCTTGAGCGTCGGCGACGCCATGTCGATGACCGGCGCGTCGCGGATGGTCTTCGCCAGCGTCGGCTCGAGCACTTCAATCTTGTTCGTGAGGATAGTCTCGGTTTCGGTGAGGCGGTTGAGCTGCTTGGTCGCAGCGTCCACCTTGCCGGTCAGGCTGGCGCGCTGCGCCTCCGCCTGCGCGAGGGCCGTCTTGGCGTCCTCGAGCCCTCTGACCGCATCGAGGTAGTTCTTCTCCAACCGGTCGAGACCCTCCTGAGCGTGGGCGAGCGCCGCCTGCGTGGCCTCGTCGGCTGGCGCGGCGTCAGAACCGTGCCCGTCACTCCCGGCATCGCCGGCATGGCTCGACTCGAGGATGTGCTTGCGCTCTTCCTCGAATTCGTACTTGCCGGCGTCGTAGTACGACTTCTCGACCTTCCAGTGCTCCTCCGCGACGTAGAACCCGTTCTGCGCCTCGCGCAGCCCCGCGTCCGCCGCCTCCAGGTCGCTGACATGCGCCGCCAGCTCCTCCTCGGCGGCCGCGAGCTGCTGCTCCACCGCCGCCAGATCCTGACTCGCGCCGAGCCGCGCCGATTCCTGATCCAGCTTCGCGGTCGCCCTGGCGATTTCGAGGTCCCGGAACTCGCGCTGGTATTTCTTCCAGTCGCGGTTGTAGTCGAACCAGACCATCCAGAGCGCGCACAGGAGCAGCAGTACGCTGCCGATGCCGAATCCCAGATTGCGCCGGGAGGGGCGGTGGACCGGGGGAGCGTCGCTGTGGATAACGGCCACGTTGCTTCCTTAGATATTGAAGAAGATCTCGGGCATGTTGACGATGTACTTGAAGTTGAACGCCCAGCGCAGGTACATCTTGATCGGCATGCTCATCATCACCAGCAGCAGGTTCATGAAGATGTGGTACCGGATGCCGCCGAGCTTCTCGTAGAAGTGCTTGAAGACTCCCCAGCGCAGCAGCACGACGGGCAGCACGAAGATGTAGACGACCGTCGCGAGGATCCCGAAGATCTCCCTCAGGTACATGTTCTTCGGAAGTCCCTGGCCGAGGATCTTCACCCACATGATGTGTGAGAGATGGATGTTCACCAGCGGCTCGACCTTGTGGATGTCCCAGTACTCATAGGGACCGAAGAAATTCCAGTTGGGCCCCCGCAGGAAGGTCCCGAGGATGATGAGGAGAATCCAGAGCACCAGGAAGCCGAACAGGAAGAGCCCGACCTCCCACTTGCGCTCCTTGAACGTGTAGTAGCCGTTCCCCTTGGGGTTCTTGTCGATGTAGGGGACCGCCATCAGGCCGAGGATGATGTACGAGGGGAGCAGGACCCCGGCGATCCAGGGGTCGTAATAGACGAGCATCTCCTGGAGGCCGAGGAAATACCACGGAGCCTTGGAGGGATTCGGCGAGTCGGTCAGGTTCGCGGGCTGCTCGATGGGCGCCTGGATGACGATCGACCAGACCAGCAGCACCACCGACACCAGGATCAGGCAGATGAACTCGGTGTAGACCAGGTGCGGCCAGCAGAGCAGCTTGTCCTTGCTCTCCTCGGATTCCGCCGGCCCCTTCCCCGCCGCGATCCGCGCGTCGTTGTCGAAGGCCTGCTTCATCGCGAGCCACGTGAAGAACATCACGAGGAACAGCATCCCCGCGATCGGGATGTTGTCGGCCTTCACCACGATCAGCAGGAAGTCCGAATCGAGCATGCTGAGCCCGAAGAACGCCGCCGCCAGGATCATGATGCCCACGAAGATCTTCGGGCGCACCCATCCCTTCCAGGCCACGATGAGGATCGAAGCGATCACGCTGAGCGTGAAGAGATAGTACGGGGCCGAGATCCAGTTGATGAACCCCTTGACCGCTTCGAGCATCGTGTTGGGCGCTCCGGATTACAACGGGCCCGAGATGCCGCCGTCCTTGCGGACGCGCCAGAAGTGCACGGCGATCAGCGTGGCGACGACGAGTGGAAGCCCGACACAATGCAGCACGTAGAAACGCAGCAGCGCGCCGGCCCCCACGAAGCGGCCGCCCAGCAGCGCGAAGCGGACGTCGCTACCGATCGTCACCAGGTTCACGTCACCCAGCTTGATGAGCGCCGCGCCCGGACCCTCGTGCCCCAGGAACGGCGTGGCGCGGGCCATGTTCGAGCCCACGGTGATGGCCCAGATGGCGAGCTGATCCCACGGGAGCAGGTACCCCGTGAACGAGAGCAGAAGCGTCAGCACGAGCAGGATCACGCCGACGTTCCAGTTGAACTCCCGCGGCGGCTTGTAGGAACCGGTCATGAAGACGCGGAACATGTGCAGCCAGACGGCGATGACCATGGCGTGCGCGCCCCAGCGGTGCAGCTCACGCATGACGCCGAGTGGCACCTGCTCGCGCAGGTCCCAGATGTCGGTGTAGGCGTATTCGATCGTGGGGCGGTAATAGAACATCAGCAGCAGGCCGGTGATCGTCTCGACGATGAACAGGAAGAAGGTCACTCCCCCCATGCACCAGGTGTACTTGAGCCGGATGCCGGACTTGCGCACCCGCACGGGATGCAGATGGAGGAAAACGTTGGTGATGATCGCCAGCGCCCGGTTGCGGTCGTTGTCGGGAGGACCGTGCCGGAAGATCGACTCCCAGATCTGCGATGTGCGGATGTATTCCACCAGCGAGCGCCGTGGCCGCTCTCCGGTGGGATCGATGGGGACGTGCGTCTGGACTTCAGGCATCGGCTGCTCTCACACCGCGCGTGGCACGATCATGCCGAGTAGTCGAGGAAGGCGCCGGGACTCTCCCACTGCCCCTTCTCCTGCTGGAACTTGGTGTTCTTGTCGATGAAGAGCTGGCCATCATCGGTCATCGCGATCCGGTAGCGCTCCAGCGGCCGCGGCGCGGGCCCTTCGAAGTTGATCCCGGTGGGATAGAAGCCGCTTCCGTGGCAGGGGCACTTGAATTTGTTCTCGGCGGCAAGCCAGTTCGGCGTGCAGCCCAGATGCGTGCAGGTCGTCGAGAGGGCGTAGAAGCCGGTCTCGGTGCGCACCAGCCAGACGCCGTAGGCCTCCTTCCAGCGCTCGTCGACCTGGCCCACGACGTAATCGTTGGGATTGCCGGCCTTGAAGGTGGAGGGGGGCTCGAACAGGACATTGGGGAACATGAAGCGTGTGGCCGCCGTGAGGAAGCCCCCCATCGCCGCGGTAAACGTGATCCAGCCGATGCTCAGCCAGCCGAAAAAACCGCGGCGTGACATCGGCTGCAGAAGCGACGGACGGTAGACGACTTCGCCGATGCCGCTCTTGAGCACCGTCGGCGCGGGACGCGAGGCAGCCAGCGCCGCGGCCTTCGCGGCCGCGACACCCGCCGGGCCTTTCGCCGTTCCGGCGGCCGCGGCTCCTTTGGAGGAGCCTGCGGATGTTCCTGCGGAGGTTCCCGCAGCAGGCTTCGCGGTCGTCTCATCGGCAGCGGGAGCGCCCGCATCTTTCGCCGCCGCCTCCGGCTTTCCGGTCCCCGCGTCATCGCTCATCGCGAAACCTCGCACGCCACGCGCACCCGCGGCGCGCCGCCGACCTGTTTGCCTGGCACTTGTTGTGACCGTCTTCGCGCGCGCCTTTCTGCGCTCGCGGCGCGTCGTCACGCGCGCCTTCAGACGAAAGGGACCGGAAGTTTACCAGACCCCCTACCAGAGTCAAGCCGGACAGATGCGGAATGCGCTGCATCAAGAGGACTTGAGTCTCATCGGGTCTCCTCCAGAACGCGCAGGGCCACTTCGCGCACGCGAAGGCTCGGATCATCGGTCGAGAGCTTCGCGACGGCCTCGAGAAGCTGCGAGTCGCGCAGGAGATACGCCGCCTGTGTGCCATTGATGAGTGCGCTGATCTTCTGTCCTTCGCTGATCCCTTCGATGGCATCCAGCCGCCGCCTATCGAGCATCTCGACGATCACGCCGCGTCCCGAGGCGTCGCCGATCACGGCCAGGGCGAGGGCCGCGTTCCAGCGGACATCCTGGACGGGATCGTCGAGCCGTGGGAGAAGCGCGGCGACCGCCGCGCGGTCGTGCGTCCTGCCGAGGGCGTGGATGGCGACCTTGCGCAGCGCGGGGTCCTCGTCGTCCAGCAGCCCGGCGAGAGGGCCGACAGCTTCCGAGACTCCTTCGAAGGCCCCCAGCGCCTTCGCCGCGTGCAGCCGCACGTTGGGATCGGGGTCGCCCAGGGAGCCGATCAGCGGCGCGGCGGCATCGGGATGATGCAGGCTCTCGAGCGCCGAGATCAGGTAGATCCTGACCGCGGCGTCGCCGTCTTTCTCCTCGTTCAGGAGCGTCACGATCTCCGCCACGAGCGGACCGTCCGCCTCAGTCTGCTTCCGTGCGGCAAGCAGGCGCGACAGCTCGAAGGCCGCGAGCCAGCGCTCGCTCCCCCGCCCTTTGCGCACCTCCTGGAGGTAGTCTTCGGCCGTCTTTCCCTCCGAGGTGATGAGGCCGAACATGAGGAAGATCCCCACGCAGAGAAGGACGATCAGCGACGGCACGATGAAGAACTGCGACAGCTCCCTGATGAACCCCTGCTCCGGCTCATCCGGTGGCGGGGGCTGGCTCCCTTGCGCTGGCTGGCCCGCCTGTGGAGCGTCGGGGGCGCCGCCCGTCTCGGGCCTCTCGCTCATGGCTCGTTCCTCACGCCGGCAACGCCGGCTCTTTCGCCGGCTCCGCTGCGATGGGGCCACGCCGCTGCGCGTCGATCAGGGCCGAGCGCGCCCATCCGAGCAGGAGCGCCGAGCCGAAAGACGACGCCACGATGAGACCCGCGAGCATCCCCATGAAGCTCGAGATCCCCGCCAGCGGCGCCAGCCGGGCTCCGCCGAAGGCGCAAGGGACCGTCAGGATGACGTACCTGAGGATCGCCGCGATGAGCCCCGGTCGCGCCCGCTGCATCCCCTCGAAGACGGGGCGCGCCAGGAAGAAGGGCGTTGCGGCAAGACAGGCCACCGGACAGGCCCATAGCGCCACGACCGTGAACCGGGACGTGACCTCGGATTCGGCCAGCGACCGCGCGATCCATTCTCCCGCGAGCAGCATCACCGGGGCCACGATGAAGACGCAGTACGCCGCGGCGGCAAACATGGCCTCGCGCAAGCCTCTTCTTATTCCAGGCAGATCGTTCTCGCCGAAACGGCGCGCGACGAACGGCAGCATGGCGACCGAGGTCGCGATGATGGGCATCACGCACAGGAGCATCACGCGGAAGTAGATCGAGTACGCGGCAATCGCTTCGGTCGCGTGGTCCTGCGTCGCGAGGATCGAGTTCACCAGCGACGACTCCATCGCCATCAGGGCGTAGGTGGCCGCCGCGGGAACGGCGAGCATGAGGATGGCGCCGTAGGGATGCGGCGCGACTGTTGAGGACCCCGCCGCGGAAGGAGCGCTCGCCGCCGGCCGGCGCGCCGCCTCCAGCGCCGCGGCCCGGCGCAGGGCGTACACCAGCCCGCCGAAGCGCCCCAGGACGGTCGACAGGGCGATCCCCAGCACCCCCCAGTGGAAGACGAACACGAAGATCGTGTTGAGCGTCACGTTGATCATGTTCGACCAGATGCCGGCCCACATCGTGGAGCGCGTGTCGTGATGCGCCTTGACGATCGAATCGGGGATGATCGACCAGAACGAGGAGATCGCCGAGCCGGCCACGAGCACGGAGCCGTAGATCGCGAAGAGCCGGGCGACTTCCGGATCGAGACCGAGCCGCGACGCGAAGAGCCAGACAGAAGCCCCGATCAGCATGAACCCAGGGACGAGCGCGCCGACGATCCGGCGCGACGACGCCAGCAAGCGCTCGATCGCCGCCTCGTCGCGGGCGCCCATCGCGCGCGCCAGGGTGGAGGTCAGGCCGTTGGAGACCCCGACCCAGCAGGCGATCATCAGGAATTCCAGAGGGACGGTGAGTCCGACGGCCGCAACCTCCGCGTCGCCGAGCGTCGCCGCGTAGACCGTGTCCACCAGCGCGAAGAGCGATCGCATCCAGAACGAGACGACGAGAGGCGCGGCGAGACGCAGCACTCCCGACCGCGCGAACGCAGATGGGGCTCCTTCCGGAGCGGGTCGGATCGCGGCCGATGTCATGAGGCTGCGGCGTTCTCAACACTGTCCGCGGGAGTTTTTCAGCACACCGTTAAAGTACCATACGAATGATGAGCTCCCAGGACGCGTCGTCAGGCGCAGGACCTTCGCGCCCGCTTCTCGTGTACGACGGAGGGTGCAACTTCTGCCGCCGGTGGATCGAGCGCTGGCGCGCGCGCACCGGCACCGCCGTGGACTACGAGCCCTACCAGGAGGCCGCGCGGCGGTACCCGGCCATCGCGGAGGAGACCTTCAAGCGTTCGGTCGTCCTGTTCCTCCCGGACGGCACGACGGTCACGGGGGCCAGAGCGGTCCTCGCGACGCTGAACCTGGCCGGCAAGGGGCGCTGGAGCATGGCGCTCTACGAGCGCGTGCCGGGGTTCGCGCCGGCTGCCGAAATGGCCTACGGATTCATCGCGCGCAACCGCTACGCGGCATCGCGCGTCACGCGTCTTCTCTGGGGGAGCGACGTCATGCCCCCGTCGTTCGCCATCGCGCGCTGCGTCTTTCTGAGGCTCCTGGGGCTCGTCTACCTCACAGCGTTCCTCTCGCTCTGGAGCCAGGTGGACGGCCTGATCGGGAGCGACGGCATCCTCCCCGCGTCATCGTACCTGGAAGCCATCCGGAACGAATTCGGCCCGGAGCGTTACTGGCACTTCCCGACGCTCGCCTGGTTCGGCGCAAGCGATACCGCCCTGCACGTTCTGTGCGGCGCAGGGGCCGTGCTTTCGATCCTCCTGATGTTCGGCATCCTCCCTGTTCCCGTTCTGGTGATGCTCTGGGCGTGTTATCTCTCCCTGACGACGGTCGGCCAGCACTTCCTGCGCTTCCAGTGGGACAACCTCCTGCTGGAGAGCGGGCTGATCTCCATCTTCCTGGCGCCGCTGGCGCGGCGGTGCCGCCTCGCGTGCCCCGCGCCACCGGCGCGTCTGGCGCTGCTGCTGGGCTGGTGGCTCGTGTTCCGTCTGATGTTCTCCTCGGGTGTGGTGAAATTATCGGGAGGCGATCCGACCTGGTGGAACCTCACGGCCCTGGATGTCCACTACGAGACACAGCCCATCCCCACCTGGTCGGCGTGGTACGCGCACAACCTCCCGCATTGGTTCCACAGGATGTCGGCCGGGATCATGTTCGCGGTCGAGCTTCTGGCGCCATTCATGATCCTGGCGCCGCGCCGCCTGCGTCACTTCGGGGCCGCGGCGCTCTTTGCGCTGCAGATCGCGATCGCGGCCACCGGGAACTACGGGTTCTTCAATCTGCTGTCGTGCGCGCTGCTGGTCCTGATGCTCGATGACACCGTGTGGCCCGCGGCGTGGCCGCGCGCCACGCGCCCGGCCGCCCGGTGGCCGAGTCTCGCGCTGGCTCCCGTGGCCGCACTGATCTTCCTGCTCGGGGCCGTCAACCTCGTGGGGGCGTTCCGGGTGCGCATCGACTGGCCCGCTCCTGTCGCCGCCATCGCGCGCGCCGCGGCGCCGCTGCGCAGCGTGAACTGGTACGGCCTCTTCTCCAACATGACCACGTCGCGGCCCGAGATCATCGTGGAGGGGAGCCAGGACGGCACGACATGGGAGCCCTACGCCTTCCGGTGGAAGCCGGGCGCTACGCGCCGAGCTCCATCTTTCACCGGACCGCACATGCCCCGTCTGGACTGGCAGATGTGGTTCGCCGCGCTGGGCGATCCGCGCAGCCAGCCCTGGATCCTCCCTTTCATGCAGCGGCTGCTGGAAGGATCGCCGGAGGTGCTCGCGTTGCTGGAGGAGAATCCCTTCGCCGGAAGGCCCCCGCGGTTCGTCCGCTGCATCCTTTACGATTACCGTTTCACGGATGCCGCGACGCGGCGCGCGACCGGAGACTGGTGGCGCCGGGAGCGGGTGCGCGACTACACACCGGTGCTCAGCCTCAAGGCGCCGGAGGGAGGGTGAGCGATGCGTGAGAGATCGCGACGAAGACTTCTGCTCATCGCGGCGTCCGCCGGGATCCTGGCCGCGCTCGCTCCAGGATCGCGCTCCATCGCGGCATCGAAGGCCTCTCCGCCGGTCGACGCGGCGCGTCGCCTGGCCGACGCGGTCGTCTCCTCCCCCGAGCTGACCTCAGACACGCTGTATCTGTGCGATCGGATCGGGGGCCGTCTCACCGGGTCTCCGGCCTGCCGTCTCGCGGTGTCGTGGACCCGGAGCCGCTTCGAAGAGGCGGGACTGGAGGGAGTGAGGCTCGAGCCCTTCACCCTGCCGCGCGCCTGGCTCCCCGGAGAGGGCGAAGCCAGACTCCTCGCCCCCGTGGCCATGGATCTCGAGATCGCGACGGTGCCGTACTCGCCCGACACCGGCTCTGTCCTCGAGGCGCGCGTGTTCGACGCCGCCACCGGGTCTCCCGCGGACATCGCGCGCCAGGGGAAGTCCGCGCGCGGGGCGATCGGTCTGGTGAGGACCGCCGAGATGCGGTCTCTCGTGGATCTCTTCACGGAGTACATGCGCGATCGCGAGATGCTGCGCGCGGCGCAAGAGGCCGGCGTCGCCGGGCTGCTCCTGATGTCCACGCGGCCCCGCGGACTGCTCTACCGCCATCCGATCCGCACCGACGGGACGCTGACGCCGGTGCCGGTCGCGCTGGTCCGCCGCGAGCACGCCCAGCGTATCGGCAGACTGCTCGACTCCGGCGATGAGGTCCGCGTCCGACTCGCCATCGAAGGCACCGCGGGCGGGCCCATCGAGTCGCACAACGTGATCGCCGACATTCCCGGACGCGAGAGACCCGGGGAGATCGTGCTGTTCGGGGCGCATCTCGATTCCTGGGACCTGGGCACCGGCGCCGAGGACAACGCCGTCAATTGCGCGGCGGTCATCGCGGTGGCCCGCGCCATGAAGCAGCTCGGACTCTCCGCGCGGCGCACCATCCGCTTCGCGCTGTTCACGGGAGAGGAGCAGGGGCTGTGGGGCTCGCTCGACTACGTGCGCCGGCACGCTGCCGAGCTGGACAACCACGTCGCCGTCGTGATCATGGACATCGGCTCAGGCCGCGTCACCGGCTACTATCTGAACGGCCGCGAGGAGCTGCGCGGGCCCGTGGTGCGCGCTCTGGAACCGGTCGGCCGCTTCGGCCCCTTCGAGCATCCCATCGAGGCGGTGGACGGAACGGACAATTTCGACTTCCTGCTGTCTGGGGTTCCCAACCTCATCGCGGCGCAGGACATGACGAATTATCTCCCCGACTACCACGCGGCGTCGGATGTCTTCGAAACCGTGAATGGCGAGCAGGCGGCGAAGAACACCGCGATCACGGCGGCGCTCCTGTGGCACCTCGCCGAAGCGAGGGAAAGGCCGGCTCCGCGCCAGACGCGCCAGGAGGTGGAGGAGCTGATCCGGCGCACGGGGCTCGAGCCCCAGATGAAGGCCTTCGGACAGTGGGACGCGTGGGTCTCCGGCCGGCGGGGGATCTTCAATTAATGCCGGTGCGCGGACCTCCGGTCCGCATTCAAAAACCGCGGTTTCGCACCGCGGTGCGGCGACCCTCCGATTGCGGGCCGGAGGCCCGCGCACCCGGATCCGATTCGAACCCGTAACTGCAGTCCCTCCCACGCGTATACTGGGCAGCACCGCGCCGGCCGCCTTTCCACAGGAGGACTACCGATGATCCGCTTCTACGGCTTCCCCCTATCAACCAACGTCGAGCGCGTGGCGCTCGCGCTCGCGCACAAGGGGCTTCACGTCGAGAAGATCGTCATCGACCCGGCCGACCGCGCCGAGGTGCGGCGGGTGAGCGGCCAGGACCTGGTCCCCGTCCTCGTCGACGACGAGGGGATGGTCGTCTCCGACTCGATGGAGATCGTGCGCCATCTCGAGAAGCGCTATCCCGACAAGCCCCTCTATCCAAGCGATCCCGCGCGCCGCGCCGAGATGTTCGTCTTCATCGACTGGTTCAACCGGGTCTGGAAGAGGCCTCCCAACGACATGGAGGCGGAGATGAAGAAGCCCACCCCCGACAAGGAGCGCATTGAGAAGCTGTCATTGGCCATGGCCCACGCGCTGTATCTCTTCGACGGGATGCTGACCGGCCGCAAATACATCATGGGAGATGAATTCTCGGCGGCCGACTGCTGCGCCTTCCCCTTCGTGAAGTATGCGACGATCCCCGCGCCGCCCGACGACGACTACCTCTTCCACCGGATTCTCGTGGAGCACCAGCGGCTCGGGGGCAAGCACGCCAACGTCGCCGCGTGGATCAGCCGCTGCGACGAGCGCCCACGCGTCTGAGGACTCGCTGACACAGCCTGCCCGATGTCCCCGCGCGCCTTCATGCGTCCGCTCGTTGCCAGGTTTTGAAATTTCTCCGCAGTCGGGCGGAGAAGTCGGGCAGCGGCTCGCCTCTGAGTGACGCAAGACGTGATGCCACCTCGCGGGCCCAGACCGGGCGCGCCGCGCGGCCGGCGTAGCTGACCGGGCTGTCGGTCTCGACCAGCAGGAAATCCGCTGCGATCGCCCGGGCCACTTCGGCCTGCGCGGGATCCGTCAGAACAGACGGCCCGACGGAGATCCAGATCCCCGCCTCGCCGCACCGCTGCGCGAGCGGCCGTGAGTGAGTGAACCAGTGCAGCACCGCCCCCAGGCCCGTGCTGCGCGTGAAGCTCTCGGCGCGCTCGAGCAGCTCCCGGTCGGCGCGCCTCGTGTGCAGGTTCACCGGCAGGCGCAGGCGCGCGGCGAGGTCGAGCATCCGATCCAGCAGCGCGCGCTGCCGTTGTCTCTGGGTTTCATCCGACGCGTCCTTGAAGTCCAGGCCGATCTCTCCGATGAAATCGCATTCCTTCGCCAGCGACTCGACCTGCTCGATCTCTTCGGCGAGCGCTGCATCGTCGAGCCGTGGGACGCGCGACGGGTGGATCCCGGCGCCCGCGAGAACTCGTCCGTCCGCGGTATCACGAAGGGCGAGCACCTTCGCCGTTTCGGCGGGGCTCATCGAGACGGCGGCGATGGGGCCGACACCGGCCTGCGAGGCTTCGGCGAGGCACGCGTCGGGGTCGTCGAGATCGACCAGATGGCAGTGAGCGTCGGGGATGTCACCCACGTGACGATCGCGGTCGCTTCCGGCCCAATCGTCGGGAAGGGCTTCGGTGGCGGGGCTTCTGCACAGCCCGGCCTGCCGCCCCTTTCCGTCGTGCTTGACCGCCTCCGGCGCGGCCATTACATATCCCTTTCGTGAGACGCTGCGGCGGTGTGCGCCGCAGGGCCCCGACCCTGGAGACGGCATGCAACCCACGACCGACACCACGCCCACCTTCGAGGCCGAGTACCTGCTCGAGACGCCCCTGGCTTGTCCGAAGTGCAGCAAGGAGATGGCGACCCTTCACGTCGTGAGGCTGCTGCGCGACAAGGTCAACTTCACCTCCACGCTTCCGCGCAAAGGCTATGTGATAATCTGCCCGTCGTGCAAGGGGATCCTCTCCGCGACGCTCGGGGGCATCTAGCAAGCGCTGTCGCACCGCGCCGCGCCGCTCTCCTGCTCCTCCGGCGCTCATGAGCATCTGAGTGCCCGACCACGGCCGTTTCGAGCGCTCCATGAAGACGGCGGGGCTCATCGCAGGCCCGCTGCTCGCGCTCCTCGTCTTCGCCCTCAACCCGGGTGACAATCCACCGGAGGCGCGCCGCCTCCTCGGCATCGTGGTGATGGCGATCTGCTTCTGGATGACGGAGGCGATCCCGCTCCCGGCCACTGCGCTGCTCGCATCGTCGCTCGCGATCGTGACGGGGGTTGCGCCGGCGTCCGAGGTCCTCGCTCCCTACGCCAACCCGGTGATCTTCCTGTTCACGGGCACCTTCCTCCTGGCGGAGGCTTTCGCGACCTACCGGCTCGACAGGACGCTCGTCGCGGCGATCCTGCGCGAAGGACGCGGCAGCTCGGCCGCGGGTTTGATGGCCGGCTTCGGGTCGGCCGCGGCCGCGATCAGCACCGTGATCTCCAACACCGCGACGGCCGCGCTGGTGACGCCGCTCGCCGTGGGTGCCGTGGAGCAGCGCGGCGGGATCGAGGTTTCCGCGGACGGTCGCTCCCGGCGGGGACGGCCGTGGGCCTCGAGCGTCATGTTGATGATCGCGTACGGCGCCACCGCCGGCGGCATGGCGACCATCATCGGCACGCCACCGAACCTCCTGGTTGCGGGGTTCCTCGACGAGCTGGCCGGTGTGCGCGTCAGTTTCACGGCCTGGCTGATCTTCGGAGTCCCCGTGGCGGTTTCGGTCCTCCTCGCGTCCTATGTCCTGACGCGTCTCATGACCGAGGCTGCCGCGCTGAGCTCCGTGGCCACGCACGAGGAGCGCGACAGCGCAAGGAAGGACGAAGAGCTCTCCCCCCGGGAGATCCACAACGGCGCGCGATGGACGCTGTTCGCTTTCGCCCTGGCCGGCTTCCTCTGGACGCTCCCCGCGATCGCCGGCCTCGTCGTTGGTCGCGATGCGCCCGCGGCGCGTCTGCTCGAGCGTCTCCTCCCCGAGGCCGGCGTCGCCCTGCTCTGTGCCTCGCTTCTGTTCGTCATGCCGGTGCGCTGGGCCAGCCGGCGCTTCGCCCTGTCGTGGGAAGAGGGCCGCCGCGTGAACTGGGGGATCATCCTGCTGTTCGGCGGCGGGCTCTCCCTCGGATCGCTCGCCCAGTCCACGGGTCTGGCCGCGAAGGCGGGAGAAGTCATCCACGGGACGGGGCTCGCGGAGTCCCCCGCCGGGTTCCTGGCCGTCTGCATCGTCGTGTCGATCCTCATCAGCGAGTTCGCGTCCAACACCGCCGCAACGACGCTGATCGTGCCGATCGTGATCGCCGCGGCGCACGCCGTGGGGCACGACCCGGTGCGCCCGGCTCTGGGCGCCGGCCTCGCCGCCACGTGCGGCTTCATTTTCCCCGTCTCCACCCCGCCCAACGCCATCGTCTTCGCCACCGGCCTGGTCCCCCTCTGGAAGATGATCCGCGTCGGCCTGCTCCTCGATCTCGCGGCCGGCGCGCTGATCTGGCTCTGGCTCATCGCCCTGACGCCCCTTCTCCCCCACTGACTGCGGCCCCGGGATTGAAACCGGGCTCGGGTTCCCGATAACATGCCGGCCCGAACGCCACAATCAATCAGCGGAGAACCTCATGAGGCCATCGCGTCTGCCGGGCAGGCACGGTTTGATCCTGGTGCTCGCTGCCATTGCTGCACTTCTCCTGGCGGATCGATCCTCCGCCGAGCCCCCCGGAGTCCACGCGATCGTTCACGCGCGCGTGATCGCCGCGCCCGGGACGGCGATCGAGGACGGAACGATCGTCATCCGCGATGGGCTCATCGAAGCGGTGGGGGCGGGCATCAAGCCACCCGCCGATGCGGCCGTGATGGACGCCAACGGCATGACCGTGACCGCCGGCTTCATCGACGCATGCAGCAGGATCGGGCAGAAGGAGGAACCCCCCGAGGGACGCGGCGGCGGCGGGGGTGGTGGCGGCGGAGGGGGCGGTGGCCGCGCGGCTCCGGAGCAGCCACCCGGCGCGGTGCATCCCATCGTCGGCGTGCGCCCCGAGCGGAAGATCGCCGATGCCCTCGTGATGGACGAGACGGCCCTCGAAAAGCATCGGAAGATGGGATTCACATCAGCGCTCACGCTCCCCGCGAAGGGGCTCTTCCGCGGCGAGGCGGCCTTGATCAACCTCGGCCGGGAGAGCGTCCCGAAGAGCATCGTCCGGCCCGCGGCGGGGCAGGTGATCGCCTTCGATACGGGGACCTTCGGCGCCCCCTATCCGAATTCGCTCATGGGCGCCATCGCGGCGATCCGCCAGACGCTGCTCGACACGCGGCGCTGGGCGGCATGGGAAGAGCGCTACGAGCGCAGCCCTTCGGGGATGCGGCGCCCGGAGGAAGTGTCGGCCTATGCGGCCCTGAAGCAGACCGCCGCCGGGAGCGAGTCCGCCCTCTTCGACGTGACCGACGCCGCCAACGTGGCGCGCGCCGTCAGCATCTCCCAGGAGTTCTCGCTGCGCGCCGTTCTCATCGGCTCGGGCTTCGAGTCCCTGGAAACAGGGACCTTGGATCTGCTGAAACGGTCCGGCTATCCCATGATCCTGCCGCTCCCCTTCCCCAAGGATCCGAAGGTTTCGGATCCCGACGAAGCGCTCGATGTGAGCCTCGTCGATCTCGAGAAATGGGACCTCGCGCCGGAGAATCCCAGGCGTGTCCACGAGGCGGGAATCCCCTTCGCGCTTGGGACATGCCGACTCGACGCGGCCACCGATTTTCCCGAGAAACTCCGCGCTGCGATCAAACGCGGCCTCACCCAGGACGCCGCGCTCGGCGCGCTCACGATCCAGGCGGCGCGGATCCTGCGCGCCGACCGGATGCTCGGCTCGATCGAGAAGGGGAAGATCGCGAACCTCGCGGTCTTCACCGGAGCGACCGCGGACGCCGGAGTCTTCGCGGAGAAAGCGGCGGCCGTGCGCGTCTTCGTGGACGGCGTCTCCATCCCGATCGAGCAGAAGGAGTCGAAGGGGGATCCCAACGCCAAGGTGGATCCGCGCGGCACCTGGTCCATCACGCTCACCATCTCGGGGCGCGCCACGAACAGGACCTGGATCGTCTCCGGTGAGGAGGGGCACTACGAGGGCACCGCCGAGACGCGCGATGGGACGGTGACGTTCGACACCGTGACGCTCGCCGGAAACGAGATGACGGTGAAGCTACCGGCCTCTTCCGGACGTCCCGCCCAGGAGTTCAAGGTGATCATCACGGGAGATTCTCTCGAAGGGAGCGGCGAGTTCCCCGGCGGCGCCCCCTACACCATCGAAGGCAAGAGGACATCGGGTCCCGAGGGAGGAGTGCTGTGAAGCGCGCGATGAGACGCAATGTCTGCCTGTCCCTGTCGTTCATGGCGTTCCTTTCTCCGGGCACTGTCTTCGCCGAAGACGTGCTGGTGCGCAAGGCCACCATCTGGACCGCCGCCGGCGCCGGCATCCTGACCGAGGCCGACCTGCTCGTGCGCGACGGCAAGGTCGTCGCCGTGGGGAAGGGGCTGAGCGCCCGCGGCGCTGCAACGGTCATCGACGGCACGGGGCGCCACGTCACACCGGGGCTCATCGACGCGCACAGCCACTCCGGCGTCGACGGGTCGGTCAACGAGGGGTCGAACAACATCACCTCCGAGGTGCGGATCGGCGACGTGATCGACCCGGACGACATCGCCCTCTACCGGGAGCTGGCGGGGGGCCTCACGGCGGCCAACGTCCTGCATGGCTCGGCCAACGCGATCGGCGGGCAGAATCAAGTCATCAAGCTGCGC
>Ga0137433_1000046_pt1 | contig 61588 bp, 44 predicted proteins | sample EasRivERMZT840_2_FD_102335 | JGI IMG/M metagenome (GOLD analysis project Ga0137433, IMG submission 102335) | Soil microbial communities from meander-bound floodplain in the East River, Colorado, USA - East River MetaG ERMZT840_2 | ecosystem: Environmental > Terrestrial > Soil > Floodplain ...
GATCCGTTCGACGCGTTGATCGTGGCGTCCGCGAAGGACCTGTCGCTGCCGCTGATCACTCGCGACAGCGCGATTCGGGAATCAGGGACCGTTCCGATCATCTGGTAAGCGCCAGGCGCACGACGTCGGCGGGCTGCCCGGCCAGCAGCTCGTCGCCCTCGAGCATCAAATCGCCGCGAAGGTTGCCGAACCCGTAGAGGGCGACGCACATGCGGACGCCGGCGCGGCGGGCGGTCTCCACGTCGATCATCGAGTCGCCGACGAAGATCGTCGCGCTCGCGTCGCCCTGACCGGCGTCGATCAAATGCTGGAGCCCCGCCGGGTCGGGCTTCCGCGCGAATCCGGAGTCGCCGCCGATCACGCCCGCGACATGACGCGTCAGCTCAAACGCGTCGAGCAGCCGCCGCGCCGGCGCTTCCGGTTTGTTCGTCAGAACGCCCAGCCGCGCATGGCCCGCCAAGTCGCGCATCATCTCCGGCACGCCGGGATATGGCCGCGTGTGGAGCAGCAACCGTCGATCGTAGATGGCTCGAAACCGCGCGAGCGCGTCGTCCACATCCGGTTCGAGCCCCGCCGCCGTCAGTGCGCGGACCACGAGGAGCCGCGCGCCCTCGCCCACCATGCCGGCAACCGCGTCGAGGGGCAGCGCGCGCCCGCCGTACGACTCGAGCATCTCGTTGGTGCTCTCCGCGAGATCCCGCTGCGAATCGACAAGGGTGCCGTCGAGATCGAAGACGACCAGCATCAGGACGACCTCGGGGGTCGTCGATGCAGGTGATCTTGACACCCGATGCGGTACGCCTTGCGCATCCAGCGCGCGACCTGCGCGTCCACGTCGGCCTCGCGGCTGAGGGGCAGGTAACAGGCCTCGTAGTGGCGCGAGACGTGGCTGAGCTTGTGTGAAAAGCGCGGTGAATCCGTCCCGCGCGGCAACAGGAACCCCGCAACGAAGCGGCGCTTCTGGGGCTGCCCGCCGGCAAAGCGAATCCGCACCTGCATCACGACGCGGGTCTTCTGCGGGTAGATTCGGACGGGGCCGCATCGGCGCGCCAGCCCTGCGAGCCGGTCGAAGATGCGGCGCACCTGGGGCTCGCTGCGGGCGAACAGCGCGTCGTAGCTGTGCCGCCCGCAGGAGTGCCAGAGGCGCCGCGAAATGAACCGCTCGCCGCACCGGGGACAGGTCCACAGCGGTTTGAGGACAGCCATAGTGCTGGAGAAGTATGCCGTGGCGCGGTGGCTGGCCTGACACGACACGGCCTTTTTCTTGCAAGACGGCTCAAGGAATGAGCGTAATAGCGTATGCAGAGATCCAGGATGCGACCGGCGACCCTGCTTGTTCTGGCGACAATCCCCGGGGCCGTCCTGGCGCAGCAGGCGCCGGTGTTCCGGAGCACCGTCGAAACCGTGCCCATTTACGCGACGGTGGTGGACGCCAGCCGCCGCCTCGTCCCGGATCTCACCCAGGAGGACTTCGAGGTCTACGACAACCGGCAGCTCCAGCCGCTGACGATGTTCCGCAGCGACGTCCAGCCGATCTCCGTCGTCGCCACGCTCGACACCAGCGGCAGCATGACGGGAGTGCTCGATCTCGTGAAGATCGCGGCCGAGAGCTTCGTCATCCGCCTGTTGCCGGCCGATCGCGCGCGCATCGGGTCGTTCGACGACGTCACGCGGATCATGCCGGCGTTCACCTCGAATCGCGATGACCTCGTGCGGTACCTGCATAACGAGATGCGCTTTGGCAACGGCACGCGGCTGTGGGACGCGGTCGATCAGGCCATCTCGGCGCTGGAGCAGGAAGAGAATCGGCGAGTCGTGCTGGTGCTCTCGGACGGCGACGACACGACGAGCAAGACCGCGGGCCCCGGCGACGTGCGTGAGCGCGCGCAGAAGTTCGACGTCATGATCTACGCGATTGGCCTGCGCCAGCCGTACCGCGGCGGGCCGGGCGGACAGATGATCCTCAGCCGGCCCGACGGCGGGCTCAAGACGATCGTCGAGCACACCGGCGGCGGGTTCTTCGATCTCTCCCGGATGGCCGACCTCGGCGCGACGTTCTCGCGGGTCGCCGACGAGCTGCACCGGCAGTACGTGCTGGGCTTCGCGCCGAAGACGCTGGACGGCAAGGTGCACCAGCTCGAGGTGCGCGTGAAGCAAGCGGGGATGACGGTGCGCGCGCGGAAGACGTACCTCGCGACGAAGAACATCAAGTAGGCCCATGCGACGACGGCTCACGGGCGCGGCGATCGTTCTGGCGCTTCCCGTGTGGCTGGCGGCGGGACCGCCGCCTCAATCGTCCCCGCAGTTCAAGACGACGGCCGATCTCGTGTCGGTGTACGCGACGGTCCGGGACGAGAACGGCCGTCTCGTCCCCGACCTCACGAAGGACGACTTCGTCGTCACGGACAACGGCAAGGTGCAGCCACTCGCGTTCTTCACGAACGAGGTGCACCCGTTCTCGGTCGTCGTGATGCTGGATCGCAGCGGCAGCATGGCGGAGCACCACGCGATCGTGCGGGACGCGGGCGCGGCGTTCGTGCGCGCGATGCTGCCCGCGGATGCCGCTCGCATCGGCAACTTCGCCGACGAGGTGCGCCTCGATCCGGCGGCGTTCACGTCGGACCACGACGCGCTCGTGTCCATCCTCGACAACGATCTGCAGCGTTCCGGGGGCTCGTCCCCCGTCTGGTCCGCGTTCGATCGCGCGATCTCGGCCCTCACGGAGCGCAGCGGCCGCCGCGTGCTGCTGGCGCTGACGGACGGCTACAACGACCCTCGCGCCGGCCAGCCGATCACGCTGCTCGAGGACGTCATCCGCCGCGCGCGCTACAACGACATCCTGGCCTACATCGTCGGCTTCACCGCGGCCGACTACTCCGCGCTCACCGGCACGTCGGGGCCGGTCGGCCGGATGCCGGGCCGGCCGCCGCTCGGTCCGCCGACCGGCTATCCGGGATCGGGGCAGCCGCCGGCCGCGGGCCGGACCGTGCCGGGCACGTCCAGCACCAAGATGCGTGCGCCTTACAAAGGCCTGCGGCTGATTGCGGATGAAACCGGCGGCGGGTACTACGAGCTCGAGCCGAGCGACGAGCTGTCCGCGACTTTCGCGCGCATCGCCGAAGAGCTGCACCGGCAGTACTGGATGGCATTCACGCCGGCGAAGCTCGACGGCCGCGTGCACGACATCGAGGTCAAAGTGAAGCGGCGCGGCGTCGAGGTCCGCGCCCGCCGGAGCTACATCGCCGATCCGAAGCGGCAGAACCGAATCAAGTAAGATTCGCGGCGGAGGTTCGACGTGCCTTTGAACCGACGCCAGTTTCTTCAGACCACCGCGCTTGGCGCGGGCGCGGCAGCCGTGGGCTGCGCGGGCTCGCCCGGCGAGAGCGCGGCGGCATCGACCCAGCCGGCGGTTCCGGCGGCGATTGCCGCGCTGCAGCCGATGACGGCCGGCATCGTCCCGATCTCCGTCGACGAGCGCCACGCGAGAATTGCGAAAGCGCAGAAGCTGATGGCCGAGCAGAAGATCGACGCGATCTTCCTGGAAGGGACGGCGAGCTGCTTCTACTACGCCGCGATGCGGTGGGGCCAGAGCGAGCGCACCTTCGGCGTGGTGATCCCGGCGAAGGGCGAGCTGGCGTATGTCTGCCCCAAGTTCGAGGAGGAACGCGCGCTCGAGTTGATCAAGTTCGGCAAGGACGTCCGGACCTGGGAAGAGGACGAGAGCCCGTACGCGCTGATCGCCCAGATCGTCAAGGACCGCGGCATCACCCATCGACGGATCGGGATGGAGGAGCGCGTGCGCTTCTTCATCGCGGATGGCGTGCGCAAAGCGGCGCCGGGAATGGAGCTCGTCGACGCCACGCCGGTGACCGCCGGCTGCCGCATGTTCAAGACGCCGGCCGAAATCGCGCTGATGCAGCGCGCGAACGACGCGACCATCGCCGCCTACAAGGCCGCCTTCACGACGATGCGCGACGGCATGACCCAGGGCGAGCTGGCGGCGAACATCTCAGCCGCGTTCCAGAAGCTGGGCTTCTCCGGCGGCGCGAGCGTCCAGGTCGGCAAGTGGTCGGCGCTGCCGCACGGCAGCATCACGCCCCAGAAGCTCAGGGAGGGCGAGGTCGTCATGGTGGACGGCGGCACGAGCTGCGAGGGCTACGCGTCCGACATCACGAGAACCACGGTGGTCGGGAAACCCACGCCGCGGCAGACCGAGGTCTGGAACAAGGAAAAAGACGCGCAGACCGCCGCATTCGCGGCGATGACGCTCGGCGCCACCTGCGAGAGCGTGGACGCCGCGGCCCGAAAGGTACTGGAAGCGGCCGGCTACGGCCTGGGCTACAAGGTGCCCGGCACGCCACATCGAACGGGACATGGCATCGGCCTCGAAGGACACGAGTGGACGAACTTCGTGAAGGGCAACAAGGCGCTGCTTGCGCCCGGCATGTGCTTCAGCGACGAGCCGACGATCGCGATCCCCGGCGAATTCGGCATCCGGCTGGAGGACTGCGTCTACTTCGACGACAAAGGCGCGCACTTCTTCACGAAGCAGTCGATCGCGATTGATCAGCCGTTCGGTTAGCGACGCTTGCGCCGGCGAGCCGGCGCGCGTTTGCTGACCGCAACCGCTTCGGCCGCCCACGCCGCCAGCTCATCGGCATCCTCGAGCACCGACGGCGGCACCTGGTAGTAGCCTTCCATCGCGGCCTGGCCCGGCATGGGCGCGAACGCCGGCATCTTCTTTTTCCTGTACTTCGGCCGCGTCTCGTCGTCGACCTTGAAGAACAGCGTGTCGTTGTCGATCACGCCGAAGAACCACTCCCCTGAGTAGAGGCCGACGCCGCCAAACATGCGTTTGTGCGACACGTCGCGCACGCCGCCCAGCTGTTCGAGCACGAACGTGAGAAAGGATGCTGAAACGGACACGGCCGAATAATAGGATCAGGCCATGTCTCGTGAGAACTTTTCCAGCGGCACCACCTGGGAGCCGATCGTCGGTTACTCGCGCGCCGTCCGCGTCGGCCATCAGGTCTGGGTGTCCGGCACGACGGCCACAAACGCCGCGGGCGAGATCGTCGGCAGGGACGACGCCCGGGCGCAGACCATTCAGACCATCCGGAATATCGAAGCCGGCCTCGCCAAAGCCGGCGCCACGTTGAAGGATGTGGTGCGCACGCGGATGTACGTCGTGAACATCGCGCGCGACTGGGAGGCCGTCGGCCGCGCCCATGGCGAGCTCTTCGGGAGTATCCGCCCCGCGACGACGATGGTCGAGGTCCGCGCACTCATCAACCCCGACATGCTCGTCGAGATCGAAGCGGAAGCAGTTCTCTAAGTCCCTGGCTGTCCTACAATGTGAGGCTCCGGAGGCCTCCCATGTTCCGCAAGTTTCTCGTCGTCAGCGTCGCGGTCGGTTTGTGCGCCATCGCGGGTGTCGGCGCGCAGCAGCCCGCCACGCCGCTTGACGACGTCCTGAATGCCCTGTCGTTCCGCAATATCGGGCCCTTCCGCACCTCGGCCTGGATCACGGAGATTGCGGTACCGGAGACGCCGGCGCGCGATCACCTCTACACGATCTACGCCGCGTCGCGGAGCGGCGGATTGTGGAAGACCGTCAACAACGGCATCACGTGGGATCCGATCTCCGACAGCGTCGACGTCGCGGCGGTCGGCGCGGTCGCGCTGGCGCCGTCCAACTCGCAGATCGTCTGGATGGGCACCGGCGCCAACGACCTCGCCCGCTCGTCCTACTCGGGCAAGGGCCTCTACAAGTCCATGGACGGCGGCAAGACGTGGCAGTTCGGCGGCCTGCCCGATTCGCAGCACATCGCGCGCATCGTGGTGCACCCCAGGAACCCGGACATCGTCTACGTCGCGGCCATCGGCCACCTGTTCTCGAAGAACGAGGAGCGCGGCGTGTTCCGCACGATGGACGGCGGCAAGAACTGGCAGAAGGTGCTGTACGTGAACGAGGGCGTCGGCGCGATCGACCTCGTGCTCGATCGCCGCACGCCGAACATCCTCTACGCCGCCATGTACGAGTGGGATCGCAATCCGTGGCGCCTGGTGCTCGGCGGCAACGGCTCGGACATCTACCGGTCGAGCGACGGCGGCACGAAGTGGGATCGGCTCGGCAACGGCCTGCCGGACGGCACGATCGGCCGCATCGGCATCGACATCTACCAGAAGAATCCGAACATCCTTTACGCGGTCGTCGAAAACCTGAACGCGCGGCCGGACGGCGTGCCGCGCGCGGTTGACGCGTGCACGGCCGGCGCACCGCCGGCGGCAGGTCGCGCCGCGGGTGCAGCCGGAGGAGCCGGCGCCGCGGGTGCAGCGGGCGGCGCGGCGGGCCAGGGTCGCGGCGCCGGGCGCGGCGCCGCGGGCGGCCCCATCGGCAACGAAATCTACCGCACGGACGACGGCGGCAAGACCTGGCGCAAGGTCAACAGCGACGCCGTCGACGTCGCGGGCGGCAAGGCGCCGTACTCGTTCAACCAGATCAAGATCAACCCGAACAACCCGGACCACCTCATCGTGAACAGCGACACGATGTACTCCTCCACCGACGGCGGCAAGACGTGGAGCTGCTCGAACACCAACGGCTTCTTCCGCGGCGTGTTCGGCGACTTCCGCACGATGTGGTGGGACTCGGAAGACTCCAACCGGATCATGATCGGCAGCGACGGCGGCGTGAACGTGTCGTACGACGGCGGCCGCACGGCGGACTATTTCCTGAACCTGCGCATCGGCGAGATGTACGCCATCGGCGTGGACATGGACGACCCGTACAACGTCTACGGCGGCATGCAGGACCACGACTCGTGGAAGGGGCCGTCCAACTCGGTGAGCGGGCGCATCACGCTCGAGCACTGGACGACGGTGGGACCGGGCGACGGCATGTACAACCAGGTCGATCCCACCGACTCGCGCTGGGTCTACAACACCCGCGAGATGGGCAACCACGGCCGGTTCGACCAGCTGACCGGACAGCGCGCGGTGATTGCGCCCCCGGCTCCCGCGGGCGGGCCGGGTCTGCGCTACATCTGGCAGACGCCGATCGTCCTGTCGCCGCACAACCCGCAGATCGTGTACGCCGGGTCGCAGTTCCTCTTCCGCTCGCTCAACCGCGGGGACACCTGGGAGGCGATCAGCCCGGACCTCACGACGAACGACCCGTCGAAGTGCGGCCGGGGGTCCGGCAACGTGCCGTACTGCGCGATGACGACGATCTCGGAATCGCCGATCCGGCCCGGCGTCATCTGGGCCGGCACGGACGACGGCAGGGTGCAGGTCACCGACAACCACGGCGCCGGGTGGCGCGACGTCACGCCGTTGATCGCGGCCGCCGGCGGGCCGGCGGATCGCTACGTGAGCCGGGTGTTCGCGTCGCCGCACGATGCGGGCACGGCCTTCGTCGCCAAGACGGGCTTCCGCCACGACGACTTCACGCCGTACCTCTTCCGCACCACGGACTACGGCAAGACCTGGACGTCGATCGGCGGCGCGCTCGTCCGGTCGCCCCTGAACGTCGTCGTTCAGGATCGCAAGAACGCCAACCTGCTCGTCGTCGGCAACGACATCGGGGTGTACGTGTCGATCGACTCGGGCAAGAGCTGGTCACGGCTCAAGGCCAACCTGCCGACGGTGGCGGTGCACGACCTCACGATCCACCCGCGCGAGAACGACCTCGTGCTCGGGACCTACGGCCGCGCCATCTGGATCGGCGACTTCACACCGGTGCAGGAGCTCTCCGCGGAAACGCTCAACAAGAACGCGCATCTCTTCGACGTCGAGCCGCGAGCCCGCTACGGGTTCCAGGCCATCGGCAACTACAACCTCTACGGCGACAAGTACATCGAGATCCCGAACGAGCCCGATGCGCTGACGATCAACTACTACCTGAAGGCGGACGCGACGGGCGCCGCGCGCGTCAGCATCTCGGACATCTCGGGCCGCGCGATTCGCACGGTCGAGGGGCCGGCCCGGCGCGGCCTCAACCGCGTGCAGATTCCAATCGGCGGCGGCGGTGGACGCGGCGGGGCGGGTGGAGGCGCGGCGGGGGGACCTGGCGGCAGAGGCGCGGGGCCAGGCGGCGCGCTCGGCGTCGGCGAGTACCTCGTGACGATCGAAGTCGCCGGCGAGAAGCTCTCCAAGCCGGCGCGCGTGCGCGAGCGGATCAGATAACAGTGTGAGCCCGCGCCACGAGCAACCGGACGCGCCGACTCATGCCGGCGGCATCGTCGTCCGGCGCGACGGCCCGCAGCCGCGATTCCTGCTGGTGACGGCGCGGCGATCGCCCGACGAGTGGGTGCTGCCGAAGGGACGCATCGAAAAAGGCGAGACCGCGGCTGAAGCCGCGGTGCGCGAAGTCCTTGAGGAATCTGGGGTTACCGCCGTCGCGGGCGCTCGCGTCGGCGATCTCGAATACAAGACGCCGCGAGGCCGCATTCGCGCGCGCTTCTTCGTGATGGCCTTTCGGTCCGAAGCGGAACCTGGCGAATCGCGCGAGCGCGCGTGGGTCACCACCGACGGTGCGCGAAAGCGGCTGCGCTGGGACGACGCCCGGCAGCTGATCGAAAGAGCGGAACGCAGTAGCCGGCGGAAGCCGCCGGGCTGAAGCCCGGCGGCTCCCTACGGAGCGCAACTACCGCGCGATCACTTCACCCAGCGCGTCGAGGCGATCGGCCCAGAACGCCTTCATCTCGGTGGAGGCGGCCTGCGCCTTCAGCTTGCCATGCGTGATCGCAAGCTGGCTCTTGCCGGCGCCCTTGCCGTAGAAGAGCGCCTCCACTGAGCTGCCGTCTGGCCATGAGATGCGCAGCGATTTATCCCGCCGTGCGGTGCGCACGGTGAGATCGACATCGGGCAGCCACTGCGCGCGAAGCTTCGGGTCGTGGAACGCTCGATAGACGCGCGAGACCGGCGCGGCGAACGTCCGGCTCTTGTTCGCCTCGAAGGATCCGTTCATGCGCTGACCGATCGCGCGCTTGCCCTTGATGCGTTCGTAGCCGACCGTGACGGTTTGCGTCCACCAGTCGGGCACCTTGTACGTCTTGTGCACGTAGTCGGCGATTTCGCGATGCGACCACGTGCTTGCGTTTTTCTTGTCGAGCGCGTACACCCATCGTTCCCAGGTGCATCCGGTCTTCGCCTTGATCGCGTCGTCGCTCATGCCGGCGAGCGCGGCGTAGTCGATCGTCGCGGAGCGACGCTCAGTGACGAAATGCGCGCGCGCGGCGGTGTAGGACTCGCCGGTCTTCTGCATGCGGGTGCGAACGAGGCGTTTGAAGTCTTTGCGGACAGTCATCGTACGGTCCTTTCGTCAAGCCGCAGAGGCACGCTCCCCAGCAGCGGCGCCTCGCGGCGACGCAAAGGTTTCCGTACTGACCATCCGGGGGTGTGCCCCCCTTTGCCTCCGCACGGGCCCCCGCTGGGGGAAGACCGAAGAGGTTGGGCGCGGATTAGCCGCCGAGGCGAATGATACCGCTATCTGGTTCGTTCGGCGACGTAGAAGCGGCGTGCCTGCACCTGGAGGCCCTGCCGCTTGACGCGGACGCTGAGTGAATGGCGTCTGCCGTCGAACGCCGCGGGCACGAAGCCGAGGACGTACTGCTGGCGCAGCTGCTGGACGACCTCCGTGAAGATCCGGTTCATGTCGTCGTTGAGGCCCACTTCGTAGAAGGCGCCGCCGGTGTCGAGCGACACGCGCTCGAGGTGCCGGCTCGGCCGTTCCGTCGTGATGCCCTGACGCGTCCACATCGACAAACCGTAGACGATGACGTTGCGCGCGGAGGCGGCCGCGTCCACCTGGCCCGTCGTGACGCCATACGTTGTCGGATCGGCAAAGCAGCCCAAGGTCATCGAGGGAGGCGCGCCGTTGACCGGCCCGGTCGACCCGGGCCTCCCGACCGGTGGCGGGCCGGGAAGAGCCACCCCGCCGGCCGGATTGCGGCCGCCGACGCCGATCGGCGGTGTCGCAGGCCCGCGTCCGCCCACCGGCGGATAGCCTCCGCTGGATCCGCCACCTGACTGAGGCGGCCTGCATTCGGGCGGGACGACGAAGTTGTAGCCGTCGCTCATCACGATCACGACGCGCTTGCCGGATTCCTCGCCGAGCGTCATCACCGACTCGAGCAGTCCTTCCCACAAGTGCGTCTCGCCGCCGACGCGCAGGTTGAACTGGTCGTCCAGGTACTTGAGCAGCGCATCGCGATCGGACGTGAACCGCGGACCAATCACGACGCGATCGGCGAAGCTGCCGATTCGTCCGCGGTCTTCGGGGAGCATGCGCAGCACGAAGTTGCGCGCGCCCTCGATGGCGCGATTGAACTCCGCCATCATGCTGACCGACCCGTCGATCAACACCACGGTACTCAACGGCTGGGCGGCAATCGTGAATTGGGTGATCTTCAGCGGGCGGCCCTCGTCAAAGAGCTCGAAGTCGTCCTGCGTGAGATCGAGCACGAAGCCGCGATCCGGGTCGCGGACCGTCGCATACACCGGCACGACGTCGGCGCCCGCGCGGAACACCTGCGGCTTCTGAGTGGCAGTCGGCGGCGGCGTCTGGAGGTGCACCGCGGGTCCGGGCCAGGCGACGAGGGCTGCGACGACGGTCAGGAACAGAACGCCGGGATTCGGGCGGGATTTCGCTCGGACGGACATGGGTCCTTTCCCGGCGCTGGCTCCACGATCATACCGGGAAACGCCAAAAGCTGTTGCCGGCGTTCAGGGCAGGAGCACGAACTCAGAGTACAGCTTGTCGACGAACCGAACCGGAAAATTGAGGCCGCAGACGAGGATTTTCTGGGGAATCGACCTGCCCGCGGGAACGACCGTGTCGAAGAACGACCGGCAGCACGTCACCCCCGCCGTCCGCTCCTCGCGGCAGATTCGAGCGATCACCCGGCCCCATGACCGCACCGCGCGATCCGGATCGCTCACGTGCAGAACGTCGCTCACCGGCATATAGCGGCGGCGAAGGCGATCGACCGGCATCGACGGCCAGAGCATCTCCGCGCGGTAGCGGCGGCGCTTGGTGACGATGAGCGCATGCCCGCCGGCGTCGCGAACCACATAGAACCGGCAGCCATAGGGTTCGTGATCGCGGACGATTCGCAACTGCTCCGCGGTCAGCGCGCCGCCACGCCGGCTCGAGATGCTCGCCACCCGGCCCGGGGCACGCAGCCAGGTGCGCAGGTGGCTGCCGGCCGTGTAGAACAGGTCCTCGGAACAGATCTCCTCGAAGCCGACGTCTGCGAGGATCTTCGGGACGACGTCGTTCGGCCCGCGCGCGGAGAACACGAAAACCGGGAACCCGAGCGCCACAACCGCCCTGGCCACTTCCTCGCTGAAGCGCGTCACCACGTCGCCGGTGCGGCGCGCGCGATAGCGCGGGCGGATGAAGAGCGTCCCCGAATTGAGCGTGACGACGTCACGCCCGTCGATCCTGCGCGCAGGCGAGTAAACGGTCGCGGCCATCCCGACGACGGATTCCCCCGCCTCGAGGACGATCCCGAAGTTGATCTTGGTCGTGGCCCACTCGTAGTCGAACAACCGGCGGAGATGGGCGCGCGTGAGCGGCTGGACGAACTCTTCCGGCTCCAGCAGATCCAGCATCTTGTCGACGTCGGCGGCGTCCGCCGGGCGGATCCGCATTGGCGGCAGCGTCACCACGTCAGCCGTGCTCCTCAGTCCGTCACGATCGCCGGCTCGCCTCTGAGGATGGCAGAGACACCATAGAGATTCTCGCGCGCAGCCGTCGCGCGTTCGTCAGCCTCGCGCCGTGGAAGCGACAGCAACTGGCCGCGATGCTGGGAAAAGATGTTGCCCCGCCGGGTCGTGACGCCGGTGCGATAGCCGCATGCGGCCGCCGCCGCGAACTCGCGCGGGCCGCACGCGTCCCTCGAGCCGAAGGGATACGCGACGTGCCGGACCTCACGCCCCGTCGTGGCTTCGAGGATCCGCCGGCTGCCGCCGAGCTCCTCCGCCACCTCGGCCTCCGGCAGGGTGCTCAGGCGGCGATGGCTCATGCAGTGCGAGCCGATGGTCACGAGTGGATCCCGGGACAGCTCGGCCAGCTGCTGAACACTCAGCGCATCCGCGTCCAGCAGGGCGCCAGGATCGATGCCATATCGGGCCAGGAGTGCCCGGAGCGCAGACTCATGACGCGGCAGGTTCGCATGACACCACTCGTTCAGTGACTGATTGAGCGACCGCTTTTCGGCCAGGGTTCGAGCCTGGAGCCGGCGGGCCCCGGCGGCGTCATCCGGGAGGTCGACGTCGATCTCCTCGTGATGCAGAATCAGCCGTTCCACCGCGGCCCACCAGTAGAAAATCGAGCGCTCGAGCAATCCGGTTGCCACGTAGACCGCCATGGGCGCGCCGTACCTGCGAAAGATCGGCAACGCGTACCGGTAATTGTCCGCGTAGCCATCGTCGAAGGTGAAACAGACAAATCGCCGGGACCCTCGATCGCCGACCAGCGCGTCGTGCACCTGATCGGGCGTCACGATGTCCCAGCCAATGCGGCGGACGGACTCCAGGTACGTCTCGAGCGCCGTGGTCGTCAATGCATATCCGGGCTCGAGCGTCGCGTCGCCGGCCTCGATGATCCGATGAGCACTGACTACGACGCCGATGCCCGCGAACTTCGGCGCATAGAAACGGGAGAGCCCCCGCTCCCCAAGCGCATCGAAGAGCCCGGCGTAGAGCCGTCGCCGCAAACCCTGCATCTTCCCGTGGATCTTCATGATGTGGCTGACTCGATCCTACCATCCGTTAGAATCATTCCATGTCGGGGAAGGTCTGGCGGGCGCTTCTCATCGTGACGGGGACGCTCTCCGTCGGCCTCGGCGTCCTCGGCATCTTCCTGCCGCTCCTGCCGACCACGGTGTTTCTGCTCCTCGGCGCGGCCTGCTACGCGCGCAGCTCGCCGCGGTTCTATCAGGGACTCGTCAACCACCGCTGGCTGGGCGTCTACATCCGCAGCAGCCGCGAGGGCCGCGGCATGCGCCGGCGCGACAAAGCGATCACGCTCGGGCTGCTCTGGGCCGGCATCGGAGCCACGATGATCTGGAGTGTGGACGCGCCCTGGCTGCGCGTGCTGCTCGCCGGCATCGCCACCGGCGTGACCGTGCACGTCGTCAAACTGCCGGCGTTTCGGCTCGAGAGCGCGTCTTCCGTCAGCCCTTCCCGCCCTTCTTGAACGCCTCGTCCACCTGTTTCTTGATGTCGCGCCAGTTCTTGGAGAGGACTTTCTCCTCGTCCTTCGTGAAAATCCGGAACGGCACGCGCACGAGGCTGTCCTTGAACTTCACGTTGAGCCAGTGCTGGCCGTACTTGATGCCGCCGGGAATCTTGAAATACAGCCGCCCCAGGCACGCGCGGCGCGAGCTCAGCTCCACGTCGTCGTAGGCGACCGCGCGGCTGGAGATCTCGGCGAAGAAGCCGATGCGGCAGGCGTCCGTGGCGCCAGGCGGAAAGTAGTTGATCGAATCACGCATGACCGTCGAGCGGTTTTCCAGCGCCCGGAGGTCGGCTTGCCGGTAGTCGTTGTTGCTGGGCATCGGCAGCGTGCCGTCCGGCGTCTCGAGCGTGACGGCCGATCGGTTCAGCGAGTAGTTGGGACGTCCCTGACGGACGGTGGCGCCGATCTCGATCAGCATCCACTCCTGACCGACTGACGCGTTGGCCAGCTGGTACCCGAGCGTGACGTACCCCTCGTTGTTGTACGCGACCCTGACGTACTTGTCCTCCAGCGTCATGACTTGCGGCACGCCGGGATTGGGAACCTTCACCGGCGTCTGCTGCGCGAGTGCCGGACTCAAGCCGGCGACAGCCGCCAGTCCCGCGGCCAGGGCCAATCTGGCAGATCGATTGCTCATTCCCACCTCCATTGGCATCAATATACGCCCGTGGTTAAGATCCCGAGGCCTATGCGCATGGCTGTGGTTTTCGTCGCCCTGGCTCTGTCGGTCTCGTGCGCGCGATCCGACCCGGCGCCGTCGACGGCTGCGGCCGCGCCTGCCAAGGCGGCCGCGTCGGCCGCACCGCCGCCTCCGGCGCTGACCAACACGACGCCGACACCGCCGCCGGTCGAGCCGGTCGCGCCCGAAAGGCTGAGCGCGCTGTTGCCTGAAGTCGCGGGCTGGACGCGCGGCGCCTCGCGAAGCGAGACCGTGCCCGTGCCGGCTCGGTACTCCCGCGCGGAGGCGCACTACACGCGCGGCGACACGTCGATCGAGCTCACCCTGGCCGATTCGGGATTTCAGCCGCTCATCCTCGCGCCGATCTCGGTGTTTCTCGGATCGGGATCGAGCGAGCGCTCCGGCGACTCGACACGAAAGGCCGTGACCGTAAATGGATCGCCGGGATCCGAGACCTGGACGCCGCAAGGCCGCCGCGGCGAGGTCGTCGTCCTGGTCTCGCAGCGCTTCGTCGTCTCGGCGACGGGCCGTGACATGGCCGACCTCGAGCCGCTCAGGACGGTCGTGCGGGCCGTTGACTTCAGCCGCCTGGCCGGCCTCCGATGACTCTGGTTGTCCGCACGGTTCTCGGATTCGCGTTGCTCGGCGCACTGGCCTGCGGCCGAGCCGAACAGCAGAACACGGCGCCGCCCCCGGCCGCGGCGCCCGACTCATCGGGCACGAAGGCAGCACCGGGCGTCACTCTCGTGCCTCACGAGAAGCTGGCCACGCTTGTGCCCGTGCTCGACGGCTGGACGCGCGAAGCCATCCAGACGGCGACGGTCAACCTTCCCGCTCCGGCGGCGCATGCGACGGTCGCGTACACACGCGGCAAGGCCCGCATCGATCTGGAGATCACCGACACGGGCGGCCATCCGGACTATGTAGGGTCGCTCGCGAAAGTCGCCGGCACGACCTTCAACCAGAAGGCCGCGAACGGCTACCTCAAGGGCACGACGATCGGCGGGCACCCGGCGACCGAGTCATGGAACCACGTCGATCGCCTGGGCGACATCAGCGTGCTGATCGCGCGGCGGATGATCGTTCACGCCACCGGCACGGGACTCACCAGCATCGGGACGCTGCGCAGCCTCGTGGAGAAAGTCGATCCCGCCAGGCTGAAGTAGCCGCCTACAGACGAAACCCGGCCCGGAGCGGATCGTCGTCGTCGACGAGGAAGGTGTGCTCGCCGGTGGTGAAGGCTTCGCCCGTCAGCTCGGGCACGATGGCCGGAAGGTCGCCGACCGTCGTGCGTTCAGCAACGCGGGCGCGGAAGGTCGTACCGATGATGCTTTCGTGCGTGAAGGACTCGCCGGCCAGCCCCATCGCGTCGAGCACGGCCAGAACCGCGCACGTCCCTGTCCCGCACGGCGATCGATCGACCTCCGCTTCGGCGAAGACAGTGACGTTGCGGAGATCGGCCCCGGCTTTGGTGGCGGGCCCCGTGAAGATCGTGCCGTAGATCCCCGTCAGCCCCGGCTCAGCGGGATGCACCACCTGCACCGCGGCTTCCACCCCGCGCTTGATGCCCATGCCCGCCTGCCGGAGGTCCGGCAGGCGCGCCGGATCGATAGGCAGCCCGACGGTTTCGGCGTCCACGATCGCGTAGAACGCGCCCCCGAACGCGACATCCACCGGAACGGTCCTGCTCCCGATGCGAACCGGCACGCCGGACGCCAGCACGAATGACGGCACGTTGACGAACGACACGCGGCCAACCCGCCGCGCGCCGTTCTTTGTCTCGATTTCCACGCGACACCGGATCTGCCCCGCGGGCGCGTCCAGCACCAGTGACGTGCCGTCGCCCTTTGGCGTGATCAGCCGGCGTTCGAGTGCCAGCGTCGCCACGGCGATGATGCCGTGGCCGCACATCGTGCTGAATCCCTCGTTGTGCATGAACAGCACGCCGGCATCGGAGTCCGCATGCTCCGGCTCAGTAAGCAGCGCGCCGTACATATCTGTGTGACCGCGGGGCTCGAGCATCAGCACGCGGCGCAGGCGATCCTGGTGCTTTCGCGCCCATTCGCGCCGCTCGAGCATCGTGCGCCCCTTCGGCGCCGGCCAACCCTCGATGATGAGCCGGAGCGGCTCACCGGCGGTGTGCGCGTCAATCGTGCGTAGAATCAACGGAGGGATCATGCCTCTTCTGCTCGCGGAACGCGATATCCGGGCCGTGCTGCCCATGGCCGACCTCATCGAGGCGATGGAGAGTGCGCTCGTCGCGTTCTCACGAGGCGACGTGACCCAGCCCGTGCGCACGGTCCTCGAGGTCGGACCCGATCGCGCGTACTTCGGGCTGATGCCGGCGTCGCTGGATCATCCGCCGGCGGTCGGCGCCAAGCTGGTCACGGTCTACGCGAAGAACCACGACCGGGGCCTGCCGTCGCACCTGGCGACCATCGTGCTGCTCGACCATGCGACCGGGGCGATTGCGGCGCTGCTCGACGGCCGGTACATCACCGAGGCCAGGACGGCCGCCGTCTCCGCCGTCTCGCTCAAGCTCCTCGCGCGTCCCGACGCCCGCACGCTGGCGATTCTGGGCTCGGGCGTGCAGGCGCGAAGCCACCTGGAAGCGATCCGTCATGTGCGCGATCTGGGCGACGTGCGCGTCTGGAGTCCGTCAGCGCAGAACCGCGACACCTACGCGCGCGAGATGAGCGCCTCCACCGGACTGAAGATACGCGCGGCGCCGTCGGCTTCCGAGGCCGTGCGCGGCGCCGACCTCGTCGTCCTCGCGACGTCGTCGCGCACGCCCGTCGTAGAGGACGGCGACATCGCGGCGGGCACGCACATCATGGCCGTGGGAGCCTGTCGGCCGGATCAACGGGAGATGCCGACGGCGCTCATCGCACGCGCGCGGCTCTATGTTGATTCACTGCAGGGCGCTCTCCAGGAGTCCGGCGATATCCTCCTCCCCATCGCTGAGAAGGCGATCACCGATACGCACATCGCCGGTGAGCTCGGCGGTCTGGCCGGCGGCGCTGTCGCGGGCCGGCGATCGGCGGACGACGTGACGATCTTCAAGTCGCTGGGCATGGCCGTCGAGGACGTCGTGGCCGCGCGGCTCGCGGTCGAGCGGGCCCGGGCGTCCGGCCGGGGCCAGGTGTTCGAGGTTTCCTGATGCGACGCACACCGCTGGCGATCGCGGCGGTCTTTGGCCTCGTGGTCGCGAGTCCCGCGCAGGTCGCGCGCCAGACGCAGCTTCCCGCGCCCGTCACAGCGGTCATCAACGACGCGTTTCAGGCCGCCTACAACCTCGATCACGAGGAAAGCGTCGCCATCGCCCGTCGCGCGGTGCAGATGGCGCCGGACGAGTCCGCGGCGCACCGCACGCTCGCCGCGATGCTGTGGGTTCAGCTCTTGTACAAGCGCGGCACGGTGTCGATCGATCACTTCCTCGGCGGCTTCAGCCGGTCCGACGTCACGATGCCGAAACCGCCGGCGGACGTGGACGCCGAGTTCAAGCGCGAGGTGGAGCGCTCGGTCGCGCTCGCCGAGGCGCGCGTCACGCGCACGCCCGACGACGTGCAGGCGAATTTCGACCTGGGCGCCGCCCACGCCCTCAAGGCGTCCTACACCGCGTCCATCGAGGGCAAGGTCGGCGCGGCGTTCTCGGCCGCGAAGCGCGCGTTCGATCAGCAGGAAAAGGTGCTCGAACAGGATCCGGCCCGCACGGACGCCGGACTCGTGGTCGGCATCTATCGGTACCTCGTCGCGAGCTTCAACTGGCCGACGCGGTTCGTCGCCTACATGGCGGGATTCGGCGGCGACAAGGACAAGGCGATCAAGCTCCTGGAGGCGGCCGCCGCTCATCCGTCAACCCGGGTGGATGCGCGGACCGCGCTGATGCTGATCTTCAGCCGCGAGGGCCGTCACACGGACGTCGAGCGCCTGGCTCGCGAGCTGCGGCCTATGGCGCCGCGCAATCGCCTGCTGTTCCTCGAAGAGGGATCCGCGGCGATCCGGGCCGGACGTGCGGGCGCCGCCGAGGAGGTCATCACGCGCGGGCTCGCCGTGTTTGCGAAGGATCCCCGGCCCAAGGTGCCGGGCGAACGCGCCCTGTGGATGTACAAGCGCGGCCTGGCCCGGGTGAATTTGAACCACTTGCCCGATGCTTCCGTCGATCTCCATGAGGCCCTGGCGGCCGAGCCGCCGGGGTGGATCCGGGGCCGCGTCCACCTCGAGTTGGGGAAGATCGACGACCTCGGCGGCCGGCGGGCAGGCGCGCTGGAGCATTACAAGACGGCGAAATCGACCTGCGAAGCCAGCCGCGACCCCAAGTGCGCCGAAGAAGCCGGGCGCCTGATTCGGCGCCCGTTCAAGTTCGATAAGTCGTAGGGCCCTTCGGGCTTTGAAGGGCCAAAACCAATGGCCACACGAAAAACCTGGATCTGGATCATCGTCATCACCCTGGCGGTGTGCGTGGTGGGGATGCTCGCCGTCGCCGGCGCCGGCGTGTATTTCGTGGCCAGCCACTTCGACACCCGGCAGGCGTCCAGCTCCGAAGCGTTCCAGGAATTCGACCGCGCCAGGGCGCCATTCAAGGATCAGAAGCCGCTCTTCGAGCTGGATCAGCGGGAGCGTCCCAAACTGACGCGGGAGCTCTCGTCGCTCCCGTCGGTGACGACACAACCCGACTATCTCTGGATTCTGGCCTTCGATCCCGATCGCGAAGGCCGCATCGTGAAGGTGAACCTGCCCTTCTGGCTGCTGCGCCTGGGCAAGAAGAACATCAAGATCGATCACGGCCGCGGCTTCGATCTCGATCGCCTCGATATCAACGTCAACGACCTGCAGCGCATCGGCCCGATGCTGCTGATGGACTACCGATCGACGTCAGGCGAACGGGTGCTCGTCTGGACGAAGTAGCGTAATATCGCCGCGTGCAACGCCGCGAATTTCTGCTCGAGGGCGGTCGAGCGGCACTGGGGCTCGGCGCGCTGTCGCTCTCTGCCTGTTCACGCACTTCGACTGCACCCAGGGATCCCTTCCTCGAGTCGCACGTCGCGGCGTGGGAGGCAGGAATCCCGCGGTGGCTCCAAGAGACGAAGATGCCCGCCGTGTCGATCGCGATCATTCGCGACGGCCGGCTCGCGTGGCAACGGGCCTTTGGCGTCAAGGACACGGGCACGAACGAGCCCGTCGACATCAACTCGCCCTTTGCCGCCTGCTCCGACACCAAGCCGGTCTTCGCCTACGGCGTCATGAAGTTGTGCGAGAAGGGCGTGCTCGATCTGGATACGCCGCTGACGAAATACACCAAACGGCGGATTACCAGGGATCCCCGCATCGAGCGCGTCACGACGCGGCACGTCCTCAACCATACGACCGGCTTTCCGAACTGGCGGCCGTGGGGCAAGGAACTCCCGATCGAATTCGATCCGGGCTCGAAGAACCAGTACTCGGGCGAAGGCTTCAGCTACCTGCAGTCGGTGGTCGTCGAAATCACCGGCCAGTCGTTTGAGGACTTCATGCGCGACAACGTCCTGATGCCGCTCGGCATGACCTCGAGCCGCATCGCGTGGGACCTGAACTACGCGAAGCGGATGGCCAAGCCGCACGACCAGAACGGCAAGCGCCTTCCCGGCAAGTTCGACGCGCTCCCGAACGCGGCCGACTGGACCCGGGACGTGGCGCTCTATGGCGCAGCTGCGGCGCTGCTGACGACGCCGACGGATTACGCGAAATTCCTGCTGGCGTTCCTCGATCCACAGCCACCGGACGCGTTCCGGCTGACTCACGCCAGCGTGCGGGAAATGCTGCGGCCGCAAGTCAAGAAGAGCGACGTCACCTGGGCAGGACTGTCGTGGCACCTCGAGCAGTTCGAGGGGGTGCCGATTGTCTTCTCCCACGCTGGATCGGACACCGGTTGGTACTGCACGTGCGCCGGCTCTACGGACCGCCGGTCGGGGCTGATGATCATGCTGAACGGCGACAACTACGGGCCGTTCCTGATGAAGATGCTCGCGAATCCCTTGGACCCGGCGGTGAAGCCTGAGAATCTCGGGGCCGATTTCGCCAAACGGTTCTTTGCTTGATCCGGGGCTTCGCCCCGCGCGAGGGGGTCCGGCGGGACGAAGTCGTCCATCAAATCGCGAGCGAGCGAAGCGAGCGAGCCGCGCGAACGGAGTGAGCCTTGCCTAAGTGCTTTTCGCAGGAGGCAAGGCGAACGAGTGCGCCCGCCTTCGCGCTTCGCGCTTCGGCGCGGCAGGCCGCGCGAGGGGGTGTGGCGGGGACGAAGTCCCCCGGATCAGAGCGAGCGAGCACCGCGAGCGAGCCGCGCGAGCGGAGCGCGACTTGCCTAAGCGCTTTTCACTGGAGGCGAGTCGCGCGAGCGAAGCGCGCGAGGGGGTCCGGCGGGACGAAGTCCCCCGGATTAAGTACCGGTACGGGGAATCGAACCCCGGTTCCAAGGTTGAGAACCTTGTGTCCTAGCCGCTAGACGATACCGGCACGAGGCGAGCGAACCCCGTTCTCGATCCGAGAACGGGGCGAACCTTCGGAACGTAGCATCCTGCGCAAACGCGGTCAAGTCGGCCATAATTCCCTGCTGGACGCGGCAAGGAAGATCCCACAGATGACACGACGACGCGCATTGGCCGGTAAGACCCTGTCCCTGATTCTGTTGCTCATCACCATCGCCTGCGGCTCGGCGGCGCCGCCTCCGCCGCCCACCGGCGGCGGCAAGACCGTCGATCCCGCGACCACGGGCACATTGGCCGGCCGGGCCGTGTTCACGGGCACGCCGCCCGCCATCGAGACGCTGAGAATGACGACCGATAAAGCCTGCGTGGCGGGACCAGGCCCCAACCCGCAGAGCGACGCCGTGCTCATCGCCGCCGACGGCGGGCTCAAGAACGTCTTCGTCTACGTGAAACAGGGGCTGGATCCGGCCTACTCATTCGAGGTGCCGCCGGCGCCGGTCGTGCTCGATCAGAAAGGCTGCATCTACACGCCGCGCGTGATTGGCGTGCGCGCGGGACAGGCGCTTGAAGTACTGAACAGCGACGAGACGCTGCACAACGTGCACGCGCTGCCGATGGCGAACCGGGACTTCAACACCAGCCAGAAGAAAGTCAGCCACACGTTCACCGTGCCGGAAGTGATGGTGCGCTTCAAGTGCGACGTCCATCCCTGGATGGCCGCGCACGTCGGCGTGGTGGCGCATCCGTTCTTTGCGGTGACGGACGCGTCCGGCGCCTTTGAGCTCAAGGGCCTGCCGCCGGGCACGTACACGCTCGAGGCGTGGCACGAGAAATTCGGCATGCGCACCGCGACAGTGACGATCGACCCGAAGGGCAGCCAGACCGCGACGTTCTCGTTTGACGCAAGCTCCAAGTAGCGGCGGGCTCAAGCCCGCCGCCTCCCTGGATAGAGACATGCGCTGGCTCCATCGCTACGCCAAGCTCCTCGTCGCGGCGACGCTCCTCCTCGTCGCCGCGGGCGGGATGGTGACCAGCACGGGCTCCGGGCTTTCTGTGCCGGACTGGCCCACCACCTACGGCGAGAACATGTTCACGTTTCCGCTCAGCAAGATGGTGGGCGGCATCTTCTACGAGCACGGCCACCGGCTGATCGCGTCGGCCGTCGGCATGCTGACCATCGGGTTGGTCGTCTTTCTCTGGCGCGTCGAGCGGCGCGCCTGGGTCCGCCGGCTCGGCTGGATCGCGCTGGGCGCCGTCATCCTGCAGGGACTGCTCGGCGGCCTGACGGTGATCTTTCTCCTGCCCGATGCGATCTCGATCAGCCACGCCGGACTGGCGCAGATTTTCTTCTGTCTGACCGTCACGATGGCCCTCGTCACCTCGCCCGGCTGGTTGCAGGCGTCCGCCGCGCCAGACGACGCGTCGCTCCGGCAACGGCTGATCGTGATGACCTCGCTGATCTACGCGCAGATTCTCGTCGGCGCAACCATGCGTCACATGGGCGCGGGATTGGCCATTCCGGATTTCCCGCTGGCGTTCGGGCGGGTGCTGCCGCCGGTCTGGGACATGCCGATCGCCGTGCATTTCGCCCACCGCGTCGGCGCGCTCCTCGTCACGATTCTGGTGCTCGTGAATGTCACGCACATCTGGAGCCGGCATGCCGGCCGGCTCGAGCTCGTGCGGCCGTCCTGGCTCCTGGTCCTTGCCGTGGCGACGCAGGTCGCGCTCGGCGCGACGGTGGTGCTGAGCGGCAAGCACGAGATCGTCAACACCCTGCACGTCGCGGTCGGATCGGTCGTGTTGGGCACGGCCCTCGTTCTGACGCTAAGGGCTTCAAAGGCATGACCGCGCTCAACGACCTTCTGGTCCTCACGAAAGTGCGTGTCAACGCGCTGGTGGTGGCCACGACGGCGGGCGGCTATTACATGGCGGCGCCAGCCGCGATCGACTGGGCCACGCTGATCCTGACGTGCGTGTTCACCGCGCTGGTGGCGAGCGGCGCCGCGGCCATCAATCAGGTGGACGAACGCGACACCGACAGGCTGATGACCCGCACGCGTCTGCGGCCGGTTGCGGCCGAGCGCATGACACCGGCGATGGGCCGGCTGATTGCGGTCGCATTGTCGAGCGCCGGTCTCGTCGGGCTCTGGTTCGTTTCAAATATTGACGCGATGCTCGTCGCTCTGGTCACGCTCGTGACCTATGCGCTCGTGTACACGCCGCTCAAGCGCCGAAGCTCGCTGTCGACGGTCGTCGGCGCCGTGCCCGGCGCCCTGCCGCCGCTCATCGGATGGGCTGCGGCCGGCGGGTCGCTGGCGACGCTCGCGCCCTGGTCGCTCTTCGGCTTCATGTTCCTGTGGCAGCTGCCGCACTTCCTGGCCATCGCGTGGATCTATCGCGACGAGTACGCGCGCGCCGGCCTGCCCATGCTTCCCGTGATCGACGCCGAAGGCGCGATGACCGGCCGCCAGGCGATGCTCTGGGCGATCACGATTGTGCCGGTGAGCGAGGTACCCTTTCTCGTGGGATTGACCACCGGCATCTACGCCGTCGGCGCGCTCCTTCTCGGTATCGGGCAACTCGCGCTCGCGATCCAGTTTGCGAGACGGCGCTCGCTCCGAACAGCGCGGGCGCTCTTCTACGGATCCATCACGTATCTGCCGCTGCTGTGGCTGTTGATGGCGCTGACCAGGACCTAGGCCCCCGGACCAAGGACCCAGGACCTCAATGTCACTGACAGACCTGCCGCACCTGAACGCCGCGCTGAACGCGCTGGCCGGCACGTTGCTGACGATCGGCTACTTCCTGATCAAGGCCGGCCGCATCCAGGCGCACAAGCGCTGCATGCTGTCGGCGTTCGTCGTGTCCGCGGTGTTTCTGGCGTCATACGTGACCTATCACGCGAACGTCGGGTCGAAGCCGTTCCCCGGGACCGGACTCGTCCGCACGATCTATTTCACGATCCTGATTCCCCACGTCGTCCTCGCGGCCGCAGTCCTGCCGCTCGCGCTGGTCACGCTCCGGCGCGGCTGGATTCGGGACGACGAGCGGCATCGACGAATTGCGCGTTGGACGTTGCCGATCTGGCTGTTTGTCTCAGTGACGGGCGTCGTCGTGTATTTGATGCTGTACCGGCTGTAGTCGGCCAACGCCGCTAATTGTTGTAAAGAAGGTACTTAGCGCGAAGCAGTCTCCACCGCGCTTCTGCCGCACTCCACGACTGCGCGATCGCCGCGGGATCGTCGCCCGCCTTGATGCGCGCGAGGCCCGCGGTCGATCCGAACAGCCGCGCGGCGGAATCGATCTCGAACTTGCCGGGAAAGAGCTTCGTGAGCGCGGCGGCGATCTCGACGCCGACACGAACCGGCCGAAGCGCGTTCCGGTCGGTGATGACGATGAAGACGCCGTTGCAGAGCTCGTTGGCGAACCTGCTCGAGGTTGGCGTGAACTGCACCGGATAGAAGCGGACGCCGGGAATCTGACGTGCGGTGAGCGCCTCCGCCAGGCGTGCGCCGTCGACCCACGGCGCGCCGATGTGCTCGAAGGGCGTGTCGGTCCCGCGCCCGACAGAGATGTTTCCGTACTCGAACGCGCCGATGCCCGGGTAAAGCGTCGCCGCGTACAGGTTGCGCATGTTCGGCGACGGGCTGACCCAACCGAGGCCGGTCTCGTCGAACCACGCGTCGCGCCGCCAGTTGCGCAGCGGCACGACCGTCAGGTCCGCGCCGATCTTCTGCTCTCCATTGAACAGACGCGCCAGCTCGCCCATCGTCAGGCTGTGGCGGATCGGCATGGCCCCCATGTAGCCGACAAAGCTGAGGTTCGCCTCGTCGAGTGACGGCCCTTCGATCTGCACGCCGCCAATCGGGTTGGGCCGATCGAACACCACCACCTTGATCTTGCGGGCCGCCGCCTCCTGCATCACGTACGCCATCGTCGTCATGTACGTGTAGAACCGCGCGCCGACGTCCTGCAGATCGATGACGATGACGTCGAGGCCCGCGAGCATCACGTCGGTCGGCCGGCGGGTGTCGCCGTACAGAGAGTGGATCGGCAGGCCCGTCTTTTCGTCCTTTGACGACGGCACGGTGGCGTCGAGGATCCCGCGAATTCCGTGCTCCGGACTGAAGAGCGCGACCAGCTTCACGTTGGGCGCGGACGCCAGCAGATCGATCGTGGCCACCCCGTCCCGCGACCGGCCGGTGTGGTTGGTCACGAGTCCGACGCGCATGCCGGACAGCATCTTGAAACCCTCGGCGCGTGCCACGTCCACTCCCGCCAGCACCGGCTGCGCGAGCGGCGCGGTCACGGGGGAGGTCTGCGACTCGAACGCCTGCCGGCTCCAGATGGACTCGCGCGCGGCCTGCGTCACACCGGTGGTCAGCGACGACTGCACGATCGTCGCGACGCGCGCGCGCAGCGGCGTCACGTCGCCCTTGCCATCTGGATGCAGACGACTCGACAGGAAGACGATGTAGACCTCTGTCGCGGGATCGATCCAGATGGACGTGCCGGTGAAGCCGGTATGCCCGTACGAGCCGAGCGGCATCAGCTCGCCGCGATTCGCGGAGAAGCTCGAGTCGATGTCCCAGCCAAAGCCCCGGATGTTCGCTTCGCCGGCGGGCGTGGCGGCCGATGTCATGCGCGCGACGGCCAGCGGCGACAGCACGCGAGCGCCGCCGGGCACGGCGCCGCCGCCGAGCAGCATGCGGCAGAAACGGGCGAGGTCGTCCGCCGTGCTGAAGAGTCCCGCGTGCCCGGCCACGCCGCCCATCCGCCGCGCCGTCGGATCGTGCACGACCCCGCGGAGCATCGTCATGCTCTCCCCTTCGCACGGCCAGCCGTACTGCGTGCAGGACTGCGTCGGCGCGATGCGCGGGACGAGCGCCGCGGGCGGCTTGAACATCGTGTCCTTCATGCCGAGCGGCTGGAAGATCCGGGAGCGGGCAAATGTCTCGAACGGCTGTCCGCTCACGCGAGCGACGACTTCAGCGAGCAGGAAATAATTGATGTCGCTGTAGACAAACCGGCGGCCCGGTGGCGCGGTCAGCACTTCCTCGGACGCGAGCTCGATGGCCCGGCTGTAGCCGACCCAGTCGAACGAGACATCCACGTCCGGCCGCAGGCCCGACATGTGCGTCAGCAGATCCCGGATCGACACCCGCTCCTTGCCGTACTTGCCAAACTCTGGAATGAACTTCGCGACCGGATCCACCAGCCTGATGCGGCCATCCTCGACGAGCATCATCACGGCCGTGGAGGTCGCCACCACTTTGGTCAGCGAGGCGAGATCGAAGACCGTGTCGGCCGTCATCGCCTCGCGCGTCGGGACCAGCGCGCGGTCCCCCCAGGCCTTCCGCAACACGATGCGATCGCCCTGGCCCACGAGCACGACCGCCCCCGCGTCTCGCGGGCGGCAATCGCGTCGTGGATGACGGCATCGAGCCTGGCGAGACGTGCGGAATCGAACGACGAGATACTAGCGGGAGTCGTTTTTTGCTTGCCCGCCAAAGCGCCGGTAGGCGCGACGGCGGGTTGGAGGCCGAAGCCGAGGACGAGCGAGGCCAGCGTCAGGCTGACCGGCAGGTGCCAGACGCTCATGACGCCGGATTATAGCGGTGAGGTTCCTACCGCGCGAACCGATCGACGATATCTACCAGTTCGGTCAACTGTTTACGACGTTCAGGCTCGCCCTTGGAGACGCCCTCCGTCACGCAGTTGTCCACGTGGTACTTGAAGACCGCGAGACTGATCCGGTTCAGCGCGGCCTCGGCGGCCGCCAGCTGTTGAAGAATCTCGACGCAAAGCCGGGGCTCCTGAACCATGCGTCGAATGCCGCGGATCTGCCCCTCGATCCGGTTGAGACGGGTTACTAGAGACTGCTGCTCACTCGTGCCCAGCATGGGATTGTTGGTAATACGACCGGTTTCGGGATCCGTTGCATGGTTTGATAAGTGTCCATGAGCCGGCCGATTCAGCGGGCCGCCGTCCTGGGCGCCGGCACCATGGGGGCCCAGATTGCGGCCCATCTGGCCAATGCGGGGGTCCCGGTCCACTTGCTGGACCTGACCGCTGAGGCCGCGCGGGCGGGCCTGGATCGACTCCGAAAGCAGAAGCCCGACCCCTGCTTCCTGCCCGACACTCCTACCCTGATTCGTCCTGGCGGGCTCGACGACCTGGGCGCGGTCTCGGACGCGGACTGGGTGGTCGAGGCGATCATCGAGTCGCTCGACGCGAAACGCGAGCTGCTCGCGCGCCTCGAGCCCCACCTGAAGGCCGACGCGATCGTGTCGTCCAACACCTCGGCGATTCCGCTGGCAGACATTGCCGCCGGCCGGTCGCCCGCGTTCCGGCGGCGCTGGGTCGGCTCGCACTTCTTCAATCCGCCACGTTACCTCTACCTGCTCGAGATCATCCCCATCGCGGAGACCGACCCCGACGTCGTCCAGCGGCTGTCGGCCTTCGCGGATCGCCATCTCGGGAAGGGCGTGGTCGTGGCGCGCGATCGGCCCGGCTTCATCGGCAATCGCATCGGGATGTTCGGCGCGTTGCGTCTCGTGGAAGCGGCGGCGTCCGGCGAGTTCAGCATCGAGGAGATCGAAGCGGTGACGGGGCCGGTCATCGGCCGGCCGTCGAGCGCGACGTTTCGGACGCTTGATCTCGTCGGGATCGACATCTTCGCCCACGTGGCGGCCGACCTCGCCGCACGGCTCGGCCCCGACGAGGCCGCCGCATCCTACGCCGCGCCGCCGCTCATCGCCGCGATGCTCGAGCGGAAGCTCCTCGGCGCAAAGACCGGCGAGGGGTTCTACAAGCGCGTGAAGGACGGCGGCGACTCGAAGATCCTCGTGCTCGACCACAACACGATGACGTTTCGAGAATCACGGCCGGCGGCCCTGCCGTCGGTCGAGGCCGCGCGGACGATCCCTGACACCGGCGAGCGCATCAAGACGCTCTTCCTGGGCCGCGACCGGGTTGGAGCGCTGCTTCGGCAGACGCTCGGCGCCACGCTGCTCTACGCCGCGCGCGTCGCGCCTGACGTGGCTGCGTCGATCGACGACGCGGACCGCGCGATGCGATGGGGGTTCGGGTGGGAGCTCGGCCCGTTTGAGACGTGGGATGCGATTGGCGTGGAACAGGTCGTCCAGGCCTGCGGCGTCGCCGACCCGCCTCCGCTCGTGCGTGACGCGCTTGCCGGACCGAAGCGGTTCCGATCCGGCGCGCTGCCGCCGGCAGGGCCGGGCCGGTTGCTGCTCCGTACCGCCAAAGCCGACTCGCGATCGATCGTGCGCGCCAACGCCGGCGCCAGTCTGATCGATCTCGGCGACGGCGTGCTCGCAGTCGAGTTCCATTCCAAGATGAACACGCTCGGCGGCGACGCGATGGAGATGATCCAGGCCGGCGTGACGCTCGCGGCGTCCGACTTTGCCGCCCTCGTCGTCGGCAACGAGGGCGAGCACTTCTCCGCCGGCGCCAATCTGATGCTGCTCCTGCTCGAAGCGCAGGAGGGCAACTTCGACGAAATCGATTTGATGGTCCGCGCGTTCCAGCGGGCCACGATGGCGCTCAAGCTGTCCGCGGTGCCTGTAGTCGTCGCGCCGGCGGGCCTCGCGCTGGGCGGCGGATGCGAGATCTGCCTGCACGGCGATCGCGTCCGGGCCGCGGCGGAGACCTACATGGGCCTGGTGGAAGTCGGCGTCGGGCTCATCCCCGCGGGCGGCGGCACCAAGGAAATGCTGCTGCGCGCCGTCGATGAGGCCGACACGGAGGATGTCTTCCCGAACGTGCAGGCCGCGTTCCAGACGATGGGGCTCGGCAAGGTCTCGACGAGCGCGCCGGATGCGCGGCGCCTCGGCTACCTTCGGGCCGTGGATGGCGTGGTGATGAATCGTGAACGGCTCATGGCCGAGGCCAAGGCCGCGGCGCTGGCGCGGGTCCGCGAGGGGTACCAGCCTCCCGTGCCGCGCACGGCCGTGCCGGTCGGCGGCGCCGAGACGCTGGCCAGGCTGTCGCTCGGCGTGCATCTCATGCACCGGGCCGCACGGATCAGCGATCACGATGCGCTCATCGGCCGGAAGCTGGCGTGGATTCTCGCCGGCGGCAGCCTGCCGCACGCGGCCTCGGTGACCGAAGCCCATCTGCTGGACCTCGAGCGCGAAGCCTTCCTCAGCCTCTGCGGCGAACCGAGGACGTTGGAGCGAATTGGCTATACGCTGAAGACGGGCAAGACACTGAGAAACTAATGATCGATAAGGGTCACGGGCCGCTCGTCATTCTCATCCCCGGCATTCAGGGCCGCTACGAGTGGATGATGCCGACCATCGACGCGCTGGCGGTCTCGCATCGGGTGATGAGCTTCTCGCTCGGCGAGACGGAGCCCTTGAACGAAGACTGGTTCGCCGTGTGGATGCGGCGGATCGATCAGCTGATCGACCAGGCCAGGGAGCGCCGGGCGATCCTGATCGGCGTCTCGTTCGGCGGCATCGTGGCGACGCGCTATGCGGCCCGCCGGCCCGAGCGCGTGCGCGCGCTCGTGATCTGCTCCTCGCCTCCGCCCGGCTGGAAGCTGAATCGGCGGCAGGAGCGCGACGTGCGCTATCCCCGCCTGGCTCTGCCCGCCTTCGTCATCCGCGCATGTCTGCGTCTCGGCCCGGAGATCCTCACGGCGCGGCCGTCGTGGCCGCTTCGGCTCAAACTGGCCGCCGAGTACGCGCGCCGCGCGATGAACGCCCGCGTGGCGCCGAGCTCGATGTCCCGCTGGATCCGCGCCTGGCTCGCGATCGACACCGCTCCGGACTGCGCGTGCATCCAGGCCCCGACGCTCGTCGTCACGGGCGAGCCGCACCTCGAGCGTGTAGTACCGGTGGCGGCGACGCGGGAGTACCTCAAACGGATTCCGCACGCGCGCTACGCCGTCCTCCCGGAAACCGGGCATGTCGGCACGATCACGAAGCCGTATCGCTTCACTGAAATCGTCGGCCGGTTCCTCGCCGCGGCCGAACAGGAGGCCGCCGCCAAGGCCGCCGCGGGCCACGCCGCCGCCGTCGCCCGGTGGGCCACCGGCACCTCGGGACGGCCCACGCATGCACCTTGAGTTCCCCGGCCCGGCCGGCGCCCTCGAAGCGCTCCTGGACGGCGTGCCGCCCGGCGGTGCGGCGCCGGCGACGCCGCCTCGCGCGGCCGTCGTGTTCGGCCATCCCCATCCGCAGCAGGGCGGCACGATGCACACCAAGGCCGTGTTCCAGGCATCGAAGGGCCTGGTTCGGATCGGGTGCGTCGTGCTGCGCTTCAACTTCCGCGGCGTCGGATCGAGCGCGGGCGCGTTCGCCGGCGGCCTCGGCGAGATGGAGGACTACCAGGCGGCCCTCGATTTTCTGGCCGCCCGGTACGCGGACGCGCCGCTCTGGGCCGCCGGGTTCTCGTTTGGATCCTGGATCGCGCTCGAGACGGGATCGTCGGACCCGCGCGTCAGCGCGCTGATTGGCGTCGCGCCGCCGCTCACCCGCGGATATTCCTTCCAGCGCGTGCTCGAGACGACCAAGCCGAAGTTCCTGATCCAGGGCGACCTGGACGAGTTGTGCCCGCTCAAGGAACTCTGGGCGTTCTACGCCAGACTGAAGGAGCCGAAGGAAATCGTCACGATCAGCGGCGCGTCGCATCTCTTCGACGGCCTCACGCACGACCTCGGCGAGGCGATCGAGGACCTGCTGGGAGACTTCGAGTCATGACCGACGCCGTCATCGTCAGCGCCGTCCGGACCGCCGTCGGCCGCGCGCCGAAGGGCGCGCTCCGTCACACGCGGCCGGATGACCTGGCGGCGATCGTCCTGCGCGAGGCGCTCGCGCGGGTCCCGGCGGTCGATGCGGCTGAAGTCGAGGACGTCGTGCTCGGGTGCGCGATGCCGGAGGGCGAGCAGGGCCTGAACGTCGCGCGCATCGCCTCGCTGCGCGCGGGCCTGCCGATTTCGGCGTCCGCGGTCACGGTGAACCGGTTCTGCGCGTCCGGCCTCGAAGCGATCGCCATCGCCGCCGACCGCGTGCGATCCGGCGCGGCCACCGTTGCGCTCGCCGGGGGCACCGAGTCCATGAGCTTGATCCCGATGGGTGGCCGTCACGTCTCGCCCAACCCGACACTCGTGTCCACGTACCCAGACACGTACCTCACGACCGGACTCGTGGCCGAGAATCACGTGCGCGACAAGGGCATCTCGCGCGAAGCGCAGGACGCCTTCGCGCTGCAAAGCCACACGCGCGCCGTGGCCGCCGCGGACGCCGGACGCTTCACGGACGAGATCGTCCCCGTCGACGTGAACACCCTGGATGGCGCGGTTCGCTTCGATCGCGATGAAGGCCCGCGGCGCGACACGTCGGCCGCTGCGCTCGCCAAACTGCAGCCCGCCTTTCACGCGCACGGCACCGTCACCGCCGGCAATTCGTCGCAGACGAGCGATGGCGCGGCTGCGGTCGTCGTGATGGCAGCCGATCGCGCGCGTGAGCTCGGCATCGCGCCGCTCGCGCGCTTCGTCGGCTACGCGACCGCGGGCGTCGCGCCGGAACGCTTCGGCCTCGGTCCCGTGCCGGCCACACGCAAGTTGCTCGGCCGTCTTGGCCTGAAGATCGAAGACCTCGATCTCATCGAGATGAACGAGGCGTTCGCGGCCCAGGTACTCGCGTGCCTGGACGAAATGCCGATCGATCCCGAGCGGTTGAACGTGAACGGCGGCGCCATTGCCCTCGGCCACCCGCTCGGCTGCAGCGGCGCGAAGCTCACGACGACGCTCCTCTACGAGATGCGCCGCCGCCAGGCCCGGTACGGCCTGGTCACGATGTGCGTCGGTGGAGGGATGGGCGCGGCGGCGATTCTGGAACGACTCTGACGCGGCTATCGGATCACGCGCACGTTCGTCACGAGCCATGCGGAGGTTTCGCCGGGGAGCGGCGTGAAGGCAAACTGCACCCACACCGGCAGGCCGGCGAAGGCACCGAGGTCCACGGCCACGTCGGTCGGCTCTCGGTCGGGCGGCACTTGCGCGAGCGTGATCCATGTCACGCCGTCCAGACTCACCTGCACCTCGGCCAGGCCGGTGCCGCCCGTCATCGATGACGAGAAGACGAGGGTTGCGCCGGACGCCGCATCGAGGTCGATGGGCAGGCGCCGACCCCAGTCGTTCGCCGTCGGATCGACGCTTCGCGGTGCTGCCGGCGGCGCCGGTCCACGCTTCGCCGCGACGCCGCCGACTGACGCCTGGCCACTGACTGACGGCGGAACGAGAACCTCGGCGGGTTCCAGGCACTCCGTCCCGTTGATGTCCAGGCCCGGCGTGCGTCTCAGGCTGACGTTGTCGAGGCGGATCCACTGATCCAGGCCGGTGGTGCCCGGATAGATCGACAGGGTCGCGTTCGTCCACGCCTTCGTCGCGCGCAGGCGCACCTGATACGTGGACAACGGCAGGCCGGGCGGCAGCCAGAACGTGCACGCCGCCAGATCGCTGAAATCGCCGTCGTGGACGATGACCGTAACACGCTTTCGGATCGCGCTCGAGTTGCCGAAGTCCAACTGAGCCGTCAGGAACTGGTTCGGCGCCATCCCCAGCGTGGTCGGCTGGAGCAGGACGCCCGCGGGCGTGCCGGCGAGCTTGACGAACTCGAAGACACCGTTGTTCACCGCGCCGCCGATCTGGCCGAACGTGCCCCACGGCAGGTCGAGCGGACCGCTGAAGCCGCCGTTGATGAGGAGGTCCGGGCCGACCGGGCCGCCCGGCGGGATCGGAGACGTCGGGTCCACGCACTCCGTCCGGAGGCTCGAGCCGGACGGATCGTAGTTCATCGTCACGTTGTCGAGGCGCAGGTACCCGCCTGTCGCCGCGGCGTCGCCGGACGTCGACGCATAGAAGTAGATCGCCGCGTTGGTCCACGGCTTGGTCGTGTGCGCCCGCATGCGGTAGACCCGCATCGGCGAGGCCGGCTCCACCCAGATCGTGCAGACCGCGATGTCGCTGAAGTCGGAGTCGATCATGAGCACGCTCACGCGCTTGCGACTGGTCCCGCTGTTGCCGAGATCGAATTGCGCGACGAGCGGCGTCCCCGGGCCCGAAATCGCCCGGCCGGTGGCCTGAAAGATCACCGATTGCGTGGCCGAGCCGCCGGGCCGGTTCCACTCGAAGACGCCGTTGGCGGCCGAGTTGTGCTGGCCGCTGCCGGCGGGATTGTCGAAGTACGTCCAGCCGGTCAGCCCGCTGCCGAAGGTGCCGTTCGCGATGAGGTTCGGGGCCAGGACGATCAGCAGCGCGGGATCGCTTGTGACGGTGCCGCCGCCGGTGATCGTCACCCGATACAGGTTGTTGCTCAGGTCGGTGCTCGTGACGACGGACAACGTCTTCGTGGTCGCGCCGCTATAGATCAGGTTGTCCGGCAGCGCCGCCCAGGCCACGCCGCCGTTTGTCGACACTTCCCATTGGTAGGTGAGCGGGACGCCGCCCAGGGCGTCCACCGCGAACTGCGCGGTCTGGCCGGCGGTCGCTGTCCGGCTCGCCGGCTGATGCGTGATGATCGGCGGGCCGGTGAACGCCACCGCGAGCAGCGCGCCGTCCGAGACCGCGGTGCCTGCGCCGTTGCTGATGATCACGCTGTAGTAGCCGTAGTCCACGGCCTGCACGTTCGTCACCGTGATCTCGTTTGACGTGGCGCCGGCGATCGGCACGCCATTCTTCAGCCACTGATACCGCAAGGTGGGATTGCCCACCGCCGTCACGCTGAACGTCGCCGATCCGCCGGCGATGGCGCCCTGAGGCACGGGCCCCGCCGTGATGACCGGCGCTCCCGGCGCCACCGTGCAGGTGTACACGTGCACGTTGTCGAGGAACCAGCCGTTCCCGCCGATGATGGAATCGGTCCCCACTCGGAACCGGAAGCGCACCGTCTGGCCGGCGAGGCCCGACAAGTCGAGGCGCGTCTTCTGATAACCAAGCGATCCGAACTGGGTAAACGCCGGACGATTGGCCAACGGGTTGCCGGAACCGTCGATGATCGCGTTGTCGTAGACCAGACCCGCATCCATCAGCGCGCCCGCGTCGAGCCAGGTGGCGCCGTCATTCGTCGAGTACTCGACGACGCCGCCGTCGAATCCGGCGTCGAACGAATAGGCGTGGTCGAACATCAACCGCGCGCCGGCCGGCAGCAGGAGTCCGGGCGATTGCAGGCTGTGGTCGGAGATGTCGTCCGGATCCGGCCCGACGGCGCTCAGGGTGCCGTCCGCCACGTAGTAGGTCTGCATGCCCCACACCGTCGCCGACGTCGACGGCGTCGTCCAGCCCGTCGCGCCCGTTTCAAAGCCCTCCTGCAGGAGGTACGCAGCCGTGCCGCCTGCCGGACAGAAGGAGGGCGTCAGCAGCGGGCCCGGCGCCGAGCACCCCCACTGCGCGTTCATCTCGACCGCGAGCATCGCATTCTGGACCTGCCCGCAGTCGGAGGACGTGATGCCCGTGGTGCCCACGAGATCGTTGCAGGCCTGAATGAGCGCGTTGAAGTTGTCGAGGAACCCGGATGACGATGTGAGATAGGTGGTGAGCGCGCGGTACTGAATCCGGGCGGCCCTCGCGATGCCGATCCCTGTGATGGTGAACCCGTTGTACGTGCCCCCGTCCACCATCAGCGCGTACGCGTGATTAGGCACGCCGCTGTTCGTGTGCACGCCGCCGCCATCCTGGTTGGTGTCGCACCAGAAGTACGTCGAGTCGCTCATCTTGCCCGGGTCGGCGAACGCGGTGGGGTCCATCATGTTGCGGAGCGCCCCGACGACCGGCAGATCCTCGCCAATCAGCCACCGGACCCCAGGCGTGTCGCCGCCGGTCACGTTCTGCACCAGGTCCACGGTCTCGCCGAAGATGTCCGAATAGGATTCGTTCAGCGCGCCGGACTGCACGTAATAAAAGAGGTCCGCCTCGTGCTGCGTGACGCCGTGCGTCAGCTCGTGCGCCACGGCATCGTCGGCCACCGCAAAGCCGTTGCAGTACACCATCTGCGTTCCGTTCCAGAAGGCGTTCGGACACGTCGCGCCGTCGTCAAAGTTGACGGTGGCGATGAGCGGGCCGCCAGTCCCGTTGTAGCTGTCGCGCCCGAACGTGCCGAGGTAGTAGTCGTAGGTCACTCCGGCCAGGTTGTAGGCGCTGTCCACATCAGCGTTGCCGGTCGCGGGCTGGCCCTCGGCGCGTGCGAGCGTGCCGGGGATCGCGTTCGTGTTGAACGCGTTGTAGACCTGCCGGTCCTTGAATGTGTGGATCTGGTTGAAGTGCAGCAGCAGACCGCCGTTGGCCGCGTCGATCCAGATGAACTCGCGCAGCCCGGGACCCGTCGCTTCGACGAACCACGCGAGCCGCGTCAGGCCGCCGGACCGGTGTTCCAGAAACGCGTTGTTAAAGACCTCCAGCCGCGGGGCGCTGTACTCGGCGCCGCGAGCCGCCGCGGCGCGATCGCGCGACACGAGCTGGCGCGCGACGCGGAGGGCGCCGGCCGCTGGCACCACCGCGGTCATGTCTGCCGGCATCTGCTCGAGGACGCGGCCGTTGGCGGCCATCGCCCGCGTGCCCTTCAGGTGAACCAGAAAGTCAGCGCCCGTGACCGGCACGCCCCCGTGCACTTGCTGGAAGCGGACGTGTTCGAGACCGAGCGCATCACGGCTCGGCTGCCGCGCGAGGCGCACACTCGACCGGTCCGGGAGCCCGAACGCCGCGCCGTAGAGGTCCACGAACACCGACGCGCGCTCGGCCGCGGCATCGGTCTCGGCGACGGGCAGCAGCACTCCCCGCCCGCGGGAGGCCGCGAACGCCGCTCGTCCGGTCGGGGTGGACTGGGTAACCGCGAGCCCTTCACCCGCTTCGCTCAGGCTGGGAATGGAGGGGCCCTGCGGGCCGGCCTGCGTCTCGCGGGCGCCCAGGCTCCACGGCGCCGCGGCGAGGACACCCAGCACCGCCAGAACCCCGCCAATCTGCAACCGCCTCATGCGACCTCTTATCGGGTGTTCAGGGAGGCCTTCGCAGGGTCGTCTGCCGGTCACTTGATCGTCGCTTGGGGCTCGCCGGACCCGCCGCCGATTGGCGTATTCATGTCGCGCTGGATGTATTCCTGCGTAAGCGCGCGGTTGTAGATGCGGCCGTCGTCGATGAACCCGGGGAAGTAGGGGGAAACAGCGCAACGGCCCTGACCGCCGATCCGGAGCGTGTTGCGGCCGTCACGGAACGGGTTGGTGTCCATGACAGGCGCGGTCGCGACGACTTCGCCGTTGATGTAGAAGGTCAGCGTGGCGCCGGCGCGGACGACAGCCACGTGGGTCCATACGCCGACGGCCAGCTCGCCGGCGCCAGCGGTCGTTTCGTTGTACGACGTGTTGCCCCACGTGGTCGCGCCGGTCGTCTTCCAGGCGAAGTGCAGGCGACGGTTGAGCGCGACGCCGAAGAGGTACTCGTCGTCGGCCGACTGGTTCCACTTGTTGATGATCGACGTGAGGCCGTCAGGCGGGCTGGTCAGGTACACCCAGGCCTCGAAGGTCGCGGAGGTTCCCGGTGTGAGCGCCTGCAGGTCCACCGCCTCCGCGAAGCCGGTGGCGTTCGGCGCGAGCGCGGAGCCGTACCGTCCCGGCGCCCACGACGCGCCGCCCATCAGGGTCCCTCGGTTGCCGAGCGGCGATGAGTCGAGTGGCGTCCGGCCCGTGCCTTCATCGAACGCGTAGGCGGCGATGAGGCCGGCGAGAACGGCCCCGTTGCTGACCGTGACCGTGCGGGGCGCGGACACCGTGGTGTTGCCGGCCGCGTCGCGGGCGACCGCCGTGATGGTGTGCGCGCCGTCCGCGACGATCGCCGTAATCCAGGATGTCGAGAACGGGCTGGACGTGTCCTCCGCGCCCATGTTCACGCCGTCCACTCTGAACTGCACGCCGACCACGCCCACGTTGTCCGAGGCGGTTGCGGAGAGAGTGACGGCGCCGCTCACCGTAGCGCCATCCGCCGGAGCGAGGAGCGACACTGCGGGCGGCATGCTGTCGGGCGCGATGTTCTGAATCGTGAACGTGACCGGCACCGACGTCGTGATGTTGCCGGCGGCGTCGCGCGCGACGGCCGTAAGAGTATGAATACCGTTGGGCAGGCTGCCCGTGCCGAAGGTCGTCGTGAACGGCGCCGTGCGGTCCTCCGCGCCGAGGTTCACGCCGTTGATCTTGAACTGCACGCCGAACACGCCCACGTCGTCCGCGGCATCCGCGGTAATGATGAACGTGCCGCTCACCGTGGCGCCGCTCGGCGGCGACGTCACGGCGACGGTTGGCGGCGTCGTATCGCCAGGCCCGCCGACGGGCGTCTCCATGTCGGTCTGGATCTCGAGCGCCGACTGCCAGAGGGTGTAGATGCGCAGCTCGTCGATGCGGCCCGGGAACTCGCGGTTCACGCCGCCCCGGTTCTGGCCGCCGACGCGGAGCGAATTGGTGCCGTTCCTGAACGAATGCGCGTCCATCGGCGAGCTCGAGGAGGCGAGCACGCCGTTAACGTAGAAGCTGACCGCCGCGCCGCTTCGAACCACTGCGACATGCGTCCAGGCGTTCAGCGGTACCTGGCCAGTGCTGGTCACCTCGCCGTAGGCCGGGGTGCCCCACGTCGAGCCGCCCGTGGTGTGCCAGGAGAAGTACGGATTCCGGTTTGGCGTCAACCCGAAGAGGTACTCGTCCTCCGGGGATCCATTCCACTTGTTCACAATCGACGCGAGCTCCGTTGGCGCGCTGGCCACGTACACCCACGCGGAGATCGTGATGCCCGAGGCCGGCGTGACCGCGTCCACGTCAGCCGCTTCCGCGAATCCGCCGGCGTTCGTCGAGAGGGTCGAGCCGAACTGGCCGGCGGCCCAGGTCGCGCCAACCAGCGTCGCCGTGGCGGCCGTGGGCGACGCGTCGAAGGCCGACAGGCCGCCGCCTTCGTTGTACCCGTAAGCCGCGACGAGCCCCGGCGGCGCGGGCGTCGTGTTGCTGACCGTCACAGTCACGGTGACCGCGGTCGTGATGTTGCCCGCGGCGTCTCTTGCGACGGCGGAGAGCGTGTGCGGGCCGTTGGCGACGCCCGTGCTGTTCCAGCTGAACGAGTACGGACTCGACGCGACCTCGGCGCCCAGATTCGCGCCATCAAGCCTGAACTGCACGCCGACGACGCCGACGTTATCCGACGCGTCGGCCGAGAGCGTCACGGATCCGCTGACGGTGGCGCCGCTGGCGGGCGCCGTCATCACGACGGTCGGCGGTACGGCGTCGGCGTTCTGGACGGTGACGATGATCGCCGGCGACGTGGTGGTGTTGCCGGCGGCGTCACGCGCGATCGCCGTGAGCGTGTGGCTGCCATTGGACACCGTCGTCGTGTTCCAGTTGACCGAGAACGGCGAGGTCGTGTCTTCAGAGCCGAGGTTCAGGCCGTCGAGCTGGAACTGCACGCCCGCCACGCCGACGTTGTCCGACGCCGTGGCATTCACTGCGATCACGCCACTGACCGTCGCGCCGTTGGCCGGGGCCGTGATGGAGACGGTCGGCCCCGAGGTATCAGCCACGGTCACGGTGATGGTCGCGGAGGTCGTCGTGTTGCCGGCCGCGTCACGCGCGACGGCCGCCAGGATGTGCGTACCGGGAACTGCTGTGGTGCTGTTCCAGCTGATTGAGTACGGATTGCTCGTGTCCTCGGCGGCCAGGTTGGCGCCGTCGAGCAGGAACTGCACGCCCACGACGCCGACGTTGTCCGAGGCATTGGCCGAAACTGTCACCGTGCCGGTCACGGTCGCGCCGTTCGCCGGCGCGGTGATCGACACGGCCGGCGCGGTCGTGTCGGGCACGGTCACCGTAATCGTCGTGGAGGTCGTCGTGTTCCCGGCCGCGTCGCGCGCCACGGCCGCCAGAGTGTGCGTGCCGACGGTCGCGGTCGCCGTATTCCAACTGACGGCGTATGGGCTCGTCGTGTCTTCGGCCCCGAGGTTCACGCCGTCAAGAAGGAACTGCACGCCGGCGACGCCGACGTTGTCCGAGGCACTGGCCGAGACGGTCACCGTGCCGGTCACGGTCGCGCCGTTCGCCGGCGCCGTCAGCGAGACGGCCGGCCCCGACGTATCGAGGACGGTCACCGTGATCGTCGCGGACGTCGTCGGATTGCCGGCCGCGTCGCGCGCGACAGCCGACAGCGTATGGGTGCCGATGGCCGCAGTCGCCGTATTCCAGCTGACCGAGTACGGGCTCGTGGTGTCCTCGGCGCCGAGATTCACGCCGTCGAGCAGGAACTGCACGCCGGCGACGCCCACGTTATCCGACGCGGTCGCGCTCACCGTCACGATGCCGCTCAACGTGGCGCCGTTCGCCGGCGCCGTGAGCGACACGGTCGGCGCCACGGTGTCCGGGATGGTGACCGTGATGGCCGCGGACGTCGTGGTGTTGCCGGCGGCATCACGGGCGCGCGCCGTCAGCGTGTGCGAACCCGGCGCCGCGATGGCGGTGTTCCAGCTGACGGAGTACGGACTGCTCGTGTCCTCGGCGTCCAGGTTCACGCCGTCGAGCAGGAACTGCACACCGGCCACGCCCACGTCGTCCGCGGCGCTGGCCGAAACCGTCACCGTGCCGGTGACCGTCGCGCCGTTGGCCGGCGCCGTCAGCGACACCGTCGGCGCCGTCGTGTCCGGGACGGTGACGGTGATCGTCGTGGAGGTCGTCGTGTTGCCGGCGGCATCGCGCGCCACGGCCGCCAGGGTGTGCGTCCCGATCGACGCGGTCGCCGTGTTCCAACTGACGGCGTACGGGCTCGTCGTGTCCTCCGCGCCGAGGTTCACCCCGTCGAGCAGGAACTGCACCCCGGCGATGCCGACGTCGTCCGAAGCCGTGGCGCTCACCGAGACCACGCCGCTGACCGTCGCGCCGTTGGCCGGCGCCGTGAGCGACACGATCGGCGCCGTCGTGTCCTGGATCGTGACGGTAATCGTCGCGGAGGTCGTCGTATTGCCGGCCGCGTCACGCGCCACGGCCGTCAGCGTGTGAGTACCCGGAGCGGCAGTGGCGGTGTTCCAGCTGACTGAGTACGGGTTGCTCGTGTCCTCGGCGCCAAGGTTCACGCCGTCGAGCCGGAACTGCACGCCGGCGACGCCCACATTGTCTGAGGCGTTGGCGGAGACGGTCACCGTGCCGGTGACGGTCGCGCCGTTCGCCGGTGCCGTCAGCGAGACGGCCGGCGCCGACGTATCGGGCACGGTCACGGTGATCGTCGCGGAGGTCGTCGTGTTGCCGGCGGCGTCACGCGCCACGGCCGCCAGGGTGTGCGTCCCGATCGACGCGGTCGCCGTGTTCCAGCTGACCGCATAGGGATTGCTCGTGTCTTCGGCGCCGAGGTTCACGCCGTCCAGCAGGAATTGCACGCCAGCCACGCCCACGTTGTCCGAGGCGCTGGCCGAAACGGTCACCGTGCCGGTCACGGACGCGCCGTTGGCCGGCGCCGTCAACGACACCGTCGGCGCCGTCGTGTCGACGTTCTGGACCGTGACGACGACCGCCGCCGAGGTCGTAGTGTTGCCGGCCGCATCGCGTGCGCGCGCCGTCAGGGTGTGGCTGCCATTGGGCGCCGTCGCGCTGTCCCAGCTGATCGCGTAGGGCGAGGTCGTGTCCTCGGCGCCGAGGTTCACGCCATCGAGCAGGAACTGCACGCCGGCGACACCGACGTTGTCCGACGCCGTCGCGGTGACGGCGATCGTGCCGCTCACGGTCGCACCGCCGGCGGGCGCGGTCAGCGAGACCGCTGGCGCTGTGATGTCGGCATTCTGGACCGTGACGACGATCGCCGCCGACGTGGTGGTATTGCCGGCGGCGTCACGCGCGACGGCCGTGAGCGTGTGGCTGCCGTTGGACACCGTCGTCGTGCTCCAGCTGACCGAGTACGGGCTCGACGTGTCCTCGGCGCCGAGGTTCGCGCCGTCCACCAGGAACTGCACGCCCGCGACGCCGACGTTGTCCGCCGCGGCGGCGGTTACCGAGACCACGCCGCTCACGGTCGCGCCGTTCGCCGGCGCCGAGATGGAGACGGTCGGCGCCGACGTATCAGGCACGGTGACGGTGACCGTCGCGGAGGTCGTCGTGTTGCCGGCCGCATCCCGCGCGCGTGCCGTCAGCGTGTGGCTGCCCGCGCCTGCCGTGGCGGTGTTCCAGCTGACGGAGTACGGACTGCCGGTATCTTCGGCGCCGAGGTTCGCGCCGTCGAGCAGGAACTGCACCCCCGCCACGCCTACGTTGTCCGAGGCGTTGGCCGAAACGGTCACGGTGCCGGTCACGGTCGCGCCATTGGCCGGCGCTGAGATCGACACGGTCGGCGCCGCCGTATCCGGGACGGTAACGGTGACGGTCGTGGAGGTCGTCGCGTTGCCGGCGGCATCACGCGCGACAGCCGCCAGCGTGTGCGTGCCGATCGCGGCAGCGGCCGTGTTCCAGCTGACCGAATACGGACTGCTCGTGTCTTCGGCGCCGAGATTCGCACCATCGAGCAGGAACTGCACGCCCACCACGCCCACGTTGTCCGACGCGCTGGCCGAGACAGTCACCGTTCCGGTCACGGTCGCGCCATTGGCGGGCGCTGAGATCGACACGGTCGGCGCCGCCGTGTCCGGCACCGTGACGGTGATGATCGCGGAGGTCGTCGTGTTGCCGGCCGCATCCCGCGCACGCGCCGTCAGCGTGTGGCTGCCGATGGTCGCGGTCGCCGTGTTCCAGCTGATCGAGTAGGGACTGGTCGTGTCCTCGGCGCCGAGGTTCGCCCCGTCGAGCAGGAACTGCACGCCCGCTACGCCCACGTTGTCCGAGGCGCTCGCCGAGACGGTCGCCGTGCCGGTCACCGTCGCGCCGTTCGCCGGCGCCGTCAGGGAAACCGTCGGTGCCGTGGTGTCCGGCACAGTGACAGTGATGGTCGTGGCGGTCGTCGTGTTGCCGGCGGCATCACGCGCACGCGCCGTCAGCGTGTGGCTGCCGATGGTCGCGGTCGCCGTGTTCCAGCTGGCCGAGTAGGGACTGCTCGTATCCTCGGCGCCGAGGTTCGCCCCGTCGAGCAGGAACTGCACGCCCACGACGCCCACGTTGTCCGCGGCGTTAGCCGAGACGGTCACGGTGCCGGTCACGGTCGCGCCATTGGCCGGCGCTGAGATCGACACGGTCGGCGCGGCCGTATCGGGGACGGTGACGGTGACGGTCGCGGAGGTCGTCGTGTTGCCGGCGGCATCACGCGCGACAGCCGCCAGCGTGTGCGTGCCGATCGCGGCAGCGGCGGTGTTCCAGCTGACCGAGTACGGACTGCTCGTGTCCTCGGCGCCGAGGTTCACGCCGTCGAGCAGGAACTGCACGCCGACGACACCGACGTTGTCTGTCGTCGTGGCGGTCACCGAAACCACGCCGCTCACCGTCGCGCCGTTGGCCGGCGCCGTGATGGAGACGGTCGGGGCCGACGTATCCGGCACCGTGACGGTAATGACCGCGGAGGTCGTCGTATTGCCCGCCGCATCCCGCGCGCGTGCCGTCAGCGTGTGGCTGCCCGCGCCTGCCGTAGCGGTGTTCCAGCTGACTGAGTACGGGTTGCTCGTATCTTCGGCGCTGAGGTTCGCGCCGTCGAGCAGGAACTGCACGCCCACCACGCCCACGTTGTCCGACGCGGTCGCCGAGACTGTCACCGTCCCGGTCACGGTCGCGCCATTGGCCGGCGCCGAGACCGAGACGACCGGCGCCATCGCGTCAGGCACGGTGACCGTGATCGTCGCGGAGGTCGTCGTGTTGCCGGCCGCGTCCCGCGCGCGCGCCGCCAGCGTGTGCGTCCCGATCGTCGCGGTCAACGTATTCCAGCTGACCGAGTAGGGGTTGCTCGTGTCTTCGGCGCCCAGGTTCGCGCCATCGAGGAGGAGCTGCACGCCGACGACGCCGACGTTGTCCGACGCCGAGGCAGTGACCAGGATGAGGCCGCTCACCGTTGCGCCATCGGCCGGGGCGGTGATCGAGACAGCCGGCGCGATCGTGTCGGGCACGGTGACGGTGATCGCCGCGGAGGTCGTGGTGTTGCCGGCCGCGTCACGCGCGCGCGCCGTCAGCGTGCGCGTGCCGATCGTCGCGGTCGCCGTGTTCCAGCTGACCGCATAGGGACTGCTCGTGTCTTCGGCGCCGAGGTTCGCGCCGTCGAGCAGGAACTGCACGCCCACCACGCCCACGTTGTCCGAGGCGTTGGCCGAGACGGTAACGGTGCCGGTGACGATCGCGCCGTTGGCCGGCGCCGTCAGCGACACCGCCGGCGCCGTCGCGTCCGTGACGGTGACGGTGACCGTCGCCGAGGTCGTCGTGTTGCCGGCCGCGTCTCGCGCGCGCGCCGTCAGCGTGTGCGTGCCGAGCGTCGCGCCGGCCGTGTTCCAGCTGACCGAGTAGGGACTGCTCGTATCTTCAGCGCCGAGGTTCGCGCCGTCGAGCAGGAACTGCACGCCCACCACGCCGGCGTTGTCCGACGCCACGGCGGACACCGTGATGGTCCCGTTCACCGAGGCGCCGTTCGCCGGTGCGGTCACCGAGACGGTCGGCGCCGTCGTATCCGGCACGGTCACGGTGATCGTCGCGGAGGTCGTGGTGTTGCCGGCCGCATCCCGCGCGCGCGCCGTCAGCGTGTGCGTCCCGATCGACGCGGTCGCCGTGTTCCAGCTGACCGAGTAGGGACTGCTCGTGTCTTCGGCGCCGAGATTGGCGCCGTCGAGCACGAACTGCACGCCTGCGACGCCGACGTTGTCGGAGGCGCTGGCTGACACGGTCACGGTGCCGCTCACGGTCGCGCCGTTCGCCGGCGACGACACCGAGACGATCGGCGCCGTCGTGTCCGGAATGGTGACGGTGACCGCCGCGGACGTCGCGATGTTGCCGGCCGCGTCACGGGCCCGCGCCGTCAGAATGTGAGCGCCAGGCGTCGAGGTGGCGGTGTTCCAGACAACCGAGAACGGGCTGCCCGTGTCCTCCGCGCCCAGGTTCGCGCCGTCGAGCAGGAACTGCACGCCCGCCACACCGACGTTGTCCGAGGCGTTGGCCGAGACGGTTACGGTGCCGGTCACGACGGCGCCGTTGGCCGGCGCCGTCATCGACACCGTCGGCGGCGTCGTGTCCACCACGACGTTCTGCACCGTGACGGTCACCACGGCCGACATGGTCGTGAGACCCGCACTGTCCCGCGCGCGCGCGTTGATCGTGTGGGCGCCGTTGGCGACCGTGGCCGAGTTCCAGGAGAACGTGTACGGGGCCGTCGTGTCTTCGGCGCCCACGTTGGCGCCGTCGACCAGGAACTGGACGCCCGCGACGCCGAGGTTGTCCGAGGCGCTGGCTGAGAGCGCGATCGTGCCGCTCACGGTGGCGCCATTCGCCGGAGCCGTCAGGGACACGGTGGGCGGCGTCGAGTCGCACACGCCGGTCACCGCGCAGGCTGTCGCCGCGTTGACGGCGGCGACGTTCGCGCCCGGGTCGGTCGTGCCCACACCGAGCGGGTCCGATCCGACGCCCTTATACGGGCTGGTCGGCGCCAGGGTGTAGTCGCCGCCGATGCCGCCAGCGTAGTTGACAAAACCCACGCCGGCATAGTTTGCCGGGCATCGATTCCCGACCGGGTAGTTCGAGCACGTACCGCCGACGATCAGGTTGTTCGTGTAGACGGCCGCCGAGGAGACCGCGGTCACTTCGGACCCGGTCAGCGCGTTCTCCAGGTAGCGCACGATGTTGTTCGTGATGAGCAGCGTCTGGCCGTTGCTCACTCCCACGCCGCGCAGAACGGCCTGGATCCCCTCACGCGTGGTGAGAAACGTGTTGTGGTCAACCCACACGCCGGGCCCGGTGATGATGTGGTGGAAGCCGTTGCCGTCGCCCCCGTCGCCAAACGCGGTCGAGACGTTTTCGAAGATGTTGTTGTAGACGGCCAGACCGGTGGCGATGTTGGTGTTGGCCGCGCTGTTGCACTGCGACGCGCACATTTTGATGCCGTTGGCGGCGTTGCGGATGATGTTCTTGCGGACCGTGACGTTGTGGACGGTCTTGCGCCCGTCCTCGTCGCCGATCTTGATGTTGATCGCGGTCTCCTGCGCCTGGTGGTAGTTCGTGTCGAGGACGTTGCCCTCGAAGAGAATGCGCTGGCCGGACTTCATCTCGAACAGGTTCTTGGTGTTGTTCCAGCCGCGCGAATTCCATTCGACCAGCTTCCGCATGAAATTGCCGCGAATCTCGCCGTCGGACGGGATGTAGACCACGCCGCCGATGGTCTCGGCGTTGTCGGTGTACACGTTTTCGCCGGTCGCCTCGAGGTAGTTGTTGATCACGGCAAACACGGACGCGTAGCCGTGCATCAACACGGCCTGCGTGTCCGAGTCGTCGTCGACCCAATCCGACAGGTAGGAATTGATCACCGCGTGCCGGTCGCCGTTGATGATGACGGCGCGGCCGGCGTAGGGGGCGGTGCGGTTGCCCCGCATGAGGCAGCGGTCGAGGATGATGTCGCTCGTCTTCTCGCTGAGAGTGGAGTGCGGAGTACCCCAGTAGGTCTCATGCAGACGAACGCCGGCGGTGACCTGCTCGCCGGGGGCCGATCTGAACTCAATGCCGATGAACCGATACCGGTCCGCGCCGTGGGCCGTCGCGATCCACCGGGCGGGAATGCCTCCGCCCGACAGGATGGTGGGCATGTCCGACAGGGACGCGTTCGGGGTGACGCCGCACGGCAGCGATCCTTCGGCCCCGCAGGATCCTCCGAGATTCGGGTTGAGGCGGTTGCCGGGCCCCGGCAGATTCCCGAGCGCCGACGAGACGATGTAGACCCAGTCGGTGCCGGCGCCCTTGTCGGGCAGCTCGAACGGACCGACGAACGTCGCACCGGCCGCCAGCTGAATGATGTCGCCGCGACGGACCTGATTGAGCGCGGTCTGGAAGCTCTGCCCCGCCCCGACCGTGATGATCTTGCACGCGCCACTCGGGACCGTGCCGACCGCGATCGGCGTGCAGCCAGTCGGCAGCGTATAGCTGGTGTCTACATAGCTCAGCGGCAGCGTGACCGGCGACGGGGCCTGCGCGGACAGCGGCGCGACGCCGAGCGTGCGCCCCAGGCTCGAGGGAAGTTGAGCCCAGACGATCAGCGCGACAATGCAGGCCAGAAGCCGTCGGCGTGACGGCAACCCGCCTGACATCGAAAACAGACTCCGAGCGCCGCGCAAGGACAGCCCTCCCCGATTCGTGCGAGGTGGGGAGCCCGCATTCGACTGATCTCAGTGCAAGGGACATGCCGCCAGCAGAGGGCGCTGACCATTCTGTGGTCGTGCTCGGCGAGGAATCGCGGCGAGATCGGGCGCTATGTGACGAACGCCGCGGCGTGGGGCAGGCGTAACTCGATGACCCGACAACTCAGTAATTCCATGCACAATAGTGTGGCTGCCTGAAGGAGGTTCACCATGCGACGAATTTTCACCGCGCTCACATTGGCCGTTGCGCTGACCGCGGGTGTCGGCGCCATCACGTACGGCACGCCGGACGGGAACGCGCATCCCAACGTCGGCCTGCTCATCGCGCGCATCGACGGCGGTTACTTCGCTATCTGCTCCGGCACGCTCGTCGCGCCGGACGTCTTCCTGACGGCCGGGCACTGCACGGCCGCGATCGAGGAGCTCGACGCGGACACGTTCGTCACGTTCACCTCGGCCCCGCCGTTCTCGCTCGCCGGCTTTCTGCCCGGCACGCCCCACACGCATCCGGACTTCGGCGCCAGTTTCCCGCAAACGTCCGACATCGGCGTGGTGGTCCTCGACACACCGGTCCTGACGATCACTCCCGCGCGCATTCCCGGCGCCGGCTATCTCGACCACTTGTCCACTCGCCGCGGACAGAACGACGTCTACTTCACGCACGTCGGCTACGGCACGCAGAGCGTCCGTCCGAGGCCGGTCTCCCAGGTCATGCGTTACCAGGGGATCTCCTCGCTCATCAACCTTGTGAGCGCGCAGACCGACGGATTCAACCTGCAGACCACCGCCAACCCGGGCAAGGGACGCAGCGGAATCTGCTTCGGGGATTCCGGCGGGCCGGCGTTCTTCGAGGATACCGACATCATCGCCGGCATCCATTCCTTTGTCGCGAACCTCAACTGCAAGGGCGTCGGGTATTCCTATCGCACCGACATCGCGACGAGCCTCGACTTTCTTGCGGCGTTCGGCGTGACGCCCGGCAGTACTCAATAATGGGTCCATGCCTGCAGTGCTTCGCCGCGGCGGTGACTGGCTGACGAGCGACACGGCGCCCGCCGACGCGTTCACCCCGGAGAAACGGACCGACGAGCACCGGCTCATCGCGCAGACGGCCGAAGAGTTCGTCGCCAAGGAAGTGGCGCCCGCGCTGGACGAGCTCGAGAAGAAGAACTGGGCGGTCGCGCGCGCGCTGGTGAAGCGCGCCGGCGATCTCGGCCTCATCGGCACGGACGTGCCCGAGGATCTCGGCGGCGTCGGCCTCGACAAGGTGTCGGCGGTGATCGTCGGCGAGGCCGTGGGCACGGCCGCGTCGTTTGCGACGACCTTCGGCGCGCAGACCGGCCTGGCCATCATCCCCATCCTCTGCTTCGGCACGCCGGCCCAGCAGCAGAAGTACCTCACCCGCATCGTGGCCGGTGACATCGTCGGCGCGTACTGCCTCAGCGAGTCGACCGCGGGGTCGGACGCGCTCGGCGCGAAGACGGTGGCGAAGCGCCAGCCCGACGGATCGTGGCGCCTGACCGGCGAGAAGCTCTGGATCACGAACGGCGGCTTCGCGGACCTGTTCATCGTGTTTGCGAAGGTCGATGGCGAGGCGTTCACGGCGTTCCTCGTCGAGCGCGGCTTCAAAGGCGTCTCGACCGGCAAGGAGGAACACAAGATGGGCCTGAACGGCTCGTCCACGACGCCGGTGGTCCTGCAGGATGCGGAGGTGCCGGCGGACAACCTGCTCGGCGAGGTCGGCCGCGGGCACAAGATCGCGTTCAACGTGCTGAACTACGGCCGGTTCAAGCTGGCGGCGATGTGCACGGGCGGCGCGCGCGCGACGGTGGCCGAGGCCGCGCAATACGCGGCCGCGCGGCGCCAGTTCGGCCAGCCCATCGCGTCGTTCGGCGCGATCCGTCACAAGCTGGCTGAAATGACCGTGCGCGTGTATGCCGCCGAGTCGATGCTCTACCGGACGTCGGGGCTCCTCGACGCGGCCATCGACGGCAGTCACGACGCCAAAGTCATCCTGGCCGCGCTCGAGGAGTTTGCGATCGAGGCGTCGCTGCTCAAGATCGCGGGCAGCGAGATGGTGGACTTCGTCGTCGACGAGAACGTCCAGATCCACGGCGGCAACGGCTTCGTCGCCGACTACCCGGCCGAACGCCGCTATCGCGACGCGCGGGTCAATCGGATCTTCGAGGGCACGAACGAAATCAATCGCCTGCTGGTCCCCGGCATGTTGATCAAGCGCGGGCTCAAGGGCGGCCTGCCGCTCATCGCCGCGGCGAAGGCGATCCGGGACGAGCTGATGTCGCCGGCCGCCATGGCCGGATCAGCCGCCGACGCCCGCTCCGTCTCCGTCGGCATCAAGAAGACCGCGGTCGCCGCCATCGGACTCGCGATGGAGACGCACGGCCAGGCGCTCGAGCAGCAGCAGGAAGTGCTGATGGCGCTGGCCGATCTCCTGCTCGACGCCTTCGCCGCCGAGTCGGTGGTGTTGCGCGCGCAGGCCGCGGCCGAGGCGAAGCCTTCCGCCGCCGCGCTGCACGCCGACGCCGCCGCGGTGTTCGCGCACGACGCCGGCCTTCGCGCGGAAATGGGCGCGCGCACGCTGCTGGCCGGTCTGCAGCAGGGCGATGCCCTCAGGACATCACTCGCGGGCGTCAGGCGCCTGCTGAAGGTGCCGCCGGTCGATACCATCGCCGCACGCCGGCGGCTCGCGGACGCCATCGAGGCCGCACGCGGGTACCCATTCGCGTAAGAGCTTTCACCATGAAGAACATGAGGAACATGAAGATGTTCTGGGGAGCAGCCCTATGCCTGGCGGCGGGCTGCACGTCGGGACCTCCGCCACCCGTGCAGGACACGGGCGCCTACGCGCGCACGGTGGAAAGCGAGCGCGCGCAGAAGGACGCGGCGTTCCGGGCCCGCGACAACGAGGACTCGCCGATTCCCGCCTCCGACCGCGCGGCCTTTCCGGGCTTGAGCTACTACCCCGTTGACGCGAAGTACCACGTGCCGGCATCGCTCGCCGAGGCCGAGTTCAATCCGCCGGTGGTCATCGAGCTGCAGACCTCGGGCGCCGAACGCCGCCGCATGCGAAAGGCCGGGTCGCTGAATTTCACCGTGGCCGGCTCGCCACTCACGCTGACGGCCTTTGCGGACGTCGACGCACGCGTGCCCACGAGCCTGTTCGTGCCCTTCGGCGACCGGACGAGCGGCGACACGACGTACAAGGGGGGCCGCTATCTGGACCTCAAACGCACGCCCACGGGTTTCTACGAGCTCGATTTCAACCGCGCCTACCATCCGTACTGCGTGTACAACCCGTCGTACGTGTGCCCGGTGCCGCCGCGCGAGAACCGGCTCGCCGCGGCCATCCTGGCCGGCGAGCGCCTCCCGGCCGCGAAGTGAGCCGGCCCGGCGCGGTGGTCTTCGATTTCGACGGTGTCCTGGCGGACACCGAGCGCCTGCACCTCCTCGCCTTTCAGGAAGCGTTCCGCGAGCGCGGATGGACGCTGACGGACGCCGCCTACTTCGATCGGTACCTGGGCTTCGACGATCGCGATCTGGTCCGCGCGTTCACGATTGACGCGCGGGTCGTGTTGAAACCCGGCGACGAGGACGCGATCGTCGCCGCCAAGACTCGCGCGTACGACGCGCACGTCGGCCGGGGATCCGTGCTCTTTCCCGGCGCGGCCGCGGCGGTGGCCAGGCTCGGCGTCCCCTTCAGGCTCGGGATTGCCTCGGGCTCGCTCCGGGCCGAGATTCTGCACATTCTCCCTGACGCCCTCGTCCCCGCTTTTCACGCCATCGTCGGCGCCGATGACGTGTCCCGAAGCAAACCGGCGCCGGACGTGTACCTGAGGGCGCTGGACCGGCTCGACGTGCCCGCCTCCCGCGCCGTGGCGATCGAAGACTCGCGCTGGGGCCTCGCCGCCGCCCGGGCCGCCGGCCTCCGCACGATCGCCGTCACGACGAGCTACCCGGCCGCCACGCTGTCGTCCGCGGATCGCGTCGTGACATCACTTGATGACGTCACGGTCGATGTCATCGATCAATTGATTGCCTGAAGCTTTCGATTCACCAGCGGGTCCATCGAACGGAAGGCCGCCCGCAGCTGTTCATTCGTCAGCTTGTCGAGCTGCGGCAGCAGCGCGCTCTGTGAGTCCAGGCCCGCGATGTCCTTCGCGTTCGCCTGCATCCACGCGACGACACCCTTCAGCAGGCGCTCGTTGGCGGTGCCGTGCGCAGTCGGCGGGCCCACCGGCGACAGAATGGATCCGAGGGCGCTTCTCGGATCCGGCGCAAACGCCACTTCCGACATCTTCGCGCGGAACTCGAGTTCGGCCGAGTTGTTGATCTTGAACACGATCTTGTCGATCGCGTGACGGCCCTCATGGGCCCAGATGGACGCCTCGAAGGTGTTCCGGGCCGCCTCAGCCACGAACGCCTGCCGGAGTGCGGCGCCAGTCAGGCCGCTCGCCGAGAGCCTCGCCCTCAACGCGTCCTGCGCCTGCCGCCGAAGCCGCAGGTCGAGGCCGCGGAAGTACGTGACCGGCGCGGCGGCCGCCCGCGCGGCGTCGCGGCGCGTTTCGTCGGCGATGTCGCGATCGGTACGTGCGCGCACGTCGGGCACGTCGGTCTGGCGCCACTGGCGGACGGGCCCGTCCGCGTACATCGGGCGGATCTGGTAGATCGCGTCGGTGCCGATCCAGCCGCCCGTGCCGCGCTGACCGTGGGTGATCCATGCGGCGTAGCCGGCCGACAGCATCCCATCGAGGGCCACGAACCTGAGCGGCGCCGACTGCCCGTATTGCTCCACGGTGCGTTGCGCATCAATGACCTTGTGGCCGAAGAGCAACGTCAGGATTTCGTCGGTCCTGCCCAGGGTTGTCACGGTGCCGAATCGCCTATCGACTTCGCTCTGGAAGGCTCGCGTCGAGAAATCCGGCGGGCGCCCCGGCCAGGAGAGGGCCTTCCACAGCGACTGCGATTCCGCCGTCACCTTCCTCTCGTAATCACTGTCGTCGTTGATGCCCCTGGCCACGGAACGGAAATGCTGATCCGTCGCTGCATCCAGACGGCGCAGCGTCTCCGCATACGTGACGATGTCGCGCGTGGCGTCGTCCAGGGCGGGTCTCTCGCTGGCGCACGGATCCCGAAGCACCAGATCGGCTTCGGGGAACAGTCGCGCCGCGGCCAATGCCTGGGCAAGCGAGCGCCGATCGGAGGCGGTTGGCGGCCCTGCTGAAGGGACATCGGCGTAATACCAGTGCCACGCCTGCGTCACGGTCGCCGCGTCAGACGTCAGCAACCCGACCAGCAACAACAGCCTGGCCGTCTGGAGGACGGGTCCGCCGGCGTCGATGGCCGTGCGCAAGTCGGCGGCGGCCTTAAGGATGACCTCCGAGTCTCTGGGACATGTGCCTTTCAAGCGCGTCAGACGCGCCGGCTCGAGCAACGCAGTCGCCCGCTGGATCAGCGCCAGCTCACGCTCGGAGAGTGTCTGGGCGTGGCGCAAGGCGTTGCTGGCGGAGGTGACCGCCGCGGCGTACTCGGCGGTGAGCTCGGTCTCCATGCGCGCGCGCTCGCTCCAGGCCGATGACCGCTCCGGGCTCTGGTCCCCCACGCGATCGAGCAGCGTCCGCGCCGCTCCGGCGTCCTGAAACACGTGCCACTCGAGGCTGGCCGCGCGGACAGCCGCGCGATCCCGGCGGAGCGGGTCCGGGTCCAGCGCGGCCGCCTGCTTGAAGAGGTCACGAGCCTTCCCCACATCCGGACGAGTGGACGCCACTTCCGCCTGTTCGTACAGCGCCGCGTTGGGGACGGCTTGAAAGGCGGGCGCCGCCGGCGCGCTCAGGAACAGAGCCAGCATCGAGCAGAGCGTCCGCGCGTTGGGCCGCAGCATCACTCCATCCTTGCGGCGGTGGTCGTGTGAGGTCTTGAACAAAGCCCGTTCTTAGAACGGGAATAGCGTCTTTCGATACCGTGCCGGCGTCAAGCCGGTGGCGAGACGGAAGGTCCTCGTCATGTGGCTCTGGTCGGCGAACCCGGCATCCTGCGCGATCGCCTGCAACGAGCTCTTCGATTCCAGCCGCTGCCGGACGTACGCGACCCGTCGCTCCCGGATCCGCTCGCCGACCGTCAGTCCGTACTGCCGCCGAAACGCGCGCGCCAGGTGACCGTCGTGGACCTCCGCCCACCGGGCAAGCGATTGAAGCGTCAGGGGTTCATCGAAGCGGCGGTCGATGATGGCGTGAACCTCATGCAACCATCGCGGCACGCCGGCCTCGTCCCGGAGGCGCTCCGCCGTCACGAACATCTCGCTCATCAACGCATCCAGCACCAGGGGCGACAGGGTGTCCGGACGTCGAAACTCGGCGTGGAGCTTCACCGCGATGCCGGCCATCGCCGGCGAGGTCAGGCCCACGGTCCGCCGGAATCTCCCGCCCTGCACGCTCAGGCAGCGCGTCCGGCGGGCCAGGAAGTGATTGCGATGCCGGACGTCCGGCTCATGAATCACCATCTGATGCGCGCCGCAGGCCACAGAGATGCCAGGCGACTGCTCGCGAAACCCGCCGGCCAGCACCACCGTCACGAACGGCTCGCTGTGGGTGTGGAACGGCAGGCGCGTGCTCGGACCGTAGTCGCGGACACACAGCGCGTACGGCCCGATCTGCCGCGTGGCCACCGCGGTCCCGAAAAACTCATCGCGCTCCATAGACCCCTATTGGACGTGCCGACACAGACAAGAGTTGCTTCCTGCTTCCTCAGTTCCCCAGTTCCCCGGTTTTCGTGTTGTTAATACTATGGAGTCCATCATATAGTCGTCCTCCATGTTGAAGCGGAACGCCATCGCCGAGGCCAAGAAAGGCAGCGCGGAGCTGCTGATTCTGGCGCTGCTCGAGGACGGCCAGCTGCACGGCTACGAGATTGCGCGCCAGATTGAGGCCCGGTCCGACGGCACGCTGACGTTCACGCTCGCGTCGCTCTACGCCACCTTGTACCGGCTCGAGGATCGGGGCTGGCTACGCGGACGCTGGGTCGAGAAGGCGGGCCAACGGCGCCGGTGCTACTACCGTCTTACCGACGAAGGCCGGCGCGTGCTGGCGTCGCAACGCGCCGACTGGGCGCGCTTCCTCGGCGCGCTCGGCCGCGTCGCGCGGGTGAAGCCCGCCTGATCGAACGACCGCGTTCCATGATCAACTGGCATCAACTCGTCATCCGCCGCGCCCGCGACACCGGGGCGGACCGCCTGCCGACGCACGCGGTCGACGAGCTCGCCGAGCATCTCGAAGATCTCTACGACGCCGCGCGGGCCGGAGGCGCGAGCGACGCGGACGCGATGACCCGCGCTCTCGCGGCGCTCGATGCCTCGCCGCTCACCGCCATCCGCGGATCCTCGCGGCGTCTGCAGCCGCCGGTGCTTCCGGCCGCCGCGCCACTCTCGTCCTCGCCCTTCAGGAGTCTGTCCATGCGACATGCGTTCCGCCAGGCGATTCGCCAGTTCGTCATCCGGCCGGTGTTCGCGCTCGTCACGGTCCTCGTCCTGGGCCTCGGCATCGGCGCCGGCGTCGCGGTCTACACGGTGGTCGATGCCGTGCTCCTCCGGCCGCTGCCGTACGCCGACCCCGATCGCCTCGTGTCGATCTGGGACACGAACCTGCAGCAGGGGCTGCAGCACGAGCCGCTCTCGCCCGTGAACTTCATGGACTACCGCAAGATGCAGAGCTTCGCGGACGCCGCGGGGTGGTGGCGGCCGGACGTGAACCTCGTGGATCCGGGTCTGGATCCGGTCCGCGTGCGCGCCATCGAAGCCGGCGGAAACCTCTTCAAGGTGCTCGGCGTCAGCCCGCAGCTCGGCCAGGGGTTCCCGGCCGACGGCCCGATGTTCGATCGGAACGTGATCGCGGTCATCAGCGACCGGCTGTGGCGCGCGCGGTACAACGCGGATCCAACGGTCATCGGACGCCAGCTCACGCTGAGCGGCCGCCCGTACACCATCGTGGGCGTCATGCCGGTTGGCTTCGACTTTCCGGGCGACATCGACGTCTGGCAGCGATCGTCCTGGGACTTCACGCAGCACTCCCGGAACGCGCATTTCATGGAGGCCGTCGCCCGGCTCGCGCCAGGCGTGGCCCTGTCGAACGCGCTGGCCGAGGCCGACACGCTCGCCACGAAACTCGCGACGGAGTTCGAGCGGACCAATCGTGGATGGAACGTGCGGCTCGTGCCGCTGCTCGAGGACCAGCTCGGCTACTACCGGCCCGCGCTGATCGTGATGTTCGGCGCGGTCGGCCTGCTGATGGTCATCGGCTGCCTGAACGTCGCGTCGCTCCTGCTGACCCGCGCGCTCTCCCGCGAGCGCGAGGTCGCGGTGCGAACGGCGCTCGGCGCCTCGCCGAAGCACCTCGTCGTCCAGCTCATCACCGAAGCGTCGGTGCTCTCCCTGGCGGGCGCCGCGACCGGCATGCTCGCGGCGTTCGTGGCGCTGCCGGCGCTGCTCGCCTGGGCGCCGGTCGACATCCCGCGCCTCAACGACGCGGCGATCAGCTGGCGCGTGCTGCTGTTCGCGCTCGCCAGTGCCGCCGCCGCCACCGTCCTGTTCGGCGTGGTGCCGGCGGCCGTGCTGATCCGGCGCACGGTCAGCATGGATCTCAAGTCAGGCGACCGCGGTGTTTCGCGCACCAGCCGCCTGCTCTACCGCGGTCTCGTCGTGACGGAAGTCGCGTTCGCGGCGGCGCTGCTCGTGGGATCCGTCCTCCTGGTGCGGACCGTCAGCGGCATGACGCGCGTGCCCACCGGCGTGCGCGCCGCCGGCACCGTGATCGCCAGCGTGCAGGTCCCGCTGCAGGGCCAGCCGCCGGCCAGTTGGCAAACAGTCGCGACGACGCACGCTGCGCTCCTTGACCAGATCCGGCAGCAACCCGGTGTGCGGGCCGCGGGCGCGGCCAACTTCCTCCCCTTCGACCCGGGCTGGCGCGTGTCGTTTGCGATCGAGGGCCAGCCGCCGCCCGAAGTGAACGCACGGCCGCAGGCGCAGTTCCACAGCGCGTCGGAGGGCTTCTTCGAGGCGATGGGCGCGACACTCGCGGCCGGGCGCTTCTTCACGCCTCAGGACGGCGTCGATCGAAGCCCGGGCTCGGTGATCGTGAACGAGGCCTTCGCGACCCGCTTTCTCCCGGGTGAACCAGCGGTCGGTAAAGTGCTGCTGAACTACTCCCGCGGCATCGGCCCGCTCGGATTCAACCTCCTCCATCCGCCGCCGCCGCCACAACCGCCACCGGGCGCCGCCGCCCCGCAGGCCGCACCGGCCGCGCACGTGCCGCCGCCGGTGAGCCGCTTCGAGATTGTCGGCGTCGTGGCCGACGTGCGCAACGTGCCGCTCGGCCAGCCGACCGAACCGGCGATCTATTTCTCCGCGCGTCAATACACCTTCCGCGCGATGTTCATCGCCGTTGACGCCGCCACCTCCGCGACGGCGGCGTCCGCGCTCCGCCAGGCACTCCGGGAGGTGTCGCCCCAGACACCATTCGCGGATGCCCGAACCTGGAGCGAGCGGTCACGCGCGCGCACGGCCGAGGCACGTCTGTTGATGACGACATTGACCGCATTCGGCGCGCTCGCGGCGATCCTCGCGGCGCTGGGCATCTACGGGTTGTTCTCGTGGCTCGTCGCGATGCGGCACCGCGAGCTGGCGATCCGGCTGACGCTCGGCGCGCGGCCGTCGAGCGTCGGTCTCACCGTCCTCCGCCAGGGCGCCTGGCTCGTGACCGCCGGGCTCGTGATGGGCTGGCTCATCGTCCGCCTCGGCGAGCGTGCGCTCGCGCGTGTGCTCTTTGACGTCTCGCCCGGCGACGCGACCGCCACGGGCCTCGCGGCGCTCATCGTCCTCGCGGCCACGCTCCTCGCGTGCCTGCCGCCCGCGTTGCGAGCCATGCGCGTCGATCCCATCGAAGGACTGCGCGCGGAGTAACCCGTCAGGCGTGTCCGCCGATGACCTCGAGGATGGCCTCACCAAGATCGTGCGCCTTGCGCGCGCCGATGCCGTAGACGTGCCCGAGCGCGTCGAGCGTCCGTGGCCGGATGCGCGCCAGCTCGCGCAGCGTCGTGTCGTGGAAGATGACGTACGGCGGGACGCCGCGCGCGCGAGCGGTCTTGAGCCGCAGCGCACGCAGCGCGTCGAACAGCTCGCGGTCCACGCCTTCCCAGGATTCGGTTTCGACGCGGGACCGTTTCGGCGCCTTGCCCTTTTCGGGTTTGCGCTGCCGTGCGAGCGCGAAGTCCGGCTGCACGCCCGGATCCTTCATCAACGCCGCGCCATCGGCCGTCAGGGCCAGCACCGGGAATTCATCGCCGGCCTGGCGCAGCAGGCCGCCGGCGACGAGCTGGTCGATGTAGCCCCGCACTTCGTCCACGGTCGCCTCGCGGAAGAGCCCGAAGACGCTGAGGCTCTGGTGGCCGCGGGCGGTGACCTGCTCGCTTTCGCTGCCTCGCAGGATGTTCGTGACATGGGCCGCGCCGAAGCGCTGGCCGACGCGCGCGACTGCCGAAAGGATCTTGCGCGCCACGGTCACGGCGTCCGCCACCGGCTCAAGCTCGCCGAGACAGAAGTCGCAGGCGCCGCAGTCCCGCTTCGGGTACGACTCGCCGAAGTACCCGATGAGGCGCTTGTGGCGGCAGCCGACGCTGGCGGCGTAGCGCTCCATGTCGCGCATGAGCGCGCGCCGGGCCTCGGACAGCTCGCCGTTCTGCTCGAGGATCCTGCGCCACTTGAGGAAGTCGGCGCCGGAATAGATGAGCACGCACTCGGCGTCGAGGCCGTCGCGGCCCGCCCGGCCGGACTCCTGCTGATAGTGCTCGAGCGACTGCGGCGCGCCGGCATGGATGACAAACCGCACGTCCGAACGGTCGATGCCCATGCCGAACGCCACCGTCGCCACGACGACGTCGGCCTCTTCGTTGAGAAACGCGTCCTGATTTCGATGCCGCACCGCGTCGTCCAGGCCGGCGTGGTACGGCACGGTGCGCACGCCGGTTTCCGCGAGCCACTCGGCGAGCGCGTCCACGTCGCGGCGTGACTGGCAATACACGATGCCGGCCTGGCCGCGATGCCGCGCGAGGACGTCCTGAATCTGTTTCTTGAGCGTGGAACGCGCGAGGACTCGATAGAGGAGGTTCGGGCGATCGAACGATCCCACCAGTTCAACGGGCGAGCGCAGGCCGAGCTGCGCCACGATGTCGCGCCGGACTCGTGCCGTCGCCGTGGCGGTGAACCCGTGCAGGCTCACCGACGGCCATCGCTCGCGCAGGAGCGCGAGCTGCCGGTACTCCGGCCGGAAGTCGTGGCCCCACTGGCTGATGCAGTGCGCTTCGTCGATGGCGACAAAACTGACGGCCTGGCGGCCGCCCTGTTCGACGAGCGCGGCGAAGCTGTCGCTCCCCTCGCCCACCAGGCGCTCCGGCGCCACGTACAGCAATCGATAGCGCCCCTCGCGTAGGCCCGCGGTCACGTCACGCCGCGTGTCCGGATCGAGCGCGCTGTGATAGCACGCCGCCGGCACGCCATTGCCGACGAGCGTGTCCACCTGATCCTTCATCAGCGCGATCAGCGGCGAGACCACGATGGCGAGTCCGTCGCGGACGAGGGCGGGCGCCTGGAAGCAGAGCGACTTGCCGCCGCCGGTCGGCAGCACGACCAGGGAGTCGCGCCCGGCGAGGATCGCCTCCATCGCGTCCTGCTGCAGAGGCCGGAAGGACGAGTAGCCCCAGTAGCGTTCGAGAATGGCGGGAAGCCCCGTGACGCCGGTCAACCGAAGATCTCCTCAAAGTTGCAGAACCGCGTCTTGCCTGCGAGGATCTGTACCTGTCGTTTTGGCATTCTCGACCGGGCTGCATGGTACACGCATGACGGCCGGACACACCGGTCGAGTGGTACTTGAAAAACAGATGACGGAAAAGCAGGTTCCTCGAACCAGGCGTACCCGGCGTACCCGACGTGCCTGGCGTGCCTGGATTCCCGCAGCCCTCGTGCTTTTCACGGCTGCTGCGGGGTTCTGGTGGAAGTATGCGGCCTCGCGCGGGCCGCACGCATTCATCGTGGTCTCCATCGACACGCTTCGTGCCGATCGCCTTCCGGCCTACGGCTACGCGGCAGGCCAGACGCCGCGCCTGACGGCCTTCGCGCGCGAGTCGATCCTGTTCGAGCGTGCCTTTGCCCACGCGCCGCAGACGTTGCCGTCACACGCGTCGATGTTCACCGGCCAGCTGCCGTTCGAGCACAAGGTCCGCGACAACCTGGGCTTCACGCTCGCACCGGGCGCGGCGACGATGGCGTCGATGTTTCAGGCGGGCGGATTCGCCACCGGCGGCTTCGTGTCGGCCTATGTGCTCCGGCCACAGACCGGCGTGTCGCAGGGATTCCAGCAGTACGACGCGACGCTGCCGCCAGCCGCCGCCGATCGATCGCCCGCCGAGATCCTGCGCGCCGGCCTCGACACGCTGGCGGCGACGGTGACCTGGCTCCGGACCTTGCAGAACGATCGCGTCTTTCTGTTCTTTCACATCTACGAGCCGCACGCCCCGTACCTCCCGCCCGCGGCGTTCACGCAGCCGGACAAGTACGACGGCGAGGTCGCCTTCGCCGACGACATCGTCGGCCGGCTGTTCGACGCGCTCCGCGAGCGCGGCTGGTACGACGCGGCGACGATCGTCGTCACTTCCGATCACGGCGAAGGACTGGGCGATCACCAGGAAAAAGAGCACGGGCTGTTTCTGTACAACGAGACCATCCGGGTGCCGCTCCTCGTCAAGCTTCCCGGGGCCCGGTTCGGCGGCTCCCGCAGTGCGGAGCCGGTCCAGCACATCGATCTGCTGCCGACGCTCGCGGCGCTCGCTGAACTTCAACCGCCGGCAGACCTGCGCGGACGCAACCTCGAGCCGCTGTTCGGCGGCCGCGGCACGATTCCCGCGCAAGGCATTTATGCGGAAGCCATGTATCCGCGTTATCACTTCGGATGGAGCGACCTCGCGCTCCTGACGGACGGCCGCTACAAGTTCATCAAGGCGCCCCGGCCGGAGCTGTACGACCTCGATCGCGATCCGGGCGAGCGAACGAACATCATCGGCGACCGGGGCAACGCAGCCGCGGCGCTGCAGAACGGCCTCGCCTCGATTCTCTCGACGCGCGGCGTGGATGCGCCATCGTCGGTGTCTGCCGAGGATCGATCGCGACTGGCGGCGCTCGGATATGTCGGCGGGCAGGCTCCGCGGGTGTCCGGACCCAGCGAGTCACTGCCTGATCCCAAGGACAAAGTCGGCGTGCTTCTGATGTATCGGGAGGCCGTGACTCTCGTTGGCTCCGGCAGGGTCGAAGAGGGCCTCGCCTTGCTGCGCAAGGTGCTCGCCGACAGTCCGGACATGATCGACGTCTGGCTTCACGTGGCCGGGGCCAGCGTCCGGCTCGGCCGCCTGCCTGATGCCTATCAGGCGTATCGCGAGGTCATCCGCCGCAAGCCGGATGAGAGCGGCGCGTTACTCGGCGCTTCAGCCGTCCTCGTCGCGATGAACAGGCCCGCTGAAGCGAAGACCTACGCGGAGCTGGCGATTCCGCATGCCCCGGCCGCTGCGCATCAGGCGCTCGCCATTCTGGCCGTCACCGAGCGCCGTCCCGAGGACGCGCTCAGGCACGCCGACCTGGCCGCGCAGGCCGACCCCGGCCTGCCGCTGCCGGCCTTCGTCCGCGGCGTCCTTGCACATCGAGGACAGCGCTTCTCCGAGGCGGTGCCGCTGCTGCTCCAGGCCCGCGACGGCTATGCCACGAGGACCTCGCAGCCGAGCGATCTGAACTACTTCATTGGCGATTCGCTCGCCCGGCTCGAGCGGTACCGGGACGCCGAACCGTTCTTCAAGGAAGAACTGCGCCTCTACCCGCAGAACACAAAGGCCGCAGCCGGACTGGCGATGCTCTATCAGGTGAGCGGCCGGCCCCAGGACGCCGACGCCATGATTCAGGCCATGCTGCGGACGTCGCCGAACCCCGAGTCATATGCCCGGGCCGCCGAGCTGTATCAGATGTTCGGCCAGCCGGGTCGTGCGAACGCCGTGCGCGCGCAGGCTCGCGAGAGGTTTGGCAGGTGAAGCGCCTCGTCGCCATCGCCGCAATCGCGATCATCGTCGCGGGCGCCTGGCTCTGGCGGTCGCGCGCCAACGCCTTCACGCTCGCCCGCACCGCCGACCGCAACGTCCTCCTCGTCACGATCGACACGCTGCGCGCCGACGCGCTGGGCTCGTACGGTGGCCGCGCCGCGACGCCGAATCTGGACGCGCTCGCCGCGCGAGGCGCGCGCTTCACCTTCGCGCACAGTCACGCCGTGCTGACGCTGCCGTCGCACGCCAGCATCCTGACCGGCCGCTATCCGTACGAACACGGCATCCGCGACAACGGCGGGTTTCGCGTGCGCGACGGCGAGACGACGCTCGCGACGCTGCTCAAGCCGCGCGGCTTCAGCACCGGCGCCTTCATCAGCGCGTTTCCGCTCGACCAGCGCTACGGACTCCAGACGGGATTCGACCGCTACGACGACCGCGTCAGCGAAGTGGGCCGGACGACGGAGGTCGCCATACCGGAACGACGGGCGGACGTGACCGTGACCGCCGCGCTCGACTGGATCGGCCGTCAATCGGGCAAGTGGTTCAGTTGGGTGCATGTGTTCGATCCGCACGCGCCCTACTCCGCGCCGGACGAATGGAAATCCCGCTATCCCTCGGACGCCTACGCCGGCGAAGTGGCGTGGACCGACGCGGCACTCGGTCCTCTTCTGCGTGCGCTTGACGCCGAGCAACGGCCGACGCTCGTCATCGTCACGGCCGATCACGGTGAAAGCCTGGGCGAACACGGCGAGATGACGCACGGCGTCTTCGCGTACGAGGCGACATTGCGCGTGCCGCTCATCGTCGCGGAGGTGACGCCGGGCCGCAGGCCGCCGCGCGGGATTCGGATCGACGCGCCCGCGAGGCATGTCGATCTGGTGCCGACGATCCTCGACCTCATCGGCGACGACAGCGCCCCCGCCGGGCTTCCGGGCGTATCCCTAATCAGGTCAATCACTTCCGGTGACACCTCCGACCGGCCGATGTACTTCGAGTCGATGATGCCCTCACTCACCCGCGGATGGGCGCCGCTCCGCGGCGTCATCGCCGGCGGAGAGAAGTTCATCGACCTGCCGATTCAGGAGCTCTATGACCTCGGCGCCGACGCGCCCGAGTTGCAGAACACCGCGGCGCTTCGAGGCGATCGCATCACCGTGCTGCAGAACCTGCTGCGCGGATTCAACGTCGCGCCGCCGGGCCGCCCGATGGAGGAGACGGCCTCGGCCCGCGAGCGCCTGCGCGCGCTGGGCTACACGAGCGGGAGCTCGGTGCCGGTTCGCGATCGGTACACCGACGCCGACGACCCGAAGCGGCTCATCGAGCTCGACCGTCTGCTGCACACCGCGAACGAGCGGTTCGTGGAAGGCCGGATCGACGAGGCGATGGCGATCTGCCAGCAGGTGATCGAACGGCGGCCCGACATGGCCGACGCCTACCGGCAGCTGGCGTTCCTGCTCTGGCACACCGGCCGCCAAAGCGCCGCCATCGGCGTCCTGGGCAGCGCCCTGGCGCGCGGCGTAACGCACCGCGCGCTGCAGGTCAAGCTCGGCACCTACCTCGCGGAGGCCGGCGCGGCGGCCAAGGCGATTGCACTGCTCGAGACGCTGCCGAACGACGACACCGAGGTGCTGAACGCGCTCGGGATTGCATACGCCTCGTCCGGACGGCGCGCCGATGCCGAGCAGATGTTCCGTCGCGCGATGGATCTCGATCCGACCAACGGCTTGGCGCACCAGAACCTCGGGACCGTCTATTTGCTTGCGAACGACCTCCCATCGGCGGAGAA
>Ga0137433_1000048_pt1 | contig 61000 bp, 55 predicted proteins | sample EasRivERMZT840_2_FD_102335 | JGI IMG/M metagenome (GOLD analysis project Ga0137433, IMG submission 102335) | Soil microbial communities from meander-bound floodplain in the East River, Colorado, USA - East River MetaG ERMZT840_2 | ecosystem: Environmental > Terrestrial > Soil > Floodplain ...
GTCCTCGACAGCACCAATCCCGCGGCTGTCCGGGCGGCAGCGGACGACGACGACATCGCGCGCACGCTGTTCGTCATTTCGAGCAAGTCGGGCAACACCGTCGAAACGCTCGCGTTCTATCACTATTTCGCGGCGCGCGCACGCCCCGAACAGTTTGTGGCGATCACCGAGACCGACACCCCGCTCGCGACGCTGGCGCGCGAGCGGGGCTTTCGCGCGACCATCCCGCATCCCCCTGTCGGCGGACGGTACTCGGCGCTGACGGCTATCGGCATGTTCCCGGCGGCGTTGGGCGGCATCGACGGACGTGAGCTGCTCGCCCGCACTCGACGGGTGGATGTCGCCGCTGCGAAAGCCCTGGGCCGAAGAATCGGTGAAGCGGCGAAGGCAGGCCGAGACAAGTTAAGCGTATCGCCGCCGCCCTCGCTTGCGGGGCTCGCGTACTGGATCGAACAGCTGATCGCCGAGAGCTCGGGGAAGGACGGCCGCGGCGTCGTCCCGATCGTCCAGGATCCTGGGCGCGCATCGCTGCCCGACATGCAAACCGCTGGCCCTTCCGACTTCTCGGCCGATCCGCTCGATCTGGGCATGGAGTTCCTGCGCTGGGAGTACGCGACGGCATCCCTGTGCGAGGTCATTGGCGTCAACGCCTTCGATCAACCGGACGTCGAAGAGGCCAAGAAACTCGCGCGGGCCGAGTTGGAGGGGATGAGACATGGGGGCGGCCAGCATGCCGCGCCCCTCCAGACCATGACGCCGCAGCAGCTGCGTACCAGCGCCCGTCCCGGTGACTATTTCGCGATTCTCGCGTACGTCCCGCCGACGCCCGCGGTATACGCGACGCTCCAGGAACTGCGCGCGGGGTGGGGTCGCGCCCTGGGGGGGGGGGGGTGCGCGACGACACTCGGAATCGGCCCGCGCTATCTGCACTCGACCGGACAACTGCACAAGGGCGGACCTGCGAGCGGCCTGTTCCTCGTCATCACGACCGACGTCTCGGCAGACATCGAGATCCCGGAGATGGGCACGAGCTTCGGGGCATTGCACCGCGCCCAGGCGCGTGGGGACGTGCGCGCGCTGCTGGCGCGAGGGCGCCGCGTGGCCCATGTGAATCTGTCCAGCCTCGCGGAGCTCGCGCAGATCCGGCCGTGACGGCTTTCATCTTTCATCTGATTCCGCATACCCACTGGGACCGCGAGTGGTTTCTTCCCCGCGCGGCCTTTCATGCGCGGCTCATCGCGATGTTCGACGATCTGCTCGAACACATGGCCGCCGAGCCGGCATTCCGAACATTCCTGCTCGACGGACAGACCGTGCTCGTCGAGGACTACCTGCGCGCGCGCCCCGAGCGCGAGGGCGAGCTGAAGACGCTCGTCAAATCGGGGCGGCTGCAGGTCGGGCCGTGGTACGTGTTGGCCGACGAGCTGATTCCGTCGGGTGAGTCCCTGATCCGCAACCTGCTGCTCGGCACGGCCGATGCCGAGCGCCTCGGTGGCCGATCGGATGTCCTGTACTCTCCCGACGCGTTCGGACATCCTGCCGCCCTGCCCGCGGTGGCGCGTGAGTTCGGCATGAAGTTCGGCGTCCTGTGGCGTGGGCTGGGCGGCGAACAGGGCCAGGAACGCGACTTCTTTCGCTGGCGCGGCATGGACGGCCGCGACATCCTGCTGTGGCATTTGCCGCGCGAGGGTTACGAAATCGGCTCGGCGCTTCCGGCCGCCGGGGCCCGCCTACCGGATGTCTGGACGCGGGTGCGCGCAGTGCTGGTGCAGCGCGCCGCGGGCAAGCACATCCCGGTGTTCATCGGCGCCGACCATCACGCACCGCATCCCACGCTGCCGCGCCTGCGCGAGTTGCTCGCGGAGCTCGAGCCGAGCAGCGCGTTCCGCGTCTCACGGCTCGATGAATTCTTCCAGGCTGCGGACGGCACGCCGGCCCGGCCAGTCGGCGGTGAGCTGCGCTGGTCGTACGGCTACACCTGGACGCTGCAGGGCGTGCACGGCACCCGGACGCCACTCAAGCGCCGGCACGGACAGGTGGAGCTGTGGTTGGAACGCATTGCGGAGCCGCTCGTGGCTCTCGCGCGCCTGTCGCCCTCGAGCGGACGCGACCGGCGGCCGGTGCTCGACAGTGCCTGGCGAACACTCGTGCGCACGCAGTTTCACGACACGATTGCGGGAACCACGGCCGATAGCGTGGCTGCCGCGGCGGAGCACCGGCTCGATGAGGTGGCGGCGTACGCCCAGGAGCTGAGTCGGGGCGCGCTCCACGAGCTGGCGGGCTACGATCCCGATATCGCGCGCGAGCGCGCCGACGGATCGGAACCGGCGCTCGTGCTCTGGAACCCTGCGGCGCGCCCGCGCGGCGGTGTGAGCGTTGCCGACATCACGATGTTTCGCCGCGACGTGCTGGTAGGACCTCCCGCGGATGGACGCATGGCGAGGCAGGGGCCGGGCTACCGGCCCTTTGCGCTCTATGGGTCTGACAACCGGCCCATTTCGGTGCAGGTGCTGGCGCAACGGATGACGCAGGAGCGCGCGGATGCGGCGCGGCACTATCCCGACCAGGATGAAGTCGATCAGGTGCGGGTCGCGTTCCGTGCGCCGGCCGTGCCGGGTCTCGGGAGCACGATGTTACGGGCGGGGCCACCTGCGCCGCTCGTGCCGGTCGCGCGCCTCGAAGAGGCCCGTGTCCGCGGCCGCAAGCTCGAGAATCGCTTTGTCGAGGTTTCGCTCGAGCCGAACGGCGCCCTGACGATCACGGATCGGCGCAAGAATGAGCGCTACGCCGACGTGCTGCGGCTCGAGGATTCAGGCGACGCCGGGGACGCGTATACGTTTGCGCCACGGGTACGCGCGCGTGTAACGCAGACCCGCGGGCGTGTGACCGTTCGAAGGCTTGCCGCCGGCCCGCTCGTCGCCGCGCTCGAGGCGCGCTGGGAATTCGCGCGTGGGATCGACGCAAGACTGCTCGTCCAGCTCCACGCCGACAGCCCGATTGTGCGCACCACGCTGGACATCAACAATCGGAATTCGTACCACCGGTTGCGGGCGCGCATTCCGACGGGACTCGCCGGGGTACCGGCGGTCGCGGGAACGGCCTTTGGGACGGTGGAGCGAGCGGCGGTGCAGGCCTCGTCCAAGGCGTATCCACGCGAGACGCCCGTGCGTACGGCCCCCGCCCAGCGCTTTGTCGCGGCAGCGCGGGGATCGCGCGGCGTGGCCGTGCTCGCGCCGGCGTTCTTCGAGTATGAGTGGTCAGCCAAGGGCGATCTGCACATCACCTTGCTGCGCGCAATTGGCGATTTGTCGCGCGGTGATCTTCCGACCCGCCCTGGCCACGCCGGCTGGCCCACGGCGATTCCCGCCGCGCAGGGCATCGGGCAGACGCGGATCGATCTCGCGCTCGTTCCGGTGAGCGCGGCGGAGCTGGATCGAAGTGACGTGCTGCCGCAGCTCTGGGAAGACGCGTTTCTGCCGCTGCACCCGCTGTGGTTGCGCGATGCTTCCGCACTGGCGCTGTCGCCGGTGAACATCGCCCTCGAGGGCACCGGCCTCGTGTTCTCCGCACTCAAGCCGGCCCAAATCGGTTCCCCGATGGTGCTGCGGTGTTACAACGCCACGGGCCGCAAGGTGTCGGGCGCCTGGCGCTTTGGCCACGGCGTCAAGACGGCCCATCGTGTCCGAGCCGACGAGCGGGAAGCGGTCGCGCTCGTGCTCGAGCAGCGCGGGAACATCGTGCGCTTCGTCGCGGAGCCGCACGAGATCGTCTCGATTCTGGTGTCCTGATGAAGGAACGCACCCTCACCACGGCGCGCACCGCCCGGTATTTCACACTCGGTGTGCCTGCGCGCGCGACCGATCTGTGGTTCGTGTGTCACGGCTACGGGCAGCTCGCCGCCCGCTTTCTGGAGCGCTTTCAGCCACTCGAGTCGCCGCAGCGCTGCTTCGTAGCACCTGAAGGATTGTCGCGGTTCTATCTGTCGGAGAGTCCTGCCGAGCGCCGTGTCGGCGCGAGCTGGATGACGCGCGAGGACCGTCTGCACGAGATCGACGATTACATCCGGTACCTCGATGCCGTGTATGCCGACGTCGCGCCTGCCACGCACAGCGTCACCGCACTCGGCTTCTCACAGGGCACAGCGACCGTCAGCCGCTGGGCAGCGCTCGGCACGTCGCGCATCGACCGGCTGATTCTCTGGGGCGGGGAAGTCCCGCCCGATCTCGATCTCACGCGGTTACGCGTGCCGAAGCTGGTGCTCGTCTACGGCACGCGCGACGAATTCTTCACGCCCAAAATCGTCGCGGCCAACGAAGCCCGGCTGCGCGAGCACCACGTGCCGTATGAGCTGGTGTCGTTCGAGGGCGGCCACGTGCTCGACGCGGCCGCGCTGGGCCGGCTGATCAGCGGCTAAGGTTCGGATCGAGCACGTCGCGCAGGGCATCGCCGAGCAGCGTGCAGGCGACGACGATCAGGACGAGCGCAACGCCCGGAGCTGTCGCGACCCAGGGTGCGTTGACCAGGGTATCGCGGCCCGACGCGATCATGTTGCCCCACGACGGTGTCGGCGGTTGCACGCCGAGCCCCAGGTAGGACAATCCCGCTTCGAGCATGATCGCGTTCCCCACGCCCAGCGCGGCCGCCACGATGACCGGCGTGAGGGCATTCGGCAGGATGTGCCGCGCGAGCACGCGCAGCCGGCGCGCGCCGACAGCGATCGCCCCTTCGACAAACGGACGGGCTCGGAGGGCGCGAACTTCGCCATGGACCAGTCGCGCGATGCTCATCCACCCCGTGAGACCCAGAACCAGAATCACGAGCGCGGTGCTGGGCCTCCACAAGGCCGCCAGGAGCAGGAGCAGCACCACGCGCGGCAATGCCAGCGCGAAATCGGTCAGACCCAGCAGCGTGACGGAGAGCGGGCCGCGCCAGTAGCCCGCGACCGCGCCGACGAGCACGCCGACCACGAGCGACACCAGGACCGCGAGCACGCCGACGCCCATCGAGATCCGGGCGCCGTAGACGAGCCGGGTCCACACATCGCGACCGAATCGATCCGTGCCGATCGGATGGAAGTCCCCATGGGCGTCGGTGGACAACGGAGGAAGGAAACGGGTCGCGACGATATCGCGCTGCGTGTTGGGATCGCCGCTGGTCACGAGCGGCGCAGCGGCCGCGCAGATCAGCCCGACCAGCAAGATCAGCGCGCCAAACGTGCCGCGGCGGTCACGCAGCAATCGCGTCACGTCGTCAGACTCGCCGCGCGCACGCGGGGGTCGAGCCAGCCGGCGAGCACATCCGCCAGCAGGTTGCCGGCGACCACGAGCACCGCACTGATCGCCGTCGCCGCCATGACGACGGGGTAATCGCGCGCCTGCACCGCTTCGACGAGCACGCGCCCCACGCCCGGCCACGCGAATACCGCTTCTACAAACACGGCTCCTGAAAACAGCGCGGGGAGCGACATGCCGAGCAGCGTCACGACCGGCGTCAGCGCATTGCGCAGCGCGTGCCGGACAATCACCTGGCGCGGCGTCAGCCCTTTGGCGCGTGCGGTCGTAATGAAAGGCTGGCTCAGCGTTTCGATCATCGCGCCGCGCACGAACCGCGCGGCTCCGCCGATGCCGATCAGCGTCAGGGTCGCGAGCGGCAGTGCGAGGTGGCGCGCGCGGTCCACGAGCCACCCAGCGCCGCTCAGATAATCGGCGTCGAACCCTTGAGCGCCGAAGGCCGGGAGCCAGCGCGCCCAGTAGGTGAACACGAGCACCAGCATCAGCCCGAGCCAATAGCCCGGCACCGCGAACAACGTCACCGACGCGACCGACAGCGCTGTATCGCTTCGCGAACCGCTGCGAGCCGCCTGGAGCGCTCCGACGGCGACACCGATGAGATAACTCAGCAGCAGTGAGAGGCCGACGAGCCGGACGGTGGCCGGCCATGCGGTGGCGAGCAGCTGCCGAACGGGAAGGCCCTGGGTGATGCTGCGGCCCCAATCGCCCCGCGCGAACCGGTCGAGCCAGGTCGCGAATTGCGCCGCGAGGGGCCGGTCCAGCCCGAGCGCCTCGCGCTGCATCGCGACCTGCTCGGCCGTTGCATTCGGACCGAGCAGCAAGTGCACGGGATCTCCCGGCGCGGCGTGCAGCAGCAGAAACGTGAGGATCACGACGCCGAGCACGACGGCGAGACCGGCGAGCACACGGTGGCCCAGCCTGGCGAGCATCGGCGGGAATCTCGCGCGGCGTATCGGCCCCCCCTAGAATGCGTGCGGGGCCCCCCCCCCCCCGCGCCCGCGCATCCTGTTCCTCGCCGCCGGTATCCTGCTCAGCGCCTGCGGCGACGAGTCGCAGCGCCGCGGTGCGACGGTGCTGTTTGCCTCCGGCGCCGATCTGCTCAGCATCAACCCCTTGCTCACGGACCATCCACTTGCCCGCCAGGTCCAGCGGTACGTCTTGCTCCTCACCCTGGCTCGGTACGACTCGACCCTCACGCCACATCCCTACCTTGCCCGCTCGTGGCAGTGGTCGGAGGATGGTCGCGCGCTCACGTTTCACCTGCGCACCGACGTGCGCTGGCACGACGGCGTTCCGACAACCGCGCGCGATGTCGTGTGGACGCTGAACGCGGCACGCGATCCGGCGACCGGCTACCCACGCCTGAGTCAGCTGCGCGGCCTGACAGCGGTGACGGCGGTGAACGATTCGACGGTCGCGCTCCGTTTCGCGAGCGCCTCCCCCCCCCGCGTCCAGGGCTTTCCGGACGTACTCACCGATCTCGCGATCGTCCCGGCGCATCTGCTCGACTCGGTGCCACACGCGCGCCTGCGGACTGCGGCATGGAACGCGCATCCAGTCGGCAACGGGCCGTTTCGGTTCGTGCTCCATGAAGCGAACCGCCGCTGGGTGTTCGCGCGCAACCCGGGCTTTCCGGCCGAGCTGGGGGGCCCGCCATTGATCGAAAAGCTGATCGTCGTCGTCGTCGACGAGCCGACGATCAAGCTGACCGCGCTGGTTGCCGGCGAGCTCGATTTCGCCGGGATCAATCCGCAGCACGCGGCGTTCGTGCGGCGCCGGGACGGACTTGCCGTGCGAGACTACCCGCTGATTTACCCGTTTGGGCTTGTCCTCAACACGAGGCGACCGCCCTTCAATGATCCACGCGCGCGGCTCGCCGCCGCGCTGGCCATCGACCGGCAGGAAATTGTCGACGGGTATCTGTTTGGGTACGGTGTGCCGGCGACCGGGCCAGTCCCGCCCGATGTACCGCTCTACGTCCCGACGCCGCCTGTTCGCCTCGATGCTGATTCGGCACGCCGCCTTGTTGCGTCGCTCGAGATCCCGCCTCAGTTCGAGCTCCTGACCGTCGGAAGCGGCGAGGCGCCGCTCGAGCAGATGCTGCAGGCGCGGCTCAACGCGGTCGGATTCGACGTCCGCATCCGGCAGCTCGCGAGCTCCGCGTTCCAGGATTATGTGAGCGGTTCACGGCATGACTTCAGCGCGGCGGTGATGGGAATCCCGGGTGATCCCGGACTCGGCTTTCTGCAGCGGGTCGGAGAGCTCACTGGCGTCGTCGTTCCCGCCGACCCCAAGGCCGCGCAGCAGGTGCTGGCGGAACAACTCCCGGTGATCTGGTTGTATCACGCGCGGGGCGTCCAGGGGATGAATCAGCGCGTGCAGGGCGTTCAAATGGACGTCCGGGGCGAGCTCCCCACCGTCACGGCCTGGCACATTCGACCATCGCCATGAGACGGCGCGATCTTCCAACCGAATTCCATGCGGCGGCGCCGATGCGGCTTGATTTTGCCGGCGGCTGGACCGATGTGCCTCCGTTTTCGGCGCGCGAGGGTGGGGTCGTGGTCAACGGCGCGATTGGGTTGCGCGCCCATGTCGAACTGAAGCTCGGCGGCACGCTGCTGCGGCTCGTGGCCGAGGAGCTTGGAGCAACGCTCGAGTGCGCGAATGCCAGTGGGCTGGCGCCTGGCGGCAAGCTGCCCCTGCTTACCGCGGCGCTGCGGATGTTCCCCGTGCTGGGCGGCTTTACGCTCACGACCCGGAGCGACGCGCCCACGGGGTCGGGGTTGGGCAGCTCGGGAGCCCTGGGGGTCGCGCTGGTGGGGGTGCTCACCAAGGCGCGCCAGGAGTCACTCGACGGGCGCGAGTTCGCTGCGCAAGCTTGGCAGCTGGAGACGATCGAAGCGAAGCTCCCGGGCGGGAAACAGGATCAGTTTGGCGCTGCGCTCGGCGGCTTCCATCGGTTCACATTTCGCGACCCGGACGTTGGCGTCGAGCCCCTGACACTCGATCCGGCGTTCGCCGGTGCACTGGAGCGGCATATCCTGATTTGCTACACCAACAAGAGTCGCGTGTCAGGCGACACGATCTCGCGTGTGATGGCCGCGTATGAGCGAGGCGATTCCACAGTGACCGGGGCGCTGCGTGCCCTCAAGGATGTCGGCAACGCGATGGCCGACGCGTTGCGCGCAGCGGACCTGGCGCGCGTCGGCGCGCTCCTGAGCGAGAACTGGAAGCATCAGCAGGCGCTCGATCCCGGGATGCGCACGGCCGAGATGGCCGGGCTGGAGCAAGCGGCCGCATCGGCCGGGACACTGGGCGGGAAAGCCGCGGGGGCGGGTGCCGGTGGGTCGATGTTCTTCATCATGAAAGGCGCGGCGCGCGATGCGGCTCCGGCGCTGAGTGCCGCAGGTGCGACGGTGCTGCCCCTGACCTGGTCTCGCGAAGGCGTGCGCGCATGGTGACGGCCGAAGAGTTGGCGGCGCGCGCCGCGGTCGTCAGCGGATCCGCCGATCTCCGTGCTCTGCTCGAGCAACTACGGCGGCGCGCTCAGCCCGTCCTCGAGCGTATGCCGCCGATGCCGGAGCACAAGGCGTTGTTGTCCATAGATGGAGGAGTCTGTCCGGAGGACCACGCGCTGCTGCAGTACGATCCGTGGAGCCCTCACGAGCACCGCTGCCCGCGGTGCGGAAAGACGTGGCACGGCGAGCGACACGACCGGAATTGGGCGCGGTTCCAGCACCTGTGGCTCGCCGAGCGGGCCGCTCACCTTGCGACGCTGGCGGGACTGGGAGGTCCAGGTGATCGCGCCGCGGCGCAGCGCGCGCAGGAAATCTTGACCGCGTACGGCGAGCGGTATTGGCATTTCCCCAATCGCGACAATGTGCTGGGTCCGAGCCGGCTGTTCTTTTCCACCTACCTCGAATCGATCTGGACCTGTAATTATCTCGCGGCGGCAGTGCTGCTCCGTGCCGCCGGCCTGCTCGATGCCTCGGTCGAGAAGGCCGTGCATCAGGTCGTGGAAGAGGCGGCAACGCTCATCGGTGATTACGACGAGGGATTCTCGAACCGCCAGACGTGGAACAGCGCCGCCCTCGCGGCCGTCGCGGTGTGGTTCGAAGACGAGGAGCTCGCGCGGCGCGCGATCGAGGGTGACACGGGGCTCATCGCGCATTTGCGGCGCGGCTATGGCCGCGACGGCATGTGGTATGAGGGCGAGAACTATCACATGTTCGCGCTGCGGGGGTTGTTGATCGGGGCCGGCTGGGCGCGCCTCGCTGGGGTGGATTTCAGCGCGGATGAGCGACTGGCGAGCCGGCTTCGGGCGGCACTGCGCGCGCCGTCGCTGACCGCGTTGCCCGATTTCACCTGCCCCGCTCGCAAGGACGCCCGCTTCGGTATTTCACTCGCGCAGCCCAACTACCTCGAGCTGTGGGAAGTCGGCCTGGGGCGGCTTGGGGACCCGGAGATCGCGACCTGGCTCCAGACGCTGTATCGCGATGCGCCGCCGCCCGTATTGGAATTGTTCGACCCTTACGTGCACGATGCCCCACTCTCGCTCACGCCGACGCCGGTGTCCCGGTCCTCGCTCTCATGGTGGTCCCTGTTCGAAATGACGCCGGCGCTAGAGGCCCCTGCCGAGCCATGGAAGCCCGGGAGCGTCCTGCTCGAGAGCCAGGGACTGGCGGTGCTTCGGCATGATGGTCGCTATGTCGGCCTGGAAGCGGGTCCCACCGGCGGGGGCCACGGTCACCCGGATCACCTGCATCTCACGCTGCATGCCGATCGCGTCCACTGGCTGCCCGATCCCGGCACGGGCCGCTATGTGACGCGTGATCTCTTCTGGTATCGCTCCACGCTGGCGCACAATGCGCCGCGCCTGGATGTCCAATCGCAGACACCCGTACACGCGAGCTGCGAGTGCTTCGACGTCCAGGAAGACTGGGGCTGGGTGCGCGGCCGGTTCGAGACCTTGAATCGGATCGTGACGGCTGGGCCGGCCTACATCGTGGATGTCACCGACTTGTCGGCGCGCGAGGACCATCTGCTGGAGCTTCCGTGGCACATCGCGGGCCGCGGGTCGGTGGAAACACCCGGCCGCTGGGTGAGCGATGAGCTGGCCGATGAATTCGTGACGCGGGTCCAGCGGTTTGTGCCGGACGCTGCCGGCCCGATCGTCGTAACGCACATGCAGGATCGCACGCGGCTCACGCTGCACCTGGTGTTCGATGGCGCGCTGCTCGAGATGGAAGGTCCAGGTCTTCCCGGACACCACGACCGTGTGCCGTTCTACGTGGTTCGAGCGCGGGGGCGCAATGTGCGCGTCGTGACCGTGCTGGAGCCCGCGACCGGAGACGCCGTGGTGCGTAGCGTGCAGACGCGTGGCGATACCGTCGAAGTCACGACGACGTCCGGCATCGACCGCCACCGGTTCACCGGGAGCGACTGGACGATCGAACAGGAAGGGCAGAGGCCCATCGTGCTGAGAGGAGCGCGCGAGCCACGCCCACCGTTCGTGCCGCTGCTGCAGCTCGATCCGCCCACGCCCGTCGCTGCGCCGGCGTTTCGGGTCGCCGGCCCTCCGCCCCTCGACGGCTCCCTCGAGGGATTCGAGCTGGCCGAGCCGCTGCAGCTCGCCTTGGAGGACCAGTACCGTCGCAGCGAGGATGCCTATCCCGGGCCCGACGATCTCTCGGCCAACGCGTACGCCGCGTGGGACGAGCAGGCGCTGTATCTCGCCGTCGCCGTCACCAAGCCGGAGGTGTGCCTGCGCGAGGGCGACGCGCCGCCGCTTAGGCTCGATAACGATCCGGACGACATTCACTCCGACGGACTTCAGGTATATCTCGCTCCGGTGATCGACGCGGCGAGCCAGAATGGTGGCGGAACCGGGTCCGTCGGCTATCTGATCGTGCCGGAGCAGCGTGGGCATGGCGTGCGAGTGCACACAACAAGCGATACGCGCAGTCCTGTGACTCCGGGGGGGGCCGGGGGGGCCGGGGGGGCCGGGGGGGCCGTCACCGGCGGTTGGCATCGCACGGAGACGGGATACTGTGTGACCGTCGCGATTCCATGGCCGGAGGGTGTGCACGCGCACGCCGGCGCGCGCGTGTCGTTCGATCTGATCGTGAATGAGCTGCTGCCGGGACGGCTCCGGCGCGTCGGCCAGCTCGTGTGGAGCGGGGGCGGCGGCTGGGTGTGGCTGCGCGGGGATCGACAGGACCCCAGCCGGTTCGGAGTGTTGGAGCTGGTCGAATGATCGTCGTCGTGCTGCACGAGCCGCAGGATTTGGTGAACATCGCGCACGTCGTGCGCGGGATGAAGAACTTCGGGCTGCGCGATCTGCGGCTGGTCACGCCGCGCGAATTCGAATCCTACCGGGTCGAGGGGATCGCGCATCAGACCCAGGACGTCCTCGGGCGCGTGCGCACCTTCGCGACGCTCGAGGAGGCCCTCGCCGACTGCATCCACATCGTCGGGTTCACGGCGCGCGGCCGCACGGCGAAACGGAATCTGCAGCGCCCCCGCGAAGCAGCCGCGGAGATCATCGCGCTCGAGGCGGATCGTTCGGAGCCGGTGGCGCTCCTGTTCGGAAGGGAAGACCAGGGATTGTCCAACGACGCGCTCGACCGCTGTCACCGTATCGTGACGATCCCGAGCGATCCATCGTACTCCTCGCTGAATCTGGGTCACGCGGTCATCATCATGCTGTACGAGCTGGCGCTGGCGCGCGGTGCGGAGGAGCAGCCGTTCAAGGAGCCGCGTCGTCCTTCCGAGCCGGTCACCGCCGAAGAGCTCGAGCGGCTGTTCGTCGATGTGTCACGAGCCCTGCAGGCAATCGACTTCTTCAAGACCCGCAATGCGGACGGCGTGATGCGCACGATGCGCGAGATCGCCCATCGCACGCCGCTGGATGCGCGCGAGGCGAAGCTGCTCCGCGCCATGGCGATCGAGGTGGTGAAATACGGTGAGCGACTGGCGCGTTCCCGGCTTCACGTCGACCGCTAGCAAGCGGCCCGAGGCCCTGTTCGGCTCACCCGCGCGCATGACGCGGGCATCAGGCGCGCGCGTGTGGGACGACACCGGCCGCGAGTACATCGACTACATCATGGCCCTCGGTGCTGTGGCACTCGGCTACGGTCATCCCGCGGTGAACCGCGCGGCCGAGGCGGCCATCGCCGCCGGCGTGGTGGGGCCGCTTCCGCCGGTCGCCGAAGAAGAGCTGGCCGAGGCGCTGGCCGAGCGGATTCCCTGGCTCGAGCGCATTCGGTTTCTCAAGACCGGCGCGGAAGCGGTCGCGGCCGCTGTACGGATCGCGCGCGTCGCCACGGGGCGAGACGCGGTGCTCGGCTGCGGCTATCACGGCTGGCTCGACTGGTGTCAGGGCGCAACCGAGGGCGTGCCGGCGGCCACGCGCGCCCTGTTCGGGGAGCTGCCCTTCAATGACGTCGTAGCGGGGCGCGAGCTGATTCGCCAGCGCGGCAGCGCGCTCGCCGCGGTCGTGATCGAGCCGGTCATCGTGAGCGAGCCCGCGCGCGAGTGGCTGCAGATGCTGCGGCTGGAAACGCAGCGCGTCGGGGCCGTCCTGATCTTCGACGAAATCAAGACCGCGTTCCGGTTCGCGATCGGTGGGGCGGTGGAGCGGTACGCGCTGGATCCGAAGCCCGATCTCGTCGTGATCGGCAAGGCGCTCGCGAACGGATTCCCGTTGGCTGCGGTGGGCGGCCGTGCGGACTTGATGGCGAGCACCAGCCGCACCTGGATCTCCTCCACGCTTGCGACGGAGGGCGTGGCCCTCGCGGCCGCGCGCGCGACGCTCGAGGTCTTTGCGCGGGAGGATGTGTGCGGGCATCTGCATCGCGTGGGAACCAGGCTGCTGCACGGACTGCACGAGCTCCAGCGCCGGCATCCGGCTGCGATCGCCGGGGTCGCGGGGATGGCAGAGATGTGTTTCCTCAACTATTCCACCGACGAGATCGCGCATCGCACGGTGCTGAACGCGGCCCAGCGCGGGCTGCTGTTCAAGCGCACGGCGTACAACTTCGTGTCCCTGGCGCACGACGAGGGTACGGTTGACCGTACCCTCGAGGTGCTCGACGCGGCGCTGCAGCAGGTCTAGAAGGCCGTGACGATCGCTCCGGCGATCAGGAAGATGACGATCCACACGATGATCACGACGGCGGTGTAGCCCATCGCGCGGTCTTTCGGCACCTTCATCACGATCGGCAGCCCGATGTACAGCAGCACCAGGCTGTAGAACGCGAACAGCAGGCTCACCAGGCTGAGTGCGGGCAGGATCTGGAACAGGCCGCCCACCCAGGCGGCCGTGCTGGCGTAGGCGGTGGCCTTGAGTGCCTGCACATCGTTGCGTTGCCCGCCGAATCCGTCCGCGAGCAGGCTGATGACGCGCGACAGCACGAAGACGCTGAGCAGGGCAAGCACGTACGCGGCGATCCCGGATGAGACCGCCGTCGTGATCGACACCGGCGTCGTCAGCGACGTGAGGGGAACCCGACGGCCGAACAGAATCATCCCCACCGTTGCGGCGAGCGGACCGATGGCAGCGAGCGGGATGATGTACTTCCCCCAGATCTCGCCGGGCTTGGTGAACTCGGTGTCGATCTCTTTCCACGTCACGCGCGGCTCCAGCAGCATGCCTTTCGCGCGCCCGATCATCGTTTCCATGAGACCCCCCCTCAGGACGCCCCCAAGATAGGGGAGCGGACCTACCGCGCCAGCCTTGGCGTCTTAGCGCCTTGGCGTCTATACGTCTAGCTTTTCGATATGCTTGTCGATGTGCATGCCCACTTCCTGCACGCACGCACCCCGCGCGCTGACTGGCGCGAGCGCAACGTGAGCCGTCTCACGGCAGGCGCGAAGATCGGCATCTCGGTACACGTGGCGTCGGTCCTGGGCAGTTGGGGGCTCACCTCGCCGATCTATTTCCCCTCGCCCCGTGATGTCACAGCCGGAAACGACGCGCTGCTCGCGCTGCAGCGCCAGCATCCCGACCTGATCCGCGGCTACGTGTGCGTCAATCCGAACTATGCGGCACAGGCACGGGCGGAAATCGTGCGCTGCCTCGACGCAGGCATGATCGGCATCAAGCTCGCGGCGAGCCGCCGCGCCGATGATCCGTTGCTCGACCCGATCGCCGCGCTCGCGCTGGAGCGGCGCGTCCCGGTATTGCAACACATCTGGCAGCACCGGCGCCGTGACTGGCCGGGGCAGGAGGCGTCGGACGCCACGGAGCTGTGCACGCTCGCCGGGCGCCATCCCGAGGTCGCGTTCATTCTCGCCCACATCGGCGGCGGCGGGGATTGGCTGCATTCACTGCACGCGGTGCGCGAGGTGCCGAACGTCTACGTCGATCTCTCCGGCAGCGGCGTGGACGGCGGCATGCTCGAGGCGTGTCTCGAGAGCGTCGGCGTGGAGCGACTGCTGTGGGGCACCGATCTGACCATGGACACCGGGTGGGCCAAGCTGCGCTATCTCGCATCGCTGCTGTCCCGGGATGAGCTGGCGCTGGTCAGTTGGAAGAACGCGGCCCGCATCTTTCCGCCCGGCGCGTTCCCGGCCGACTGATGCGCATCGACTGTAACGCCTTCCTGGGCGCCTATCCCTGGCGCAAGGTGCCCGGCACCTCGCCCGACGCGCTGCTCAAGGCGCTCGACCGCACAAAGATCGACGTCGCCTGGATCACGCATCTGCCGAGTCTGTTCTGGCGCGACCCCACCGAAGGCAACGCGTGGCTGTACGAGACCGCCCGCAAGGAAAAACGTTTCAAGCCCGTGCCCACGGTGCATCCCGGGTTATCCAACTGGGAGGAGGTGCTGTCCGGCGCGGCGAATGCCGGAGTGCCCGCGGTGCGCTGCGATCCGCTGTACCTCGGCCTCGACCCGGCGGGCGGCGAGATGCGCGTGCTCGCGGCCGCCTGCGGCGCCGCGCGGTTGCCCCTGATGCTCGCCGTGCGCCTCGAGGACGGCCGCCAACGTCACCCGAACGATCATGTGGGCGAGCTCCCCGCAGCGGCCGTTCGCACACTGATTCGCAGCGATGCGGACCTCCGGCTCCTCGTCACGCACGCCGATCGCGGGTTCATCGAGGAGGTGCACTTCGGCTCGACGCCCGATGAGGCGCGCCGCCTTTGGTGGGACATCTGCTGGATTTGGGGTCCGCCGGAGGACCATTTCGAGACCCTCCTGGGCACGGTAGGTGTCGAGCGATTCGTGTTCGGAACCGGGCAGCCGCTCCGGCTCCCGGACAACAGCATCGCCAAGCTCGACCTTCTCGAGCTCGCGCGCGAGCAGCGCGAGGCGATCGAGTCGAAGAGTATCCAGGGGCTCAGCAGCTGAACGTTGATCTCGAGTGGGGCCTGATCCCGGCGGTCCCCGTCCCGTTTCGCGGCAAGACGATCGACGACAAGGCCCAGCACGATTACGGGCGCTGGATGGGGAGGCAGGACGTCGCCGGCGTCGCCGTCTGGGCGCATACGGGCCGTGGCCCGCATCTCTCGTCTGACCAACGCCGTCTGGTGCTCGAGAGCTGGCGCGCGGCGCTGCCCGGGAAAGTCATCGTGGCGGGCGCAAATTCGATGGACATGGCGCGCGAAGCGGAACGCGGCGGAGCGGATGCATTGCTGGCGTTCCCGCGACGCCACGATCCCGTGGCGTTTCATGAGCAGCTCGCCCAGGTCCTGCCGGTCATTGCCTTCTATCTCTACGACGCCGCCGGTGGCGTCTCGTACGACGACGAGACGCTGCACGGCATTCTTGCCTTGCCTGGAGTCATCGGCATCAAGGTGGCGACACTCGATTCCGTCATGACGTTTCAGCGCATTGCGGCCGTGGTGCGGGATCACCCGGACAAATTGCTGCTCACCGGCGAAGACCGGTTCCTCGGCTACTCACTGATGATGGGCGCGCGCGCGGCGTTGATCGGAATGGGCTCGGCCCTGACTGATCTTCAGGCAAACCTGCTTGACGCCAGGAAAAGTGGAGATGACCACGCTGTTTTACGCCTTGCTACGCAGTTCGACGCCTTTGGCGCCGTGACGTTCATCGCCCCGATGGAAGGCTACATTCGACGCATGTTGTGGGCCCTCGCCGCCGATGGCGTGATTCCCGACGACGCCTGTGACGACCCCTGGGGTCCTGCGCTTCCGGCATCGGAGCGTGACGCGGTGCGTCGCTTTGTGCGCGAGGCCCGCGTACGGTAACGCGACGCTCGTTTCTCCAGACCAGCGCGGCTGTCGCAATGGGAGGCCTTGTGCAGAGAGCTCAGCAACCGCACATCGTCGTCGTCGGCGCCGGCGCATTCGGCGGGTGGACGGCGCTCTACCTCCGGCGCCAGGGCGCCCGCGTCACGCTGGTGGACGCCTGGGGGCCGGGCAACAGCCGCGCCAGCTCCGGCGGGGAAACGCGCGTCATTCGCGCGACCTATGGCGACCGCCTGGTCTACACGCGCATGGCGGCGCGTGCGCTCGCGCTCTGGAAGGAAAACGAAAAACGCTGGCAGCGGCAGCTGTATCACGGCATCGGCGTGCTCTGGCTCGTGGAGAGCGACGAGAAGTACGAGAAGGCCGCGCTGCCGATCTTGCGGAGCGAGAACGTCCGGATTGAAGAGGTGTCCGGTCCCGAGGTGTCACGTCGCTACCCGCAGATCAATTGCGATCGCGTGCGCTGGGCCATCTTCGAGCCCGACGGCGGCTATCTCACCGCGCGCCGAGCCTGCGCCGCGGTGCTCGACGGGTTTCTCGCCGAGGGCGGCGAGTACCGGCAGTTGGCGGTCCAGCCGCCGGCTCCGAGCGGTGGGCAGCTTTCGAATGTGATGTTGACGGACGGCAGTCGGCTGATGGCTGATCGCTTTGTGTTCGCCTGCGGTCCCTGGCTCGGATCGCTGTTCCCGGACGTGATCGGCGATCGTGTCCGCGCGACGCGCCAGGAGGTTTTCTTCTTTGGCACGCCGCCCGGCGATCAGCGCTTCACCGAGGGCGCCATGCCTGTCTGGGCCGATCACGGCACCACCTTCATGTACGGCATTCCCGGCAACGAATGGCGCGGCTTCAAGGTGGCGGATGATACGCGCGGCCCCGTCATCGATCCCACGACGATGGAGCGGGCACCGACGCCGGCCGCGATCCAGACCGCGCGCGAGTACGTCGCCTACCGCTTTCCCGGCCTGAAGGGCGCGCCGCTGCTCGAAGCGCGCGTGTGCCAGTACGAAGAGTCGCCGGACGAGCATTTCATCATCGATCGTCATCCGGCCGCGGAGAACGCCTGGATCGTGGGCGGTGGATCGGGACACGGGTTCAAGCACGGCCCGGCGGTCGGGGAGCTCGTGGCCCGGCTCGTACTCAGCGGCGCGGCGGCCGATGCCCAATTCAGACTTTCCCGTTTCGCTCGCTAACGACTTTGAGCGGTTCAAGCGGGAGCTGCCGCGCGATTTCCCCGCGCTTGTTCGCGACACGTACGGCATCAATCTGTCCGCGCGCTACCTCGGCGAGCCGTTGCCGCATCCCATCGGCAAGGGTTCCGGGCAGCTGTCGCTCAACACGGGGCAGCTCGAGACCGACGCCGAGGCTGGCCTCGCGTTCGCGGTGCTCAAGACCGTGATCGCGCAGGACGCGGCCGGTGCGCAGTCGATGGCGGCGTGGGCGATTCATGAGAGCAAAATGAAAGTCGAGCGTCGCGGCGACAGCTGGACCGTGACGTGGAAGGGCAGGGGGTGGGATCGCTCGTTCGACGACTACCTCGCCCTGGTGCGAGCAGGCTGGGATCTCACGCGCGACGGACAGTTGCTGGCGGTCCCGTCGGTGAAGTATCACTTGCCGCGGCTGGACGAGCCGTTTCGTGACGACGAGTACGCATTCACCACGCGCGCGCTCGCGAATGCGTGGGGCCACTCGCCGCTGCTCTTGGAGAAGGATTTCTCGCCCACCCTCGCGGGCGATTCCCTGGCCGATGAGCGGGAGCAGATCCTGCGCTGGCTGCGCGAGGTCCCGCAGCGCATCCGCGCTCACGCGGACGTGCGGCTCGCGATGAAATTGATGAATGCGCGATTCGACGACGACTTTCAAAACGAGATGATGGAGGCCGCGAGCGGCGCCGATACGCTTGTGGTGTTCAACAGGCTCTTCGACGCGAAGGCTGGAGTAGCGTACGGAGGAAGTGAGTTGAGCGATCGCAACCTTCGGGTGTTGGACCGGCCGTCCGGCGGTCCGACCGTCCGACCGTCCCTCAGCGGCACCGGCGACATCCATTCCGGCCGCCTGATCCTCGAGTACGCACTCCGTGGCTGCTCGTCCGTGCAGCTCCACACGTTTTTTCAGCTGCCACTGGAGGAGTACCCGGCGACAGAGGGCTCGCGGACCCAACGCGCGCTGCACGTCTTGATCTTTGATCCGCGCCATGGCCTGATCGCCGTGATGCTCGAGCGCGAGCGCGCCGGCACGCTGCACCGGCGGAACGGCGAGCTGCACTTTCTCGATCTATGCGACCCTCCCGGCAACTGAGCGGTTTGCTGTTCCTGGCTCTCGCCGCGCTCCTGGCGTGGGGTGGATCGGTCGATCCGGCAAAGAGCACGATTCGGTGGCTCGTCGTCGCGGCGCTCGCCGGTTGGGGCCTTTGGACCCTGCGTCAGGAGCGCACCCGGATCGAGCAGGTGTACACGCAAATCCTCGCACTGGGGCTGGCCATCAGCGCGGGCGGCTGGCTGACCCCCACGAGCCAGAGCCGAGGGCTGATCGGGTTCGGCGGGCTTCTTGTGCTCGCGTCCGGCGGTCTGCTGCTGTGGTCCTGGATTCAACGGCGCACGCCCCCATCGGACGATGACGCGAATCGCACGGGCTGAGCTGTACGAGCTGACGCTCCCGCTGGTCGAGCCGTTCGTCATCTCGGGCGGTGCGATCACGGAGCGCCGCTCGCTCATCGTGGTGTTGCACGACGACGCGGGGCACGTGGGCTACGGAGAGTGCCCGCCGTTCGAGCTGCCGTTCTACTCCGAAGAAACCCTCGCCGGCGCGCGCGACCTGATTCAACGCGTCCTGCTGCCGCGCGTCAGCGCGAAAGAATTCCACGACCCCGTTCCCGAAGCGATCGCCGCCGTGTTGCGCGATGGCGTGCGGGGCAACTGGTTCGCGCGGGCGGGCGTCGAGACCGCCGCGTGGGATCTCGAAGCACATGGGCGCGGCACCGGACTCGCGGGCCTGCTCGGTGACCGACTCGGCGTCAAGCCGGCGTCGACCGTCGACTGCGGCGTGGCACTCGGCATCCCTCCGGACCGCGACGCGGCGGTGTTGACCCGCTGGGTCGCGGATGCGGTCGAGCGCGGCTACCGGCGCGTGAAGATCAAAGTCGCACCCGGCTGGGACGCGGCGGCGGTCACGGCGGCGCGGATCGGCATGGCGGGCACGACGCTGCCGCTCACCGTGGATGCCAACGGCGCCTACGAGTGGCCGCGCGACGAACGCGCGCTGCGCGCGCTCGACGACGCGGGCCTGCTCTACATCGAGCAGCCGCTCCATCCCGACGAGCTGGTCGGCCATGCGCGGCTCGGTGAAACGTTGCGGACGCCCGTCTGCCTCGATGAGACCCTGCGCGACGCTCGGGCCGCCCGGCAGATCGTGGCGCTGAACGGCCCGAAGGTTTGGAACATCAAGGTGCACCGGGTCGGCGGTCTCACCGAAGTGTGCGCGATCTATCAGCTGGCCGCCGCGTACGGAGCGAAACTGTGGGCCGGAACCATGCCCGAATCGGGGATCGGCTCGCAGGCGGCGCTTGCCGCCGCGGCGCTGCCGCTCTTCGTCTACCCCTCCGACCTGGAGCCGTCGAGCCGGTGGTTTGGCCGCAACGGCGACATCATCAAGCTGACGATGGGCAAGGACGGCCGTATGGCAGTCCCGCAACAATCCTGTGGGCGTCTGCTCGATCCTGCCCGGTTTCGGCTCTTGACCGCGCCTGTACTATTGGGGCGCCATGAACAAGCCGAATACTGATTACTGGGCCAGCCATCTCTACCTGAGTCCGCGCCAGCGCCCCAAACCCGATCAACCCGTTCGTGATTTGCCTCCGCGTGCCGCGCAGCGATTCAAGAAGGCGCGCGAAGAGCTGCGCAGTTTGCGCCACGTCACCGAGCAGGTGGTCTACCTGGGCACGACCTGGAAATGGGTGTGGATGTACGAAGTCGGCGGCCGCAAACTCGGATACCTGCATCCGATGCAGTCCGGTGTCAGCGGCACATTCGTCCTCTCGGGGCTCGAGGAGCAGGAAATCGGCGCCACCAATGGGTTGCCGCGCGTCATCAAGCAAGCCGTGCGCGATGGAACGCTGCTCGACGGCGTGCGCCATTGCTGGATGGAGTTCGATGATTTGGACGCGGTGCACGCATTTGTCGACGTCGTCCGATTGAAATACCAACTACTGGCGCGTCCCGAGTAGCCGTTGTTACATTCGTGAGCCTTCGGATGTAATCGCAGGCCACACCGAACCGAACCACTTAGGCATCAGAGGCCATCTGCGTTCAGCTGCGGTCGTGGTGTTGATCCTCGCCCTCCCGCCTGTGGGCCTTAGCGGCCAGCAGGCCCAATCGGCTTCCTCTGCAACGTCGCGATATCAGGCGCCCGTCATCAGCGACACGGGCGATCTCAAAGGTCCGCGCCAGCCGATTTTCTTCCGGCACGATATTCACGCGGGACAGGACCAGATCCCGTGCATGTACTGTCATTACTCGGCGTCGATTGCGAGCGAGCCGGGGATCCCCTCGCTGCAGACGTGCATCGGTTGCCATCAGTTGATCGGGGGCTCGACGCCGTCGCACCAGGCCGAGATCAAGAAGGTCCGCGACGCGTGGCGTGAGCGAAAGCCGCCCGAGTGGATTCGCATTCACGCGCTGCCTGGCTTCGTGCGCTTCCCGCACATGCGGCACATCAAGCGCCTGGGCACGGAATCGTGCGTCACGTGTCACGGTGAAGTGAAAACCATGGCGCAGGTCTCCCAGGTCTCGACGCTGAAGATGGGGTGGTGCGTGCGCTGCCACGTCGAGAACAAGGTGAGCCGCGACTGCAGCGTGTGCCATTACTGATATGACTGAACCAATCAATCGCCGCCGCTTTCTGAAGGTGTTGGGCGTCACGGGCGCCGGCACGGCGGCCGTGTCGGCCTGTGGCATCGGCCCCGAGCCCACCGAGCGCCTCATTCCGTATCTGATCCAGCCCGAGGATCAGATTCCCGGCATTGCCACCTACTACGCCACGACATGCCGCGAATGCGCGGCAGGCTGCGGCGTGCGGGTGCGGGTGCGGGAGGGGCGGGCCGTCAAGCTCGAAGGCAATCCCGATTCGCCGATCAACCGCGGCCGTCTCTGCTCGCGCGGGCAGGCCGCGATCCAGGGCCTGTACAATCCGGATCGCGTCCAGCACCCGATGGTGCGCAACGCGACCGGGGGGGGCTCGCTCGAGGCGATCGATTGGGACGGCGCGATTCAGCGCCTGAGCGCAAAAGTCGCCGAAGCCCGCGGCACAGGCATCGTATTCCTCACCGGCGCCGAAGCCTCGAGCTTCGGTGATCTGGTTGACGAGTGGATGCGCCAGGTGGGCGGCCGCCGCCTGAGCTACGAAGCGTTCGGGTTCGACGCGCTGCGCGCCGGCAACCGCATGGCATTCGGGACCGCGTCCCTCCCCACCTACGATTTTGCCAACGCGAAGTATCTGCTCTCGTTCGGCGCCGATTTCCTCGACACCTGGCTGTCGCCGGTCGAGTTCCAGAACGGCTTCTCGCGCGCGCACGCGTTCGACGGCGGACGTTCCGCGTCGATGGCCAAGTTCGTGTACGTGGGTCCCCGGCTGTCGCTGACGGGGATGAACGCCGATGAGTGGATCGGCGTGCGGCCGGGCAGCGAAGGCGCGCTCGCGCTCGCCATGGCGCAGGTGGTCGTGAGCCGTCGGCTCGCCCGCGTGCCCGCGGATGCGAGCCGGCTTTCGGCCGTGCTGTCGGCGCACACGCCGCGCGCCGTCGCCGAGGAGATCGGCATCGAGCAGGACGTGATCGTGCGCCTCGCAACCGAGTTCGCCAGGTCGGGTGGCGGCCTCGCGGTCTCCGGCGGCATAGCCACGCAGTACGCGAACGGCGCGGAAATCGTGGCCGCCGTGAACATCCTGAATTACGTCGTGGGGTCGGTCGGTACCCTCGTCAAGTTCGGGGCCGATCTCGCGGCCGGTTCGACGAACAGCTTCGCCGACATCGCGGCGCTGACGTCCGACATGGCCGCCGGCAAGGTCGGGCTCCTATTCGTGCACGGGACGAATCCGGCGCACTCGCTCCCTGGCGCGTTCCAGCAGGCGCTCGGCAAAGTCGGCTACAAAGTGAGCTTCTCGTCCTTCATGGACGACACGACCGCGGCGTGCGACATGATCCTGCCCGATCATCATCCGCTCGAGCAGTGGGCGGACAGCCGGCCGCGCGCCGGCGTCACGGCGTTCCAGCAGCCCGTCGTGCAGCCCGTATTCGATACGAAGCAGACCGGTGACGTCGTCCTCCGGCTCGCGGGGCGCAGCGGCACGTTCCAGGACTACCTGCAGGCCAAGCATCGCACAGGACGCGGGGCAGGGTTCGATCAGTTCTGGATGGACACGCTGGCCAAAGGCGGCACGTACGGCGACGCGCCCACTCGCGCCGTGCGGCTGTCAACGGATCTAGCGGCTGCCGTTCCCCCGCTCCAGCAGGAGCGGGGGTCAGGGGGTGAGGACAAACAAGACGTCGTCGTCTTCCCACATCCTGTGCTGCACGATGGGCGCGGTGCCAACAAGCCGTGGCTTCAGGAGCTGCCCGATCCGGTTTCGAAGATCGCCTGGCACAGCTGGGTCGAGGTGCATCCCGACACCGCCGCGCGCTGGGGCCTCGCGACGGGCGACTTCCTGGTCCTCACGTCCGACTTCGGCTCGCAGAAATTCCCGACGTGGATCACCCCCTCCGTGCGGCCCGATACCCTCGCGGTGCCGACCGGGCAGGGCCACACCGCCTACGGCCGCTACGCCCAGGACCGCTCGGCGAACGCCTTCGAGCTGCTCGACAGGAAAGCCAACGCGTACGGTGGCCGCACGTTCGCCGTGAGCGCCACCGCGACGAAGACCGGCGAGCATCGCAAGATCGTCACGACCGAAGGCAGCCCGCGCGAGCGCGGCCGCGGCACCGTCGAGGTGCTCGGCGTCGCGCGCGCCAAAGCGCTGCACGCGGGCGATCATCCGTTCCATCACGAGGAGACGCCCGAGTACGCCGCGGAAGCCGTCGCATGGTGGGCGGAGCGGCAGCACGAGAAAGCCGAGCTCGGCGACTATCGCGGCGAGCAGCCCCGCTGGGGGCTCGCGATCGACCTCTCGAAGTGTACCGGCTGCTCCGCGTGTGTGACGGCCTGTTACGCCGAGAACAACATCGCCACGGTCGGCGAGGATCTCATGCAGCGGGGCCGCGAGATGTCCTGGCTGCGGCTCGAGCGCTACTGGCTCACCGACGAGCACGGCGAGCCGCAGGGCGCCGTCAACTCGCCGATGTTGTGCCAGCAGTGCGGGAACGCCCCCTGCGAGCCCGTCTGTCCCGTGTACGCCGCCTACCACACGCCCGACGGCCTCAACGGGCAGGTCTACAACCGCTGTGTCGGCACGCGCTATTGCTCCAACAACTGCCCGTACAAGGTCCGCTACTTCAACTGGTACAACTACGCGGAGCGCGAGGGCGCGTACGAAGCGTGGCCCGAGCCGCTCTCGATGCTGCTCAATCCTGACGTCACGGTGCGCGAGAAGGGCGTCATGGAAAAGTGCACGTTCTGCGTGCAGCGCATTCGCGGCGCGCAGAATCAGGCGCGGCTCGAGGATCGCAACGTCCGCGACGGCGACATCGTCACCGCCTGCCAGCAGACCTGCCCGTCGGACGCCATCGTGTTCGGCGATCTCAACGATCGCCGCTCGCTGGTCTACCAGCTCGCCGGCAATCCGCGCGGGTACCACGTGCTCGCCGGGCTGAATACCAAGCCCGCGATCACCTATCTCGCGCGCGTCGTCGCGCAGGACACGCCGAGTCATGGCTGAGCACGCGCCGCCGTCGCGCGTGACGTACGACTACGTCACGCGGACCATCGCGCGAACGCTGGGCTCGCCCACGCGCGGCTATTTCCTGCTGCTGGGCGCCGCGGTGGCCCTGCTGCTGGTCGGTATCGTCACGCTGCTGTACCTGCTGCGTTACGGTCTGGGGCTCGCGGGCTACTCGCACCCCGTGTACTGGGCGGTCTTCATCACCTGCTTCGTGTTCTGGGTGGGTATCGCGCACTCGGGGACGCTGATTTCCGCCATTCTGTTCCTGTTCCGGTCCGGATGGCGCACGGCGGTCTACCGCACGGCTGAGGCGATGACGGTGTTTGCCGTGATGACGGCGGGATTGTTCCCGCTCATTCACATCGGCCGGCAGTGGTACTTCTACTGGCTGATCCCGTATCCCAACGAGCGCGGCCTCTGGCCCAACTTCAAGTCGCCGCTGATCTGGGACGAGTTCGCCATCGGGACGTACTTCACCGTCTCGACCGTGTTCCTCATCATGGGTCTGATTCCCGACATCGCGGCCGTGCGCGATCTCGCGACGGGCTGGCGCAAGAAGCTCTACGCCCTGACGTCGCTGGGCTGGACGGGCGCCAACGAGCAGTGGCGGCACTACACGCGCGGATACCTGTATCTCGCGGCCCTCGCCACGCCGCTGGTGCTCTCGGTGCACAGCGTCGTGTCGTGGGACTTCGCGATGGCGATCGTGCCCGGCTGGCACGCCACGCTGTTCGCGCCGTACTTCGTCGCCGGCGCGATCTATTCCGGCGTCGCCATGGTGATCACGCTGCTGGTGCCGATCCGGAAGCTGTTCCACCTCGAAGAGATCATCACGCTGCACCATTTCGAGAACCTCGCCAAGCTCTGCCTCCTCACCGGGTCGATCGTGAGTTTCTCGTACATGACCGAGAACTTCGTCGCCTGGTTCAGCGGCAATCCGCACGAGCGCGCGGCGTTCTGGTATCGGGCGTTCGGCGAGTACTGGTGGGCGAGCTGGACAATGAACATCTGTAACGGGCTGCTGCCGTGGCTGCTGTGGTCCAAGACGGTGCGCACCAACATCACGGCGCTGTTTGTGATCTCGATCTTCGTGAACATCGGGATGTGGTTCGAGCGCTACGTGATCATCGTGGTGTCGCTGGCGGGCGAGCCGTACGAGCCCTGGGCCAACGCAGTGTACAACCCGACCTGGGCGGACTGGGGCATCATGGCCGGCAGCTTCGGGTGGTTCTTCATGTGGTTCCTCTTGTTCGTGAAGAACTTCCCCGCGGTTTCGATCAGCGAGGTGAAGGAAGTCCTGCCGCCGCCCAAACGGCAGGCGGCGCGAGCGGGAGCGCACTGAGCGTGACCACACATCTGCGCCTGCCGCTCCCCAAGCCGATCCAGGACATCATTCATCCGCCGCCGACGCCGGGCGTGCTCGGGGTCTTTTCGTATCTGGACTCGACGCTCGACGCGATCAAGAAGCTGCGCGCGGCCGGGCACACCGAGTTCACCGTCTATTCCCCGGTCCCACGTCACGAGATTGAGGATGCGCTGGGGCAGTCGGTGAGTCCGGTTCGCGCGTTCACGCTGATCGGTGGCATCGCGGGCTGCGCCATCGGTGCTTGGCTCTCGCTGTGGATGTCCTACGACTGGCCGGTGGTGGTCGGCGGCAAGCCGGTCGGTTCGATCCCGCCCTACGTCATCATCATGTTCGAGATGACGATTCTGTTCGGCGCGCTGTCCACCATTCTCGGCATCGTGTTCAACGCCGCGTTCGCGGCCCGGCGCTCCGGAACGATTCAATACGATGAGCGCTTCACGAACGACCGGTTCGGCATCTTTGTCCCCGCCGATTCGAGCCAGGCCTCGGGCGTCGAATCGCTTCTCAAGCAGAGTGGGGCGGAGGAAGTGCGCCGTGGCTAAGCACGCCTGGCTCGTCGGTGCGCTCGCGCTGCTCGTAGCGTGCAATCCCGACGATGTCGTGCACAAGGTCGGCTGGTTCTCGACGATGCGGCATCAGCGCAACATCAAGCCATACGCCCGGCCGATTCCGCCCGTGCCCGGCACGGTGCCGGTGACTGCCACCGAGCTGCCCGTCACGCGTGAGAATGCGGACCGGCTCTCCAATCCCCGTACGCGTACGGCCGAGTCGCTGAATCGCGGGAAGTGGGTCTACGGGACCTACTGCCAGGTCTGCCACGGCGAGCGCGGGCACGGGGATGGCCCTGTGGCGATCGCCGGCGGCGGGCCGTTCCCCGGGGTGCCCTCGCTGGTCGATCCGGCGCGGCCGCGGATGAGTGATGGTGCGCTGTACGGCCTGATCGTCGAAGCGCAGCGCATGGGCCGCGGTCTGATGCCGCGCTATGGCGACAAGATCCACGGCAATGACCGGTGGGACGTCGTGAACTATGTCCGCAGCCTCCAGGTACTCGAGCGAGGCAACCGGTGACCGTGGCGAACGTCAGCCGGGCGGATCTCTCACAGAAGGCGCGCCAGGCCCCCGTCGCGCGGTTCATGCTGCTCGGCGCGGTCGCGGCAATCCTCGGCGGCATCGTGCTCGCCCTGGGATTGCTCGGGGGACATCCGGAGCGCACCTGGTGGGCGTATCACGCGAACTTCGTGTTCTGGATCGGGCTGGCGCAGGGCATGGTTGTGTTTGCCGCGACTCAGAAACTCGCCAAGGGGCACTGGTCCGGCGTCATCATTCGCTTTGCGGAGGCCGGCGTCGTGTTCACCACGGTCGCCGTCGTGCTGTTCATCGGCCTCTTCATCGGCCGCCAATACATCTTCACGTGGATCCACGAGCCCCGGCCGGAGGTCGGTTGGTGGCTCACGAGCACATGGTTCTTCCTCCGTAACGGTGCGATCCTCGCGGTCCTGTCGTGGCTATCGTGGCGCTTCGTGCGGCGCGACACCGCGCCCGACCTACGTGAGCTCGCCGCCGGCGCAGCCGTCGATCGCAAGGAAGACTCGGGCCCGATCTCCCGCGACGCGGCGATCCTCGTGCTCGCGTTCGCAGCCGGCTACAGCCTCCTGGCGTTCGACTTGATAATGTCCCTGGCACACAAGTGGGTGAGCAATCTGTTCGGTTTTTTCTATGTCATGGGGAGTTTTCTATCGGCACTCATGCTGCTCGCGATCCTCGGCATCACGTTGCGCCGCACGATGGGTCTGGACGGGATCTACAGCAAGCGCCAGCAACACGACCTCGGCAAGCTGTGCTTCGGTTTCAGCGTGTTCTGGGCGTACCTGATGTTTTCGCAGTACCTCGTCATCTGGTACGGCAATCTCCCCGAAGAGACGTACTTCATCTTTTATCGGCTGGTCGGCCCGTGGCGGCCCGTCGGCATCGCCGTCTTCCTTTTTGTCTTCCTGATTCCGTTCCTCGGTCTGCTGGGTGAGAAACCGAAGAAGTTCGCTCCGACGATGATCGGCTTCGCGGCCCTGAGCCTGGTTGGAATCTGGCTCGAGCGGTATTACGAAATCGTGCCGTCGGTCAACCACGGTGCCGGTCCCGCGATCGGCCTGCCCGAAGTGGGAATGGCCCTGTTCTTTGGCGGCCTGTTCTTCCTCTCATGGGGTTGGTTCGCCGCGCGTTATCCGATCATCTCCCCGCGACTCGCCGCTGACGCGTTGGAGCGCGAGCACCACTAGCCCTTCGCCCAACTAGCCTTTTTGCAGGGATGCGGGTACAACTCGGCTGACCTTTTCCCCTCGTGGAGGGATCATGCCGATGTTTCGTTTGCTGGCCGTCGCGGCACTCGTGGTTGGGTTGGGCTGCAGTGGAGGAAGCACCGGGTACTCGCCGCCGCCACCGCCCAATCCACCGGCTGTACCGCCGCCGCCGCCCCCACCGCCGCCACCGCCCCCGCCGCCGCCGGGGGCAACCCTCTCGGTATCGGTGGAAGACAACGCGTTCAATCCGGCGAATGGCTCGCTCTTGAGTGCTGGGCAGGTGACTTGGACGTGGAACGGAACACTCTCGCACAACGTGACGTTCGAGGACGGTCTGTTTAACTCCACAACGAAGACCAGTGGCACGCACCCACGCACCTTCCCCAGCGTGACGAGCAGCACAACCTTTCGCTATCGTTGCACGCTCCACTCGACCAACTTCATGACCGGTATGGTCGGGCAGATTGTAGTTTCGCCATAAACATAGGTTCCATTTCGCGTCATTGAGACTCCTGGAGCATTACTCCGGGAGTCTCTTTCATTGGAACTTGTCGCATAACAGCGGGTTTGCTTCGTACACACTTTCGGAGGCTGTATGCGGATCGCAGGTCTGTGTTTTCTCGTCTTGAGCGCGGCAACGATCGGCGCATGTAGTGATTCAACCGGCAGCAGCAGCGGCGGGCACGGCAACGCCATCACCGTCAGCAACAATTCCTACAATCCCAATCCTGACACCGCGACGGCCGGGGTCGTGATATTCACCTGGTCGAACGCCTCCAATTCTCACAACGTCACCTGGCTCACCGGTCCGACGACGCCGGCAAACTCGGCGACGATGACGACCGGGACCTACCAGGCCACGGTGCAGCAGGGGACGTATACCTTTCACTGCACCGTTCACGCGGGGATGAACGGCACCATCGTCGTCCCGTAACGTCGGCTCCCGGGGGCAGATCCCGCCCCGGGAGCTTAGTTTTTGCCGTATGAACGTGTGGCGTGCGGCGGCGGATTTGATTCGCGAGGGTGCTTCGGGTGCCCTCGCGACCGTCGCGCGCGTGCGCGGCTCGACCCCGGTTCCCGCCGGGACCAAGATGCTCGTCGGTGCTGAGGGCCGGCTGATCGGGTCCGTGGGCGGCGGTTGCGTCGAGGCCGAGGTCATCGGCGCGGCGCTCGAGGCCCAGCGTCGCCGCGCCCCCACATTGCTCACGCATCATCTCAACGCTGACCTCGCCGGCGACCTCGGTCTCTCCTGTGGCGGTACGGTCGACATCTTCGTCGAGCCGCTCGTCGCCGAGCAGGCGTACGTCCGTGTGCTCGAGTCCGCCGCAACGGCCCAATCGGGCCTGGTGCGGACGGCGACCGACTGGAGCAAGGGAGGCCCCATCAAGACCTTCGAGCAGCTCGCCGGTGTGCGCGCGGGAGCCGCGGCGACCCTGAGCCGGGACGGCCGCTTCGTCGAGGAGCGGCTGCTGCTCGCGCCCCGCGTGTTCGTGTTTGGCGCCGGGCACGTGGGGGCCGCCATCGCGCGCGCGGCGGCCGCGGCAGGGTTCCGGGTCATCGTAATCGACGACCGGGCCGAGTACGCCGATCCGACGCGCTTTCCGGATGGAGTCGATGTGCTTGCCTCGGACGTCGAGGATGCCCTGACGCGTTACCCGCTCATCGCTGCCGATGCCGTCGTGATCGCCACGCGCGGGCATCGCAATGACGCGCTGATCCTGGAGCGGATCGCAACGTCGCCGGCGGGCTACGTCGGGTTACTGGGGAGCCGTCGCAAGAAGGTCGTGGTCACGAAAGGACTCAAAGCGGCCGGGGTGCCTGCGAAGAGCCTGCAGCGCGTGCGCGTCCCGGTCGGCTTAGCGATTGGCGCGATCACACCTGAAGAGATTGCGGTCAGCGTCGTGGCGGAGCTGATCGCGTGGCGCCGCGGCGAAGACTAGGGTATCGGCTCGACCTGTTCCAGCAATTTGTTGAGCGAGTCGGTCGTCAACGGTCCGGAGATCTCGACCCGCAGCCTTCCCACAAAACGCGCCAGCCGATCGGCAGGGGCAGCTGCCGCGGCGGATGGCGCGGCCTCTCGCGCCGCGCGATCCGAATATCCGTACTCGGTCATTGGACGTTGGAAGATCTGAATCGTGGTCGCCGAGTCGAGTGCCTGCTCGACCACGACGGTTGCATCGGGTGCGGGACTGCGACGAATCCGACGCGTCCTGAGGCCCGGCAACCCTACCGGGTCGGTACCGAGAAGCGTGGTTGCCGCCCCGCGGCTGATGATCTGCCATTGCGTCGTGACCGCGCGGCCCCGGAGTGCCGCCACTTCACCGGATTGCGCCTCGCTCATGACGACTGCTGCGTCGAGGCGCAGGGCCGCCGAGTCGCGATTGGGGGTTGCGGCAGCGGGTGCGGGCGTCGCGTTCCGGAGCTGCACACGCGGCTCCAGGGCAACGACACCCGCCGCGGTCGAATCACGCGCCGCTTTGTTCTGCTCGGCTTCTTCAGCTCGCGTGTCTGTCTTGCGCTCCTGGGCACGGCGCCCAGCGGGCATCCGGGCCATAGGCGGCTGATTGGCAACCTGCTCCGGTGCCGCGGCCGTCGCGCTGCTGTCTAGCCGGACGAGACGATCCTCGGCCGCACCAACGGTCGGAGGAGTGGACGGCACGGATCGGACACCGTCGCCCGGATCGCGCAGGTAGTAGCCGAGCCCGACCGCAAGCACGAGCGAGGCCGCCCACGCCAACGTCCGGCGCGCGTACCAGGGGCGGCGCTGCGCGCGTCGAACGTCTTGGAATGGAGGCGCGGGGCGCTCGGTGGGACGGGTCGAGCCGAGCAGGGCGCTGGCGCGTTCGAGCAGCGCCCGTTCCTCGGTGAGCAGGGTCTTGCACGCAATGCATTGCTCGAGGTGTGCCTCGAGACCGGCCCGCTCGGCCGGAGGAAGCTCGCCGTCGAGGTACGCGTGCAGCGTTCCCTCATCCACGTGCGACATGCTGTCCACCTTCCCGTCCCGCGTCATAGGCCTCGACCAGTCTGCGGCGCGCCCGCGCCAATGTGGTCCCAATCGCGCCGCGCGCTAACCCCGTTTGCGCGGCAATTTCGTCGTACGACATTCCCGCATCCCACAGCAGCAGCGCCTCGCGATCGCGTGGTGTCAGCTGCTCGAGCGCCGCCCGCACCCGCTGCGCCTGCGTGTCGGCATCGATCTCTTCTTCCGGTGCGGTCTGGGTGCTATCCGGCTCGCTCTTCAGCAGCGTCAGATGGCGTTTTTCCCGCGCGGCTTTCCGAGCTTCATCCCGTGCCATGTTCGCCGCTACCACAAAGAGCCAGCCTCGGGTGTTGTCGGGGCGATGGACGAGCGCCCGCGCGAACGCTTCCTGCGCGAGATCCTCCGCGCGCTCGGCGTCCCATACCTTGCGGTACAGGAAGCGCACGAGCGCGGGATAGGTGTTGCGGTACACTTCGGCGATATCGTCTGGCATAGGTGCCATGCGTGTGACGTGCGGCGTGCGGCGCAGGCACTTGCCGTTCTGCGCCGCACGTCAACACGCCGCACGGGTCAGCCCCGAAATTCCCTCACCAGGCGCTCCAACTCGCCCGGATTCCACCGTGTCTTGCCATGTGCCTCAATCTTGATGCTCGCGCGTCGCCCGGCCACCAGCACGTTCTCGAGCGCGGCCGCGTCCCGCAGATCGGGAAGCGCCTTCAGCAGGGCGAAGTAGGCCTCGCTGTACGGAGCGATGCTCACCACCCGCAGCGAGTCGCCGTGGCCTAGATCAGTCCAGGTGCTGTCGCGCATGATGAAGAGGCGTCCGCCCACGCGCTGCGTCGGATTGATCCCCGACCGCGCGCGGGCGCCGTCGAAACCATTGGATTGTACGACGACCGCGTCGAGTCGGAGCGCGTCACGCATCGACTGTTCCTCCGCGGCGCGGCCCACGGCCGTCGACCCCGACTGATCGGCCGGCGCTGCGGCCGGAGCCTGCATTTGACGCCGCTCGGCCTCGCCCCGCATGGCGACAGTGGGCTCCTGCACAAGATAGGACGTGTACTCGGTCAGAATCCCGTAGCGCAACGCGAGCTGCTTCAGGGCGTCCATCGTCTCGCGCGTCTGACCGCGCAGCCGGATTTCCCGCGACAGCGCGCCTGCTTTGCGCGCCGCCCACAACTGCTCGATGTAACGCGCCCCGTCGTTGTCGCGATCGGCGAATGCCGTGCGGAACTCCTCGTGCCGGCCGTTGCGCCGCCCGCGAACCGTGACGGACTGCTCCCTGCTCCCTGCTCCCCGATACCGACCAAAGACGACCATCTCATCACCCGCAAAGAGATCCGGCAGGCTTCCGGGCTGCACGTCGTACAGCTCGACCCCGACACCCGAGATCGTCACATCGGTGAGGACCGGGCTCGCGACCTTGGCGGCGAGCGATCCAACCGCGCGCTCGATGTTTTCGCCCGGACGCACGTACTCGGTGGTGCCACGGGCGCGCTCGGTGAGCCGGTCGAGCAGATACGTGTTCACGTCATCGCCGATGCCAAAGGAAAACACCCGGAACCGGCCGCGGCCCTGCTCGGCGCGCTCGGCAATACGCTCGGGATCCGTTTCACCGGTGCTCGCCTGCCCGTCGGTCAGGAACACGACCACACCGAGCGCCTGCTCGGCGGGCGGCTCCGAGAATGCCTCGGTCAGTGCGCCGGCGATATTGGTACCACCTTCGGCTTCGAGACTGCGGATCCAGGCCTCAGCGTCACGACGACCCCGGGCCGTCGCCGCCGTCCACTCCTGGGAGTAGCGGCGCACGCCGCCCGAGAACGCCACCAGCCGGAACCGGTCGCCTTCGCGCAGTGATGCGAGCAGTTGGATGAGAGCGCTGCGGGCCTGGGCGATCTTCTCCCCCGACATGGAGCCCGAGACGTCGATAACGGCCACGAGATCGCGACGCAGCGCGGCCGCGTCGGTCGTGCCCGGAGCAAGCAGCAGCATGAAGTAGCCGTCCTCTCCGGCGGGATGATGGGGCACGAGAGAAAGGCCAACCAATCCGCGCGAGAGGGGCAGCAGCAGCTCGAAGTCGCCGCCGGCGCCGCCGTCTCCCAGCGTGATCTCGAAACGATTGTCGCGGCGCGACACCTGGACCTGATGCGTCGGCGAATACGGATCGCCGAACCGGCCGGCGCTGTCCACTTCCATGCGGAAGCTGCGCGGTGCGCTCAGGCGATTGCGATCGCCCAGATACCGGAAGCGCCACGCGTCGCCGGCGCGGTCGAGCAGCTGGGTGTACTTGAGCGTGATTTTGCGCGTCTCGCCCGGACCGATCGGGAACACGCGCGCGCGAATGAGTCCCTGACCGGCGAGCTCGATCAGTGCGGGATCGCGCTTTTGTCGTACGATCGCTTCATAGATCGAGCGCGCCTGCGTCGCGTCCATCGCTTCGCCCCGCAGCTCTTGATCGCCTTGCCAGAGCGAATAGCTCGAGAACACCGCTTCGCCCGGCAGCGGGAAGTGGTACATCCCTTCGTCCATGACGGGGCCGTTGTTCCGGAACCACTCCTCCACCGTGACGCGGGCGACGCGTCCGCTCACATTGACTTGCACGGTGCTGCGAAGACGCTCGATACGCCCCGTCACGTTGGTTGGCGGTACGGGCCGAACGGGATCCACCCAACCTTGGGCAGAAACGGAAGCTGCAAATGCGCTTGCTAGGAGGGCGACGGTTCCCAGTAGGACTCGGCTCTGCATGGTGGTCTCTGGTTAGGGACGCCATAAGAGACGCCAGAGCAGACGCCAGTTGCACAGACGGCGAAGTGGCTGCCAGCTTGAAGCTTGCAGCTTGAAGCCACTTCGCCGTCTGGGAACTTGAGACTCCTGCGGACTACCCCACTGCGCACTGATTCGGGCCCGACTCGAGCACTTCCGCATCAGCTTCGGATAGCTCAACCAGGCCGAGGTTTGCTTCCTTAATAGTGCGGTATGCATCGGGAAAGCTCGCCTGATGATCGGCAATCCACGTGAGGAATTGCAGCTCGTCCTGAATCGACGCGATCGGATTGGTAGCGGCGATCACATCGAATCGCGCTGCCACGGCGCGGTCGGCGCGACGTTCGGACTCGCTCGCGTAGTGCGCGGGCAGGATCAGCAGCTCACCAGGCCAGGACTGCCGAACTCGCTCCAGGCTCTGCCAGAGCAGCTTGGCCCAGGCTTCGGACTTGCCGCCAAGGTCGGGCCGCCCGATCGATTGCACGAATAGGAAGTCGCCGGTAAGCGCGAGCCCTTCGTCAGCCACCAGTGCAATGCTGCCCAGCGTGTGACCAGGGACATGCACCGCGCGCAAGGTGGCGTGCCCGAACGCGATCGTGTCGCCGTCGCGCAGCGCTTGATAGGCAAGCTTGCCGGGCCTCGAGTCGTATGGAGAAACGGCGTCGTCGGGATGCAGGAAATAGGGGACTTTCCAGCGATCGGCCGCCGCGCGCGCACCGCTCAGGTAGTCGGCATGCACATGCGTGTCCACGACCGCGGCCGGCGTCGCGCCGAGCTCGGCGAGCAGGTCGTCATAGCGCGTCAGGTGCCGGCCGGGATCCACAATCACGGCATCGCCGTCACTCACCAGGATGTAGCTGAGCGACCCCTTCCCAACGCGATCGAGCTGCACCACGTGCGACAGCGAAGGGGTAGGGGACAGCGACCGAGCGACGTAAACGGTCTCCCACGCCGCCATCCCGCCGATTACGGAATACGCTTCAAGCCCTAGCTCGCGCAGGAACGCCGTCGCCTTCTTGCTGGAGTTCCCGTGATTGCACACCACGGCGATCGGCCGCGACGCATCGAGCTGCAGCGCCTTGACGTCCGGCATCGCGAGGAGCTTGGAATTCGGCTGGGCATGAAACTCGAGCTCGGCCCCGAGCACGATGTGGCCGCGTTCGACTTTCTCCGGGGCCCGCACGTCGAGCACCTGGAGCGCTTCCCCGCGGTCGAGACGTTCGGCGAGCTCCTGCGGAGGGATCTGCGGCAGCGGGCTGTCGGACATAGGCAGTTAGTGTCGTCGCGACCCGGCCAAAACGCAACGGCCCCCGTTGCCGGGGGCCGCGCGCAATAAACCAGGATGGTGCTACTTCAGCGCCATCGTCACGCCGAACATCAGACCAAACGTGTTGGTCGGGGCGAGGCCGAGGTCGGTGTTCTCGCCGAACATGGTGTAGTTCGCCTCGACCCGGCCGCCCAACGCCGCGACCAGCGGGAAGCGATACCCCCAGCCCAGGTTGACACCGGTGCGAGTCGCGGCATCGGCGCCCGTCGACTTGACGTAGTGCAGATTGCCGCCGAGCGCGCCATACCAGCCACCATGCACTGCGTAGTCGAGACGGACCGACAGGTTGCCGCTGAAATCGGTCTGGCCGCTCTCCTGGAAGCGATGCACATCGAGCGCCGGCTCGATCGCGATTTTCTTGCCGATCGGCAGGATCGCGAAGATGGTGGGCGGCAGCGTCACCGCGGTGTTTACCACGGGACCGAGGGCACTTCCGTACCCTGGAACCGCCAGGGCCGTGAGCGAACCGACGCCGATGACGTTCACGCTGGCATACCCACCCGCAATGCCCAGTCTCGGAGTCCATGCCCGCCGCGCCGCGTTCGCTGAGGTGCTGCGCGCCGCCGGGCGCCCGCGGCTCGTCACGGTCGACACACCGACCAGGACCGAGTACGCGTCAACCGCGCCGGCATTCTCTGCCTTCCCGTAGAACGTGGTGCGCGCCTCGAACCGGCCGTTGAGTGTGCGCGACAGGCGATACCGATAGCCGAGCGCGGCCTGAACGCCGAGCTGAGTCTCGTTGGAGATGCCGTTGTTGTAGGCCACGGAGCCCCCGGCGGCCCCATAGAGATGCTTCGTCAACGCGTAATCCGCGCGCACGCCGACCGTGATGAGCGTTGCGGTGAGGCCGGACGAGAATTGCGAAGCCGCGAAATCGGTTTCGACGGCCAGCTTCTGCGTCCAGGGAATCGTCACATAGAGACCGGCCGCAGATGGAAGCGCGTTGCCGAGACTGAAACCCGGGATGCTGATCGCGTCAGTCGGATCAGCGCCGGCGCCGGCCTGCACGAGCCGGGTAAAGCCACCCTGGATTCCGAACTCTGTTTGCCAGGCTTTCTGCGCCTGCGCCCTAGTCGCACAGCATGCCAGCAATGCGATCACAACCAGACTGCGTCGCACGGGATCCTCCAAGAGAGTGAGAAGCCTGTAAAAAGGCGCCCCAATATTGGAGTTAGGGCTCAGAATGCAATGCCTTTGGAGCACTCCCGTTTTGCGGACCCTTGTCTATATTCCCCCGCATTGTGAAACAGTTCACAATCGACACCAGCAGCGACACTATTCCCACCCCCCAGTACTCAGTCCGGAGGAGTCCAGCAATGCGCTTCGCTTTGCTCACGACCGTCGTCGCCATTGGCGTGCTCGCCTGTGGCAAGAAGGGCGATCAAGCCGAGACCCAACAGAGCGCGCCCCCGGCGGCGCCCGCGGCGGGCGATGCAGCGTCCGGTCCCGTCGTCGAAGTCAAGATGACCGGCAACGGCACCACGCGCGCGGCGTACGAGCCGAGCTCGCTGAAAATCGCGCCGGGCACCACGGTCCGGTTCATCAACGTGTCGGGCGGCCCGCACAACATCGCCTTCTGGCAGGATTCGGTTCCGTCGGGCGCCGCGGCGGCGCTGAATGCCAACATGAAGAACACCGTCGACAATCTCTCCGGCCCGTTCCTCACGAATGCCAACGAGAGTTATGACGTGTCCTTCGCGAACGCGCCGAAAGGCACGTACAAGGGCTATTGCACCCCCCACCTGACGTTGGGGATGAAGATCGCCATCACCGTCGAGTAACGGTGATCGAGCGAGTAAGCCTGAGCGGCCCCGGCGAGCGCCGGGGTCGTATTCCCCGTTTTGACGGCAATGCGCATGTTGTAACGTTGACCGGTGAACCAAATCCGCCCCCTCAGCCGTTACGAGAGGGACTGGATTAAGCCCTGGCCCTTCCCGACGCACCGGTCGGTACGCTAAATCTGATGCCGTACGTGTTCCGGACTCGTTGCTATACCTTGAACCACTGATTCCAGAGGGACAATCGATGGCTCCACGTTGGTTGGTGGTCCTGGCCGCACTGCGCCTGGCTGTCGCCGGCTACGCGAGTGCCGTTCCCGTAGACGGGCCAGCCGCTACTCACCACCCGAACTGGGATGGTCTGGCGCAGACGACGATTACCCCCGGCGCGAAGCGGGGTGAGCTGATCATGGAGTTGCCGGCGGTGGATCTCCCGGCCGGCGGCATGGTGAGGCAACCGGCGTCCGTAGGGGAATTCCCGGTCAATGGATCGATCTACGCGGTGCGGGCCGAGATTTTCGATGAGGCCGGTCGGCAGCTCCCGACCGAATTGCTGCATCACATGAACGTGATGGATCCGAACGAGCGGGAGTTGTTCCTGCCGATTTCCCGTCGCATCCTCGCATCGGGAGGGGAAACGGGCGAGATACGGATGCCGTGGCTCTTCGTGGGATCGCCGTTCCGGGCGGGCGAGCACGTCCTCGCGTACGCAATGGTCCACAATCCAACATCCGTGGGATATCAGGGCGTGCGGGTCCGGCTGGTGCTGAGCTATGTGCCTGCGGGCCGACCCTGGCCCTTCCTCTCGGTCGTGCCGTGGCAGCTCGACGTCGCGTTCCCGGTCGGTGACAAGTCCTTCGACCTTCCGCCCGGGACCAGCGAGCGCTCCTATGAAGGAAGTCCGGCGGTTGCCGGCAAGCTCCTGGTGATCGGCGGGCACATGCACGCCTACGGGCGCACGATCGAGCTATGGGACGCGACGACCAACGAGTTGCTCTGGCATGGAGAACCGGAGCCGGCACCAGCCGGCGCAGCGAGTCCGATACCGATGGGCAAGTTCTACGGGCTCACCAGAATCGGCCTGCGGATGACTCCGGAGCACCGCTATCGCGTGCGCGTGGTCTACGACAATCCGACCGGGAAGACGCTCCCCGATGGCGGAATGGGAGTTGTGGGTGGGTTGTTCATTCCAGATCGGGATGCGGCCTGGCCATCGCCAAATACCAGCGAGGAGCTATATCAGAAGGACCTGCAACACTTCATGGGTCTGAGCCAGCCTGCCGGCACGATGTCCGGCGGGCATTCACACGTCGGACACTAAACCCCGTGGCAGCGGCTGAGGCACCGACGCCTCAGCCGTTTGCATGACGCCAAGCATCAACGCCGCCACGAGCAGTCCCGTGAGTGAGTCGACGGCATAGTGGAACTGTCCGTACACGACGGCGAGTGTCAGTCCGATCGTGAACGGAAGCAGTATCAAACCCACCACGCGCCAATAGCGCAGCGCCATTCCCGTCGCAACGACCGCCGCGGCTACGTGCGACGACGGGAATGCCGCGCCCCAGGAATCCCCGCGATCGAGCAGCCAGGCCGAAACCCGCGCCGGCCAGACGTCCGTGGCCGCATTGTGCGCGGCATCGAACGCGTAGCGCGGGCCGGCGACGGGGAAGAACAGAAACACGATGTAACAGAGGTAGAACGTCGCCATCACGGCGAGGATCGTGTGGCGCGACGCATCGCGACGTCCTCCCATCCACAGCGCCAACGGGGATGCGCACAAGATCGGGTAGTAGGCCAGATAGCAGGCGTGCAGCAGCCACGACACCACGACGTCGGGGGACTCCCGGATCCAACGATACGAGATCTGGGAGCCGAAGACCCACGTCTCGAGGCGCTGGATCAACAGGTCGTTCTGGAATCCGGCGCTCAGCGTGAGAACGCCGATTTCCCCGTAGAGGGCTGGCAACAGCAGCATCGGGTACCAGTCACCGAGAAACCGGCCGACGGGACCTGAGTTCCTGGCCCGCGGGGCGAGCAGTACCAGGGCCGCGATCAGCGCGTGCGCCGTCAGCAGCCAGGGCCACCCGGGGATGCCCTCGCCGCGGAAGGCGTAGAGCACGGCGCCCGTGGCGATGAGAACGTACGCTCCAGTCGCAATGTCGATCGCGGTGAACGTCCGCCACAGGTTTTTCAGAGCCATCCGGCCTCCCGGTACCAGCTCGCGGCGCGGCGCAGCCCGTCGTCGAGTGCCACCTGCGCGCGCCAGCCCGTATCCCGCGTCAGCGCATCACTCCGGCACGTCCAGGCGGGAGCGAGGAATTCGTTGCTCTTGTCGGCCGACAGCAAGGTTGCGCGGCCCGCCAGATGCGCAAGGGTTCCGACCGCCCACAGCACCCCACGCGCTACGAACGGCGGCACAGGAAGGATTCGCGGTGGCCGCGCCCGACCCAGGGCGCGTCCCACCGCGATCACCAGATCGCGGCTCGTGGTGACGGTGGGATGGGCGGCGAAATACACGCGGCCGGCTGCCGCCGTCGCGGTCGCGGCGGCGATCAAGCCTCGCGCCAAATCCTCTGCATGGATGACCGAGAGTTCCTGTGATCCGTCACCGAAGACCGGTGCCAGGCCTCGCCGGGCGAGCTGGAAGAGCTTGAGGGTGCCACGGTCCCACTCGCCATACACCAGGGGCGGCCGAACGATCGTCCACTCGAACGGCATCGCCCGCACGAGCACCTCGGCGGCGAGCTTGGACCGGCCATAGTCGGTGACCGGGGCGGGGGGCCTGGTCTCGTCGATGGGATGCCCCGGCGTCGTGGGACCCGCGACCGCCAACGACGAGACGAACAGCACGCGCCGCGCACCGCCGTCGCGCGCGGCTTCGAGCACATTGGCGGTCCCATCGCGATTGCACACCATGAACTCCGCCGCATTGCGGGCGGCGATTTGTCCCGCGACGTGATAGATCACGTCCGCGCCCGCGGACCCCTCGCGCAGCGCGGCCTCGTGCGCAAGATCGCCGCGCACCAGCCGGACCTCGGGTCCCCAGCCGAGCTGCGCGGCGAGGGCGGGCCGGCGCACCAGCGCCGCGACGCGGTCCCCGCGGGCGAGCAACGCCTTGACCAGATGGGCACCGACAAAGCCGGTGGCACCGGTGACGAAGACGTTCACAGCGCCTTGTCGTAGATGCGGAAGGTCTTCGTAACGCGGAATCCCAGCTCGAGCGCGGCCTTCTTCATGAGCTCGTTGTCCTCGAGGATCCATCCCGCCTCGCCGCTGGGCATGCCATGCGCGACCGAGTTCTGCCAGATGAAGTGGTACAGCATGGCATCGATGCCCCGCCCGCGAAACTCTGGAATGACGCCGAGCAGGAGGATCCGCGCCCGCTGAATCTTCCGGGCGTGCCACAAGACTTTGAGAATGCCGGGAAACATCCGGCCCGAGCGGTTGTGCAGCAGCGCGAGGTTGAAATCGGGCAGGCCCACCGCGAATCCGACGACCTCGGGTCCGCGCTCGGCAAAAATGACCAGGTCGGGGACCAGGATCGGCTTGAGCTGCTTCGCGAGATGATCGATTTCGGCCTCGGTCAGCGGCACGAAGCCCCAGTTCTTTTCCCACGCCGAGTTGTACAATTTCTTGATGAGCTCGACTTCGGCATCGAAGCGCTTCTTGTTGAGCGTGCGCACCGTGATGCCAGAGCGCTTGAGCGCTCGCTGCCCCAAACGCACCAATCGTTCGGGCGTTTGGGCGCCGCCACCGTCGTACGCGAGCAGGTCCTTCGCCTTGGCAAAGCCATACCGATCGTGCAAGCGCTCGTAATACGAAAAGTTGTACGGCATCATCAAGGAGGGCGGTGTGCCATTGTTCTTGATCAACAGGCCGCATTCATCGTTGACCGACGGACTCATCGGCCCGCGCATCGTGTCGAACCCTTTGGCGCGGAGCCATCCCGCGGCGGTATCGAACAACGCGCTGGCGACGCTCTCATCGTCGATCGATTCGAAGAATCCATAGAATCCCACACGATCCTGGTGCTCTTTGTTGTGCATGTCATTCTTGATCGCCCCAATCCGTCCGACCGTGCGACCGTCCGACCGTCGAGCCGTCCAGTATTGCGCTTCCGCATGCTCCCAAAAGGGATTCTTGCCGGGGGTGAGTAGCGTGCGCAGGTCGCGCCGCAGCTGCGGCACCCACAACGGATCATGGCGGTAGTGGTCGTACGGGAAGGCGATGAAGCGATCGAGACCGCGCCCGTTGGAGACGGGCACGATCTCCACTGCGGTCAGATGACCCCCAGCTCTTTTCCGAGGCGGCCGAAGACCTCGAGCGCGAGGTCGATTTGCTCGGCCGTGTGGGTCGCCATCAAGCTGGTGCGCAGGCGGCACTGCGATGGCGGGACCGCGGGCGGAACGACCGGGTTCGTGAACACGCCGGCGTCGAACAGCTTCCGCCAGAACAGGAACGTCGTCTCGAGCGGCCCGATCAACACCGGGACGATCGGTGTCTCGGTGGGGCCGATGTCGAAGCCGAGGGCGCGCATCCCCTCCTGCAGCCGCCGCGCGTTGCGCCACAGCTGCTCCCGCCGCTCCGGCTCGCGCTGCAGGACGTGCAGCGCTGCGAGCACGCCGGCCGTGTTGGAGGGCGGCAGCGCGGCGGTAAAGATCAACGGGCGCGAATGATGGCGGAGGTAGTGAATCACATTCTCCGAACCCGCCGCGAATCCGCCAATCGACGCCAGCGACTTCGAGAACGTGCCGACGATCAGATCGACTTCCTCGGTGAGGTCGTAGTGGGCCGCCGTGCCGTCGCCGTTGGGGCCGAGCACGCCGATCGAGTGCGCGTCGTCGATCGCGAGCGCCGAGCCGTATTTCTGCGCGACCTTGAGCAGGCCGGGCACGTCGGCGATGTCGCCTTCCATCGAGAAGACGCCATCGACGATGATCATCGTGCCAGTGCCCTCAGGCACTCTCTGCAGCTTGCGCTCGAGTGCCGCCAGGTCGCCGTGATTGAAGCGCTGCGTCTCGCCGTGTGACATCTTGGCGCCGTCGACGATCGACGCGTGGTCCAGCTTGTCGAGGAAGACCACGTCGGTGCGCCCGACCAGGCCCGAGATCAGGCCGAGATTCGCCTGATACCCGGTCGAGAAGACGAGGCAGGATTCCTTGCCGAGGAACTCGGCCAGCTCGGTCTCGAGCTGCTCGTGGAGGTCGAGGGTGCCGTTGAGGAACCGGCTGCCGGTGCAGCCGGAGCCGTAGCGCTCCAGCGCCCCGCGGGCCGCCAGGAGAACGTCGGGATGATGCGTGAGGCCGAGGTAGTTGTTCGACCCCATCATGATCCGCTCTTGGCCTTCGATGACCACGACCGTGTCTTCGGAGCGGGAGATGGGTTTGAAATAGGGATACAGCCCCGCAGCTTGGACCTCGCGCGCCCGGGTGAAGTTTTTACACTTGTCGAACAGCGCGATGTGCTGCAGGGTCTCTGTACGCAATGAGTCCTCGGTGTCTTGGGGGTCAGCGACGGTACAGGTTACCCTTGCTATCTCGAAATGGCAAGGCCATTTGTGAGACGTGCCACAGCCTTTCGGGCAGCCTGTTCACTAGCCTAGATTCCGGCATTCGTAGGGGCTTAGGGCGTTCCTCCGGAGGGTACTAGTGCTTTCACATGTCGTCCGATTGCTGGGCGCTTTCGCCCTGCTGTGTTCGCTCGTTCCTGCTACCGCCGCCGCGCAAGCCAGCCCGCATCCTCGGTGGGAAATCCCGGGATTCGATTTTCGAAAGGACGGCGTGTGGCGCGCCCGAGCGCGCAGCGTAAAAGCCACGCGGTCACGCCTGCTCGCGGGCGCGCAGTTCAGCATGCTCAATTCCCGCTCGGCGATGGGGACCGCGTCAGTCGCGACGGTCAGCGGGGTGTTGAAGGTGCCGGCGATCTTATTCCGGTATAAGGACTCGCCGGCCCCAGTGTTTACGGCCGCAGCCTACGACGAGGTGTTGTTCGGCGCCACACCCGCTGGCGCCGCGGCTGGCAGGCCCTACACGTATCGCTCGTTCTACAGCGAGCTGTCGAACGGCGACTTCGACATTGAGGGTACGACGTACACCTACACCAATCTCGACAGCAACGAAGTCTGGTATGCGGGCGGCACGAGTGCGAGCTGCGCGCAGCAGAATCCATTCGGGTCGAACAACTGCAACGGTCTGTTCAACAGCACCGCCATTACGCGCATGCAGAACGGCTTGCGCGAAGCGCTGCTCAAACTGGACGCGACGGTGGACTTCTCGCCGTACGTCACCTCCGCCAGCGACAACGGGTTCATCCCGCTGGTGCTGTTCATTCATCCAGCCATGGGCGGGGAATGCGGCCCAGGCGGCGCCCCAGAGAATCACCTGTGGGCGCATCGATTCACGGTCGGGACGTACACCACCCAGGACAACGACCCGTTCCATGCCGGCCAGAAGGTCAAGATCAGCGACTACATCCTGCAGAGCGGCCTGGGCGGTGCGAACTCGTGCACGACGTCGCAGATCATGCCGATCGGCACGGTGGCCCACGAGACGGGGCACGGGTTCGGTTTGCCCGATCTCTACGACACCGACGGTACCACCGAAGGTGTGGGGCAGTGGGATCTGATGAGCTCCGGCAGTTTTACCACCGGCTTCAGCCCGGCGCGGATGGGTGCCTGGACGCTGAACGAGCTCGGCTGGATCACGCTGGCGCCGGCGACCACGACCGGCACGTATACGTTCGATGCCGCGCCGCTGTCGGACACGGCGTTCTACGTCCGTGTGCAGGGGTCGAATCCGCGCGGCGAGTACTACCTGCTCGAAAACCGCCAGCGGCAACAGTCCGACACGGCGCTGATTCGCGTTCACTGTCAACGCGCCGGCAGTCCTGGCTGCCCCGGCGGCTTGCTGATCTGGCACATCGACTCGGCGAAGCTCGCGCAGTCATTCAGCAATGACGTCAACACCGGGGCGATTCACGGGGTCGCGGTCGTCCAAGCCGACTCGTTCCGCAATCTCGACGCCGCGCCGGTGTCGGGAAATTTCTGCCCGTCCTCACCACCGTCCATCTTTTTCGGCTGCTCCAATCGCGGCGACGCCGGCGATCTGTTTCCCGGCACCACGAACAACACACGCGGCCTCGTGTTCCGCAGCAACCCGGCGGCGCTGAAGAATGTCGATGGATCGTTCGCGGGTCTCGCCGTTGACTCCATCCAGCAGCTGGTAGCGAATCGCACGTTATCGTTCCGGCTCCGCTTCGGTGCCTTGACGGTCGTGCGCGCGAGCGATCCCGCCGCGACGATTCAGTTCCAGGGCTCGAGCTACACGGTGTACCGCGATCTGCTCGAGGAAGGGCAGGGCTACACCGTCAGCTTCACCGATCCGCAATTGTCGCCCGACGGGCGCACGCGCTTTCACTTCGGCTCGTGGTCCGATGGCGATGCGCAGACGCATGTGTACATCGGCCAGCTCGACGGCGACACGCTGACTGCGAATCTCACGCGCGACTTCAAACTGACCGCGACCTCGAGTACCGGCGGCACGATCCAGGCGGACACGGGCGGTGTGGACATCACGAGCGCCGTGGCCGCCGGCACGTTCATCCGCGAAGGACGGTCGGTCACGCTGACCGCGACGCCGACGCCGCCCGAAACGTTCGGTGGCTGGTCGGGCGATACCGTGACGACCAACGCCACCATCGTGCTGCCGATGGGCCGGCCCTACACCATCTTCGCGTCGTTCGGAGCGCTCGCGATCTCGTCAGCGACGGCGCGGCCCAACGGGGTCATGGGAGCGGCCTACAACGACACGCTGCGGGTGACGGGCGGTTCGGGCAGCAACAGCTGGTCGTTGACCGGCGGCGCGTTGCCGTTGGGGGTGACGCTCGACGGGCCCAGCGGTGTCGTGTCGGGCTTCCCGAGGCAGACGGGGAACTTCACCTACACGGCCTCGGTCACGTCGGGTGCGCAGACGCAGGCGAAAACATTCACGTTCTCGGTGAGCGCGCCGACGCTCGCAACGGCGGACGTGACGACACAGCTGCTCGGCCCCGGCGCCCCGCTCACCGCCGATGAGGTCCGCTATCTCGATTTCCTCGGCAACAACAACGGCGGTTTCGACGTCGGTGACTTTCTGGCGTGGGTCAAGTTGACCGGTGCGCCGCCGAGTCCGCTCGTGTCGCAGAGCATGCCGCGGCGGAAAGGAGACCCGCGATGAAACGTCTCTTCATGTTGGTAGTCGCGGCGTGCGTGGCGTCGCTCGGAGTGAATTGCGGCGGCGACGGACCGACCGACTCCGGTCCAGGGACGCTGCTGGTGCGGCTGACGGCTCCCGCGGCGAACGCGGACTCCGCGATCGAGTTTACGATCACCGGTCCCGCACCGCTGACCAGCGTCACGGCTGGAGCCGGTCTACGCGTGTTCCAGCAATCGCTCGGGGGTACCACGACGGGATTCGCGTTGACCGGCTCGCTCGCCAACGGCGCGACCATCCTCACGATCGGCGTGGCGGACGTCGCCGCCTTCAGCCAGTACAGCGGATCGATCCAGGGCGTAGCGCAGGCGAACTATCAGCTGCGCGCACTGAACGGCTACGCGCTCGCGCTGACGCGCTAGTCGCCGGCTGGGGCCGGCTCCGGCGCCGCCCAGGCACGACTCAGGGCGTCTTCCAGCCTCCGGCGCAGGTCCTGATACAGCGACAGCAGCCGCCGGCATTCGTCGGTGAGCGTGGTCGCGCCGCCGCCGGGCCCGCCCGCGCGTGACACGACGATGGGCCGGCCGAGCGTCTGCTCCATCTGTTGAATCGCACTCCACGCGGTCCGATAGCTGATGCCAGCCTCATTCGCCGCATCCTTGATCGACCGGACGCGGTCTACGGCTTCGAGGAGCCGTGCCTCCCGCTCTCCGATGACTGACGAACCATTTTTCGTGAGCGTCACTTGCGCTCGAGGATTCAGATCTGGGAACTGCATGCAGCCTCCTGCGTTCGGCGCCCCGCGAGTTCTGTAAGCCCTCTTATGCGGTATGCCCGAGCGGCTGATTCGTTCCATTCCACTTTTTCTTCCGCAGCGCGCGGAGACCCCAGCTTAGTTCCACACGCCCGTGGTGCTAACCTACCGATGCAAGGATCGTGACTCTATTTTCGTCGCTGGGGGGCGGTAGCTCAGTTGGGAGAGCACCTGGTTTGCAACCAGGGGGTCGTGGGTTCGAATCCCATCCGCTCCATGCTTCCTGCGAAGGATTAATCCCAGCGCCCCTGGAGGTCTTCCCGCATGCGTCGTTTCTCGTTAGCCGCCGCGGTACTCGTACTGTTTTCATCCTGCAGCTCGCCGGAGCGTTTCGCCCCCACATTCGATCAAGTCGCTGATTTTAGTGTGCTCTCGGTGCCCGCGGTCCGTATCAGCGAGATCCACTATGACAACGTGGGCACCGATGCCGGTGAAGCCATCGAGGTCTCCGGACCGGCGGGAACGGATCTCACCGGGTGGCGCATTGTGCTGTACAACGGGAGCGGGGGCGCGGTCTACGACACCGATGCGCTGCCCACACCGATTCCCGCCACCTGCGGTGATCGCGGCGTCGTCGTCCTGAGTTATCCGGCGAACGGCATTCAGAACGGCCCCCCCGACGGCGTGGCGCTGGTGGATGCCGGCGGCGCGGTCATCGAGTTCCTCTCCTATGAAGGGACGTTCACCGCCGTCGGTGGGCCCGCCAACGGCCTGCTCTCGGTGGACATTGGTGCCGCCCAGAACGGGACCGAGCCGGTCGGGTCGTCGCTGCGGCGGAGCGGGGCAGGAGTCTGGACCGCCACGACGCCGCTCGGCACCAACACGTTTGGCTCCTGCAACGACAATGACGAACCGCCGCCGCCCCCGGCCGTCGCCAGCGTCACCGTGACACCCGCGGGGGCGACAGTCATCGTGGGAGGCGGGCAGCCATTCACCGCGACCGCGTTCGACGCCTCTCACAACCCGATTCCCGCCGTCACATTCGCTTGGTCGACCAGCGCGCCGGCGATCGCGGGCGTGAACGCCACCGGCACCGCGACCGGGCTTGCGCCCGGCGACGCCGGGATCATTGCGATGGCCCCGAACGGCGTCGCCGACACCGCTGAGCTGCATGTGGAGGCGTCCCCGCCGCCTCCCGTTCCGGTGACGCGGTTCTCCGAGCTGCACTACGACAACAGCGGTACAGACGTGGGCGAGGCGATCGAGGTCGAAGGACCGGCGGGCACAGACCTCAACGGCTGGAGCATCGTGCTGTACAACGGCGACCTGGCCAACCGCGGTCCTTACGATACGACAGCCCTGTCCGGCACCATCCCGGCGCAGTGCGATGGCCGTGGCGTCGTTCTGCTGAACTATCCAACGAACGGGATCCAAAACGGCAGTCCGGATGGATTGGCGCTGGTGAACGGCGCCGGACAGGTGGTGGAGTTCCTTTCGTACGAGGGCTCGTTCGTCGCCCTCGGCGGACCGGCCGATGGACTCGGCTCCACTGATATCGTGGTGGCCGAGCCCAGCACGTCCCCGGTAGGGCAGTCGCTGGCACGTGACGGCGCTGGAGTCTGGAGTGGGCCGGCCGCCAACACGTTCGGCTTCTGCAACAGCAGCCCGCCGCCCCCGCCCAGCAACACGATCACATTCAGCGGACGGTTGCCGACCGATCCGCCACTGCCGGTCGGTTTCGAGGATCAGATCTTCGCGACGCTGCGCGACGGAGCGGGGGCGGTCGTTCCGACCGCGACGTTCACGTGGGTGTCCGAAACCCCCGCCGCTGCGGGAATTGACGCGAATGGCGTGATCCACGCGCTCAGCGCGGGCACGGCGACGTTCCGAGCGACGGCCGATGACGCCGATCACACGACGGCGACGTATACCTTGCCGACACGCGTGGCGGTCGCGGGGAGCGCGGACTACGCGGGTAATGCTGAGTTTGGGGAGCCGGCCGATGCGGATCCAAGCGACGACTTCATCGTTCGTCACGCGGAGTACACGACTTCCTACAACCGCACGCGGGGTACGCCGAACTGGGTGAGTTACGAGCTCGAGGTATCGCACTTCGGGCCAGAAGACCGGTGCGACTGCTTCACGTTCGATGCCGCGCTGCCGTCCGGTTTCCCGCACTATACCACCGCGGACTACACGGGCGCGGGCGCGTTCGCCGGCTTCGGGATCGATCGCGGCCATCTTGCCCGTTCATTCGACCGTACGTCCGGATCGCTCGATAACGCGAACACCTTCCTTTTCTCCAACATCGTTCCGCAGGCCGCGGATCTTAACCAGGGCCCGTGGGCGGCGATGGAAAACTACCTCGGCGGTCTCGCCCAGTCGGGCGCGAAAGAGGTCTACATCATCGCGGGCGTCGCGGGTGACGTGGGCACGATCAAGAACGAAGGCAAGATCACGATGCCGGAATTCACCTGGAAAGTCGCGCTCATTCTGCCGCGCGACCGCGGCCTTTCCGATGTGCATGCCTACAGCGATGTCGAGGTCGTGGCCGTGATCATGCCGAATGAGCCCGGCGTGCGGAACGTGAACTGGGAGACGTACACGACGACCGTCGATGCGGTGGAGGCGCTGAGCGGCTACGATCTCCTCGCACTGCTGCCCGACCCGATTGAGATCGCCGTCGAGAGCAACACCAAGCCGCCGACGGCGGTTGCCGACGGACCGTACGAGTCGCTGCCGCACCTGCCGGTCTCGATGAACGGCGGGGGATCGAGCGATCCGGATGGCGACGCCCTGACCTATGCGTGGACATTCGGGGATGGTGCCGGCGCCACCGGCGCCGCGGTGTCTCATGCCTACGCCAGCAGCGGAACGTTCACCGTGCGCTTGATCGTCACCGATGTCCGGGGTCTAGAGGACACGGCGTTCACGACGGCTGTGATCGCGACGCCGCAGCAGGCGATTGGGGATGCCCGGGATCAGCTCGCGCCGCTCGTCGCGGCCGGCGCGCTGGATGCGGGTGAGGCAAGATGGCACACGACCAAGCTGGACAATGCCGCGAAACTGCTCGAGCATGCCACGGTCATCGCAGCCGTGAACCAGCTGGAGCAGGTTCTGCGGCGGCTCGAGCGCTCCGGCCCGAGCGCCGGCGATTACGCGGACACGGTGCGACGCATCATTCAGTCGCTCACTTCATGATGGAGCAACCATGTTGATCGAACTCCTGCTGCCCGCCGTCATCCTGGCCCAGAACCCGGCGGCTCCCCCGCCGCCTCCGGCGACGCCACTGCGGATCGCGGCCAGCAGCTTTGCGACGGTTGAGGTCCATCTCAATTCGCGCCGCATCGGGAGCTCGTGGTACGAGGAGGATGCGAGCCTCACTGGTCCCTCCCGCATCGCGATCAGCTATGGGCAGCCGCACGCGCGCGGCCGCAAGGTGGAAGGCGGGCTGGTTCCGCTCGATACGGTCTGGCGGTTCGGCGCAAATGTCGCGACGACGCTGCACACCGATCTCGATATCAGCCTGGGAGACCTCAAGCTTCCGCGAGGGGATTACTCCCTCTTCATTCTGTATGCGCGTTCGGGGTATTCCCTGATCGTGAATCGCGGCACGGCACAGTGGGGGTCGGATCGCGATCCGGCGAAGGACATCGGCCGTGTGGCCCTGACGAGCCGGACGATGGCGGAGCCCGAGTCGTCTTTGACGATCTATCTCGTTCCCGAGGCGCCGCAGCCGGGTACGGGGTATGCCGAGCTGCGAGGGACGCTACGAATCAAATGGGGCACCACGGAATTGACGGGCGGTTGGCGGGTGGACCAGTGACGCAGGACGAGCGGTATCCAATCGGCAAATTCACGCCCGTCCAGACGCTGGCGCCGGCTGAGCGAAACGCGCGCATCGAGGAGATCGCCGCCACGCCGTCGCTGTTCCGGCGCGCGGTGGCAGGACTCACCGACGCGCAGCTCGACACGCCATATCGCGCCGGGGGCTGGACCGTGCGCCAGGTCGTACACCACCTGCCGGACAGCCACATGAATGCCTACATGCGCTTCAAATGGGGACTCACCGAGGACACGCCGGCGATCAAGACCTACGAAGAGAAGGACTGGGCGCAGACGCCGGAGACCCGCGCGCCGATCGCGTTCTCGCTCGACCTGCTCACGTCGTTGCACGAGCGGTGGATCGCGCTGCTGCGCGGCATGCGGCCGGCCGATTTCACCCGGACGATCAAGCACCCCGAGTGGGGACTGCCGTCGCTCGATACGCTGGTGGCGCTGTATGCCTGGCACGGCCGGCACCACACGGCGCACGTCACGTCGCTGCGCGAGAGGATGGGCTGGTAGCGATGGTGGATTTCGCGTTCGACGATCCCGAGGAGGAGTTTCCGCAGGGCGACGGCACGGCAGACACCGACGGCATTGTTGTGTGTCCCTATTGCGGCGAACCGAATGAGATCGGTATCGACGCCGGGAGCGGGACGCATCAGGACTACGTCGAAGACTGCCAGGTGTGCTGCCGGCCCTGGCGCGTGACTGTCTCGTACGACGAAGAGGGCAACGCTGAGATCTCAGCCTTTCCCCTCGACGAATGAATCCCTCGGAGCTACCCCGAAGTAACACAAGAATCTGTAGCTCTTTGCCGACACCGCGTGTCGCGTCGCCTCTGTAGCTTCCGCTCGTGGCGAAAACCATTCTGGTGGTAGACGACGATCCCGACACGCGCGCAGTGCTCAGTGCGCTGCTGACCGGCGAGGGCTTCGTGGTGCACCTGGCCCGCGAAGGCCGGCATGCGCTCCAGTTGCTCTCGCACATCGATCCGCCCGACCTGATCCTGCTCGATTATCTGATGCCGGTCATGAGCGGCAGCCACTTCCTCGCGCGCAAACGACGCAACCCGCGGATCCGGCGGATTCCGGTCGTGCTGCTCTCCGCATGGACGCGCATGTGGTCCGCGATGCACGATGCGGTCGAGGTGCTGTCCAAACCGGTCGATCCCGAGCGGCTGCTGGCGCTGGTCCGACGGATCTGTGCGGGCCAGGGACGGGTCTCCCCGGCGCGCGCGACGGACCGACTCCCCGCTTGTTGTTGACGTGATACGCGTCTCATCCGTAACTCATCCCTTTGAGTTACATCGCTCGGTCCTAACCTATCGGTGCACAGGTACGTAAAGTCACAGATTCGGGGAAAACCAGGCGTTATGCGTTTATTCGCCACGGGGAAAACCAGGCGTTATGCGTTCCATAATGCTCATCGACGACGACGTGGACACCCGCCGAGCCCTTCGCGAGTTCCTCATGGGGCAGGGATTCCTCGTGCATAGCGCGCGCGACGGTCAGCACGCGCTGAGCAAGCTCGAGCGTCTCCTGCCCCCGGATCTGATTCTGCTCGATTACAAGATGCCGGTCATGGACGGCAAGCAGTTCCTGGCGGTGATGCGTCGTACGCCCGCGCTCGAGTCGATCCCCATCATCATTCTGTCCGCCGCGACGCGAGAATGGTCCGGCGCGCACCTGGAAGTTGTCGAGGTGCTGAGCAAGCCCATCGATCTCGACCTCCTGCTGGAGGCCGTCAACCGCGTGCTGATCGGCTACGACGCCGCGTCGTAGCGCCGCGCCACCTCCGCCCAATTCACGACGTTCCACCACGCGCTGACGTAGTCGGCGCGGCGGTTTTGGTATTTGAGATAGTACGCGTGCTCCCAGACGTCGACGCCGAGGATCGGCGTCTTGCCGTCCATCAGCGGGCTGTCCTGGTTCGGCCGGCCCGCGATTTCGAGCTTGCCGCCGGAGACCGTCAGCCAGCCCCAGCCGCTGCCGAATTGTGACACGGCGGCGTTCTGCAGCTGCTCTTTGAGCTTCGCTACGGTCCCGAACGCGCGATTGATCGCGTCGGCGAACCTCCCGGACGGCTCACCTCCGCCGCCATTCTGGGGCGGCGCCATGATCGTCCAGAACAGGGAGTGATTGTGGTGCCCGCCGCCGTTGTTGCGAACCGCAGTACGAATGTCTTCGGGGATGGTGTTGATGCCGCGCAGGAGGTCTTCCAGGCTCTTCTCACCCAACTCCGGATGCTTCGCCAGCGCGGCATTGAGGTTGGTGATGTAGGTCTGATGGTGCTTGCCGTGGTGGATCTGCATGGTTTGCGCGTCGATATGGGGCTCGAGCGCTGCGAAATCGTAGGGGAGCTGGGGCAGTGAATGCGTCGTCTCGCCGGCCGCCCGGGTACTGGCTTGTTCGCGAACCTGTGTCATTGTCTCGTTGTCCGTTAGAAGGTGACTCTCAAACCCCGCATTGCGCGGACCGGTTCCTCCCCTATTTTGCTCCGCGAACCGTGCTGTCCGCTCCCACATCCGGAGGCGCTCGTGGCGGAGTTCGTGCTGCGCTGGCTGCACTTCCTCGCCGGCATTACGTGGATCGGTCTCCTGTATTACTTCAACTTCGTGCAGGGTCCGTTCATGGCCGAAGCGGATCCCGCGACCAAGAGCGCCGCGACGCAAAAGCTCGTGCCGCGCGCCCTCGCCTGGTTCCGGTGGTCGGCGCTCGTCACCTTCCTGACCGGCGCGGCCATCATCGGCGATCGGATTGGACGCGCGCCCGAAGGCACATCGGCGTGGTCGACGCCGTGGGCCATCACCATCCTCACTGGCGCGCTGTTCGGCACGGTCATGCTGATCAACGTGTGGGGCGTCATCTGGCGCAACCAGAAGGTGGTGATCGCGTCGGCGAAGGCGGCTGCCTCGGGTGGCCAGGCCAACGCCGCCGTGCCCGCAGCCGCGCGCCGGGCGTTCCTGGCATCACGCACGAATGTGGTGTTCTCGATTCCCATGCTGTTCTACATGGGCGCGGCGTCGCACTACACGCTGCCGTCGGCCGGAAATCACGCGGCCTACTGGGTCAGCCTGATCGTGCTGATCGCGCTCATCGAGATCAACGCGCTCATCGCGACGACCGGCGCGACCACCAAGCCGATCGAAAGGATCCCCGGCGTGATCGTCACGGGATTCGTCGTGTGGGGGATCGCGTACGGGCTCGCACGGGCGTTCTTAGCGCCCTGACGGCATAACGCGATGGCGTCGGTCGCAATCCGCCGGCTCAGCAAGGTGTTCGACGGCGGCGTGCAGGCGTTGCATCATCTGGACCTCGACGTGCCGGACGGCGAGCTGCTCGTCCTGCTGGGGCCGTCGGGGTCGGGAAAAACCACGGTGCTGCGCTGCATCGCCGGTCTCGAGGAGCCCACGAGCGGCGACATCGTCATCGGGGAGCGGGTCGTGACCCAGCTCCCGCCGGCCGAGCGCGACGTGGCGATGGTCTTTCAAACGCCCGCGCTGTATCCGCATCTCACCATCCGCGAAAACATTGCGTTTCCCCTCGAGATCCGGGGCGTGGCCCGCGCGCAGGCCACGCGCCGCGTCACGGAGGCAGCGCAACGCCTGGGGATTCACGCCGTGCTCGACCGCGTGCCCGAGCAGCTCTCCGAGGGTGAGCGCCAGCGTGCCGCGCTCGCGCGCGCGATCGTGCGCGGGCCGCAGGCGTTCTTGCTGGATGAGCCGCTCTCGCATCTCGACGCCAAGCTGCGCATCGAGCTCCGTGGGGAGCTGCTGGCGCTGCATCGTGCCCTGGGCGCGACGATGATCTACGTGACGCACGATCAGATCGAAGCGATGACGATGGGCCAGCGCATCGGCGTGCTGCACGAAGGCCGGCTGCGCCAGGTCGGGACGCCGGAGGAGGTGTACCAGCGGCCGGCCGATGTGCACGTGGCGCGTTTCGTCGGCACGCCGGGCATGAACGTATTACAAGGCCGGGGGAGGGCGGGCGAAGGCGGGCGCGTGATCGAAGCGGGAAGCCTGACGATTCCTCATGAGCTCTCGACCTACGATGGCGAGCTGCAGCTGGGCATCCGGCCCGAATTCGTCGGGCTGTGCGCCGTGGATAAGGGCGTCGGCAACGCGGACGTTCTGGTGGTCGAGCCCCTCGGCAGCGAGACCCTGGTTCACCTGAACGCCGGGGGCCAGCCGCTGGTCGCGCGTCTCGCAGGGTTCGCGGACGTCCGCGTGGGCACGCGCGTGGGCGTGAAGGTCGATCGCCGGAAGCTCTACCTGTTCGACGCGGCGGGAGCACCGCTCGCGTGAGCGCTCGGCGCTGGGCCGCCGGCGCGACGGTGGCGGCGGCTGTGTCAGCCGCCCTGGCGCTCGTGATCGTGCATGTGGCGCAGCGGCACTACGAGCGGGCGTTTGGGCTGCGGATGGCGCGCACCACGACGGCGTACGTCGCTGCGGTGACGCCTCCACCTCCACCTCCACCGCCGCCACGACCCGTCCGACCGGCACGCCCTCCGCGTGGGCGACGGGTCCCCGTGCCGCCACCACCCCCGCCTCCGGCGCCGCCTCCGAGCCCGGCGGCGCGCAGCTACGACCTGCCGTCGTTGCTTGCGCAGGCGCGCGCGCTTCGCACGCTGCCGGGCTGGTCCTCCGATATCGAGGTGTACTTCGGCACCGCACCCCTCATCGATGCCACCGCGCCACCGCTCACGCCCGATGATCTGCATCGACTCGAGAGCACCGGCGAGCGCTGGCGAGCTCGCGATCGGTCGGCTCTCGTTCCGTTGCGGGCGCGCGACACGGTTGAAGTCGTTGGCGCCGTCGAGATCCGGCCTCGACCGCTGCCGCATGGGCCGTTGCCGGGTGGATTGGGGTTCGCGCTGCCAGCCGCTTTGCTCGCGGTCGCAGCGGCCGCCGCGATTGCGTTTCGCGAGCGATCGTTGCGCCAGGGCGGCTACATCGGCGCGGTCCTGTTGCTCGCGCTCGCGTGTTACCTCGATGTGCGGGCGGCCGCGCGCCAGAGCACAGATCGCTGGCTGAGGGACACGCGGCGGCTGCTGCAGGAGGCGGCCACGCGGCTGCCCCCGCCGCGTATCCGCGTCGCAGTGGACGATCTGGCCGCGCTCGTTCGCGATGGCGCAGTCGTGCCGGGAGAGCCCGGGGAATCAGCGCCGCGCCGCGCGATCATCGACGGGGAGCGCACCGCCGTCGCCGCCGTTCTGATCGGCGTCGGTCGCTGGGTGGAGCTCCGCACGCGTCCGGCGGAGGTCGAGGCGCCCCGCTGGCTGATCCTCCTGCTCCCGTGTGCGCTCGTCGGGCCATTCGCGATCTTCCTTCTGCGGTGGGCCGAGCGCTCGCCAGTCCGGCGGCGCCGCGAAACGGCGATCGCGTGGGGTTTCCTGACGCCTGCCGTATTGCACCTCGCGCTGTTCACGCTCGGGCCAACGCTGTACGCGATCTTCCTCGCGAGCAGCGCGCCCGTGACGGCGCTGCAGCGCGACCCGCTGACATGGATTGCATTCCGCAATACCGTCCTGTATGCCCTGTACCTGCCGGTGTCCGTCGGGCTCGCCCTGGCGGCGGCGCTCGCCGTCCATCGCTATCGCCACCGCTGGGGTAGCCGGCTGCTCAGTGCCGCGCTGCTCCTGCCCTATGCCGCGTCGGTGGTCGCTATTGGCTTGCTGGCACAGGTGATTGTTCGCGCGGGATCGCTGGGCCTCGGCAGGGTGGACTGGCTGAGTAATCCCGGCACCGCGCTACCCGCGTTGATGGTGATCTCGGTCTGGGCACACGCCGGTGGCCAGATGCTCGTGTTCCTCGCCGCACTCCAACGCATTCCGCAGGCGTACATCGATGTGGCGCGTGTAGATGGAGCCGGAGCGTGGCGGCGGTTTCGCCGCATCACGTTGCCGCTGCTCCGCCCGATCATGGGACTCGTGGTGGTGACCGGGCTGCTCAGCGCATTCCAGGTGTTCACGCTCGTATCGGTTCTCACACAGGGCGGGCCACAACTGGCCACGCACGTGCTCGCGCACCGTGTGTACCAGACCGCGTTTGGTGCTCAAGCGTTTGGCGCGGCGAGCGCGCTCGCGTTGTTGATCTTTGTGGCGCTGTTGTTGCTGCGGTGGCCGCAGCTCAAGCTGGTGGGAAGGCGGGTGTCCGATGCCCAGGCGTAGCTGGCCGCTGGGTGTGCTTGCCCTGATCCTGGTGCTGCCGTTCCTCTATATGATCTCCGTGTCGTTCATGGGAGAGGTCGAGCTGCTGCGTTGGCCACCGGCGCTGATCCCGCGGATGCCCACGACGAGCAACTACGTCGCCGCCTATGAAGCCTTGCCGTATCCGCGTGTCCTGCTGAACACGGCGATTCTCGCCGGTTGTGTCATGGTAGGGCAGGTGATCACCAGCGCGGCAGCCGGCTACGCGTTCGCCCGCATCCGGTTTCCTACGCGTGACGCATTGTATGCGGGCACCGTGGCGCTGCTCACCATCCCGTCGGTGCTGTTGTTGGTCCCGCGCTATCTCCTCGTGAATGCGGTGGGCCTGATCGACACGTACCCGGGACTCATTTCGACCGAGCTCGTGTCGATCTGGGGCATCATCCTGATGCGTCAGACGTTTCTCAGCCTGCCACGCGATGTCGAAGAGGCCGCCCGGCTGGATGGGGCGGGGGAGTGGACGCTGTTCTGGCGCGTGACGCTGCCGCTCGCGCGGCCCGCCGTGGTCGTGCTGGCGGTGCTCGCGTTCATGGACCAGTGCCGCAATTTCCTGTGGCCGCTGGTTGCTACAAACTCGTCGCAAATGGCTGTCAGTGAGGTCGCCCTGGCGCGTTTCCATGCGACGTACGCGGCCAACGCGCCCTACCAGATGGCTGCCGCCGTCCTGGTGACCGTGCCCGTGCTCGTGGTGTGCCTGTTCGCGCAGCGCTATGTGCTGCAGGGAGCCCGGCTCACCGGAGCGCGCGTGCGTCTTTAGGCCGGTGGCTCACTAGTTGCAGAGACTCTCCGCCAATCGCCGACCGAGGTACCTGATGCTGCAATTCGCGGCGCATCGCGGAGCCCGGCCGGTCGCTGTGCACCACAGCGAGTCAGGAGAGCGACGTGCGCTGGTCCTTGCAGTTGAGCCTCGTGGTCTTTGGCGCCTTGCCGGCGACCCTCACCGCGCAATCCGGTGGCCCCCCCCCTCCCCCCCCCGCACCGACCCAGTCCGAGACCCGGCCCGTCTACAAGCCACGGCCCCATGCGATCGGCTTCGGCTTCGTCGCGACGCTGGGTGACAATTGGCAGATGGAAGGCGTCGAAGTCGCCTACGTGCGCCGGATGCAGCGTGGGCTCGCCGCCGCGCTGTCGGTCTCGACCCGCGTCGCCACGTTCATCAACGAGAGCTCGATGCTCGGGGGAACGCAGGGGATTGCATTCGGCGGGACCATTGCCGCCCGCTCGCGGATGAAGTCATTCGCGCAGTTTGGGGAAGAGGAGCACGGATCCGCCATCGGCGCCGACGTGACGCTCGAGGTGACGGGCTATACCACGGCGGGATCGCCGGACTCGCGGACGCAGTGGCTCGCGGTCTCGCTGCTCCCCGCGCTCAGTCTCGGCTCGGGCGATTCGCCGCATTTCGGCATTGTGATCGGGCCCACGCTGTTCCTGGGTGACGGCAAGCCCGCCGTGCGTGGTCTGCTGGCATTCCGTGGTGAGGCGCCGCTGGCGCGCCGGGAGCGCGTTCCCTAGGTTAGCGACCTTATGGTCGCGCCGACGCTGACCTCGGACCATCCTGGGCTCGAGGTGCTCGCCGAAGTAGCAAAGGTGCTGGCCGCTGGCCGGGGAGGCTCCGTTGAAGAGGGGCTTGCCGGTGTGGTCGGCGTGTTGCGGCGCGGGCTCAGCCTGCGCCGGTGCCATCTCTGGCTCCGCTCGTCCGACGGGGCCCGCTTTCTCCCCATCGCCAGCCCCGAAGATGAAACACAGCTCCCTGGCTTCACCGCCCCGGTGGCCGCCTGGGTCGAACAGGGACCGCACCGCGAACGGGTGAACGGCGGCACGCTCGTGCGCCTGCCGCTGGTCCATGAAGATGAAGCCCTCGGCTGCGTCGAGGCGATCATCCCGGAAGGCCGGCTCGAGCGCATGGCGAACGACGTGCTCGTGGTCGTGGCGCAGATGCTCGGTCCCGTACTCGCGGCGGCCGAGCTGTCGCAGGACCTCGCATCCGAGGTCGCGCTGCGCACGCGCGAGCTGCAATCGCAGCACAACTTCGCCGCCCGCATCATCGATTCGCTGCCCGTGGGACTGTACGTGATCGATCGCGCCTACCGGATCCGCGCGTGGAACCGCAAGCGGGAAGCGGGCACGCAGGGCGTGTCGCGCGAGGAAGCGGTGGGCCGGGAGGTCTTCGACGTCCTGGATCGCCAGCCGCGCGAGCTGCTCAAGCTCGAGTTCGACCGCGTGTTCCAAACGGGCGAGATCCAGCAGGTCGAAATGGATTCACAGGCCACGGGCGAAGCGCGTCACTATCGTATCACGAAGATTCCGATGCGGCTGGATGGGGACGACATCTCGCACGTCATCACGATCGGCGAAGATGTGACGGCGTGGCGCCAGGCGCAGCAGCGTCTGGCGCAAAGCGAGAAGCTCGCCGCGATCGGCCAGCTCGCGGCCGGCGTGATGCACGAAATCAACAATCCGCTGGCCACCATCCTCGCGTGCAGCGAGGCCCTCGGTCTCCGGGTGGCTGAGCTTCCCGAAGGCGAACGGAAGGCATACGAGGAGTACCTCCGCATCATGGACACGGAGGTCCAGCGCTGCCGCCGCATCGTCGAGGGGCTGCTCGACTTTTCACGGCCCAAGAAGTCCGGGCACAAGGCGACGTCCGACATCAACGCGATCATCGAGCAGACGCTGTTTCTGCTCAAGCACCACGAGCGCTTCAAGTGGCTCGCGATCGAGCGGCAGTTGCCGACGGGCCTCCCCGCGTTCCAGGCCGATGCCGAACGGCTGGTGCAGTGCTTCATGGCGCTGATGCTCAATGCCATGGACGCCATGAACTCCCGCGGGTTGCTGACGGTCCGGACGCGACTGAATCCGCTGCGGTCCGACGAGCTGCTGGCCGAGTTCATCGACACGGGGACGGGCATCAAACAGGATGATCTGCCCAAAATCTTCGAGCCGTTTTTCACCACCAAGCCGCAAGGCCGTGGCACGGGCTTGGGCCTGTCGGTGGCCTACGGTATCATCGAAGAGCATCGCGGCAGGATCGAGGTCGAATCGCAGCTGGGGGTGGGAACGAACTTCAAGGTCTTCCTTCCGATCTAATGAAATGAAGATCCTGGTCATCGAAGACGACAAGACGGTAGGCGAGTACGTGCGTCGCGGGCTGGACGAGGCCGGCTACCATGTGGACCTCGTGGGCGACGGCGACGAGGGTCTGAAGCGGGCGAGTGGCAAGGGCTCGAGCTATGACATGATGGTGCTCGATCTCCGGCTGCCGAAAATGTCGGGGATCGATGTGTTGCGCACGCTGCGGGACCGGGGCGTCGGCCTGCCGGTGCTCGTGCTCACGGCCCAGGACTCGGTGGACTTCAAGGTCCAGGCGTTGCGCATGGGCGCCGACGATTACGTGACCAAGCCGTTCGCGTTTGAAGAGCTGCTGGCGCGCGTGGAAGCGCTCGGCCGCCGGCCCAAGGCGATCGCGCCGCCGACGCTGAAGGTGAACGGGCTCGCGCTCGACACGGGCAGCCGTGAAGTGACGCGGGACGGCAAGCGGATCGAGCTCACCCCCAAGGAGTACGCGGTCCTCGAGTATCTCATGCGGCATCACGGGCGCGTCATGTCTCGAACCCTGATCACCGAATACGCGTGGGACTACCACTTCGATCCCGGGACCAACATCGTGGACGTCGTGATCACGCGCCTCCGCAAGAAGATCGATCATGCCAAGGAACCCAAGCTGATTCACACGGTGCGCGGCGTGGGCTACGTGGTTCGGACGTAACGGTGGAGAGTATCCGCGGGCGGCTGACGCTCTGGTATGCGACCGCCCTCATCCTCAGCATCGCGATCTTCGCCGTCGTCTTGTACTTCGCGCGCCGCAGCGACACCTATCAGGATCTCGAGCAGCGTATTCAGTCGGAAGCCGACCTCACCGCGGGGATTCTCGCGGAGAGTTATCGCGCGCGAGGCTCGCTCGTCGGGCAAGACACGGCCGGCCGCCCGGTGCTGACGGCCGAAGTCGCCGCGGTGCTCGAAGTGGTGCCGGACTTCCTGCTGGTGACGAGCCGCGACGGCCGGCTGCTGTTCGCCTCCCCCGACGCGCGTGCCCTGACGTTCGGCGAGTTCGAGCAGCTGAATACCATCGCGCAGCCTCCCGCGGGGGGGAGCTCCCACACCACCGGCCGGTATCGCGTCAATCCCAACGGGCCCACGCTGCACTACATCGTGCGCGCGGTCCCCGAGGCCGGGGACCAGTTCGGCGCGATCTTCGCGGGCGCCGACACCAGGTCCGCCGAGCTCCGGCTCGAGCAGCTGGTGCTCACGATCCTGATCGCGTTTTTCGTCGGCGTGGTGCCGGCGATCCTGGTGGGCGGCTGGCTCGCGGCCCGGGCACTCGAGCCCGTGGATCGCATGATCACCGAGGTCCGCGAGATCACGGACGGCCGCAGCCTGCACCGGCGCCTCGCGCTGCCGATGACGCGGGACGAGCTCAGCCGTCTCGCCGAGACCGTGAATCAGATGATGACGCGGCTGGAACGCAGCTTCGCGGCGCTGCGTCGCTTCACGGCGGACGCGAGCCACGAGCTGAAGACGCCGCTCACCGTCGTGCGCGCGGGCGTGGAGCGCGCGATTACGCGTCCCGGAATGCCACAAGAAGCGCTCGCGCCTCTGGAGGAGACGCTCCAGGAAGTGAATCGCATGACCGAGCTGCTCGACTCGCTGCTGACACTGGCCCGTGCCGACGAGGGACGTGCCGAGCTGCATCGTGAGCAGGTCGATCTGCGTGAGATCATCGAAGAAGCCGGCGAAACAGGCGAGCTGCTGGCCGAGCACGCGGGCGTTGGCATGGAGATGCGACTGCCACGCGAGCCGGTGGTCGTCGCGGTCGACCGCAGTCGGGTGCGCCAGCTCGCGCTGAACCTGATCGAGAATGCGGTGAAGTACACGCCGCGCGGCGGTCAGGTCTCGGTGGAGCTCGCGGGGAACGATGGGCGCGTCACGTTCACCGTCGCAGACACCGGCATCGGCATCGCCCCGGGCGATCTGCCGCACGTGTTCGACCGCTTCTGGCGCGCCGACTCCGCGCGCACCCGCACCAGCGAACGGGCGGGCACCGGGCTCGGCCTCGCCATCTGCAAGTGGATCGCCGAAGCGCAC
>Ga0137433_1000051_pt1 | contig 59330 bp, 50 predicted proteins | sample EasRivERMZT840_2_FD_102335 | JGI IMG/M metagenome (GOLD analysis project Ga0137433, IMG submission 102335) | Soil microbial communities from meander-bound floodplain in the East River, Colorado, USA - East River MetaG ERMZT840_2 | ecosystem: Environmental > Terrestrial > Soil > Floodplain ...
AGTGTCTCGAGCCAGGGTTCTGGCGACGAACCGTACGCGAACGGCACCGGATGGACGACCAGATCCCCCGCCGCCACAATTTTCTCCTTCGGCAGAAAGACGATGGTGTCGCCTCGAGTATTGCCGGGTCCGAAGTGCAGCAGCTGGACTTCTCGCTGCCCGAGATGGATGGTCAGTCGATCGACAAATGTCAGCGTCGGCAGGACGATGCGCTGCTCCGGGATTCTTGGAAGGAACTCGCGAACCGTACGGGCCTGCTCCGCGAGGCGGGCTTTCTGCTCATCCGTCAGAGGCGTGCCGTCCGGCCGGGTTCCCTTGGCGAGCCTTTGCTCGAATCCCTCGGCCATCTTCCGCCAGTAATCGACGCCGTAGCTGGTCAGGCTCGGGACGCTTTGCTGCTGCATGTCCTCGCGCGTGCTCGCATGCGCGGCGAACACGACGCCGGGAAAGGCGTCCGCATACGCCTGATTGCCGAACACATGGTCGTCGTGCCAATGGGTGTTGACGACGACGCGCACGGGCTTGTCCGTACGCCGGCGGATCTCGGCAATCATCGTGCGTGCTGAATGGGGGGTCCGGCCGGAATCGACCACCAGCACGCCGTCGTCACCCACGACGAACAGCGAATTGCCCTCGATGGGATCCATGCGGAACTCGGAATAGACCGCGGCGTACACGCCTGGGCTCAGTTGAACAACTTCCCGAGTCTGATTCTGATCACGGGCGTCGACGAAGCTCACAAGGGCCAGCAGCGTGAAGAACATGTCGCCTTAGACGAGTGGCGGGTCCCGAACGTTGAAGAGCGGGGTAAACTACTCAACCAATCCGCGATGAAGGCCGCACCGCCGCGCGTTGTCGCTGCGATCGCCGTTGCGTTATCGGTCGGCGCCGCTCCGCAGCTGCCGCGCGACCGCGCGCCCGCTCCCGAAGCGACGGGGACGGCCGTCATCGCGGGCCGTGTGCTGATCGACGTCAACAGCTCGGCGCAGCCGGTGCGCCGGGCGCGCCTCACGCTCGAATCCGAGGCGTTGCAGGGGCCCAGGACGACCGACAGCGACACGGACGGTCGCTATCGGTTCGCGAATCTTCCGGCCGGATCGTACCGGGTCCGCGCCGAAAAGGCCGGCTTCGTGCCGCTCGTGCGCGATGTCCGCCGGACGTTCGAGCGCCCGCCGGCCGTGGAGATCGCCGCCGGTCAGTCGGTCCAGCGCGATTTGTGGATGGCAAGGGGCGCGGCCCTCGAGGGCCGCCTCCAGATCGACACGGGCGCGCCGGCGATCGCCATCATCGTGTCGGCGATGCGCTTCGCCTACGACGAAAACGGCCGTCGCCCCGTGCCGGTGTCGCAGGCGAAAACAGACGACCGCGGCCGCTTCCGGGTGCACACGCTGCCGCCCGGCGAGTACTACCTCGAGGCGGCTGCCGATCCGCTCAGCGTCTTCGATCGCATCCCGGTTCCCGGCCAGCGACCCACGGCGCTGGTTCGCACGTACTTTCCAGGCGCGCCTCGCATCGAGGGCGGCCGGACGCTCATCCTGACGCACGCCCAGGAAATCGGCGGCCTCGACTTCTCGCTGTCCACCGTGCCCGCGGTCGTCGTCAGCGGGCGCATCGTCGCCTCCACCGGAACGACCGAAACGTCGCTGCCGCGTATTCAACGTGTGGGAGGGCCCGTCGGCGAGGTGAGTGGATCTGGATCGCCGAGGGGCGGCGATTTCCAGTACCCGAACGTGCCCGCCGGCGAGTACTGGCTGATGGGCGTCGCCCGTCCGGCGCCAGGCGCCGATCCGGAATTCGGGGCCACCCGCCTCACAGTCGCCGGTCAGGATCTTATCAACGTGACGGTGACGACCGCGAAGGGGGCCACCGTGAACGGACGCGTGGAGGTCGAGGGTGGCGCGTCGCTCGCGCTCGGCGCGTTGGAGGTGCTCGCGCACCAGACGGAGTTCGAGTTGCCGCCGCTTCAAGGTTTGCCTCAGAGCTGGAGCGCGCCCGTGGCCGTCGCGCCGGACGGCACGTTCCTGCTCAAGGACTTGTTCGGGCCGCGGCTGCTGCGCGTGACCCGGCTGCCCGCAGGCTGGGCGCTGAAGCAGGCACTGCTCGACGGCGTCGACACCACGGACACGCCCGTCGATTTCAAGGGCGGCGACCGCGCTCGCGAGTTGCGCCTCGTCATCACGCCCAGGACGAATGGCGTGACGGGCGTGGTCCGCGATCCGACGGGACGACCGGTGAGCGGCGCACGGGTCGTCGCTTTTTCACGCGACGAGCAGGCGTGGAGATTCCGGTCGCGCATGATCAAGGCGGCCGAAACGGGCGCTGACGGTCGCTACGTCATCGAAGGCCTGCTCGATGGCGCGTACCACATCGCCGCGGCGACGTACCTCGACCAAGGTTCCTGGATGGATGCGGGCGTACTCCGCCGCCTCGAGGCGGTTTCGATTCCTCTGGTCGCCGCGAACGCCGCGCGGCTGACCGCCGACCTGGTGGTGAAGCCATGAGCGCGCTGCTTGCCATCGCTCTCTCGTGTGTCGTCGCCGTTCAGACTCCTCAGAACGTTGAACAGCCCAAGCCGATGGGCAGGATCTCCGGCGTCGTCACTCGGCTAGACAACAAGCTGCCGATCGAGAAGGTAACCATTCGGGCCATACGGTGGGACGGAGGCCTCGGTCAGCAGATTCCGGCGCGGGCCACCGACGCCAACGGCCGCTTTACCATCGATGGATTGCTCCCCGGCAGCTACGCGCTGACGTTTTCGGCGGACCGGTTCGTCTCACTGCAGTTTGGCCAGCTGACGCCGGAAGAGACCGCGAAGCGCATCGAGCTGAAGGATGGCCAGCACTTCGACAAGGCCGATATTTCCCTGCCGCCGACGACGGCCATTGAGGGCCGGCTGCTCGACGAGTTCGGCGATCCGGCGCCCGGCATCGTCGTGCAGTCCGCGCGCGTGCAATTCCTGGCGGGGAAGCGCCGGCTCATGCCGTTCGGCGGAAACCCGCCGCAGCCGACGGACGATCTCGGACGATTCCGTATCTTCAACCTGCCGCCCGCCGAGTACTACCTGCTGGCGCTCGCCGGTCCGTTCGCCGGACCGAACGATCCGTCGGGTTTCGCGGTCACCTACTTTCCGGGCACGGTGGTCCCCATGGAGGCGAAGCCGGTCCGTCTCGAACTCGGACAGGACCTGACGGGCCTTGTCTTTCAACTCACGCCGGCGCCGATGGCGACCGTCTCCGGCGTGCTGCTCGACGAGTCCGACAAGCCGCTTTCCGGAACGATGATGTTCATCCCGACGAGCGGCGACGATGTCCGTTCGTTCCTCATCGGCCGGATTGCTTCCGGGCAGGACGGCTCGTTTGCGTTTCGCAACGTCGCGCCGGGCTCCTACGTGATCCAGGCGTTCGGCCGCGGAACGAGCGGGAATCTCGGCAGCGGCAATTTTGCGTCGTTGCCCCTGACCGTGTCAGCCGGCGCTGACGTGACGGGCCTCAAGTTGAAGGTCGCGGGAGCAACGGCGCGGGGCAGGATTCTGCTGGAAGGCGATGCGCCGCCGCCGGTCCCGAGCCGTGTGCTGGTGTCGCCGAGTGCGATCAACTTTGTGTCGGCGCCGGTGGGTGGTGGTCCCCCAAACCGGATCACCCGCGACGACTGGACGTTCGAGGTCTACAACATGAGCGGCCTGCGCATGATGCGCGTCATTGTCGGTTCAGGCAGGTGGACCATGAAGCAGGTCACACTGAACGGGCGCGACATCACCGACGAGCCGATCGACTTCCGCAACGGTGACGTGAACGGGCTCGAGATCACGCTGACAAGCCGCGGGCCCGTGCTCGAGGGCACGGTCACCGATGGGGACAAGGCGGCGACGGAGTGCACGCTGGTCGTTTTCTCCGCCGACCCGGCGAAGTGGGTGTTTCCGTCGCGCTATTTCTCACAGGTCCGCCCCGATCCCAAGGGCTGGTTCCAGATTGGCGGGTTGCCGCCCGGCGACTACCTCGCGCTCGCGCTGCCGACCGTCCAAGGAACCGACTGGCAGGATCCGGAGTTCCTGCGTCAGCACATCGGCGTGGCGACGCGCTTCTCCCTCGCCGAAGGCGGCGCGCAGACGATCTCACTCAAGGTGTACCGCGAGCCACGGTGAGTACGTAGCCGCAGGGCTTCAGCCTTGCGGATCCGGCGGGCTAGAGCCCGCCGGCTACGTACATGGGCTATTTCTCAGTAAATCGATAGCTGCCGTGCGAGTCGTAGTCGATGCCGTGCTTCTTCTTCAGCTCCTGGATGTGCCGGAGCTGCATCTTCGTGTGCGGGCTGGCAACGCCGTCGCCGAGCGGCTCGTTGGTGTGAAGCAGGATCTCCTCGAGGCAGCTGGTCAGGCTCATCTTCTTGTACGCCGCCAGATCGTGGAGCAGCGCGGCCAGCCGCTTCTCGAGGCGCACCGGCACGTCCACGCGCTCGATCGCGATCGGCTCTCCGACGTTATAGATGTAGTGACCGAACGTCAGCCTGTTGCCGTCCAGATCGTGCGCGGTGTAATCGCGCAGCCCGTATGCCCGATCGCCCGGCTCGACCGGGATCTTGACGCCGTGCGCGCGCTGCGCCTCGCAGAGGTCGTCGGCGTTTCCGACGACGAAGTACACCGCGACACCGGCGGGACTGCCTGGGTACTGCTCCAGAAAGACCTGCAGCTCACCGAGATTCACGCCAGCCATGGACGGCGGGCCGTGCTCCGGCCAGGCGAACCCGAGCGTGAATCCCAGCCGCTTCGTGTAGAACTCGACGGCGGCGGCCACGTCCTTGACGGGCAGGCCGGGATGCAGGCGCTCGCAGTCGATCTTCGGAAACGGCACTACTCGCTCCTGAGCACCTGCGACGGCTTCACGGCCGAGGCCCGCGCGGCGGGAATGATCGTGGCGACGATGGCGATCGCGAGGACCACGAGCGCCGCGCTGCCGAGGATCACGGGGTCGCCGGCGCGCATGCCGTAGAACCGGTTGGCGAACAGACGGCCCGCGATGTAGCCCAGCGCCAGACCGGCGCCGACGCCGGCGATCGTGAGCGTCCGGCCGTGGCCGAGCATCAGCCAGAACACGCCTCCGCGGGTCGAGCCCAGCGCGAGCCGGGTCGCCACTTCGCCCGTGCGCTGCGACGTCGCGTACGCGATCACGCCGTAGATGCCGACGGCCGCCAGCGCGAGCGCGGCCGCGCCGAAGACCATCATCAGCATCATGCCGAGCTCCTGGCGCTTGAGCGTGTTGCCGGTGAGCTCGTCGGCGGTGATCAGGTTGACGGCCATCTGCGGGTCGGTCTTCGTCACTTCCTCACGGATGGCGTTCTGCAGCGACATCGGGTCGGCCAGCTTCGTGTGCAGGACAACCGTCCGGCGGCGGATCGTGATCTGGCGGTCCGTCGAGTAGTAGGCCGGCTCGCCCGCGTCGCCGAGAGACTTCTGCCGGATATCCTCCACGACGCCGATGATTTGGGTTTCGTTCTGCGGGTTGGGGGTCGGAAAGCCGGACGTGAAGTGCACGCCGATCGGATTCCGGCCCTTCAGGTACTTGTCGACGAAGGACTTGTTGACGATGGCGACGGAGGCGGTGCCCAGGCGGTCGTCGGGGCCGAAGTCGCGGCCCGCCAGGATTCTGGTGCCCATCGTCTCGAAGAACTTCGGGCTGGCAATCCGCTGGCGCGAGCCCATGGGATTGTTCGCGTCGAATGCTTCGCCGCTGAACTGCAGGAGCAGGGAATTCTCAACCTGCTGGCGCAGCGGGAAGTTCGATGTCGTGCCGGCCGCGATGACACCTGGCACCTGCTGGAGCCGCCCCAGCAGATCCTGGGCCGCGGCATCCACCGCCGGCCCGTCCGGAAACTTCGGGCCGGGGAAGCCCACGTCAAACAGCACGCGGTTGTCGGTCTTGAAGCCGGCATTGACCGCGTGCAGGTCGGCGAAGCTCTTGATGAGCCAGCCGGCGCCGGCGACGAGCATCACCGACAGCGCGATCTCCGCGACCATCAGCGATCCCAGCCAGCGCGCGGTGCCGCGGCCGCCCGAGGTGGAGCGGCCGCTCTCATTGATCAATGTCTTGAGATCGGTGCTGGCCAGCCGCAGCGCCGGCGCGAATCCGACGATGAAGCTGCTCACGAGGAGCGTGCCCAGGGCGAACAGCAGCACGGTGCCGTCGAACGTGACCGACTCGAGCCGCGGCAGCCTGGCCGCGCCGGCCGCGAGCAGCAGCTTGAGGCCGCCGTACGCCAGCAGGAGCCCGGCGACGGTGCCGACGGTGGAGAGGAGCGTGGACTCCACGAGAAGCTGGCGGACGATGCGGCCGCGACCCGCGCCCAGTGCCACGCGCACCGCCATTTCGCGTGCGCGCGCCGCGCCGCGCGCCAGCAGGAGGTTCGTCACGTTCACGCACGCCAGGAGCAGCAGCACGGCGGCCGCCGACAGCACGACGAGCAGGATCGGCTTGAGGTCGCCGACCATCTGTTCCACCAGCGGGCGCACGATGTAGACGCGCGTATTCCCTGTCCCGGGGAACTCCTTGATGACATTGGTCATCACGCCCGACATCTCCTGCTTGACGCGCTCGATCGACACACCCGGCTTGATGCGCATGTAGCCGTCGTTGCCGTGCCCGCTGTCGGTGGGATTCAGCCGCAGGTTGAAGTACATGTCCACGCCGCGCGGCATGTCGAAATCCGGCGGCGCGACGCCCACGATCGTCGTGGCCGGAAACTCCGCGAACCGGATCGGCTTGCCGACGATGTTCGGGTCACTGTTGAAGACGTCGCGCCAGACGCGGCGGGAGACCACGATGAGCGGCGGGCCGCTGCTGGCGTACTGTTCGGGCGTGAAGCCGCCGAGCGTCATCGGCATCCCGAAGATCTCGAAGAAGCCCTCGCTCACGCCAAACAGGTTGACCTTGACCGGCGCGGCGCCCTCACGCTGGAGCGTGAGCTCCTGGAGCTGCGTCGATGCCGCCGCCTTGACGATCGAGATGTTGGCTTCGTTCAGCTTCCGAATCTGAACCGCGGACACCAGTCCCGTCGTCACCCGGCCGTCCGTGAGCGTCGTCCGGATGGCGTACAAGTCGTCCGGGTTCGCGAAGGGGAGCGGCTTGAGGATCGCCGCATTCACGGTGCTGAAAATCGCCGTGGTGGCGCCGATGCCGAGCGCGAGCGTCGCGATCGCAGCCACCGAGAAGCCTGGCGCCCGCCGCCAGCTGCGCAGGGCAAAGCGCAGATCGCCAAAGAACGAAGTCATCGGAATCTCCTCATGCCGACCAGCTTGTAGGCCGGTGCGGGCTGTGCACCGGCGATTCGTTTGACATTAGACGCCGCCGGGCGGTTTTCGTCCGACGGCGCCGAGCGCCTGCTCGACGACCCGTGCGATAACGAGCAGTCCCGCCTCGTCGTACAGCCGGCCAGCGAACGTCAGCCCGGTCGGCGTGCCATTGGCGCGGAATCCCGTCGGGACAGCCACCGCCGGATGGCCCGTGAGGCTGGTGATCGGATTGAGGCTGGTCGCGCCGGTGAGCGTCACGCTCCCGGCCACCATCACGTCGATGTCGCGCGTGGCCTGCGCGTACGCTTCCATCAGCTTGTACCGCTCACGATTCGCCTGCAGGTAATCCACCGCCGGCACGAGATGGTAGACGCGTAAGTCGCGTGGAATGTTCGAGATCCGCATGTTCGTGTCGTGCCCGCCCTGCACGAAGGTCTCGAACCCGGCGGCCCGCTCGATGTACTCGATGAAGTAGGTGAGATCGCTCTGCGGGACGGTCACGTCGCGGATCTCGACGCCGGCCGCGCGCAGGGCATCGAGGGCCTTGATGGCGTTGGCGCGGGTGTCCGCGTCCTGGTCCGCCTCGAGGAGCTTGGGTACGACTCCGACCCGCTTGCCCTTTGCCAACGCGCGCGCGTCCCATCCAACCGGCATGTCCGTGGGGACGGCGAGGTCCTGGCCGTCAGGTCCCGCGATCGCGTGCAGCACGATCGCGCAGTCCTCAGCGCGGCGGCAGATCGGCCCGACCTTGTCGAGCGTCCAGCCCGCGGCCATCACGCCGTGCCGGCTCACCCGGCCGAACGTCGGCCGGAGGCCGACGACGCCGCATCGCACGGCGGGGGAGAGAATCGACCCGCCGGTGTCCGTGCCGATCGCGAAGGCGACGAGCCCGGCCGCAGGCGCCGCGCCCGATCCTGCGGACGACCCGCTCGATCCCTGCTCCGGATTCCACGGATTGTTCGTCCGCCCGCCAAACCACTGATCGCCGAACGCGAGCTCGCCGGTTGTGAGCTTCGCAGTGAGTACCGCACCGGCCGCAATCAACCGCGTGACGACGGTCGCGTCCATGTCGATCACGCGATCGCGGAACGCGCCCGTGCCCCACGTGGTCGGGCCGCCTCGCGCGGCGACGATGTCCTTCACGCCCCAGGGAAGACCGTGGAGCAGGCCGCGGTATTTGCCGGCGGCCAGCTCGCGATCGACCTCGCGCGCCTGCGTCAGCGCGCGATCCCGTAGGAGCGTGACGACGCAGTTGAGCCGGGCGTTGGCGCGCTCGAGGCGTGCGAGCGAGAGTTCCGCGAGCTCGACAGCCGTCACGAGGCGGCGCCGCACGAGATCCGCCAGATCGACCAGCGGCCAGAACAGCACGTCGTCGAGCACGGCGGGGCGTGTGAGGCCCGCGCGTGGCGCGCTCGGACGAAAGACGCTGGACGGCGGCGTGATGGGGAAGCCGGCGACGCGCGGCGAGAACTGCAGCGGCGAGGGCGCCTCGTTGCCGGGCGTGCTCGCGTGCAACTGATCGATCCGCGTGGCGATGCGATTGACCGTATTGATGAGCGTCTTCACGTCGATGTCGCCGAGCGAGACGCCCGCGAGGGCCGCGGTTTCGCGAATCATCGCCTCGGTCACGCGGCCGGCTGGCGCCTGTTGCGCCTGCGCCCACAAGAGTCCAGGAAAGAGTCCGGCGGAAACGCCCGCAGCCGAACATGCGGCGAGAAACTGTCGGCGGGCTTGTAGGCCGCTCCGGGCTTTGGAGCGGCGAAAACGAAATGGCGCCATCCGCGGAGGATACAAGATCTGGTGAAATGTGACGGATGCCTTCTGATCTACTTCCGGCGTGGCCTGCGCGGCTGCTCTCCGAGATCGACGCCGCCGACCAGCGCGCGGTTGTGCTCGCGAAGCCGCTCAGCCTGAATCAGCTGAACTGGAAACCCAGCCCTGGCGAGTGGAGCATCGGCCAGTGCCTCGATCACCTCTGCGTGGCTAATGACGTGTACCTCGCGGCGATGGAAAAGGGTTTGCAGGGCCGGGCGCGCGGCACCGCGCAGGAAATCGCGCCTGGCTGGTTCGGGCGCTGGTTCATCCGCACGGCGATCGAGCCGTCGGCGCAGTCACGGAAAGGACGTGCGCCGAGGAAGATCGTGCCGCACTCGGCAGTGGATCTGTCCGTGCTCGACCGCTTTCTCAGCACGAACACCCACGCGCGCGAGTTCATCCGGCGCGCGACGCAGTACGACGTGAATCGCGTCCGCTTTCAGAACCCGTTCGTGCCGATCATCTTCTTTACGATCGGCACGGGACTTGAAGTGCTCGTACGGCACCAGCGCCGCCATCTGTTGCAGGCGGAGCGGGTTCGCGAGCGGGGGTTTACAAATGGGCGCGGTCGAGAGACGTGACAAACTTCACGCCGGCTACCACCTTCGAGGAAAGGCGGTCGTCGTTCGTGATGAAGAGGTCGATGTTCGCGGCGGCGGCGCAGGCCAGCTGGATGGCGTCCGGCGGTTTGATCGTTCGATCCGCGCGGATCGAGGCGTAGTGAACGGCCGCGTCGGCGTCAAACGCGATGATGGTCGCCGCGTGCTGGAGCGTGAGGCGATGATCGCGGCTGACGTCGGCGCCGGCCGCGGCCGGCTTGACCAGCACCTCGCCCAGCGTCAGCGCGGACGTGAACAACTGATCGCCGCGAGCGGCCATCCTTTCTCGCAGTTCGCGAACGCGGGGCGCGAAACGGCCGCCTTCGAAGAGATAGATGAACAGGTTGGTGTCCCAGAAGATGCGGGTCACTTCCAGCCCTCACGGAGGCCGCGGACGTAGCGGTCCGGATCCAGACCCTTCCAGACCCCGCGTTGGCGCCGCGCCAGCTCGAGCAGCGGATCCCGCACCGGTGCCGATGCCCAGGTGGCTTCGTGCCCGTCGATCAGCGGGTGGTACTTGGCGGGCACATCTTCCCGGCGCGGCATGATCTTGCCGCCGGCCCGGCCGGCATCGAAGGGGTCCCCGGGCCTGAAGAGGCGTCGCCGGGACTGACCCGTGGAGAAGAGCATGCGGTAGCGAGCCGGATTGGGCCGGGCGTTGGCCACGCAGTGGACCGACAGGTGCGGATAGACCCCGCGCCGAACCGTGCCCGTGATGTCTTCGCGGCGGATTCGAGCTTCGATCTCCTTGAGCGTGAAATCGGGCCGGTTGGGATGCTCGCGGTGCAGCAGCGCGGTGGCGAGCCAGACCTCATCAGCGACGCGGACGGCCGAGGACGTCGTGGTCATGATTTCTAATATATGAATTAGAAATGATGATGTCAAACAAGCGCCGACATCCGCAGGTCCAGCGAGTGCCGCGTCTAAAGACCCGGCTCCATGGATGGATAGACTGTTCCCGTGACACGAGCGATCGGCCCGGTGCTTCTGGCTCTCTGTTGCCTCGGTCACCAAGCTGTCCCTCAGGACTCGACTCGTCTGCAAACCGCCCTCGACGACTGGCGCGCGAGCGTCCAGGCGCCCGGTGCGTCACTCGGCATCGTGACGAAAGACGGGCGTGTGTGCGGCCTCGCGTCGGGCCTCTCTGACCGCGAAAGAAAAGTGGCGATGACGCCGGACGACCTCCTGATGGCGGGATCGACCGGCAAGACGTTCTTCGCCGCCGTCGCCCTGCAGCTCATCGAGGCCGGCCGCCTCGATCTGGACGCGCCGATCTCGAAATACCTCGGCAGCAAGCCGTGGTTCTCGCGTCTGCCGAACGCGAAGGACACCACCGTCCGCATGCTGATGACGCACACGAGCGGCCTCGTGCGGTACGAGATGAACCCGAAGTTCACGGCAGACCTGCGCGCGAATCCCGACAAAGCCTGGATGCCCGAGGAGGAGTTGTCGTACCTCTTCGACGCGCCCGCGCCCTTTGCTGCGGGTCAGGGCTGGGACTACTCCGACACCAACTACATCGTCCTCGGCATGATCGTGGAAGGCATCACGGGCACGCGGCTCTATGACGAAGTGCAGAAGCGGTTTCTCGGTCCGCTGAAGCTCACGCGCGTGGCGCCGACGACGAGCCGGCGTGTGCCAGGCCTCGTCCCGGGCTATGCGGGTCCGCGTGATCCGCTCGGACTGCCGGACGAGGTGATGACGAACGGCGTGTTCGTCATCAATCCGCAATTCGAGTGGACGGGCGGCGGCTACGCGACGAGCGCGCGCGACCTCGCGCGCTGGGGACACGCGCTCTACGCCGGCAACGCGATTTCACCGAAGATGCGCGACTTGATGATCGCTTCCGGCGTGCCCGCCCGGCTGGGGCCCGAGACGAAGTACGGCCTGGGCGTCATCCTGCGCGACACAACTCCCGCCGGCCCGGCGTGGGGGCATAGCGGCTTCTTTCCGGGCTATCAGACCGAGCTCGTGCACTTCCCGAAGAGCGGCGTGACGCTCGCCGTGCAGATCAACTCGTCGGCGCCGCGCCCGCAAGGCACGCGCGCGCCGCTGCGGTTTCTCTACGACGTCGCGCTCGCGATCGAAGGCGGAGCCGGATGCTGAACGATCGCCGGGTCTAAGGACCCGGCCTCCATGCGCAGGACCAGCGACCGCGCCGTTGACGATCGCCCGATAGCGGGTTTCTCACGACCGCTGCGGGGAATTTCCCAATCGCGGCCACGCGCCCACGCTCTGCTGCCGCCGTCCCGCCGCGCGTGCGTTCGCCTCCGCGTTGGCATCGAGGTTGCTGCCAGGAGATCAGGCGGCGGCGACATGACACGCATCCTCGTGATTTATGGGACAACCGACGGGCAGACCGAAAGGGTCGCTCAGGAGATTGGACGAGCGTTACGCCTGACAGGCGTTGACGCCAGCGTGTTTCAAGCCTCCTCTGCTGCGCCCGGCCCCGAGGACTACGCCGGCGTCATCGTCGCCGCCTCACTTCGCGCCGGCAGGTACCAGCGGACGGTGCGGCGCTGGATCAGACAGCAGGGCGAAGGCCTTCGCGACAAGCCGGGCGCCTTCGTCTCGGTGTGCATGATGGCGCGCGACCGGCGCGAAGCGACCCAGCAGCGACTCATGGCCATCATGCGGGCCTTCGTCGAATCCTGTGGCTGGATGCCTGTCATCTTCAAACCGGTCGCCGGCACGCTCGCGTACACCCGGTACGACTGGCTCACCCGCTGGATGATCAAGCGCATGGCCGCGAAGATGGGTGACGACACGGACACCAGCCGCGATCACGAGTACACGGACTGGGCCGACGTGCGCGCCTTCGCGCGCGAATTCCTGACATCGGTCTGGCCCGCGCTCCGACAACCCGCCACGTCCCGCGTCCCCGTGGCCGTGTGAACGAAAGTTGACTCGACGCGTCGATCGAGAGCGTCACCGCACCGGGAGAATCGGCTGGCTGCGCGCCGCTGTTCTGGGTGCGAACGACGGCATCGTCTCCACCGCAAGCCTGATCGTCGGCGTTGCGGCGGCGGGCGCCGGCCGGAGCGAGATCCTCGTCGCGGGTGTCGCCGGCATGGTGGCCGGCGCCATGTCGATGGCGGCAGGCGAATTCGTGTCGGTCAGCTCGCAGCTCGACACGGAACGAGCCGACGTCGCGCGCGAGCGGGAGGAGCTGGCCACTCAGCCGGAGTTCGAGAAGCGCGAGCTGGCGGCGATCTACGAGACGCGAGGGCTCAGCCCGACGCTCGCCACCGAGGTCGCGGAGCAACTGATGACCCACGACGCGCTCGCCGCGCATTCGCGCGACGAGCTGGGCCTGTCCGACGCCGCGAGCGCCCGCCCCGTACAGGCCGCCCTGACGTCGGCCGCGACGTTCGCCGCGGGCGCCGCCTTGCCGCTGCTCATGTCGCTCGCCGCCCCGGCGCCAGACGTGATCGCGATGGTGTCAGGGACCTCGCTGGTGTGCCTCAGTGCGCTCGGCGCGCTCTCGGCGCGGACCGGCGGCGCGCCGGTGCTCCGAGCCTCTGCGCGAGTGGCGTTCTGGGGCGCGCTGGCGATGGGCCTCACCGCGGGCGTGGGGAGCCTGTTCGGCACCGCGGTGTGAGTCCGCTCGCGCTAGAACAGCTTCCAGCTTGCGCCGAGTTGAAACGTCCAGGAGGAGTCGAGCTGGCGGTTATCCAGCGATCGGTAGAGCGGCAGCCGGAACTCGGTCTGCAGCGTGAGCTTGTCCATCGTGTAGGACACCGACGGCGCGAACGCGAGCCAGTTCCCGCCGCCGACGAGCACGGGCGTGCCGTGGAAGACGTCCTGCTCGCGATGCAGCCAGCTCAGCCGGCCGATGACGACGAGCTGGTCCCACTTGACCTCGCGTGACACGCCGGCGCTCGTTTCCCAGGACGCGCCCGTCCGCAAGCCGAACTCGTTCTCGGCGACAGGCAGCCGCGCCGCGCCCGTCACGAACGCCCGGAATCCTTGATTGAAGAAGCGGTTGACGAGTCGATTCGCGCTCACGCCGACGATGGGATCGAACGTTCCGGTTCCACGCTGCAGTCGCGAGGCGGGGACCAGGCTGCCGGAGTCGTCGTCCGTGCCCTGGAAACGCGGCATCTCGGCTTCGCCCGTTGGCAGCGACACCCCGGCGTTGATCGCGGCGTTCCAGCGGCCCCACATCATCCGCCGCCATGCGATGACGGACGTGTCGCCGAGGCCACGGAACGTCTCGCTGAATTGGAAGACGGTCGCCGGCGTGCTCACGACGGCGCTTCGAGTGACGTCAGGCAGCGCCACGGTGATCTGCAGGCCCATGCGGTTCGCGAGGCGGATGTCGCCCGTCAGCAGGTAGACGCGAATCCGCGTCCGCTCCTGCAGCGGGTTGGCCGTCGTCGCCGATCCGTCGTACGGCGTGTCGCGCGTTTCAGCGACCATCCAGCCGCTGATCTGGACGCGGTCCATCGCCGTCAGGCCATCCGTGAGCACACCTCGCCAACCTGGGAGGTAGGGGTTGCTTCAACCCGCTCAAGTCTGGCCGGCGGCGATGGCCGGCAGCAGGATCGCGCCGGCGGCGAGCAGGAACGCGCGCCGGAGCCTCATCGAAGTCTCATCGACCGGGTTTCGGATTCGAGCAGCATCCGCAACAGCATGACCCAGCAGGCGTCGGCCCGCCACAGCAGCAACAGCACACGTTCGTCGGGGTAATCGTCATACGTAAGGTGTACACCTTCAAGTTGGCTTGAAGGTCAAGCGGGGCGTAAACTCGGGTCATGCAGATTGGCGAAATCGCGCGACGGTCGGGGGTGCCCACGGCCACCATTCGGTACTACGAGGAGCAGAAGCTGATTTCGCGGCCGGCTCGCACGTCGTCCGGCTATCGCGTCTTTTCCGATCGGGTGCTCGAAGAGCTGGCGTTCATCAGGCGCGCGCAGAGCCTGAGTCTCTCGCTCGACGAGACGCGGGAGATTCTGAATCTCGGCCGCGCCGGCAAGAGGCCGTGCGAGCGCGTGTCCGCGATCTGCGACGCGCATCTCGCCGAGGTCGATCGGCGGATGGCGGAGCTGCAGTCGTTCCGTGAAAACCTCCGGGCGGCGCGCGCACTGGCGCAGAAGGGGTGCGGCTTCACCCCGGAAGGATTCTGCCGCGCGATCTTCGCGGCGGCCGAATAATGCGCGAGGAGACTGTGGCGCGTCTGGGGCATGGGGTCGCCGCGGCAGTCTTCGTCGCGGCGACGCTCTCGTGCGCCGGCGGAACACTTGGATCCCTCGATCCCTCGGCATACCAGCAACGTGCAGTCGGCGTGCCATCCATCGGCGCCACGGACAGGGACTATGAGGTCTACCTGCGGCGCGTCACAGGTGTCCTCGGTGTCCTTGGAATCGACTTCCAGATTGTTGGCTGAAGCCTTAGCGAACTAGGTCCGGACCTAGTTGGCTCGTAGCAAGAAAAATTACGAAGATTTAACAAGTTGAAACATCTGTGTCGAGCGCCAACGCGGATTGACAGGCGGCCGTCCTTCAGGCTACTCATGAGTGTCGTCATGGTTCATCCGCACCTGCTCCCGCTGGCCTGTCTCGCGGGGACACGTGTGTACGGATTCGCGTTTACGTACTTTGGCCTCATCTGGAGGACCGGGTAGCGGCGCGTTCGGACCAGACGCAAGGGACTTCACGAAGCCCGCTACCCGAAAGGGAGCGGGCTTTTGGTTTTTCTGGAGGAGAAATGTCATGAGTACCGACACGCTGCTCGAGGACCGCCGCCGCGGCATCGACCGCATCGACCGTACCATCGTCGCGCTGCTGGCCGAGCGCCAGCGGCTCGATGGCGAGATCGGCAACCTGCGGCGCGAGCACGCCGCCGCCGATGCGGCCTACCAGGGCGCGCCGGGCGCGTTCAGCGAGGAGGCCGCGCTGGCGCTCGTCGGCGCCGGCGCCAGGCTGGAGCCGTGTGAGACGCTCGACGATGCGCTGGACGCCGTCGTCGGCGGACGCGCGCGTGCGGCCGTCGTGCCGATCGAAAACACGCTCGCGGGATCGGTGCCTGGCTGCGCCGATGCGCTCGTGCGCCGTGACGTGCACATCGCCGGCGAATGCATCCTGAACATCAGGCACGCGTTGGTCGGGTTGCCACGCGCGTCGCTGGCGGGCATCCGGCGGGTGCTGTCGCATCCGGTCGCGATCGCGCAGTGCGCGCGGTTCTTTCAGTCGAGGCCGGACGTCCGGGCCGTGCCCGTGTTCGACACGGCGGGCGCCGTGGCCCGCGTCGTCCAGGCGGGCCGGTCCGACGAGGCCGCCATCGCCGGGCTCCGCGCCGCGCCGCTGTACGGCGGCGTCGTGCTCGCGGAAGACATTCAGGATCGCGCGGACAACGCGACCCGCTTTCTGCTGATCCGGCCGGGCCTGCCGGCCGGCGGCTGGGATCCGGCGCACAAGACGACGCTCGTGTGCGTGCTGGGGAACGAGCCGGGCGCGCTCGTGCGCGCGCTCGTGCCGTTCTCGTCACGCGGCCTCAATCTCTCCCGCATCGAAAGCCACCCGACGCGCGAGACGCCGTTCGAGTACGCGTTCCACATGGACGTCGCGCCCGCGGGCGATGCCACCCAGCTCGGCGACGCCATCGACGACCTGCGGCGGGTCAGCCGCGCCGTGCGTGTGCTCGGGCACTACCCGTCGTAGGCGAGCCGAAAAAACGAAGGGCGGCGATGGGAGTGATCCCGCCGCCGCCCTTCGGCGTCATTAGTGACGAGCGGTTACCTGGAGCCCGCCATGAGCTTGTCCATCACTTCGCTCAGGTTGAAAGTGCCTGGTTTGGCCCGCGGCGGGAACTCCTTGAAGCTCTGCAGCCACCGGTTCACGATCGCTCCGGCCGGCGCCAGCATGAAGGCGCGCTCCAGCCGCCACCGCCGATAGTCCATCCCGTCTTCGGGTCCCCGTTCGAATGGATCGGACCGCAGGTTGAAGAGTTTGGGAAAGCGCAGCACGACCAGCGGATCCTGCCAGACCTCCAGACCGACCGCGCGCTGCTCGAGGAAGACCATCTTCCAGTTCTCGTATCGCAGGCACGCGGGATCCCCATCGTCCGTCCAGTAAATGAACTCCTTGCGCGGCCACTCCTTGGCCTCGCCTCGGAAGTACGGCAGCAAGTTGTAGCCGTCGAGGTGGACCTTGAATGTCGAACCCGCCACAGTGGCGCCCTTCAAGAGCGTCTCCTTGACATTGGGTTGTCCGGCTGCCGCGAGCAGCGTGGGCATCCAATCCTCGTGCGAGACGATCTCGTTGATGACCGTGCCGGGCTTGATCACGCCCGGCCATCGCACCGCGAGCGGCACGCGGTAACCGCCCTCCCAGTTGGTGTTCTTCTCGCCGCGGAACGGCGTCGTGCCGCCGTCCGGCCAGCTCATCACCTCGGCGCCGTTGTCGGTCGTCCAGATGACGATGGTGTTCTGGGTGATCTTCAGCTCATCCAGCTTGTTGAGCAGCTGGCCGATGTGGTTGTCGTGCTCGGTCATGCCATCGGCGACGATGCCCAGGCCGGTCTTGCCCGCGGACTCCGGCTTGAGATGCGTGAAGATGTGCATCCGCGTCGTGTTGAACCACGTGAACCACGGCCGGCCGGCGGCGTTGTTGGTCTCGATGAACTTCATCGTCGCCGCCATCACCTCGTCGTCGATCGTCTCCATCCGCTTCTTGGTGAGCGGGCCGGTGTCCTCGCAGCGCTGCCGTCCCCAGGCCCCGAAGCGCGGGTCGGCGGGCAGCGTGCTCGGCGTCGCGGTCGCCGTGCAGCGGAACACGCCGCGCGGGCCGAACTGCGCCCTGAACTTCGGATCCTTCGGGTAGTCCGGGTTCTCGGGCTCTTCTTCGGCGTTGAGGTGATAGAAGTTGCCGAAGAACTCGTCGAAGCCGTGTACCGTCGGGATGAACTCGTTGCGGTCGCCGAGATGGTTCTTGCCGAACTGCCCGGTGCTGTAGCCCTGGCTTTTCAGCATGTTGGCGATCGTCGGATCAGCGGCGTGCAGCCCCTCGGGCGCGCTGGGGAGTCCGACCTTGAGCAGGCCCGTGCGGATCGGCGACTGGCCGGTGATGAACGCCGCGCGGCCGGCGGTGCAGCTCTGCTGGGCGTAGGCGTCGGTGAAGAGCGCGCCTTCCCTGGCGATGCGGTCGATGTTGGGCGTGCGGTAGCCCATCATGCCGTGGTTGTAGGCGCTCACGTTCCAGAAGCCGATGTCGTCGCCAAAGAGGACGAGGATATTGGGCCTGGCTTGAGCCGGCTGTGCGACGACTTGTGTGCGCGCGATCGGCGCAACACACAGGCAGAAGCTCAGCGTGAGGATCCACCTCGCGTACCGAGTGGTTCGTTGCTGCATCTTGTTACTCCAGACGGGTTGTAACGGTGCCGACTAGCCTAGCACGCGGCATACTCTCTTCCACCACATCAGAGGTCGTCACGCAGCGATTCTAGCGGTAGGATCACCCGCGTGATTGGCGAGACGGTCTCCCATTACCGGGTCATCTCCGAGATCGGCGCCGGCGGGATGGGGATCGTCTACAAGGCCGAGGACCTCCGGCTCGGGCGGTTCGTCGCGCTGAAGTTCCTGCCGCCCCAGCTCATCCGCGACGCCGAGGCGCGCCAGCGTCTGTTTGCGGAAGCGCGCGCCGCCTCGACGCTCGATCACGCCAACGTCTGCACGATCTACGACGTCGAGGAGCTGCCCGACGGGCGCGCCTTCATCGCCATGGCGTTCGTCGATGGCGAGACGCTGAAGGCCCGGCTCGAGCGCGGGCCACTACCGGCCGTCGAGGCCGCGCGTGTCGCGGTGCAGGTGGCGCATGGCCTCGCCCGCGCCCATCAGTCCGGCATCGTCCACCGCGACGTGAAGCCCGGCAACATCATGATCACGAGCGGCGGCGAGGCGAAGCTGCTCGACTTCGGCATCGCCAAGTCGCGCGCGGGCGCGGACCTCACGCGCACCGGCACGACGCTCGGCACGATCGCCTACATGGCGCCCGAGCACGTGCGCGGCGGACCGGGCGACTCGCGGAGCGACGTCTGGGCGCTCGGTGTCGTGCTGCACGAGATGCTCACCGGCAGGCGCCTGTTCGGAGCGACTGACGACTACGAGCTGCTGCAGGCCATCGTCGAGAAGCCGATTCCGCCGCTCGTGGTGCCCGGCATTCCCGGCGAGCACAACGCGCTCGCCACGATCGTGTCGCGCGCGCTCGAGCGCGATCACAGCCGGCGCTACGCCGATGCCGGCGAGATGGCGCACGCGCTCGAGGCGTTTCTGAAGCCGGCGGGGACGGGACCTGTGACCGTCGTGCCGGCGCCGGCCCGGACCGGCATGACGATCGCCGTTGCGGCGGCCGTTATCGCGGCCGTCGCCATCGGCGGCACCTGGGCGTGGCGATCGAGCGGCGCGCGCACGGCGCGCAACGTCACGCTGCCGGAAGCGCTCCGGCTCGCGGATCTCGATCGCCACGGCGAGGCCTTTCTGCTCGCGACGGAAGCCGAACGCGCCATTCCAGGTGACCCGGTCCTGGCCGCGCTCTGGCCGCGGATCTCCGTGACGAGCAACGTCACGACGACGCCTGACGGCGCAGAGCTGTTCTTCGGCGTGATCGGCGACGACGTCTGGCATCCCCTGGGCCGGACGCCGCTCTCCCGCGTGCGCGTGCCGCGGGGCATGCTGCGCTGGCGGATTGCAAAACCGGGCTTCGAAACGCTCGACCTCGTGCGCCCTACGACGCCCTTCTATCCGCCGATCCTCGACTTTGGTCTGGCGCTCGTGCCGCCGGGCACGCTGCCGTCCGGCATGCTGCGCGTCGCCGTTCCGCCTGGCGGCATCTCGCTGACCTTGACCGGCTTCGACTTCAACATCGGCGTTCCTGCACCGGCGTTTCTGATCGACCGGCGGGAAGTCACGAACGCGGAGTTCAAGGTGTTCGTCGACGCCGGCGGGTACGAGAAGGCAGAGTACTGGACCCAAGCCTTCGTCGAGAACGGCAAGCCGGTGGACCGAGCCGAAGCCATGGCTCGATTCCGCGACCGGACGGGCCGGCCGGGTCCGGCGACGTGGCAGGGCGGCGCGCCCGCACCCGGGCAGGAGTCCGCGCCGGTCGGCGGCGTGAGCTGGTACGAGGCGGCGGCGTATGCGGCATTCGCGGGCAAGCGGCTGCCCACGATCTATCACTGGACGCAGGCCGCCGGCCCGCAGCTCGGTGACTCCATTACGCGCACGAGCAACTTCGCCGGCAAGGGCCCGCTCCCGGCGGCCGGATTCCGCGGGCTCGGTCCCTACGGAACCGTCGACATGGCCGGCAACGTGAAGGAGTGGGTGTGGAACGAGGCGGGCTCAGGCACGCGCTACATCCTCGGCGGCGCCTGGAACGACCCCGACTACGCCTTCCTGTACTCAGACTTCCGGTCGCCGTTCGATCGTTCCGAAACCAACGGCTTTCGATGCATGCAGGACGAGGGCACGCCGGCGTCTCCCACGCTCAGCGCCGCGCTGGCTCCGCCGTCCCGCAACTACAACGCGGAGAAGCCGGTGGCCGATTCGGTCTATGCCATCTACGCGCAGCAGTACAACTACGACCGGACGCCGCTCGAGCCGAGGGCGGAGAAGACGGACGATTCCTCTCCACACTGGCGTCACGAAATCGTGTCGATCGGACCGGCGTACGGCGGCGAGCGCCTGCCCATCCATCTGTTCCTGCCGAAGAACGTCAAGGCGCCGAACCAGACTGTCTTGTTCTTCCCGGGCTCGGGCGCGATTCGATCGTCGTCGAGTGCCGAGCTGATCAGCTTTAACGCGTTTCTCGAGTTCATCCTGATGAGCGGACGGGCCGTCGCGGTTCCGATTTACAAGAACACGTACGAACGCTCGGACCCGAAGCTGACCTCGTCGTGGCCGCTGCCCACCCGCGCCTACACCATCTGGGTCCAGCAGCTCCTGATCGATGTCAGAAGGACGCTCGACTACCTCGAAACCCGGCCCGACTTGAGCCCGAAGAAGGTCGCCTACATCGGCGTGTCCTGGGGGGCGCGGATGTCGCCCATCCCCCTCGCCCTCGAACCGCGATTCGTGACCGGCGTCCTGTTGATGGGTGGACTCACGCCGGGCACACCTGCCCCCGAAGCCGACCCGTTCAACTTTCTGCCACGTGTGCGCGTGCCGATCCTCATGGTGAACGGCGACGAGGACTTCATCTTCCCGGTGCAGACGATGCAGCTCCCGTTCCTGGCGCGTCTGGGCACGCCGGAGGCCGACAAGACACACCTGATTGTGCAGGGCGGCCACGAGATCACCTCGACCAAACGCGGCCAGGTATTTCCCGCCGTCGTCGCCTGGCTCGACAAGTACCTCGGGCGCGTGCAGTAGCCGGCGCGCGGCGTCGTCAGTCGTATAATCCGCTCTTCGCTACCAGCTGGTTCCGGGGCTCGTCTCAGTGGAGGCGCCTCACATGATTGGTCGGATCGCCCTGGTGTTCACCGTGGCTGCGACGTCAGTCGCTGCCGCATCGCAGACGCAAGGCACGCCGCCGCCAAAGACGGCGTTCATTCTTGGCCGCGCGATCGATGGCTCGACCGGCAAGCCGCTTGGCGGTGTGAATGTCATGCTCCTCGGCGCTCCAGTGACGCCGGGCGCCGTGCCTTCCGGCCAGCCTGCGGAGCTGCCCGGTTCAGCCGCGCCGCGCGTCCTGACCAACGCCGAAGGCTACTTCCTGTTCCACAGCTTGGCTGAGGGCGCGTACACGTTGAGCGCCACGAAGGCCGGCTATCTGACAGGCGCGGCGGGACGCCGATCGCCCGTCGGAGGAAGCCCGCCGATCCGCCTGACCGCGGGCGAGCGTAAGGGCGACGTGACGGTCAAACTTTGGAAGTACGCGTCCATTGCGGGCGCCGTCGTGGACGAACGGGGCGAGCCGTTGATCGGCGTGCAGGTCCGCGTGCTTCGCCGCACCCTGGTCGCCGGCCAGTACCGGCTGCAACAGACGGGCAACATGCCGTCGACCGACGATCGCGGCGCCTATCGGATCTCCTCGCTCGAGCCAGGCGACTATGTCGCGGGTGTGGTCTCCACGCGTGCGGTGGTGCCGATCTCGACGTTCGAGCAGGTGCAGAAAGCCCGCGCATCCGGGGACCTCGAGGCGACGCGGCAGTTTGATCTGAGCCTGTTTGGACCGACCGGCGGCGTGCGCGTGGGATCGTTCGTCGTGCAATCAGGCAGTCAGGGACCAGGCGGCGGCTCCTCTGACGCGCCAACGATCCTGCCGGTCACCGAGCGCGGCCCGCTCTTCGTGTACCCGACCACCTACTTTCCAGGCACGGCCACGCCGGCGTCGGCCGCGGTGCTCACGCTCAGCTCGGGCGAAGAGCGCGGCAACATCGATTTCCAACTCAAGCCTGTTCCGTCCGTCAGCGTGTCTGGCACTGTCGCCGGCCCCGGCGGTCCGTCAGCCAACACGAGCTTGTACCTCCTCGCCGCAGGCTCGGACTACCTGGCGCGTGAAGGGAGCTTCGAAACGGCGACGACGATCTCTGATACGTCTGGCGCCTTCACCTTCCTGGGCGTGACGCCGGGCCAATACCTGATTCGAGTGCTCCGGCCGCCCGCGAGGCCTGTCTCAACGTCCACCGGCTTCACGACCGTCATTCAGACGGGCAGCGGGACCACCATGACGGGTGGCGGCCCGAGCGCGCGACCGCCGATTCCCGACGAGCCGACCTGGTGGGCGGCGCAATCGATCTCCGTCAGTGAATCGGACGTCACGGGCGTGTCTGTGACGTTGAGGTCCGGCGCGCGGATCAGCGGCCGAGTTGAGTTCGATGGTGCGGCGGCCAAACCGGACGCCGGCCGCCTTCAGACGACGTTCATCACGATTGAGCCGGGCGACGGACGCACGATCGGCGGGTCGTTCGCCTTCAACATCCGGCAGGCGCAACTCGATGCCGAAGGACGACTGACGAGCTACCAGCAGCCGGCCGGGACCTACGTTATTCGGCCAAGTGCGCCGGGACCGGGGTGGACGCTCGCGAGCGTGATGCTCAACGGCACGGACGTCTCGGTCACGCCATTCGAGCTCGGCAACGAGGACGTGTCGGTCGTCATCAAGTACACGGACCGTCCGTCGGAACTGTCCGGCACGGTCCGCGATGACAGGGGCCGCAAAGACTCACCTCCGATCGTGCTGGTGTTTCCGGCCGATCCTCGCGCATGGACGGGGTACGGCTCGACATCGCGACGATTTCAGACGTCGCGCGCCACCGACACCGGTTCGTTTCGTGTCAGCGGCCTTGCCGATGGCGACTATCTGGTCGCGGCCGTTCCGGAGGAACGCCTGGCCGAGTGGCGCGATCCGGCTTTTCTCAAGAAGCTGATCCCGGTCTCCGCGCGCGTGACGATCGCGGAAGGGCAGAAACCCCTGGTGGATCTGAAAGTGAGTGACGTGCGATGAGAGGCGTCATTCTCTTTGCGGCGTGCGGCCTGCTTGCCGGGAGCCCGCAGGCGCCAGGACGGGATGCCGCGTCGCCAGCCGGCTCGGCCGTGTTATCGGGAACAGTCGTTACCGATGACAGGGACGCGCGTCCGGTGCGACGAGCCCAGGTGCTGTTGAGAAGCGCCGACACCTTCCTGGGCGGGCTGGAAGTCATCACAGACGACGCCGGTTCGTTTACGTTTGCTGGCCTCCGGGCGGGCAGGTATCAGCTGAGTGCCACGAAGCCCGGGATGGTCGCCGTCGCACTGGGTGCCCGGCGCCCGGGAGGGCAGGGCTCGGCGGTCGCGGTCTCCGACGGCCAGCAGATCACGGGACTCACCGTACGCATGTCGCGCGGCGCCGTGATCGCCGGTACGGTTCGCGATTCAAGCGGCGAGCCGGCACGCGGCGTCCGGGTGCACGTCATGCGGTACGGGCGCGGGTGGCAGACCGGCGAGCGCGAACTGCAGCCGGCGAATCCCGGATTCGGCATCGAGACCGACGATCGCGGGCAGTACCGCGTGTACGGCCTGCCGCCCGGTGAGTACGTGGTCCTGGTCACCATGACGCTCGGGTCGGCGCGCGGCGGCACTGACGTGCACCAGACCACGGCGGCCGACGTGCAATGGGCCATGAGGCAGGTCCAGGACGCCGCTCGAACCGGCACGACCTTCGCGCCCCCGGCGACCGGGCCGAACGTGGACTACGCCCCGATTTTCCATCCGGGCACGACGGTGCAGGCCGATGCCGGGATGATCGCGCTCGGTGCCGGCGAGGAGCGATCGGGCGTGGACATTCCCATGCTGCTCGTCCCGACGGCGAAGATTGAAGGCGTGGTCACGGCGCCGGATGGACCTCTGCCCGCCACTCTTCAAGTGAACCTGCTCGCGCATCAGCGAATCAGCGGTCTGCCGTTCAGCGGATTCAGCACCGCGCCGGCCGTGACGGACGGCAAGTTCACCGTGAGCGGCCTCTTGCCGGGTGACTACACGATCACGGTGCGTCCCCGTGCGGCGCCCGGCGGACGCGGCGGCGCGCCCGGGCCCGGTCCGTCGGCGGCCGATCTGTTCGCGATCGAGGTGGTGACCGTCAGCGGAACGGACGTGAACGTGACGCTTCCGCTGCGGGCGGGCGTCACCGTGTCCGGACGTTTGGCCTTCGATGCCGCGACGCTCGTGCCACCGGCGGATCTGAGCAAAGCGCGGGTGAACCTGTCAGCCGTTGTCACGGGAGGAGGTGCGGTGCTCGGTGTGTCCGCGGCGACCGTCGATGCAGCAGGAGCATTCACGTTTCGCGGCGTGACGCCAGGCCGCTATCGCATTACGGCCTCGGTGCCCGGTGCCACACCAACGACCGGCTGGCAGCAGCGCAGCGCGGTGGTCGACGGTCGCGACACGCTCGACACGCCCTTTGAGGTTCGCGCGAGTGACGTCGACGGCGCGGTGGTGACGTTCACCGACCGGCCCGCCGAGCTGTCCGGAGTGATCCAGGATCCGGCGGGCAAGCCCGCGCCGGAGTACTTCGTGATCGTCTTCGCGCGCGATCGGGCGTTCTGGACGCCGCAGTCGCGCCGGATTCAGGCGATTCGTCCCGGCAACGACGGCCGGTTTATTTTCAGAAACCTGCCGCCCGGCGAGTACGCGATCGCCGCCATGACGGACGTCGAACAGGGCGAGTGGTTCGATCCCGGATTCCTGGCCAGGCTGCTGCCCGCGTCAACCCCGATCACGATCGCCGAGGGTGAAAAGAAAGTTCAGGACATTCGGATCGTGGGCCTGGCGATGCCCGGGGTCTGAAGACCCCGGGCTCCACGTTACTTCTTACTTTGCTTTTGCAGCCAGGAGCGCCTTCACCTGGTTGACGGTGTTCATGATGCCGATCTCGGCGAGATCCTTCCCGATGGCCTTCGTGGCCGGGTGAGGATTGCCGCTGAGGCCGTTGTTCACGCGCGGGCTGCCGTCGGGATTCGTGCCGCGGCCGCCACCACCGCCGCCACGCCCGCCACCGCCACCCGCCGCGCCGCCACCTGCCGCCGCGCCGCCGCCGGCCGCTGCACCGCCGCCACCCGCTGCCGCGCCGCCGCCGGCACGCCCGCCGCCGCCACCCGCCGCGCCGCCACCGCCCGCGGCCGCGCGCGCTTCCCTCGCGTCACGCGCGTCCTTCCAGGCTTTGAGATCGGCCTCGAGCGACGCGCCTTCGAAGCGCGTGCCGTCGAACGGCACCGTCTTGTAGATCGGCCGGATGTATTCGTACTGCGTCTTCTCCCAATACATCATCTCGGCGGTTTCCATCATGCCGCCGTGTCCGGCGATCGGCAGCTTGTGCTGGTACATGTACATGTCGATGTCGTCGTGCGTCTTCTGATAGAAGTCGCCGACGTAGTGGACGCGGATGCCCTTGGCGGCGAACTTCTCGGTCATCTCGGTCGCCACCTGCCGCATCTCCTGCTGGCCGCCGCCGTGGTCGCCCATCAGAAAGACGTCCTTGAACCCGATGTACATCACGCTCTGGACGGCGCCCTGGATGATGCCCTTGAAGGTCGCCGAGTCCACCTGCATGGCGCCGGGATTCGGCGCCGTGGGTCCGTCGTTCTCGGCGAACGCCGTCCACGAATTGGCGTTGAAGCCGCCCGTCGCCGCCACGGCGAACGGAATCGTCGGCGCGACGATCGTCTTGCCGAGGCGTCGCGCGGCCTCGACGGCGCGATGCGTGGCGAGGACGTTGTGGACGCCGATGGTCGCGTGCGGCCCTCGGATCTCCGTGCCGCCCGTCACGACGAACACCGAGGTCCAGCCGTTCTTGATTTTCTCGGCCAGCTCGCTCTGGGTGAGGAGGTCGAGCTCGACGACCTTGTCGACGTTCACGCCTGCCACGTTCTGGGCGGACAGATTCCCGGATCCCACGACGGGCAATGCGAGGGCAGCGAGGGCGACGGTCGTTAGCAGGTGCTTCATGACCGCTATCCTACTCGCGCCCCGGCGGAGGTCAACAGAAACTACACGGAGGCGAGATCTCGCCCCGCCGGAAGTCGCGTAAAGTAGGCCATCCGCGAATGGTTCGCCGAGCTGCAGCTGCATCCGCCGTCCTGTCCTGGCTGTTCACCGCCGCGTGCGGTGGCGACGCCGCAAAGCTCAGCCCCGCCGATGAGGCCCTTCACAAGAAAGCCCATGACGCCGCGGTCTGGGCGACGCCGATCCTCAACTCGCTCCACCTTCGCGCGGAGCTCCGAAAGCACGGCGCGAAGGAGGGCGACCTGGCCTTTCTCGGCTCGCGTCCGACCGGCCGGATCGAGCTGCCGACACTCAACAACACGGCGCCGTACGTGTTCGGGATCGGATCGCTCAAGGGCGGGCCGATGGTGATCGAGGTGCCGCCCGCTTCCGCCAGGGCGAAGTACGTCGGCAGCGTCATGAATATCTGGGACTCGCCGATTGAAGACTTCGGGCCCGACGGCGCCGACGCCGGCAAGGGCGGCAAGTTCGTGCTGATGCCGCCTGGATCGACGGACAGCGCACCCGCGGGTTACACGCCGCTCCAAAGCAGCAGCTACGAGTTTCATCTGTGGCTGCGCAGCGTGCCGACGAGGGCCGGCGACGAGGGCTGGCGCGACGCGATCGACTACGCCAGGGGCCTGAAGGTCTATCCGCTGGCGAGCGCCGCATCGCCGCCGCCGGCCGGCTGGTTCGACGTCAGCAAGGCCAAGGGCTACTTCCACGGCACTCCCACCTTTGGTCTGAACACGTTCACCGCGATCGACGAGTACGTGCAGAACGAGCCGCCGCAGGACGCCGACCAGGCGATGCACGCGACGCTCTCCGAGATCGGGATCGTCAAGGGCAAGCCCTTCGCGCCTGATGATGCAGCGTCGAAGAGGCTTGAACAGGCGGCGAAGGACGCCGAGGAGCACCTGCGCGGCGAGCTCGAAAGCGGGCGCGTGTTCGATCCGTACTGGCCGGACCGCGCGTGGGGCGCCATCAAGACCGACCGCGCCGTCGATTTTTCCTACTTCGCGCTGGCCGCGCCGCGCCGATCGGCAGGCGACAGCGGCGCGATGTTCTCCGTCATGTCGGCGGTCGATGGAGAGCGCCAGCCGCTCGACGGCGCGAAGCGCTATCAGCTGCGCGTGCCGGCGAAAGTGCCGGTGAAGGATTTCTGGTCGATCATCCTGTACAGCACGCGCACGCGCTCGATCCTCGACACCGAGAAGTTCAGCCTGTCGTCGAAGGACAAACTGCAGATCAATCGGGACGGCTCGGTGGATCTGTACTTCTCGCCGCTGTCGCCCGCGGGCAAGGACTCCAACTGGCTGGCGACGCGGCCGGGCGAGAAGTTCTACGCCGGCGTTCGCCTCTACGGCCCGACGCCCGCGCTCGAGAAGAAGGCGTGGACGCTGGGTGACTTCGAGGAAGTGAAGAAGTGAGCGCCTAGACGACGTTGGCTTCGCCGAGCGTGGCGCCGGCCGCAAAGCGCGCGAACGCGAATGGCGTGAGATCGAACTGCGGGTCGCGTCCGGCGATGAGGTCGGCGAGCAGGCGTCCAGCCGCGGGCGCGTGCTGAAAGCCGTGGCCGCTGAAGCCGGCGATCGTGTAGAAGCCGTCCGCGTCGCCCGAGCGGCCGATGATGGGCATGGCATCCGGCGTCATCTCATAGAGACCGGCCCAGCCGTGGGCGATGGGAAGGTCGGCAAGCGCCGGCAACCGCCGAGCCGCGACCGGAGCGATCTTCTCGAGCATGGGCCAGTTCACGGTGGTGTCGAAGCCGGGCTGCTCGTCGGGATCGCCCATGCCGAACAGCAGGCCCGCGCCTTCGCGATGGAAATAGAACGACGACTCGAAGTCGATGACCATCACGCGGCTGAGCGGTCCGGCCGCGCCGCCGTCGGGTCCGCCAGTGTCCCATCCGCCGCGATCCGGTGGATTCGCGATGAAGATGTGACGCCGCAGCGGCTCGACCGGTACCGCCACGCCCGCCATCCGTCCGACGGCGCCGGCCCAGGGGCCGGCCGCGTTCACGACGATCCGCGTCTCGATGCGGCCCGCCTCCGTCTCCACGCCCGTCACTCGTCCTCGCTCGACATGGATCCCCGTGACGTCTGTCGAGCGGCGGATCGTGACGCCCGCCCGCTGCGCCGCCTGCGCGAAGCCCATCGTGACGCCGTTCGGATCGCAGATGCCGTCTCGCGCGCAGAATGCGGCGCCCAGCACGCCGTCGAGCCGCACGCCCGGCGCGAGCGCCGGAATGTCGCGCGGCTCGAGCCACTGGACATCAACACCAAGCCGCTGCTGTATGGCGATGTTCCGGCGGAACGCGCTCGCGTGGTCGTCGCTCGAGATCAGGAAGAGGTAGCCGTCCTGGTGAAAGTCGATGGGCGTGCCGATCTCCGCTTCGAAGCGCTCGAAGAGCCGGATTGATTCCATCGACAAGCGCACGTTGGCCTCGTGCGAGAACTGGTGGCGCACGCCGCCCGCGTTCCGGCCCGTCGATCCCGTCCCCAGCGTCGGCTCGCGTTCGATCAGCACGACATTGGTGAGGCCGAGCCGCGACAGGTGGTACGCGACCGACGCGCCCATGCAGCCGCCGCCCACGATGGCCACATCGAACGTCGTCACGCGGGCGATTCTAGCTACTTGCCGATCGGCTTGTGGCCGGCGTTCTCGATGACCACGGTGATGTTCTTGGCCTTGGCGTCGAGCGTCGTCTTGGCGACGTAGCTCGTGTCGTCTGGGAGCGTCGCGTAACGCACGTCGAGCGTCACGGCGTCCTCGGCTTTCTCGAGGTACGTCGCGACGTTCAGGCCGAGGAGCTGCATGGCCTTCGCATCCACATCGATGCCCATCAGGTCGGCCTTCTGGACGAAGTTCTTGAACTCCGCGCGCACCTTGCCGTCCTGCGGCGGCTTGACCGCCAGATTGCCGGCGTCCTTGGCCTTCTGGATGAGCGCGGGCGTGGGCGGCACGTACTTGTGGATCAGCGCGACCGCTTTCTCCATGTAGTCCTGGATCTCGTCCTTCTTGTTCTCGACGATCTTGCCCTTGAGTCGGCCGCCGCGGCCTCCGGAAGGCTCGGGTTTGGGGGCTGGCGCGGAACCGATGGGCGTCTTGAGGAGCTTGCCGTCGGCGCCGTAGAGGACGCGCTGCTGTTTGCGCGACTTCTCCTCGCCCTTCAGGCTGATGGCCGTCGTCTCGGTCCATTCGTACTGTCGCAGCTTCTTCTGGCTCTCGGCCAGGTTCTGCTTCAGGCCCGCCACGATCTGGTCGGGTGTCGGTGGTGTCTGCGCGGTGCCGGCCGCTGACCATGCCGTCATGATCCCGGCGGCGGCAGCGGCTGCGAGCGTGAGACGGTTCTTCATGGTGCACCTCCCGGCGCGTTCTACTTGCTCGTCGTGATTGTGACCTTGTGCAGCGTGCCGGTGAACTTCCGCGACTTGCCGTAGTCCGTCACGGGCGTGCCGTCATCGGTGCCGACGTCGCCGAGGTCATCCACCGAGAAAATGCCGGGCTGCGTCCTGCCGATGCGGCCTTCGCCGGTCTTCTTGCCATCGATCGTGATCGTGCCGACGCCGCCTTTGCCCAGGCCGCCATCGGACTTGAATTCATAAACGATGGTGTGCTTGCCCGGGCTCAGGGCCTGCGTCGAGACAACGTCAAACTTCTCCAACCCAAGGTAGTTGTAGGTAAAGGCCGGTTTGCCGGCCTTCAAGTAGAACGAAAAACCGCCGAACCTGCCGCCCTGGGCGACGATGACCCCGTTGGCGCCTGCCTGGACTTCGACATCAGCAGTCATCGTGTAGGACTTGCCCGGCGTGGCAATGAAGATGTCCACGCCCATCCCTTTCATGCCGGGGCCGTAAGTGACGCTGTTGCGTCCTTCCATGACCGTCGGCCTGCCGACCAACTCGGCGTTGGTTCGTTCGAGCAGCCGGTCGTCGATTGGGAGCACGTGATATTTCTCGGCGTCCCTCAGGAATATCGCCTGCAGCTCCTTCAACTTGGCCGGGTTGCTGGCCGCGAGATTAGTCGACAAGCTGAAATCCTCGTTTGAGTTGTACAGATCCCAGGGATCGTCCAGCAGTGACTGGGTCGGCTTTCCCTGCCAGGCCGGCCTGTGAATGGTTCGTGCATACCAGCCGTCGCTGTAGATCGCCCGGTTGCCGAACATCTCGAAGTACTGAACGGTGTGCGTTTCCCTGGCACTGGCGTTGTCAAACGAATAGACCAGGCTCTTGCCTTCAAGTGGATCCTGATCGATGCCGTTCACTTTCCTGGGGGCCGGGATCTTCGCGGCCTCGTAAATCGTCGGGGCGATGTCGACCACGTGACCAAACTGCGACCGGACTTCGCCCTTGGCCTTGATGCCCTTCGGCCAGTGGATCACCATGCCGTTGCGTGTGCCGCCAAAATCCGACGCCACCTGTTTGGTGTACGTGAATGGCGAATCCATCGCCACGGCCCATCCCGCGGAAAAGTGCGGATAGGTGCTCTCGCCGCCCCAGTCGTCGTAATGCTTCAACATCTCCGCGACGGTTTCCGGGACCCCATTGAAGAACGTCATCTCATTGAAACTGCCGTTCATCTGCCCCTCGGCGCTGGCGCCGTTGTCGCCGACGATGTAGATGAACAAGGTGTTGTCCGCCTGGCCGAGCTCTTCGAGGGCGCTGTAGAGCCTTCCGATCTCGTGGTCGGTATGTTCGGCGAAGCCTGCGTAGGTCTCCATCTGGCGAGTGAACAGTTTCTTCTCGTCAGCCGACAGCGTTGACCAGTCCTTGATGTCCTTGTGTTTCGGCGCGAGCTTCGTTCCGGCCGGCACGACACCGAGCGCGATCTGCCGGGCGAGGGTTTCTTCTCTGAGCTTGTCCCAGCCCTGATCGAACTTGCCCTTGTACTTGTCGCGCCATTCGGCCGGCACATGGTGCGGTGCATGCGTCGCACCGGGTGCGAAATACATATAGAACGGTTTGGCCGGGCTCAACGCTTTCTGGAATCTCATCCACGACACGGCCTTGTTGGTCATGTCGGTGGTGAAGTGGTATTTCGGATCTTCCGGAAGCTCGACCTGCGCGGTTCCGTCGTAGACGAGCGGCGCGTACTGGTTCGTCTCGCCCCCGATGAACCCGTAGAAGTTCTCGAATCCGGAATGACTCGGCCAGCGGTCGTATGGCCCGGCCGCCGAGATCTCCCAGGGCGGAGTTTCGTGGTACTTCCCATACGCGGAGGTGCTGTAGCCGTTCTGCCTGAGCACTTCGGCAATCGGCGTGATCGACTGGGGCCTGACGCCGGTGTTCCCGGGGAAGGCGGTTCCGGTTTCCATGATCGACCCGGCGTTGTTGCTGTGATGGTTGTACCCGGTGAGCAGGGCCACGCGGGTGGGGGAGCACAGTGCCGTGGTGTGGAAACGGTTGTACTTGAGCCCGCCCTTCGCGATTCTCTCCAGCGTCGGCATGCTGATCGGTCCGCCAAACGCGCTCGACGCCCCGAAACCCATATCGTCGATTAGGACGACGACGACGTTCGGCGCTCCCGCCGGCGCTTTCACTTCCCAGCGTGCCGGTGCTTTGGCATTCCGCGCGTCCAGCTCCTTGTAGGTCTGCCGTCTCGGTTCCGGAATCGGCAGGACCGTGCGGTCAATTGCACCAGACTGCTGAGAGGTGCCGGGCTCCACCGAGCCGGAGCCTCCGCACTGAGCGAGCGCGGTCGCCACCACCGCGAGAGCGAGAAACCGGGAAACACCTCCGCTGCGTCTATCCATGCCTTACCAGCCCCCAGTACAAAATGAACCCGGCGCGAGTGGATCGAGCCACCCATGCTACCGGACTATCTCTTCTGGAGCGGGTAAATTGCTGCTATTCAGGCAGCGGCTGGTTCAAATCGAAATCCGGCGGCTCGGGGACGGCGGGAAGGCACACGTGGACGCGCGTGCCGATGCGGTCTTCGCTTTCGACGATGAGCCAGCCGTGCATGCGGCGGACGGCGGACACGACGCTGTCGCGTTCCGCGTCGGCCGCGCGGATGTCGCCGGGGAACGGCTCGAGCAGCCGCATGTGCAGGTTGCGATCGAGGCCGTCGCCCGTGTCGCCCACGGTGATCCGGATGAACCGGCGCGGCCACGCGCTTCGCTCGGCGCCGGCGCCGTGATCGAGCCAGGTCGTGCTGATCGTGACCTCGCCGCCGTCGGGCATCGCCATGCAGGCATTGGAGATGAGGGCGAAGAGGAGGCGCTCGAGCTCGCCGACGCTCGCCAGCACGACGGCGCCCGTCGCCGATTCGCGGACCGTGAGTCCGACGCCGGGGCTCAGGGTGCGGCGCAGCAGGGCCTCCCGCTCGGCGAGAAAGTCGTTGATCGAGACCGCCATGCGCCCGGCCGTGCGCTGGCGCAGCGTCTCGAGCAGGGTGGAGGCGAGCAGATCGACGTGCGAGAGCAGCGTGCGCAGCTCGGTGAACGCCTGTTGCGAGTGCTCGCCGCCGGCGAGGTGACGCGGCAGCTCGTGGAAGGCGTACGACATCAGACTGAAGCTGTTCTTCAGGTCGTGCGCGAGGAGCCAGATCCGGTGCAGGGACGCCGCCGCGTCGGCCGCGTCGTTACGACGATCGTTCGAGTCCGACATACGCCGCTATCGAGCGTATGAGGGATGGCCGCTGCTCCGTATTGATTCAAATCAAAGGTTCGACGCGAGTTCTTCGAGCCGGGCAGGGTCGAGCACGCGGACTGCGTAACGGCCCTGAAACTGCACAATGCCAAGTTTTGTCAGCCGCGTCGTCGCGCGGCTGATCGATTCGAGTGACTGGCCGAGAAAGGCCGCGATGTCCGAGCGGCTCATCGGCAGGCGGATCAGGTCATCGGCCGTCCGCTCGGACCCGTGTCGCTTCATCAGAATGATAAACATCGCGAGCCGTCCGGCCGCGTCACGCCGGCCGAGCATCATGGCGCGGCGCTGCGAGCTCCGGAGCTCGTGCGCGAGCTTGGCGAGAAAGTGGTACTCGAGCGCGGCGTCCTGCTGGAGCACCGCGGCCAGCGTCTCTTTCGCCACGCGATAGGACGTGACCGGCGTCACCGCCTGAGCGGTGTTCACGTAGCGTCCGGCTTCGGCCAGCCCGAACATGTCGTGCGCGAAGAGGAACGCGGTGATGCGCCGCGTCCCGCTCGGCAGATCCCGGTACGTCTTGACGATCCCTTCCTGGCAGAAATACAGCCACGTGCCGGGCGTGCCGCGGCGGTAGATGACCTGTCCCTTCGGGTGCTGAACCTTGGTGGCGATCGAGAGCAGCTGCTGCCGCTGCTTCGTCGACAGCAGCTGGATGGTGACGTTGTCCGCGGCCAGCAGCGGGACGGCGCGAATCGCCGGACCGAGCTCGGCCTTCGGGCGGCGGGTTGTCATGTAGCAGCATCGTAACGCAGAGGCTGGGGTACCGCTCGAGGTTCCGGGGTTCCGAGGTTCCGAGGTGCCGGAGTACTGCATCAGGTTCCGAAGTTCCGCGTTCCGGGGTTCCGGATGGCAACGCCGGAACGCGGAACCTCAGAACCTCTGAACCTGATGTAGTACCTCGGCACTCCGGAACCCCGGAACCCCGGAACCTGCTGGGATGCTCCAAGCCACCCGTTTGGGCGATGCCGGCGGGATGCGCCTTGCCTAGCATCCGATCCATGGCCCAACTCTCCGCCAGACCGTCCGACGACGCAGCGTTGCTGGACGCGTACTCGGAAGCGGTCATCCACGCCATCGACACCGTCGGGCCGGCGGTCGTGAGGCTCGCCGTACCGGGCGGCGGCAGCGGGTCCGGATTCCTCATCAGCGCCGACGGACTGCTCGTGACGAACAGCCACGTGATCCGCGGCGCGACGCACGCGACCGCGTCGTTCGCCGACGGGAGTACGGCCCGCGCGGAAGTGATCGGCGACGACCCCGACACGGATCTCGCCGTGATGCGGGCGGCCGGGAACCGGTTGCCTCATGCGTCGCTGGGCGACTCGGGAGCGGTGCGCGTCGGGCAGATCGCCATTGCGATCGGCAACCCGTTCGGCTTCGACTGCACGGTGACGGCCGGCGTCATCAGCGCGCTCGGCCGGTCGCTGCGCGCGCGATCGGGCCGGCTGATGGACGACGTGCTGCAGACCGACGCGGCGCTGAACCCCGGCAACTCCGGCGGGCCGCTCGTGACGTCGCGTGGCGAGGTGATCGGCGTCAACACCGCGATGATCGCGGCCGCGCAGGGGCTGTCGTTCGCGATTGCCAGCAACACCGCGCGGTTCGTCGTCTCGCGTCTCCTGCGTGACGGCCGCATCCATCGGAGCTACCTGGGCGTCGCCGGGCAGAACGTGCCGATTGCGCGGCGGCTTGCGCGGCATCACGCCCTGGCGATCGGCTCGGGCGTGCGCATCGAGTCCGTCACGCCGTCCAGCCCCGCGTCGGCCGCCGGCCTGAAACCCGGCGACATCGTCATCGCCTTCAACGGCCGCCCGGTGACCGGCATCGACGACTTGCATCGGGGATTGACGGAAGAGCGAATCGGACGCGTCACGCCGCTCGTCGTGCTGCGCGGTCTCGAACAGCTGCAGGTCGTCGTCGTGCCGTGGGAGGCATAGATCCAGGTACGCCTCGTACGTCTCGTACGCCTCGTACGTCTCGTACGTCTCGTACCAGGAACGAACTGACGCTGGCCTTCTTCCTTAAGAAAGGAAACTCAGCGTCAGAAGGTTCCTCGTACGCGACGTACGAGACGTACGGGGCGTACCTGGATTACAGCGTCACCAATCCACGCCGTACCGCGCGCCGTACCGCGTCGGTGCGATTCGTCGCGCCGAGCTTGCCGATGATCGCGGCGACGTGAAACTTCACGGTCTGATCGCTGATGTCGAGCGCGGCCGCGATGCCTTTGTTTGGCAACCCCTCGGCGAGCAACGCGAGCACCTGCCGCTCGCGCGCTGTCAGCGGCTCCGGAAGTGAATCGAGCAGAGCCGGCCTGTAGGCCCCCGCGGGCGCGTCATTCCCCTTGTAGGCCGCCGCGGGTTTTGCGGCGGCAGACGAGATCTGGATCACCGCGTCGACCCCGACTGGCTGATCCGCGATCTCGACACCAGCATCCGCCAGCAGCTGTCGTAGCCACTCGCGCTCTTTCGCCGGTCCGGCGAGCAGCACGCGCATGAATCCGACTTTAGCGCGGTTGAGGAGGTGTGTCTGCAATGGCCACCTGAACAGTTGAGGCCGTCGTGCCGCGCAGGATCCGCAGCGCCGAGGTTCGTCCGCCGCGCCCGCCGAGGGCTTCGAGCAGGTGTTCCGGCGACTCAATCGCCACGTCGTCGAGCCGGGTGATCACGTCGCCGACGAGCACGCCGGCGTGTGCCGCCGGACTGTCGGCCATCACGTGGACGACGACCACCGCGTTGGCGCCGGCATCGCTGCGCTGGCCGTCCGCCAGCGTCACACCCTGGCACGCGACACCCAGAAAGCCGCGTTTCACGCGTCCGTGCTCGAGGAGATGGGCCGCCGTGGCCCGCGCGATGGCGACGGGGATCACGACGCCGAGCCCTCGAATCTCCGCCGCCGTCGAGATGCCGAGCAGACGGCCTTCGGTATCGACAAACGCGCCGCCGGCAAAGCCGTGATGCATCGGCGCGGTGGTGCGGATGATCTCGTCAATCGCGCGGCCGCGGCCGGTCGGCAGCGGGCCGCCAATGACCGAGACCAGGCCTGCGCTGGCCGTGACCGCGTTGCTCCACGAGCGGGCAATCGCGACGGCAAGGTGGCCGACGCGCGCCTGACCGGTTGCGGGCGCTGCCGCGGGCGTGTCGAGTCCCGGCACGCGAAGCGCGACCAGGTGCGTGGCCGGATCCCAGCCCGCCAGCTCGGCCTCGATGGTCCGGCCATCAGGCGTTCGTACCGTCAAGCCTTCCTCGCGGCCGATGGCGCGCGCGGTCGTCACCACCGTGTCCGGCGCGTAGACGACGCCGCTGGCCGGCCGGCGCCGGCCGTGAACTTGAACGACCGAAGCGGCCGCGGAGGCGACGGCGTCGGCGAGTTGGTCGGAAATCGCAGCAAGAGTCATGCGTCTGATTCTGCCGAGCGGCGCGGGCGGGCACATCACCCGTACGGGGAGGACACGGAGTGGCGCCGCAGAGCCCGCGGCGCCCTGCAAGCTTGTAGGCCGCTCCGGGCTGTGGAGCGGCGAGAAACTGAGAGGTTTCCTCCTTCTTGGGGTTCTTTAGTACAGAGTCTCCTTGGTGGCCGACGGCGCCTCGCTCTTCATCGAGCATCGAGACGGCGTGTTTCGGTACTTGTGCCGCATGGTCGGCCATGCCGAGGACGCGCGCGATCTCACGCAGGAAGTGTTTCTGCGGGTCGCGCGGGCGCCGGTGCGGCCCGGCGAGCCGGCCGAGCGGCGGGCCTGGGTGTTCCACATCGCGCGGAATCTCGCGCTCAATCACGCGCGAGACGGCCGGCGACGGCCGGCCGAGGTCGTGATCGACGTGGATCCGGGCGGACGAGCGACGCAGGAAACCGCCGCGGCCGTGCAGCAGGCGCTCGCGGCGCTCGAGGATCTGGATCGAGACGTGTTTCTCCTGCGCGAGTCCGCCGGGCTGAGCTACGACGAAATTGCGCGCGCGTGTGAGATCTCGGCCGACGCCGTGCGTTCGCGGCTGCATCGGGCGCGACACACGTTGCGGGTGGCCCTGCGCGCGCCCGTCAGCGAACAGATAGCACGAGGTGTGCGATGGAAGGATTCGAAGTCGTAGCGGCGTTCGTGGACGGCGAGCGCGTCGATGCGCAGACGCTCAAGGCGGCGCTGGCGCAACCCGACGCTCGCGACTACCTGGCCGAGCTGCTCGCATTACGCGAGCTCATCGGCCACAGCGGCTCGTCGCCGGCTCAGGTCGCCGCGCGGCCGAGCCGTCGATGGCTCATCGGCGCGGCCGCCGCGGTCGTGCTGAGTCTCGGCAGCGGCTACGCGCTCGGACTCGGGTCGGGTCTGGCGCCGGGTCAGGACGGATCCGCGGTTTCCGGCGGCGTCGCGCCGCAGCCCACGCGCGTGATCGAAGTCGCGCCCGGCGCGTCGTACGTGTCCAGCGTTTCTCAGGGAGGGCGGTGACATGAGTCCGTCAATGATCGTCTCGTTGTTCGCGGCCGGATGGCTCGCCCAGCAGGCGCCTCCGGGCAAGCCGGTATCGGGCAACCTCAAGGTTCGCATCTCGACCTCGACGTACATGCCGGATGGCCGCGTGCTCTCGGCCTCCGCGAGCGATTGGCCGCTCAGGCTCAACGAGGCCATCACCGCGTATGCGACGAGCGGCAAGACCCTCTGCGAGCCGAAGGCGGCATCAACACAGGAACCAGCGCTTCCCGCGATTGGCTGGCGACTGGAGATCACGCCGGTGCGCGAAGGCGCCGGCGAGCTGGAAGTGCGCGTGCAATGGCGACAGCTGGGAATGGCGAAGAGAGTGGCGGCCGCTCGCCTGACGCCCCTTGGTCCCGCCACGACACTGACGCTTCACGCAGGCGACCGAATCGTGCTCGATTACACGACCGGTGCCAGGGGAGGACTCTTCGTCTTCGGCCGTGAGGGGCAACTGGGCTATCAGCAGTTCAAGCTCGGCGAGCATAAAGAGGCAATCGGTGCCCCTGCCAGTCAGGACGGTGGTTGTACGGCAGTGGGCATGAGCCTCGAGATCGGCCTCGAGCCGGCGAAGACGGAGGCGCTCGTCGAAGCCGAGCTCTGGCTGGTCCGCCCGAACAAGGATGGCTCCGAGCGATCGGATCGTCAGGTGCTCCGCCTGCCAGTCGGGCAGCCCGCGAGCCGGTACTTCTTCGACGAAGCGCGGTTGGCCGGCTCGACCACCGGCAACGACGCCTTCGCCAAGGTGTCGGGTGAGCTGTCCGCCGTCTCCATCGAGAACGGCAAGATCCGGCTCCACTTCAACGTGATGAGGAAGTACGGCAAGAGCGCCGAGGCCGACACGTCGAGCACGTATCGCGATCTCGTCGCGGTGCCTGGCGAAGTGCTGGCATTTCAACTGCCGGCAGCCGCCGCGAAGGAGCAGCCGCTGTCGATCAGATTGCGGGCGAACGTGTTGCGCTGATCCTCGCCAGGCCGCGATCGATGATCGCGAAGCCTTCGCGCAGCTCGGCGTCCGTGATGCACAGCGGCGGGTTGGTGAAGAAGTTGTGCCAGCGGACGAACGTGTACAGGCCTTCGTCGCGGAAGAACTTCGAGAGCGCCTGCATCTCCGGCGACGAGGCGCCGAACGGCGCGAGCGGTTCCTTGGTCGCCGCGTTGCGCACGAGCTCTACGATGCCGAAGAGCCCGATCGAGCGGACGGCGCCGACGCACGGGTGCTTCGCGGCGAGCTCGGCGAGGAGGGCGGCCATCAGTGAGCCGGTGCGCTTCGCGCGTTCGATAAGCCTGTCTTCTTCATACACCTCCAGCGTCGCCAGCGCGGCGGCGCACGCGAGCGGATGGCTGTTGTAGGTCAGCCCGGACGAGAACACCCGATCCTTGAACCGGTCGGCGATCTCGCGGCGCATGCCGACCGCACCCATCGGCACGTACGCGCTCGTCAGTCCCTTGGCCATCGACATGATGTCGGGCACGACGTTCCAGTGATTCACGGCAAACCATTCGCCGGTCCGTCCGAAGCCCGACATGACCTCGTCGCAGATGAGCAGGATGCCGTGGCGATCGCACAGCGCGCGGACACCCTGGAGGAATCCGTCGGGCGGAATCAGCACGCCGTTGGTGCCGACGACGGGCTCCATGATGAATCCGGCAATCGTCGACGGCCCCTCGAGCTGAATGACCTCCTCGAGGTAGGTGAGCGCCTGCTCGGCCGTGTCCCAGCCGCGCTGGATGCCGTGGTAGGGATTCAGCACGTGCACGATGCCGGGCAGCGACGGCTCCGTCCAGCGGCGCGGATCGCCCGTCGCGGAGATCGCGCCGGCCGTGCCGCCGTGATACGAGCGATAGAACGCGAGGATCTTCTGCCGGCCCGTGGCCCAGCGCGCGATCTTCATCGCGTTCTCGTTGGCCTCGGCGCCGCCGTTCGTGAAGAAGAACGCGTCGATGTCGCCCGGACACACCTGCGCGAGCCTGGCGCCCAGCCGCGCGCGGACTTCCGTCGCCATGAAGGGACTGGCGTACGGCAGCACCGCCGCCTGTTCCTGGATCGCCTGGACGACGCGCGGGTCGGCGTGCCCGATGTTGACGCACATCAACTGGCTGTTGAAGTCGAGATAGCGCTTGCCGTCTGGCGACCAGAAGTAGACGCCCTTCGCGCGCGCCACCGGAATGGGATCGACCGCGCTCTGCGCCGACCACTCAAAGATCGTGTGGCGCTTGGCGAGCGTCACGATTTCTTCAGCCGTCATTCCTACTGTCGTGTGTGTCAGGGCCATCTCGTCATCGTCACCTTCTGGTCGGTGTAGAACGCAAATGCATCCCGGCCGTGGACTTTGAGGTCGCCGAAGAAACTGTCGCGGGCGCCGCCGAAGGGGAAGTAGGCCATCGGCGCGGCGACGCCAATGTTGACGCCCACCATGGACGCGGGCGCGCGGTGCGCGAACTCCCGCGCCGCCTTGCCGCTCGACGTGAAGATGGACGTCGCGTTGGCGTTCGGATGCGCCGCCATGACCCGGAACGCCTCGTCCAGATCGCGGACGGGACACACGGTCGCGACCGGGCCGAAGATCTCTTCGCGGCCGATCCGCATGTCCGGCGAGACGCGATCGAAGACGGTCGGGCCCACGAAGAAGCCGTCGCCCGGCAACGCGCGCGCGCGTCCATCGAGCGCCAGCGACGCGCCTTCGCTGACGCCGAGCGCGACGTACTCGAGCACGCGATCGCGATGGCGCGCGCTGATGACGGGCCCCATCTGCGTTGCGGCGTCGGCGCCGTCGCCGACCGTGAGTGCACGCGCGGCTTCGACGAGGCGATCACGCGTGTCCGCGTGCGCCGCGCCCACGGGCAACAGGACGCTCCCGGCGAGGCAGCGCTCGCCGGCACAGCCGTAGAAGGACTCGGCGATGTTCGGAATGCCGCGATCGAGATCCGCGTCGGGCAGGACGACGATGAAGTTCTTGGCGCCGCCGAGCGCCTGCACGCGCTTGCCGGTGTGGGTGGCGCGCTGATAAACGTGCCGAGCGACCTCGGTCGAACCCACGAACGACACCGCGCGAATGTCCGGATGATCGCAGATGGCCTCGGACACTTCGCGCCCGCCATGCACGAGGTTCACGACGCCGGGCGGAAGGTCGCAGCCGCCGAGCAGCTCGAAGATCCGCTGCTGCGAGAGCGGCACCTGCTCGGACGGCTTCAGTACGAACGTGTTGCCGGAGACGATCGCGAAAGGCAGGAACCACAGCGGCACCATCGCCGGAAAGTTGAACGGCGCGATCGCGGCGCACACGCCGAGCGGCTGGCGCATCACCTGGCAGTCGAGCCCGGGCGCGACGTTCTCGAGGCCGTAGCCCATCAGGAGCGACGGCGCGCCGCAGGCGACCTCCACGCACTCGATGCCGCGGCGCACGCTGCCGCGCGCCTCGTCGAGCGTCTTGCCGTGCTCGGTGGTAACGATGCGCGCGAGCTCTTCGAAGTGATCGTCGAGCGCCTGCCTGAAGCGGAACATCGCGCGCGCGCGCAGCACGGGCGGCGTCTCGCTCCACTCGGGAAACGCCTTGAGCGCCGCCTTCACCGCCGCATCGAGATCCGATCCCGTCGAGAGCGGCGTGCGGGCGATCACGACCCCGCGCGCCGGGTTGTAGACGTCAACGGCCGCGTCGCCGCCGGCCGGCGTCCATCGGCCGCCGATGAAGTTGGGGAGACGCTCGATCATGGCCGGTTGGCGATTATAGGGGTCGTACCTCGATCTGTGGAAAACTCGGGGGACTTGGCAGATCGATGTCCCCCGAGTTTCCCACAGATCGAGGTACGACCCCATGACAACCGCCGCGCGCGTTCGGGAGGTCATCGCCCTCCTCAAGCGAAAGGGCACCAAGCGGAATCGCGACGGACTGGCTCGCTACGGCATCGTGGCCACCAAAGTCATCGGTGTCTCGGTGGGGGAGCTGAAGCAGATCGGGAAGCAGATCGGCCGGGACCACGACCTGGCGCTCGCGCTGTGGAAGACGGGCTGGTACGACGCCCGCATGCTGGTCCCGTTCATCGACGACCCGGCGAAGGTCACGCCGGCCCAGATGGAGCGGTGGGCGAAGGACTTCGACAACTGGGCCGTCTGCGACGCGCTCTGCTTCCACCTCTTCGACCGCACCCCGCACACGTGGCAAAAGATCAATGACTGGAGCCGGCGGCGCGAGGAGTTCGTGAAACGCGCCGCCTTCGCGCTGATCGCGGGCGTCGCGCTGCACGACAAGAAAGCGCCCGACGCGCCGTTCCTGCGCGCGCTGAAGCTCATCGAGCGTGAAGCGCCGGACGACCGCAACTTCGTCAAGAAGGGCGTGAGCTGGGGACTGCGTGTGCTCGGCCGCCGCAACCGCGCGCTGAACAAGGCCGCGGTCGAGGTCTCGAGACGCCTTGTCGCGTCGCCGAAGCCGGCCGCGGCGTGGATTGGCCGCGACGCATTTCGCGAGCTGACGAGTCCGATGGTGCAGCGTCGATTGCGCTAGGGGGTCGTACCTCGACCTGTGGAAAACTTGGGGGACTTCGACCTGCTATGTCCGCCAAGTTTTCCACAGGTCGAGGTACGACCCCTTTGATAGCCCTGCTGCCCGTTGTCGGCGTCGTGCTGCTCGTGCTGGCCGCGATCTGGTTCGGCCAGCGCGGGCTCATCTACTTTCCCGACGGCCAGTCGCCCGCACCCGCGGCGTTCGGACTGCCTGACGCCCAACCGCTGACGTTCGACACCGAGGATGGCCTCACGCTCGGCGGCTGGTTTCTGGGCGCTCGCGCGGGCGCGACGGGGTACACCGTCATCATCTTTAATGGCAACGCCGGGCACCGTGGCTATCGCGCGGGCCTGGCCGCGCAGCTGGCCGCGCGCGGCTTGTCCGTGTTGCTGTTCGACTACCGCGGATACGCCGGCAATCCGGGCCTGCCGTCCGAGACCGGCCTCGCGCGCGACGCGCGGGCCGCACTGGCGCACCTCGGGCGCCGGCCGGGCGTCGATCTCACGCGGATTGTGTTTTTCGGCGAATCGCTTGGTGCGGCGGTGGCCGTCCGGCTGGCGCTCGAGTATCCGCCGGCCGCGCTGATTCTGCGCTCGCCGTTTTCCTCGATGACCGCCATCGGCAGCCATCACTACCCGGTCCTGCCGGTGCGCTGGCTGCTCCGCGATCGCTATCCGTCCATCGATCGCATTCCGAAGATCACCTCGCCCCTCCTCATCGTCGCCGGCGACGCCGACCGGATCGTGCCGCTCGACGACACGCAGGTGTTGTTCGAGGCCGCGCCGCAGCCCAAGCGGCTGGTGGTGATTCCAGGCGCCGATCACAACGACGAAGAACTGTGTGAAGGACCGGCGCTGGTCCGCGCTATCGTTGACCGCGTATTAGGTTCATAGGTTCATAGGTTCATGGGTTCATGGGTTCATAGGTTCTGGTTCATCGGTTCATCGGTTCGGGCCGGCCGAACCCATGAACCCATGAACCGATGAACCAGAACCCATGAACCGATGAACCCATGAACCAGACCAGCGATAGCGTCAAATCATCGCCATGCACGTCACCACCGAGCCGGCGACGAGCACCGCCGCCGCGAGCCAGCCGAGCAGATCGAGGAATGGCAGCGGCAGTTCTTCGGCCCAGCTCCTGGCGCGATCGACCATGAGCCCCGCAAGCAGCATGCCCGTGAGCGCCCCGCCCGCGTGTCCGGGGTTGTCGATGTACCAGTAGCCCATCGCCCCCGCGGTGATGAGCCCCGCAAAGATCGAAGCCGTCGCGCCGCGAAACGCCGCCGGGAACTTCACTTCCTGCCGGCGCGCGAAGATAAACAGGTAGCCGATGAGGCCGACAATGCCGCCGGACGCGCCGACCGACGGGATGTCGGGCGGCATCACGGCGCTCGCGATGCTGCCGCCGAGCGCCGACATCAGGTACACGAGCGGCAGCCGCATGCGCGCGGTTTTCGTCTCGAGGATCGATCCGTACACGAGCAGCGCGCCCATGTTGCCGATGAAGTGGTAGAGGCTGCCGTGCAGGTAGGTGCCGGTGAGCAGGCGCCACCACTCGCCGCCGAAGATCGCGTCAGGCTCGACCGACGCCACACGCACGGCGTGATCGACGCCTACGAACACCTCGAACGCCGACGGCACCGCGATGCACGCGATCAGTCCGCGCGTCAGCCACGCGCGCGTTTTGGCCGCATCGGCCATCGCTTTGACGGCCTGCTGCTGAATTTCCGCGAGGCGATCCGGATGCAGCCACTCGCCGCCGGGTTGCGTCTGCCGCCACTCCCACCAGCGATGCCAGGCGCGGCCTGCCGGCACGGCGACCATGCCGAGCAGGAGCAGGGCCACCTTGAATTCGATCTGGCGAAAGAACATCAGCCAGCCGATCAGGCCGACGAGCGTGGCGAATCCATAGCCCACGGCCTCGGCGAGGAGCTGCTGGCCGGCTTCCCGCTGGCGTTGCAGCTCTGCGGGATCCATCGTGCGGCGCACGCCGGTGTCGAGCGGCACTAGGGGTCGTACCTCGATTTGTGGGAAACTCCAGGGACTCCGAGGGCCACGGTCCCAGGAGTTTTCCATAAATCGAGGTACGACCCCGGGGTTTCACGCATGAATCGACGCACCTTCCTTCGTCACTCGGTTCTGGCCGGGGGCTTCGCGCTTGCGAATCCCTTGGAGGCGTTCTGGCGCCGGATCGAGGCGGGCGGCCATGCCGCCCCGCAGGCGCAGGAGTACGGCCCGCTCGTGCCGACCAAAGACGAGATCACCGGGCTGCCGTTGCTCGAGCTGCCTGAAGGGTTCAGGTATCTGAGTTACGGCTGGACGGGCGATCCGCTGGACGGCGGACGGTTCACGCCCGGCGCGCACGACGGCATGGCGGCGTTCAAGGGGTCCGGCGATCGCGTCTTCCTCATTCGCAATCATGAGGAATCCGCGGGGCCGGCGTTCGATCCCGATCTCGCGTATGACGAGCTGGCGGCTGGCGGCACGACAACGTTGGAGTTTGATGGTGCGCGCGGGCAGTGGATCGGCGGCCGTACCAGTCTCGCCGGCACCGTCCGCAACTGCGCCGGCGGTCCCACGCCCTGGGGCAGCTGGCTGACCTGCGAGGAGACGCTTGTCGAATCCGGCACGCCCAAGACGGCGTACACGAAGAAGCACGGCTACATCTTTGAAGTCCCGCTGACAGGCAAGCCCACGCGCGAGCCGCTTGTGGCGATGGGACGTTTCATCCACGAAGCGGTTGCCGTCGATCCCGCGACGGGCATCGTCTACGAGACCGAGGACTCGGGCAGCGCCGGGTTGTACCGGTTTATTCCAAAGGAGCGGGGCAACCTCGCGCGAGGTGGCCGGCTCGAGATGCTCGCCATCGCCGGCCAGCCGCAGTACGACACACGGCCGGGCCAGACGCCGGGTGCGGAGTTTCAGATCACGTGGGTGCCGATCGACGAGCCCGACCGCGCGCACGACAAGCCCGGCGACAGCCGGGGTGTTCAGTCGCAGGGACTGGTGCGAGGCGCCGCGATTTTTGGCCGCCTCGAGGGCGCGTGGCACGGCGGCGGCAAGATCTTCATCACCGCCACGAGCGGCGGCGCCGCCAAGATGGGGCAGGTGTGGGAGCTCGATCCGGCCCGGTCAAGATTGCGACTGGTCTTCGAATCGCCCGGCGCGCCGGTCCTCGCGATGCCGGACAACATCTGCGTCAGCCCGCGCGGCTCGCTGATGCTGTGCGAGGACGGGCCCGGCACGTCCCATTTGCATGGTCTCAGCCTGCAGGGCCAGATCTTCCCGCTCGTCCGGAACAGCATGGTTATCGAGCCGGGCCAGAAGATGCGCGCCGGCGACTTCCGGGAATCCGAGTTCGCCGGCGTGACGTTCAGTCCCGACGGCAAGTGGCTCTTCTTCAATGTCCAGAGCCCCGGTGTGACGTTTGCGGTCACGGGGCCGTGGACCAAGGGATCGCTTTAGCGGCACTCCCTTACCAACCTAGGCCCTTCCCCTGCCGCGACAGCATCCGAACTGAAGTCCCAGCCGCGGCACCGCCCTTGCTTTGGCGGAGGGCATGAGTGCGCCGCACCGTCCCGACACTGACTGGGCAACCCTGATCGACGAGATCCAGGCCGTGCGCGGCGACATGCTGCGGCTCATCGAAGAATCCCAGGACGCGCTCGAAGAGGTGCATCCGCATCATCAGGCGAGCGCCCGCAACCTCCTGCATTACCTCGCATTGCGCAACCGCGATCTGCGCCCCTTGCAGGCGCGCCTGGCCGAGGCGGGTGTGTCGTCGCTCGGGCGCGCGGAATCGCACGTGCTGTCGGCGGTCGACACCGTGCTCCACGTCCTGAAGCGGCTCCTTGTTCAGCCCGGGGGTCAGGCCGACCTGTCAGGCGCCGATCGCTCACGGGACCGGCTCGATCTCAAGGAGGGCCAGCGCCTGTTGGGCGCGCACCGGGAATCGGTGATCGGGCCTCCTCCCGCCGGCCGCACGCCGGCCATCATGGTGACCATGCCGACCGCGGCGGCCGAGGACTACACGCTGGTCTCCGAGCTCGTGGAAGCCGGCATGGACTGCATGCGCATCAACTGCGCGCACGACACGGCCGACGAATGGGCGCGGATGATCGACCATCTGAATCGCGCGACCGAGCAGCACAATCGATCGTGCCGGGTGCTGATGGATCTCGCGGGTCCGAAGGTCCGCACCGGTCTGATCGAGTCCGGTCCGGAGGTGGTGAAGATCAAGCCGTCGCGCGATCCGTACGGCCGTGTCGTGGAACCCGCTCATGTCTGGCTCCACGATGCGGAGCAGCCCCAGCCAGCGCCGACGGCGGCGGCCGCGTCGTTGCCGGTCGACGGCAACTGGCTTCGCAAACTCAAGGCTGGCGATCGCATCGCCTTCAAGGACGCGCGCGGCTTGGGCCGTCGGCTTCGCGTGGTCGCGGTCGATCGCGAGGGCTGCTGGGCTGAGGCGCGCAAGACCGCCTACGTCCGGCCGGGGACGACGTTGCGCGTCGCTCGCCGGGAAACACAGGTGGGCGCGCTCCCCAATGGCGAGTCCGTCCTGCACCTCGCCGAGGGCGACACACTCGTGATCACGCGAGCGGACCTCCCGGGCCGGAACGCCGTCCGCAACGAACGCGGGCGGGTGCTCACGCCGGCGACGATCGGCTGCACCGCGGAGCGCGTGTTCGAGGACGTGCACAGCGGCGATCCGATCTGGTTCGACGACGGCAAGATCGGCGGTGTCGTCGAGCGCAAGCGCGACGATCGACTGCACGTGCGCATCACGCGCACCAGGCCTGGCGGAGGGCGGCTGGCCTCGGAGAAGGGCATCAACCTCCCCGAGACCGAGCTCAGTCTGCCGGCCCTGACCGACAAGGATCGGGAGGATGTGGGCTTTGTCGCCACGCATGCCGACATGGTGGCGCTGTCGTTCGTGAACTCGGTGGAGGACGTCCGCGAGCTGCGCACGCTCCTCGAGCCGCTCGGCGACGAGCAGCCCGCCATCGTCCTCAAGATCGAGACGCGGCGCGGGTTCGAAAACCTGGCGGCGATGCTGATCGAGGCGATGAAGGGCCCGCGCTGCGCCGTCATGATTGCGCGCGGCGATCTCGCCGTCGAATGCGGCTTCGAGCGCCTGGCCGAAGTCCAGGAAGAGATCCTCTGGCTGTGTGAGGCCGCGCACGTGCCCGTGATCTGGGCGACGCAGGTGCTCGAGAGCCTCGCCAAGGAAGGACTGCCCTCGCGGGCCGAGGTCACCGACGCGGCGATGGCGCATCGTGCCGAATGCGTCATGCTCAACAAGGGTCCGTACATAGTGGACGCCGTGAAGGCGCTCGACGACATCTTCCGCCGCATGCACGGACACCAGGCCAAGAAGCAGCCCATGCTGCGCCGGCTGGGCGTGGCCACGAATTTCCCCAAGACACGCGCCGCGCTCGAACCAGAGGCGCCGGTGGCGACCGGCACCTCCTGAGGAGGTCACATGCCGCCCGTCAATCCCCCGGAAGATCCGGAATCCAACCGGGACCCCGACCCGCAACCGCGAAACCCGAGCGTCGAGCACGCCGACGCGGACGACGATCCCGACGTCGACGAGGTCGAGATAGTGGATACCGACGAATTCGGCGAGCCGATCGACGAGTCCCAGGTTCAGGACGACGATCAGGACGAGGGCGAGCTCTAAAAGGATAGTTGGCCCGCGACAGCGCGTTCCTTGAACCGGCGTACCTGGCGTACCCGGCGTACCTGGCTCTCCGCCTATAATCCGGCCTCTGGAGGCTTCGATGGCTGGACGTGGGTTTGCTGTTGTCCTTGGCGTGGCGTCTCTCGGCGTGGCGCTCGCCGCGATTCAGAATCCTCCGGCGCAGGGCGGACGGCAGGGCGGGCCGCCGCAGGCGGCGGCGCCGCAAGGCGGTGGCGGCGGCACGATTCCGGCTCCGGCGCGCGGGCCGAATGACGGGCTCGGCCCGTTCAACCGGCTCGTCATCCGCAACGTGATGGTCATCGACGGCACGGGCGCGCCGCCCGCCGGGCCAATGAACGTCATCGTCTCCAACAACCGCATCACCGGCATTCAGGCCGCGGGCACGCCGGGCGTGCCGCCGCGACAGGGCGGCGCCGGCGCGGCCGGACGAGGTGGACGCGGAGGCGGTCAGGCCTCCGACCACGAAATCGACGGCACGGGGATGTACCTGATGCCGGGCTTCGTCGATCTGCACGTGCACGCGGGCGGGCCCCCGAAGAATCCCGAGCTCTCGTACGCCTACAAGCTCTGGCTCGCGCACGGCGTGACCACGGTGCGCGGGGTCTCACTCACGAACAACCCGATGGCCGCCAACGAGAAGGCGCGCAGCGAGAAGAACGAGATCGTCGCGCCGCGCATCTACAACTACCAGCGGCCCGGCGGGATGAATTCAGCCGACTCGGCGCGGGCCTGGGTGCGCCAGAACGCGAACACGATCGACGGCCTGAAGCTCGGCGCGCACGAGCCGGAGGTGATGGCCGCCGTCATCGACGAGGCGCACAAGCACGGCCTCGGCACCACCGCGCACCTGCAGCAGAGCGGCGTCGCGCAGATGAACGCGATCGACGCCGCGCGCGTCGGCCTCGACACGGTCACCCATTTCTACGGCCATTTCGAATCGCTGCTCAAGGACTACGTCGTCCAGCCGTGGCCCGTGGACATCAACGCCAATGACGAGCAGCACCGCTTCGGCCAGGTCGCGCGGCTGTGGGACAAGATTCACCCGCCGGGGAGCCGCGAGTGGAAGGCGTACCTCGAGGAGCACAAGAAGCTCGGCACCGTGTTCGATCCCACGATGACCATCTACTCGGCGGGCCGCGACGTGATGCGCATGCGCAACGCCGACTGGCACGACAAGTACACGCTGCCGTCGCTCATGGAGTACTACTCGCCAAGCCGCGTGAACCACGGGTCGTATTGGTACGACTGGACGCTCGACGACGAGATCGCGTGGCGCAACTTCTACCAGGTCTGGTTCAAGCTCGTGAACGACTACAAGAAGATGGGCGGGCGCGTGACGACGGGCTCGGATTCCGGCTTCATCTATCAGACGTACGGGTTCGGCTACGTCCTGGAGCTGGAGATGCTGCAGGAAGCCGGCTTCCATCCGCTCGAGGTGATCCAGGCCGCGACGATGAACGGCGCGCTGACGCTGAACGAGTGGACGCGCGGCACGGGCGGCGCGGTCGTGCCGAACAAGGCGATTGAGTTCGGCGTGGTGAAGACGGGCATGCTGGCTGACATGGTGATGGTCGATCAGAACCCGCTGCAGAACTTCAAGGTGCTCTACGGCACCGGGCACTACCGGCTGAACGAGAAGACGCAGCGCGCCGAGTTCGTCGGCGGCATCAAGTACACGATCAAGGACGGGATCGTGTACGACGCGAAGAAGCTGCTCGAGGACGTCGCGGCGATGGTGGACAAGCAGAAGCGCGAGCGCGTCACGCCCGCGTCGGGACGGTAGCGTGCGTCGCGCGATCGCCCTCGTCCTCGTCACCGCCGGCGCGGTCGCGCTTTCCGCGCAGCAGGGCGCCATGATCCCGTCGCCCGATCGAGGGGCGGGCGAGGGCGCCGGGCCGTTCAAGACGCTGGCGATTCGCGGCGTCACCGTGATCGACGGCACGGGCGCGCCGCCGATCGGCCCGATGGACGTGATCGTCGAGGGCAACCGGATCGCGCGCATCGTCAGCGCGGGCACACCGGGCCTGCCGCTCCCCCCGAAACGCCCGCCGCTGGCCGATCACGAGATCGACGGGACGGGCATGTTCCTCATGCCCGGCTTCGTGAACCTGCACGTGCATCTCGGCGACCCGCAGAAGGCGCCGATGCACGAGTACGTGTTCAAGCTCTACATGGCGCACGGCGTGACGACGGTGCGCGGCGTCGAGCTGACCGAGCAGGTCCAGGCGTTGCGCGCCAAGGAGCGCAGCGCGAAGAACACGATCGTCGCGCCCCGCATCTTCAACTACCAGCGGCCGGGCGCGGGGTGGGGCCAGGGCATCGTCGATTCGCCGGAGAAGGCACGCGAGTGGGTGCGCTGGTGCGCGGCCAATGGCGTGGACGGGATGAAGCTCGTCGCGTACCCGCCGCCGATCATGGCGGCGCTGCTCGACGAAGGGAAAAAGCTCGGCCTGGGGTCGGTGGCGCATCTCGAGCAGAGGGGCGTCGCGCAGATGAACGCGCTGACCGCGGCGAAGCTCGGTCTCGGCACCGTCACGCACTTCTACGGCCACTTCGAGGCGCTCCTCAGGGACTACGAGATTCAGCCGTGGCCCGACGGCATGAACTACAACGACGAGCAGTGGCGATTCGGTCAGGTCGCGCGGCTGTGGGACAAGATCCATCCGCCGGGCAGCCCCGAGTGGAACGCGTACCTGCAAGAGCATGTGAAGCTCGGTACCATCTTCGATCCGACGATGACGGCGTACGCGGCGGGCCGCGATGTGATGCGCATGCGGAACGCCGACTGGCACGCGAAGTACACGCTGCCGTCGCTGATGGACTTCTACACGCCGTCGCGCGTCAATCACGGCGCGTACTTCTTCGACTGGACCACGGCCGACGAAATCGCCTGGCGCAACTTCTATCAGGTCTGGTTCCGGCTGCTCAACGACTACAAGAAGATGGGCGGGCGCGTCACCGCGAGCGACGACGCGGCCTACATCTACAACACCTGGGGCTTCGGCTTCGTCCACGAGCTCGAGTTGATCCACGAGGCCGGCTTCCATCCGCTCGAGGTCATCCGCGGCGCGACGATGCACGCGGCCGAGGCGCTGCACGAGCCGAAGGGCAAGCCAATCGAATTCGGCATCGTCCGCGCCGGCCTGCTGGCCGACATGGTGATCGTCGATCAGAACCCGTTGCAGAATCTGAAGGTGCTGTACGGCACGGGCGCCGTGCGGCTGAACGATCAGACCGGCCGCGTCGAGCGCGTCGGCGGCGTCAAGTACACGATCAAAGACGGCATCGTGTACGACGCGAAGAAGCTGCTTGCCGACGTCGCGGCGATGGTGGAGAAGCAGAAGCGCGAGCGCGCCACCGCGCCGGCCGGGCGATAGTCCGTGCGGCGCGTGCAGCGACGATCGCTTCTCACCCTCCTCCTCGCGGCGGCGGGCTTCGTCTGGCCGATCCGCGCACACGCGCAGGCGCCAGACTCCGGTCCGTTGCTGCTGCTGGTGCCGGCCACGCCGCGCACGGCCGCGCTCGGCAATGCGTGGGTCGCCGGCCGCGATCAGGACGTGCTGTTCTACAACCCGGCTCAGCTCATCGGCGCCCGCCAGGGGCTGGACGTGTCGATGACGAAGCATGGCGGGCAGGGGACCACGTGGGGGCTCGGGTCCGTATATGCGGCCGGCAAGTGGTCGCTGACGCTGGGCTGGGGCGCCGCGTTCGCCAACTACAATCCGAATGCCGACACGCTGTACCCGTACGCAACGGACGTGCTCCTGAACAACGGAACGGCTGATGGCCTGAGCGCGCTCGTGGCGGTGGGCGGCGCGATCACCTACAAGGGATTCCGTTTCGGCGGCAGCGTCAAGTACGCGACCGATCACGTCACCATGCCGACGGGCGTCGCTGCGGCGCCGATCGACGAGCACGCCTGGGTCGCGGATGCCGGCGTGGCCAGAAACATGTTCGGCGGCGTGGGCGCCGTGTCGTTCCAGAACCTGAGGAGCGGCTCCTACGACGGCGAGCCTCGCCTCAGTCTGCCGCGGCAGGTCCTCATGGGCTGGTCCCGGATCAAACAGGCAGGCGTGCTGGATCTGGGCATCTACACGCAGGTCCTCGTGCGCGACGGCTGGGTCTCGCCGGCCGGCGGACTCGAGGTCACGTACGGATGGATTGAGGGCTACAACGTGGCGCTCCGCGTGGGCGCGCGCCGGCCGGACGCCGGCACCGAGCAGCCGGTGGCGCTCGGCGGCGCGTTCACCGCCGATCGCGTCACGGTGGAGTACGGCGTACAGTTTTTCGAGGGCGGCCGCGCCGCCCACGGGGTGACGCTGCGATGGCGATGACCTCCCGCTCCGCCGCGATCGCGATGCTCCTCTTCGCCGCCGGCTGCTCGCAGAAGCTGCAGCTGATGAAGGACGATTCGGCGGAGGTGCTCGGCCGGCAGACGATCACGGCGCCGAACCCGGCCGAGCCAGGACGGTACGCCGTGAAGCGGCTGTTCTATGGCTCGGGCACCGACCTCAAGCGGCCCGAGTACCGCGATCAGGTCACGATCAAGACGAAAACCGTCGACGCGTCGCCGTTCGCCACCATTCCCCCCGCCCAGGTCAAGGAACGGAAGAAGTTCTTTGGATTCGACTTGAAGAAGGCGCCGATCAACGGGCGCGTGTGGTATCCGGACGGTCCGGGGCCGTTCGCGCTCGCGCTCATCGTGCACGGCAATCACAACTTCCGGGAGTTCTCCGACCCGGGCTACGGCTATCTCGGCGAGCTGCTCGCCTCGCGCGGGTTCATCCTGGCGTCGGTCGACGAGAACTTCATCAACGGCGGCATCAGCGGGGAAAACGACGCACGAGCCTGGCTGCTCCTGAAGCACCTCGAAGCGTGGAAGACCTTCAACGACACCGAGGGCGGTCCGTTCCATCGCCGCGTGGACCTGACGAAGATTGCCGTGATGGGGCACTCGCGCGGGGGCGAAGCGGCGGCGACCGCGGCCGCGTTCAACCGGCTCAAGTACTACCCGGACGACTTCAAGCAGGAATTCAACTTCAACTTCGCGATCAAGTCCGTCGTCGCCATCGCGCCCGTGGACGGTCAGTACAAACCGACGGGGCAGTTCACGCCGCTGCAGAACGTGAACTACCTGCTGATCCACGGATCGCACGACGGCGACGTCTCGACGGCGGTCGGGCTCCGCCAGTACGACCGGCTCCGCTTCACCGACGGCGAGCCGTGGTTCAAGTCGGTCTTCTTCATGTACCGCGCCAATCATGGCCAGTGGAACACCGTGTGGGGGAACAAGGACACGGGGCCGCGCAGCGGGCGCACGCTCGACCTGCGCGCGCTAATCGATCCCGAGGCACAGCGGCAGTTCGCGAAAGTGGTCATCGCCGGCTTCCTGGAAGCGACGCTGCACGGGCAGCGCGACTACCTGCCGATGTTCCGCGACCACCGCACGGCCGGCGCGTGGCTGCCGAAGACGATGTACACGACGGCGTTTCAGGAGAGCGCGTACCGTCCGCTGGCGGAGTTCGACGGCGACGTCGATCTGAGCACCGGGTCCGGTCGTGACGTGGTGCTGGCCGGCGAGCATCTGTCGACCTGGCACGAGGCCGCGATGCCCTTCCGTGGCCGCGGCAACGACACGCAGAATCACAACGCGGTCTGGATCGGCTGGAACAACCGGCTGGCCGGCACCGCGCCGAAGGAACCCGCGACACCCGCCAAGGCGCCAGAGAAAGCGCCGGCCGGCGCGCCGCCGAAGAAGGACGCCGAGCTGAAGCTCGGCCCGCCCGCGTCGTACTCGATTTCGGTGCCGGAGGCCGTGCGATCGGAGTGGGGCATCGGCGAAGGCAGCGTCGTGTATCTGGCGCTCGCCGCCACGAACACGAAGCCGGGCCCGCGTACGCCGCGGAAGGATCCTGCGAAGGAAGAGGAAGCCGAGGCGGAGAAGGCGAAGCAGAAGGCGGCGGCGACGAAGAAGCCCGCGCCGCCGAGGCCGAAGCCCCCATCGAAGGAGAAAGAGAAGCCCGATCTCACGCCCGTGGATCTCACCGTGGAGCTCGTGGACACCGCGGGTCATATCGCGCGCCTGCCGCTCAGCCGCTTCGGCATCGCCCGTCGTCCTCTGGACTCGCGGATCTACCGTCGCGAAGGGCGCGACGCGCAGCGGTTTACGACGATCTACGAGCTGGTCGCGCAGACGTTCGTCATGCCGGTCGCGGAATTCGCGCGGACGGCGCCCGAGTTCGATCCGCGCCAGATCGCGACGATCCGCCTGCTCTTCGACAAGACGGAGGCCGGGACGGTCGTCGTGGAGCGTGTCGGCGTGTCCACGCCGAAGGACCCGGCGTTTCTCGCGGCGCCCCATCGGTGACCGCCACGCCTCGCACGCCCCTTTCGAGAGGCCGCATCGCGGCGGCCATCGTCGTGGCCATCGCCGCCGACGCCTTCTCGTTTGTCATCGGACCGTTCGGACTTACCTTCGCCGATGAAGTGATCGACGTCGCGGTGATGGGCCTCGAGACGTGGCTGCTCGGCTTCCACTTCCTGTTCCTGCCGACGTTCGTGCTCGAAGTGATCCCGCTCGTGGACGCGTTTCCGACGTGGACCGCGTGCGTCCTGGCAGTGGTCGCGATCAGGAAGCGCGCTTCGGCTGCCCGATCCTGACGAACAACACGCCGTGCCGCGGCACCGTCGCGGACAGCTGATCGCGCACGCGGCCGAGATCCTTCTGCAGCCAGAGATCGCGCACGGGCTGGCTGCCTTCGATCCCGAGATCGGACCACTTCGCGACGACGGTCGCGGGCTCGGGGCCGCGATTGAACAGGCCCACTGCGATCGTGCCGTCCTCGAGCGGGCGCGCCCAGACTTCGACCCAGCCGTCGCTCATCTTGCGGCCGGCGGGGGTGCCGAGGATGTCCTGATTCACCGCCAGCATCTCGCGATTGCCCAGGATGTTCGTCGTCCACTCGTCGATCTTCGAGAGGTCCGCGCCGATCAGAAGCGGAGCCGCCTGCAGCGCCCAGAGCGCCATGTGCGTGAGCTGCTCGTTCGGCGTGAGATCCGAGGGGCGCGGGCCCTGACTCCAGCCGACCATGCCGACGACGAGCATATCGGTGTCGTTCCATCCGCCCGGCCCCGCGTACTTCTCGCGGCCGGTCTGCTGAAAGCCGATGCCGCTCATGCTCGGCCAGTTGTCGCGGATGTCGCCGGTCATGCGCCAGAGGTGGCCGCCGACGTCACGGCCCCATTCCCAGACATTGCCGGCGCCGTACTGGCAAATGCTGAACACGATGTCGCGATCCTGCCGCTTCAGGATGTCGCCCATGAGCTGGTACGGCTTCTTGCGATCGTCGAGCGTCGGCATCGGCGCGATCTGGCTGTAGCCGCACCAGTCGTACTTGAGATAGTCGAAGCCCCAGCGCGCGTACGCCCGCGCGTCCTGCTCCTCGTGCTGCCACGAGGCGCCGAGGCCCTGACACGTCGTCGGACCGGGTGACGAATACAGTCCGGCCTTGAGGCCGAGCGAGTGGATGTGATCGACGAGCCCTTTCATGTCGGGGAAATTCGAGTTCGTCGTCGGCTCGCCGTTGGCGTCGCGGGCGGCGGCGACGGTCCGGCCGCGCCCGGTCGCCGGATTCGGCTCCATTCCGCCTTCCCAGACGTCATCAATATTGATGTACGTGTAGCCCTGCCGGTGCAGGCCGCTCTTGACCATGCCGTCGGCCGACAAGCGCACGCGCTCAGCCGTCACCGTGTTGCCCCACGCATTCCACGAGTTCCAACCGAGCGGCGGGGTCAGCGCCAGCGCGTCGTCGCCGCCGACGATGGTGAAGGTGGCGGTCGCCTTGCCCCTGGGGTTGGTGACGGTGATCTCGACGGCGGTTTTGCCCGCGGCCTTCAAGCTGCCGGTGATGAGGCCGGTTGACGGATTGAGGGCCAGCCCGGCCGGCAGGTTCTTCGCGGCGAACCGGAGCGGCTCGTCACCGGAAGCGGGAACAAGAAACATGAATGGCTTGCCCGGCGTGGCGCCGGTGATGCGCGGGTAGTTCAGGAGCGGCACGCTCGAGCGGCTCGATGCAATGGGCGGCATCGCTTCGACGACGGGCGCGAGAATCTCCGGACGCTGCGAGGCATTCGCGGCCATCGTGATCAACGCGCCGCCCCAGTTGGCGGTGTCGCCGCCCGTGCCGTCGTTGCCGTCGATCACCGCAAGCGTCAGTTTCCGCGCGCCCCTCAGGTCGGCGGTCAGCAGCTTCGGCGCGTCGCCGCCGCGGACTATACCGGACTCGGCCACTTTCCGGCCGTCCACCCAGACCCCGAAGACCACACTGCCGCGGCCCGCCGCGACGGACGAATCGATCCCGACCATCGACGCAAACCGCACGGCCTGGCCCTTCACGTCGATCGAGAGATCGCGATCGGACAGCATCGGCACCGCATGCGGGTAGGCGACTCCGCCAAGTGCGTACACCGGCGCCGGCGGCGGTGCGGCCGGTTGCGCGCCGCCCCGGCCGCCGCGTCCCGGCGCCCGAATCACGGTCGCTCTGACGGCGCTCATGTCGAGGGAGTCAACCCAGACGCCGTGCTGCGGCGGATCGGTTCCGCGCAGCGCGTCGGCTTCAGGCGTTTGACGGCCGGCCAGGGCGCCGGCGGTGGCGGCAACCAGAAGCGCGGCGGCAAGAATGAATCGACGAGTCATGATGCGCGTAGCATACTTCCGCCAATGCATCTTCCTCTCAAACGCTTTCGCGTCGCCGAAGACACCGACGTCCGCCTGAAAGACTGGCCGACCGAGGTCAAGCCGTTTTACAAATCAAAGGAGGATTACCAGGCGCTCCTCGACGGGCAGGTCGACGAGCTCAGCGAGTTGCAGACGCGGCTCTACGCGGACGACCGCCACGCGTTGCTCGTGATCTTTCAGTCGATGGACGCGGCGGGGAAGGACGGCGCGATCAAGCACGTCATGTCCGGCGTCAACCCGCAGGGGTGCCAGGTCTTCAGCTTCAAGCATCCGAGCGCCGAGGATCTCGACCACGATTTTCTGTGGCGCACGACCCGCTGCCTGCCGGAGCGCGGCCGCATCGGCATCTTCAATCGCTCCTACTACGAGGAAGTCCTCATCGTCCGCGTCCATCCGGAGATCCTCGCCGCGCAGCGGCTGCCGGAGAAGACGACAGGCGACGCGGACTTCTGGAGGCACAGGTACCGATCGATCAGAGATCTCGAAAAGCACCTCCATCGCAACGGCACCCGTATCGTGAAGATTTACCTGCACCTGTCGAAGGACGAGCAGCAGCGCCGGTTTCTCGCGCGCATCGACGATGCGGACAAGAACTGGAAGTTCAGCGTCGGCGATGTGAAGGAACGGGAGCGCTGGAAGGACTACATGGACGCGTACGAGAGGTGCCTGTCCGCGACGAGCACCGGCCGCGCGCCGTGGCACGTCGTGCCGGCCGACGACAAGGCCAACGCGCGATTGATCATCGCCGAGATTCTGGTGGAGGCGCTGAAGGATCTCGATCTGAAGTATCCGCCGACGTCGCCGGATCGCCGCAAGGAGCTGCTGGCGATGCGGCGGCTGCTTACTTGATCGGGAAGTGCCGCGGATTCGAGTATCGAGCGACGCCCTCGATGCGCCGGCTGACGTTCCGGTCCGTCCCGCTTCCGCGCGGGCCGGCGCCGAGCTCGCGCTCTTCGAACGTTCCGCTCAGCTCCTTCGGCAGGACCAGCTTGAGCGTCGGATCGGGGGCGAACTGAATGGCGATGGACGCCGACTCGGTCGGCGATTCCAGCCAGAGATCAATCGCGTGAATGGCGCCGGTCGCGGGGTCGATCCAGAAACGGCCTGACGCGGCGGCATTGCCGGGCGTGCCGAGCACGTACACTTTGTCGCGCGCCGTCGGTTCCTGAAAGCGCACGCCCATCACCGCGACGTCGTTCAGTTTCTTGCGGCCGTCGAGCCGGCAGACGAGCTTGGGCTGATTCGCCGGTTTCAGCAGCTGGAAGGCGAGCGTGGGTTCGCTGCCCCACATCACGATGTTGGCCGCGAAGTGATACGCGGACTCCCGCCAGAACTCCTGCGCCTTCTGCCAGCTCTCCGGCGTCAGCGCCTTCAGCACGGAGCTCACGCGCGGCGTTCGCTCGCGCGTCGGTGTCGTGTCCACCGCAAACACGTCGCGGACCATCCGCGTCTCGTCATTGCCGTTCACGAACGTCAGGTCGGAGGCGATGCGCTTCGGGGGGAGTGCGCGCCCGCCGACGATCTCGGTCAGCCGGAACTGCTCTTCGAGGACGACACCCGAGACGCGCACGGGATACCCGGCGACGTACTCCAGGCCAAGCTTGAGCAGATCGGCGAGGGCCGGCTCAGACTGGTCGCTGATGAGGGGCGTTGGGACGACGAGCAGCGCCGTCAGCGCCGCCGCCAGGATCCTCATGGCGACAGCTTAGAGCTAGTTTGGGCGCTTTTCGAGCGAATTCACGACGTCCGCGATCAGGCGCTCGTTGTCTTCCTTCGTGACGGTGCGCTGGAGGATCTTCGAGGCGATCGCCAGCGACATGTCCACGGCCTCGCCGCGGATCTGCTGGATCGCCTTCGCGGTTTCCTGCTGGATGCGCCGCTCGGCGTTGGTCACGATGCCGGCGGCCTCGTCGCCCGCCTTCTTCCGCAGCTCCTCGCGGAGCTTCTCGGCATCCGCGCGCGTGCGGGAGACGATGCCCTCGGCTTCCTTGCGCGCCTCGGCCAGCACCTTCGTCGAGTCCTGCTTCACGCGCTCCAGCTCCTCACGGGCCTTCCGCGCGTCGTCGACCGCGCCGGCGATCATCTTCTCGCGGCGATCGAGCGCCGCGAGCAGCGGTCCCCAGGCGTACTTCCACAGCAGAAGGACGAGGACCCCGAACGTGAGGATCGTCCAGACGTAGAGGCCGGGATCCGGCCGAACCAGCGGGTTCATGTTCCAGCTCCGCTTAGGTCTTCGGCAGCAGGAGAATGATCAGCAGGCAGAAAATCAGCGCGAGAATCGCCACGCCTTCGAGCAGGAAGAGGGCGAGGTTCGTCGCGCCCGTGATCTGCGGCGCCGCGCTCGGCTGCCGCGCGATGCCTTCGGCCATGCCGGCGGCCAGCTTGCCGATCCCGATGCCCGCGCCGATGACGGCGAGCCCGAGCCCGATGCCGGCTCCCATGTACGCCCACGTGAGTGCTGCCTGAACCGCCTGTGTATCCATGACCTCTCCCTTGTCGTCCGAGTTTAGTGATGAGCGTGAATCGCCATGCCGATGAACACGGCGGATAGCAACGTGAACACGTACGCCTGGACCAGCACGACGATGATCTCCAGGCCGGAAATGGCGGTGGCGAGCGGCACGGAGAACAGCACCCCCGTGCTGACGCCGGCGACGGCACTGTCCGCCATGTTCGTGAAGATGAAGACGAACGACAGAATCGCGAGCAGCGCGATATGGCCGCCCGTCATGTTGGCCGCAAGTCGCATCGTGAGCGCGAACGGCCGCACCAGCATGCTCATCGTCTCCAGCGGAATCAGGAGGACGTAGAGCGGCCAGGGCATGCCGTGCGGCACCAGATTCATCCAGTGCTTGACGAAGCCGTGGGCCATCGAGCCGGCGGCGATGATGGCGAAGAACGTGATGGTGGCCAGGCCCGCCGTGACGTTGTAGTTGCCGGTGGCGGTGGCGCCGCCGTGCAGCAGCCGCTGCATGAACGAGTGCTCGCCGGAATGCAGCACCGTGTGGTCGATGAGCGCCAGGACGTCGAAGATCGGCACCAGGCCGATGGCATTGGCCGTCAGGATGAAGAGGAAGAACGTCACGATCAGCGGCGTCCAGGTCTTCACCCACTTCGAGCCGAC